>ENA-ORBV01015708-ORBV01015708.1-microbial-mat-metagenome-genome-assembly--contig:-NODE-15708-length-11092-cov-3.879619_pt1 | contig 11092 bp, 9 predicted proteins | sample MGYA00237777_ERZ505514 | MGnify/ENA primary metagenome ERZ505514 (study PRJEB26160, sample SAMN06269048) | microbial mat metagenome | isolation source: Oligotrophic lake microbial mat | place...
CGATGGACGATCCCAATGCCTACGACCTGTTGGCCAAAGGCTGGCTAGAGGGCATCTTTCAGCTAGAGTCGTCGGGGATGCGCCAGATTGTGCGCGAACTAAAGCCCTCTGGACTCGAAGATATTTCCTCTGTCCTCGCTCTCTACCGTCCCGGCCCACTAGATGCCGGACTGATCCCCAAATTCATCAACCGCAAGCACGGGCGTGAAGCAATCGACTACCCGCACCAGTTGATTGAGTCGATTCTCAAAGAAACCTACGGCATCATGGTCTACCAGGAGCAGATCATGAAAATTGCCCAGGATATGGCAGGCTACACGCTAGGGCAAGCCGACCTGCTGCGCCGCGCCATGGGGAAGAAAAAACCCGCCGAGATGGAGAAGCACCGCGAAACTTTTGTCAGCGGCTCTCAGGGCAACGGTGTCCCGGCAAAAGTGGCCGAAGAGCTATGGGTGCAAATGGTGCAGTTTGCCGAATATTGCTTCAACAAGTCGCACTCCACTGCCTACGGCTATGTCACATTTCAGACTGCATACCTAAAGTCGAACTATCCGGTTGAATATATGGCGGCGCTGTTGACCATCAACGCCGACGACCAGGACAAAGTGCAGAAGTACATCGCCACCTGTAGCTCCATGGGCATCCAGGTGGAGCCGCCAGATATCAATCGCTCTGGGGTAGACTTTACGCCGTTAGCCACCAGCATTTTGTTTGGTCTGTCGGCAGTGCGAAACGTGGGTGGGGGGGCGATCGAGACGATTTTGCGCGCCCGCGATGAGGACGGTTCCTTCAAATCCCTGGGCGACCTGTGCAGCCGCGTCGATCCCCGCACCGTTAACCGTCGTGCCATGGAAGCCCTGATTCAGTGCGGTGCGCTCGACGCATTTGAACCCAACCGCAATCAGTTAATCAAAGATTTGGAGCTGGTGCTGGAATGGGCACAATCGCGCGCCCGCGACAAGGCGATCGGGCAGGGCAACCTATTCGACATGATGGGCGGTGGCCTGGTTGGTGAGGCCACAGGCAGCTTTGAATCTGCACCCAAAGCAGCCCCAGTAGAAGATTTTCCGCAGCAAGAAAAGCTGAAGCTAGAAAAAGAACTGCTGGGTTTCTATGTGTCAGACCATCCGCTAAAAAATATTCGGGAGGCGGCGCAAATTTTGGCACCCGTAAACCTGAGCGACCTGAACGATAAGGCAGAAAATGCCGCCGTCAGTGCGGTGGTGATGGTGGCAAGCATTAAGCCTGTGACCACAAAGAAGGGCGATCGCATGGCGATTGTTCAGCTCGAAGACCTGACGGGACAGGCCGAAGCGGTGATTTTTCCGCGATCGTTTGAGCGGATTGGCAGCTTAATTGTGCAAGATGCCCGCCTGATGATTTGGGGCAAAATCGATAAAAAAGACGATCGCACCCAGCTCATTGTCGAAGACGCCGAACCGATTGAAGACGTGCAGCTAGTCATGGTAGAACTCAACCCCCACATGGCGAGCGACATCCAAGAACAGCATCGCCTCCGCAACGTGCTGCTGCAAAACCGAGGCGATGAAGACAAGAGCAAAACCTCAGTCGTCGCGATCATTTCTGACCTGCACCAGCGACAGATGGTGCGGCTAGGGATGCAATTTCGGGTGCAAGATTATCACGCCACGGTGGTAGCGCTAAAGGCAGCAGGCTTTGAGGCTCGGACTACATCATTAACCAGCGCCTAGCCGCTACGGGTACAGCACCGCTGAGCATTCTAGTCATGATTTGATCTACCCTATGCTGACTGCCAATAATCGGGTTGCGATTTTACTGCACGAAGGAACACAAAGTTCTAAAGGGAAAACTGGACTGTCGCTGCTGCGCTACAGTGATATCCCAATTGTGGCGGTGATTGACTATAAAAGTGCGGGTGGATCGCTGTCGGCACTGACGGGCATTCCTCGCGATATCCCGATTGTGGCCTCTGTACAAGCAGCGCTGGCCTACAATCCTGATGTGCTTACCATTGGGATTGCCCCCTCCGGTGGGGCGCTGCCTGCCGCTTGGTGGCAAGAAGTCAAGCAAGGTGTGGCGGCAGGGCTATCGGTGGTCAATGGGCTGCATACTCCCATGGCTACCGATCCAGAGCTGAGCGCTCTAGTGCAGCCCGGACAGTGGCTATGGGATGTGCGCCAAGAACCAGCAGGACTCACAGTTGGCAGCGGCAAAGCGCGATCGCTTTCCTGCAAACGAGTACTCACAGTCGGCACCGACATGAGCGTCGGCAAAATGTCTACCAGCCTAGAATTACATAAAACCTGCCAACAGCGCGGGCTGCGATCGCACTTTGTCGCCACCGGGCAAACGGGGCTAATGCTCGGCCATCCCGGCATTCCGTTAGATGCGATTCGGGTTGACTTTGCCGCCGGAGCTGTAGAGCAACAGGTGATGCGCTACGGCACCGACCACGACATGATCCACATCGAAGGACAGGGTTCCTTGATGAACCCCGCCTCTACCGCCACTTTGCCCCTCATGCGCGGCAGCCAGCCTACCCATTTGGTCTTGGTACATCGCGCCGGACAAACTCAGATCAAAAGCTTCCCCGACTTCACCATTCCGCCCCTGCCCGACGCCATCCAGGTCTACGAAACAGTGGTGCGCGCAGGTGGCACCTTTGCCGCAACAAAAGTGGTAGCGATCGCCCTCAACACCTTCCACCTGTCAGAACCAGATGCTAGAGCAGCGATCGCCCAGGTGCAGCAAGAAACGGGGCTACCCTGCACCGATGCCATTCGCTTTGGGGCAGACCCGATTGTGGAGGCGATCGTTTGAGGCGATCAGGTCTGTCGTTGTCGGGAGAGGACATAGCATATCCTGTGGAAAGCGAGCTATGGGTAATACGTTTAGAAACAATCGACATGCTGTTAATTTAGACGGCAAACTTATTCAGTTCCTGCACAAGCAGATGCACTGTAGTTGATGGATTATCTTTTACTGGATTCTGAGGTTCATACATCTGGATAAGCCTTTTAGCATTGTTGATGGCAAAAAGTTGTTTTTCGCTTAATTCATCGTAGATAGTTAAACTGTTTTTTTGATACTTTTGACCCAGTAGAGATGTTAGTTTTGCAAGATAGGCACTTCTGGGTATTCCAGTGTTTAGAAATTCAAAGTGCAAAACATACCATAATTCAAAAGCTTCATTTGAGTAAGCTACTTTGAAGTTATGGCTTCTAGCGCTATGGATAGCATTGTTAAAATCTTCCTCAGTCCAATCATCACGGTCAAATACACACCAAACCTGATCGTATTCTTCTTGATCTTTGAAGCGTTTAGCGCTCTGAACTAAATTACTTGGATTCTCCCCCAAACCTTGTATATCTATTACAAGTTTAGGTACACGAAACCCTTTGAAGTAGTTCGGTTCAGTTTTCTCTCCCTCACATACAATTAAAAACCTAGGTCTAATTTCTCTCGTGTTAACTCTTCTAGGTGAATAGCCTCTGGAGTTTCTTGTCTTCTTAGCCATGAGAATCTGGTAGATAAGTTAGATTTCCAATATATGGAATTGCACCATATCTACCCTTTATATAGTCACTTTCAAATGAAGCATCGTTGCGTACCTTGTATTCAGCTAAGGAATACAAATCTGTAGCGCCGTATCTATTCTTCTCTGTAAACCATATTTGATCTCTCCGAAACAGCTTATTGCTGAGCAGATTAGTGTCATGAGTCATGAATATTAACTGAGCGTTGTTAGGATTCATCTCAGTGGTATTAAACAATTCAACGATTGCAAGGCTAATTAATGGGTGAAGACTTGCATCAAGTTCATCAATGATAAGAATTTCACCTTGTTTAAGCGCATTGGCTAATGGCCCAGCCAAAGCAAAAACTTTGCGTGTACCTTCAGATTCATGGCTGTTCAAATCAAATTCTTCAAGTGACTGATAATTTCCATCTTTGTCAAACTTTCTATGTATAGTGCTAATTGAAGTTACTTTACTTCCGGCAGCTTGAACGACCAGATTTTTGAGTTCGTCTGGCATATCATTAGGCAGCGAATCGATTGTAAAATCCTGCTGATCAACCCTGATTTCGCCAATTCCCAAATCTAACCGTTTAACCAGCTGAAGAATTTCAGTTTTATTTTCGTCTTTGATCAAACAATTAATTGTGTAGTTCAAATATTCGTGGTCATTTAGTCCAGAGATAATGTGTAGCTTATCGGTAATCCATTCTAAAATTTTTTCCGCAATCTCAACATTAAACTGAGCGGAAACAGACAAAAAGAGTGCATTAGCTCTTGTTCTTTGTTGAATTCCGTCAGCCTTATAAATTTTAGACACTTTAATAGTGTCTAGTTCACGCTCAAATAATCTGGTTTCTCTTAGCTTTGGAACATAAAATAGCCACTCTGAAATGACGCGCTCTTGGTTTGCCTTAAATCCGTATCTATATTTTTGACCATTTATTAAAAACACCAGCTCAAAGCAGGATGCTTGCTCTTTAGTTTCTGTACTCAGTCTAAAAGGCTCAGTACCAATTTCGTCTGTACTCTGAGTTTCTTTTGAGGAATTAACCATAAACCATTTCATAAATCTTAGAGCTTTGGCAAGATTGCTTTTACCACTAGCATTTGCTCCATAGATGGCAGCGCTCTTGAGCAGTTTCAAATTATCGTCTACTGCAAAAACATTGCTAGTGTCAAGTTTTTTATCTTTGGCAACAACATTTGCAGCCACCATACTGAAAGTGACTCTCTCTTTAAAGGATCTATAGTTGCTGATACTAAATTCAATAAGCATGGTCTTTGCCTCGTCTTGTAGCTCTAGTCATACAAATTTCACTATCCTAACCGCTCTAGCAGTAGCTATAAATGGAAAACCTGTGAAAAAATCACATATAGATGCGTTAAGAGTAACAGCTATTAAGGAAGAAAACTAGATATAAGATTATTTTATTTGGTACGTCAGTACCAAAACGAACCATACAGCAGGCCAATACACTCTAAGTCCTACAGCGAAGCCAAACAAAATTTAAATCCATCGAAATATACAAACAAAGGAGAGCGATCGCCCAAAAAGCACCTGAACGGGCGATCGCCACCTCCAAGCTGCCAAAGCGACCCTTGTCGAGGTCACCAAAGCTGCCTACGAAAAAAGCCTGATTGCCAAAGCTATCATTACTTATATCGACAAACTCAGCGAATCACTCGACCATGGAGCCTAAATTATGCAAATCATAATCGACCTTCCCGATGCCCTACAAATTAGTGAAGCAGACCTCCGCACCGAACTGGCGATCGCATTGTTTCAACAAGAGCGCATTACCCTTGGAACCGCCAGTCAACTCGCGGGCTTGCATCAAATTGAATTTCAGCAACTCATCGCCAGTCGTGGCATTTGCGTTCACTACGATATTGAAGACCTAGAACAAGACCTCAAAAGTCTCCGAGATGAAGGCTGGTAATGATTATTGTGAGTAACATCTCACCGATTAGCAATTTGATTATCATCCGATTGCCGTTGGCTGTGTTGTTACTTGCCGCGACAGGCGCGATCGCAGTGGTTAATGACCACGACAGATTAAGGTCTTGCATTACCAGAGAACACCTTCATTAAGATTTGAGTCCGGCCTAATGCATTTGAATCTTCAAAAGGTATAAGCTGAACAAGCTTGAAGCTAAATAATTAATAGCAAGTTTTACTAAACGTTTGAAATACAGGGGTTTTTGCTATGAGCGGTGAATTGATTATTCAGAAATTTATTTTGATTGAAAAACCAGATCTCCCCCCTGATGTATCTAAAAAACTAGTTGATCCGATCGACAACAAAGTGACAGCCGTTGACATGGATCAAGTTAAACAATTTCAAAGCAACCCTAGAAATCAACCCCATCACACACCAGGCTACTTTGTCTTTAGCACCGCTCCTTTTAACACCGAAGATGGCGAGGCAAAATTAATCATTGACCTTACACCTACCATGCAAGATCTGATTCAGGAGCAGATCGTTTCTGAACAGGTAGCTGGTAGAGAGAAAGTAGAGCTTCCCATCCGTGAGGTGAATTCAAGTGATCATCCAGAAATGCGTCAGCAAAACTTTGACGCAGCCATTGGAGCGATCGCCAAGGATTTAAGCGAAGCTGCCAAATATGGAACTCCAGAGCTAGTAATTGCCATACATGGTTACAACACTGAGCAGACTAATGTTCGGAGGTGGTATAAAAAGATTTTTCAATACGTCAATCAAAAACCACCGCTCAAACAGAAAAAGAATCTTGTTTTTATTGGCTATCGCTGGTCTTCAGAACGGATCGGCTTTGATCGAGATAGTTTTGTAATTGCGCTGAATGCCCTGCCAATAGTGCCTCTATTTCTGCTGATTGGCGGTGTTTTCAGCGCATTGCTTTGCCTAATCTGGGCTAGTGCAGGGGTTGGGCAATGGACGACCTTACTGCCCACCTTATTACTTTTTTTAGTCACAGCGATCGCCTCCATCATTTTCAGCCTGGTGCTTTTGCGGATCATTGTTTACTTTCGAGATAACTACCGAGCTAGCAATTTTGCCGTCTTAGACTTAGTTGAACTGATTCGTCAGTTAGATACTCAGTTAGCGCCAACGCTATCGGTTAACCTCAGCTTTATTGGGCATAGTATGGGAGGCTTTGTAGCCACTAATGTCATCCGCATCCTTTCAGATGTCTTTGAGCCGAAAGCGGTTGACAAGCATCCCTCCTCAGATATCGGCCAAGGTTTCTGCCTCAAGCGCTTGGTACTGGCTTCTCCCGATATCCCAGTTTTGGCGATCGCGGCCAGTCGAGCTAATTTTTTGGCGGCTTCACTGCGGCGATTTGATGAGGCATATTTGTTTAGCAATGAAGGAGACCTGGCCCTGCGGCTTGCCGCAACGGCTGCCAACTATTTTTCATTTCCAGCTAGAACCCGTGACAGCGGCTATCGCTTAGGTAACGTAACTGTAATTCCAGGAGAAAAATACGGAATTGTCAATTTGTCAAACCTTAAATCCTATTGCCCTGCCAACGAGCAAATTCAGTTTCAATCCATTACCCAAAAAGACACGGCGCTTGATTTCCTATTCGTCAGCAATGTCAACGGCGGTGTCCCAAACTCCCTGGCGGAACTGGCCAAAAACCGCCACCTCAACTCTAAAGTCGATCAGCTGACGATTGCAGATCTGTTTACCTACTTTGACTGTACCGACTACATTGAGACTGCAAATACTAATGATTCTGACTTTAATGATTTTCTAAAAGAAAATAAACGCTACAAAAAATTTATTAGAAAATTTAATCAGCCGGAGTTTAGCTCACAGGCGCTGGGGATTCTAAGTCGAGCGGTGGGGGTGCGTTCTCATCCAAAGCCACGGTCTCTAAAAATCTGGGATTATGCCCAATTGATGGGCGATTTTGTCAAAGGGCGAGATGTGCATGGAGGATACTTTGCGGCACCCTTCAGCCAGAAGCTGATCTATCAGCTGGCCTTTATGGGATTTCACGAGTTACTTAGCTGTTATGATGCCAATTCAGAAGAAGCGATTGATCAATTTAATCAAGATTGCAGCACCCACTGGCTTCAGGTTTTGCTCTCTCCGCTACATTATCAAAGCGCTTATGTACAGGGTGAAGTACAGGATGAAGCCCAGGATGAAAAGCTTAAAGAAAATAAGCTTAAAGCCATTAAGCAAGAGTTGATTGAGCACATTAGCAATCCTGATCGGTCTTAAACTCGCCTGGTGAACGAGACACTGGCAGGGTGCAAGATCAGCGCTGGATTAAAGGGCAACTTTGCCGCCCGTTCACAAAAAGCGATGAGATTTTATTTAATTCATGAGCCTGATCCCGATCTCCGGTTAGGTAGAGGTCAAGACTGGGTATAACAAGGGAATCCTTCTGATCACATATTCATGAGATTCTTCTCTGTCTTGCCGAGGTCGATGGCTGCGATCGCAGTATTGTCGCTAGCTGCCTGTAGTTCAGCAGTCCCAACAGTCACTGTTTCTATCAGCGCTAATCCCTCTACTTCGGCGGCGAATCCGGCTCACAAAGTTGAAGCTAAAGTTACGGCTGTGACCAGCACGAAAGCTGCCCTAGATCCCGGCGAATATTGCTATGAGGCAAAAACAGACAGCCTCGACGCAATCATCCGCCTCACCATCGCAGCAAATGGCCAAGTAACCGGGGATGGCAGCGCCACCATTCAAGATGAGGCCAACAGTTACTATTCGTCTTACACGCAGGTTCTATCGGGTAGCCTCAATGGCGACGAGTTAGCATTAGACGTGGGCACACAGATTGAGGGAGACTTCCAAAACGCTAACGAAACCTGGACTCTAGACGGCGATCGCCTGACAATTGGCAGAGAAACCTTTAGCTTAGTCGAGTGCGACGATCGGTTTGCCGACACGACGGGCACAGAAGCAGAAGATTTGGAGCCAGCGACCACCAATGGCACCCGCAAACGGGTAGAATTTGCCCCTGGCACTAGCAGCACGGTCGTGAGTCATGCCGTGTTGCGGGGCGATCGGGATGTGTATTTGCTAGGAGCCGCCGCCGGACAGGTGATGGTACTCTCTATCACCGCTCTAGAAAATAATGCTGTCTTTGATGTGGTCGCTCCGAATGGGAAAGTCCTGGCGCAAGCAAGCACTGAGCAAGAGGTAAGATTGCCCAATGCTGGAGACTACCAGGTGATTGTCGGGGGCACCCGAGGCAACGCTAGCTATGACTTGACCATCGCTATTCGCTAGGGGCGCTAGCCGATGATGGCTTTTTCTCATGCAGAATCAGGCGGTTGCCATCCAGGTCATAGGCATATACCTCTCTGCCATGGGACGGAGCCATCACCTTGCCCAAAATGGGGCGATCGCCGGGTGTAATTGACAGGGCTACATAAGCCGCTTCGACCGCTGTTATCGCCTGCTCCAGATGTTCTACTTCCAAACACAGACTCATCCCACCACTAGAGGGTGCCATCCACTCAGCAGCTTGGTCTAACGACGGCTGAAATATGCCCAGACATAGACCAGGAAGCTGAAATTCTGCATACCGATTCGGCAGATAGAGAATCGGAGGGAAACCTAAAAGATGCGCATAGAACTCAACTAAAACATCGAGCTTTAGACTTGCCAATGTAACAAATGAACCAGTCAGATCAAGCGCCATCAACTCACCACCTAGACAGTTTCTTGGACACAAACCCGCTGGCTCAGACCCAAGCAAACCCAGAGCTTTCGTAGCTGAAGTCGGTAGACAGGGGTAATACTTAATCTAGTTTAAGATTAGAAATATTAAAATTAGAAAGTATTAAAATTAAAAATAAATTAAAAATAAGAAAAGCTAGCTGGCTATGACCGCCTTTTCAATCCTTTGCCAGAAAGCTAGTGGGACAAAATTGAACGTTGACCTCAATTTTATTTTTCGCGGTGAATCCGCTGTGATGTTTAAGTTTTTTGTACTTTATTCAGTTTGGTTGACGAAAGCAGACGGCAGTGTTAATTTATGGGTGACTACTCCCAGTAAGTCGGCCTAGTCTAAATTTGCCTGTGTAAATGCTGCCAGACTGATGTTACATCTACCACGAGCATCAGGCAAAGATAGAGCGGAGGAACCAAGTTTTGGGGCATGTCTTTCAAAAGATAGAGTGTAAAGGTTCTAGAGTGGCGTTTAATTAGATGGCAGCTCTTTAATTTTTGCTCGTTTTTTGTCGTTAAGAGGGGCACCTCTCAGCCCTAGCCCGTCAGCTAACTCCGTCGGCATTGAGAGGAGACTGAAAGATATAGCTTTGATCAGCATTTGATATCTCTCAGTATCCTCAGATTGGTAGGCACACTTGAGTCCCTGTGGTTCTCAGGCGGGTTGCTCTACCGTTAGTGCGATCGCCCTGAGGAATCACCCATGCCTTTCCCCCTGCTGGTTTCTATACAGCCACCTGTTTTATTTCTGTATGTTGCACAGATCAGTAGAGGTGTCCTAAAGCACGGTTCCTGCCGATTTGGCGCGCTATCCTGTGCGTATCATAGGTCTAGGCGAACGTGCACCGGGCAAAATGTTGCTTCAAGGTTGAACGGCTGCGTACGAATAGGCGGCTGCCAATCTAGTTATTCCTCTCACGCTTTTTCTCCTCACTCTTAAAGTCACCGTTGCATAGCGCTATTTCCAAAGTCAGATCACTGGCTTGGCTTAGCGTTTTTAATGCTTATTGCAGCTTTTTCCAACAATCTGCTGTAGTCAAGTCAGCCAGGAATTGAGCTGATTTGGCTGATGTGACCTTTGATGTCTTGTTCCGTTTTTTGCATGAGGTCAGTACCGTGAAAATCAAATCCATGCTGGTGCGTCTACAAAATGCCCTGGGTCAAACCAATATAATTGAGCAGATGGTGCTGTCGGCGGGTTCTGACAGCTTAGATTCTGCTGAAACCAAGTCTGAAAAGACCGTAAACTTGGTAATCGGCTACAACGGGTCGTCCAATAGCCAGATTGCGCTGGATTTAACCCTCTGGATTGCTCATCAAACTCGATTGGCAACTCAAAAACGGGTGATGGTACATGTGGTGTATGTTATTGATCGCCATTTTAATGATCCAGTTGTCAATATCTCTCCCTTAGTCAGAGGGCGATCGGCTCGACGCCGCCCCGCCAGCAGTGGCTCAGTTCCTGAAACAATGACCGCAACCCTCCCTCGCATCGAACTTGATCCTGGCGATCTCTACCCGGATGAACACGCGATTGAGACCTGCTTAAATCGCTGCGAGCCTGTTTCTACTAAATTGTCTACTAGCCTGCTAGAACAGGCTGATGCCATCTTATGGCAGGCGCGCTGTTTGGCAGAAGAATGGCGGGGTTCCCTAGAAGCCCATTTGCGATTTGGCAAGACGGCTGAAGAGCTAGGTGCCGTGGCTGAGTCGATTGGGGCTGATTTGTTGCTGTTGGGCTGTAGCTCTGACCAGCACACCCTGGTGCAGCAGCTAGCACCCACGTTTCCTTGCCCAATTCTAGGCATTCCCATCCAGCTAGAAGGAGTCTAAACCAAGTCCATGTTGAGAACTGTAGTTTTAGCCCTCACCCCCAGCCCCTCTCCCAAAGGGCGAGGGGAGCCGG
>ENA-ORBV01015709-ORBV01015709.1-microbial-mat-metagenome-genome-assembly--contig:-NODE-15709-length-11090-cov-7.228730_pt1 | contig 11090 bp, 7 predicted proteins | sample MGYA00237777_ERZ505514 | MGnify/ENA primary metagenome ERZ505514 (study PRJEB26160, sample SAMN06269048) | microbial mat metagenome | isolation source: Oligotrophic lake microbial mat | place...
AGCACCACCGAACCCAGATTGGGCACGTTGCGCCCGGGCACCAAGAGGAACCGCACGTTGTTCGCGACCAGCGCCAGTCGGCGGCGCCGCTGCTCGTCGCTCCAGCCGATCCACTGATCGCGTGGGCGTAAATGCTTCGCCGCCGCCGCGAAAATCAATACCGCCACCCACTCGCCTTGCGCGTCGCTCACCGCGTAATGGATCTGCTCGCCGACCGCTTGCACTCCGCCAAGGTAGTGGTGCTGCTGCAAAAGCACCTGCGCGCAAACGCGCTGTTCGGGCGTATCGAGACGCTCGACTCGAACGGTGCGCAACAAAATCTCCCGCTCTTCGGGCAGTACATGGGTGGTCATGCCTGCCAGCTAAAAAACTTTTCGCGTGAATGTCCCGCAAAATCGAACCTGGCTTTTCCCATCAATCACTTACCTGGTTAGACGAATTAGCGGTGGGCGACGCATGACACTGGTTCTGCCGTGGCCGGAGTGCCAGGTCCGGCGACCGGTAACGGCCAAATCGCCTATCTGAGTTCGGGCACTTGGTCGTTACTCGGCATGGAGCTGCCCGCGCCCGATCTTTCGCCTCGCGCCTATCTGCTTAATCTCACCAATGAAGGCGGAGTTGAGGGCACCTATCGGTTGCTCAAAAATATCATGGGCTCTGGTTGGTGCAGGAGTGCCGGCGCTCGTTTGCGAAAGATGGCAGCACCAGCGATTACGCCGCCCTCGTGCTCGCTGCCGAAGGTGCACCGCCCTTTCGTTGCCTGATTGATCCCGATCACGTCTCGTTTCTCAGTCCGCACGACATGCGTTCCGCGATCGCTCAATTCTGTCGGGAGACCGCTCAACCCGTCCCCGTCAGTGAAGGCGAAGTCATCCGCTGCGTGCTCGAAAGTCTCGCGATGAAGTATGCCGCTGTCCTCGATTCGCTCACCGAGCTCACCGGCCATCACGTTGGCGCGGTGAATATCGTGGGGGGCGGATCCCGCAATCGCCTGCTGAATCAGTTTACGGCGAACGCCTGCAAACTTCCCGTCCACGCCGGTCCGGTGGAGGCCACGGTCCTTGGCAACGTGCTCGTCCAGGCGCGCGCCAATCGCGAACTGGACTCGCTCGCTGACATCCGACGTGTCGCACGTGAGTCGTCCGAAGTTGAAACCGTCGAGCCGGCCCGTGACTCGACCTGGGACGAAGCACAGCAATTGTTCGCGGACCTCTGTTGTCGTCCGCGTGGGGCCCGAGCCGTCGCGCGTTAGTCAAATCCGATCGAATTCGGTCCGTATCGTTCCCCCGCGATCGCGAGGCGACCGTGGGCAGGCGGCGCCGGGAATCGCCAACTGAATTCCTGTCCCCTTTTCACCCTCTGGTACCGCTGTTTCGCAGCGCTGCGTCTCAAGACGGAGTTTTTTTCTTGAAGCGGGCTCAAAAAAGGAATCGTTTCCTGTAACAGTTTCTCCGTCTACCCCTGCCGGAACTGATAAACCCCTCCCCCCATGATTCACGCGCTCCCTGCCTGTCTGCGTCCAGCCCTGGCGATTGTTTTCGCCACCTCGCCGCTCTTCGCCCTCGCCGCGCAACCAGCTGCCGGTGACCCTGCCGTCCAACTCGATCCTTTCGTGGTTTCCCAGGAGACAACGAAGGGTTATGCGGCGACGAGCTCATTGAGCGCGACGCGCATCAACACGCCCGTTCGTGAGATTCCGGCGACGATCAATATCGTCACGAAAGAATTCATGGCGGACTTCGGACGAACCACCGTCGAACAGGCCATTCAGCAGGTCGGCGGCGTCGCCAATCGTGGCCGCAACGAGGGCCACTATGAAGAGTTCTTCATGATCCGTGGATTCAACTCCACGTTAAATCTCAAGAATGGTGTACCCTATAATATTTTCACGGACTCCTCTAATATCGAACAGGTGGAAGTCGTAAAGGGGCCGCAAACCGTGCTCTACGGCCTCGCTGATCCGGGTGGATTGGTAAATATCATCACCAAGAAACCCCTGCCTGTGCGCCGCCAATCCGTGGGTTTTAAATTTGGTTCCGAGGACTTCCACCGCGGCGAATTCGACTCGACGGGGCCAATTCTCCCTGATGGCGCTTTGCTCTACCGGCTAACCGGTTCCTATGAAGAATCCAAGAGCTGGCTGCGCTACGGTGAGTCCAAGCAGGTATTCCTCACCCCGGCCCTGACCTGGCGGCCGTTCGAGTCCACCAAGGTCGATCTCGAGTACACGTACCAGTGGCGCAACCACGCTTTTCAGCGGCCCGCTCTGCCGATTGACGCGGCCGCAACCCGACGTCTGGTCATCGATCGCTTCTATTCGACCATCACCCCGGATGACGACTCCACGGTGCGTGGTGACGCCTTTGAAGTCAGTGTCGTCCAGCGTTTCGGGAGCAAGTTCACGGCCAAGGCCACCGCGGCGGATGTGCAGCGTTCGACCGATATGTATAATTACGTGGGAGCCATTGGGAACCCGGTGCTGACCGGGGGCGTTCTCACCGGCTATCGCTTCGTGCCCAATGCGAACATCGAAGAATTGGAATCTTCCCAACGCCACTATTACCTGGATCTCAATGCCCGCGACCTCGTCGTGGGGCCCACCGTCCACAATCTCATCGCCGGCTTCCAGCAGGATGAGCGTAGTTCATTTACGAATACCTGGCGGCTCGCCAATCCCGGCGCCGCCTTTGATCCGCTCAATCCGCCGAGCACGGTGCGGTTGACCACCAGCCGGGCGGAGTTGCGCGCCCGCAACGATCTGCGACAGGGCGGAACTGTGGCAAAGACCACCAATCGTGGCGTGTTTCTGATCGATCAGATGAAAGCGTTTGAATCCCGGCTCACCGTTCTGGGCGGGCTGCGTTATGATGACCTCGGGGCGAGCGGAAACCGGACCACGCCGCAGATCGGCGGTAGTTTTGCGGTGACGAAAGCAATCAACGTCTACGGTCTTTACAGCGAATCCTACGTTCCGAACCCATCCCGGCTCGATGCCGGTCTCGGCCGCATTGTCGACTTCCCTCCGTCGGAAAGCAATGGTCTCGACTTCGGCTTCAAGGCCGAGCTGCTCGAAGGCAAGCTCTCCAGCACCGTTTCGTACTTCAAGATCGAGCGCTCCAATATTCCGCAGCCTTCCCCCCTCTTTCCGCCTCCTCCCGGGCAGCCACAGTGGCTCCTCTCCGGCCTCGAGGGCAGCGAGGGCGTGGAGGTCGAAGCCTTCTTCTCTCCGACGCCTGAGTGGCAGTTTGTGTTTTCGTACGCCCACACGAAGGCAGAGATTCTCGAAAGCCTGCGGACGACCGATATCGGTCTGCAATTGCCGCAGACTTCACCCGACTCGTTCTCGATTACCGCGCGCTATACGATTGGGCGGGGCGCACTCAAGGGCTTGTCGCTAGGCGCGCTGGTGATTCGTCGCGAAGGGCCGATTCCTGATTTCGGCACCTACGCCAATCGCCTGATCTACGACAACGGTTGGACGCGTCTCGACCTCTTCGCGGCCTACGAAACGACGTTCGCAGGCGTGCCCACCAAATTCAGCATTAACGTCAACAATGCCACTGACTCGGTCTATCTGGAGCGGTTCGGAATGTATAATCCTCCCCTGCAGGCCTTCTTCCAGACCCGGCTTACCTTCTAAGGCGAGTCACCCGCCGTCGCCACCCTCATCCATCCCGTCCCATGTTCCTAAGCGCATCACCCGTCTGGTCGTGGCTGGTCGCCGTAACCGGTCTCCTCGCGGCGACCGTCGCGAGCGCGGCGTCCACCGCCCGGCCCAATATCATTCTGATCCTGCCCGACCAAATGCGGGCGTCGGCCATGGGCGTATCCGGAAATCCGGACGTCCAGTCGCCGAACATCGACCGGATGGCCCGGGAAGGTGTTCTCTTCAAACGCACCTACGCCAACGTTCCCGTCTGCTGCCCGGCGCGAGCCATTCTGCTCACCGGCACGTACCCCCACGTGAATGGTATGATCGCGAATGATCTTCGTCTGCGGGAGTCGGAGACCACTATCGCCGAAATTCTCAAGGAGGCGGGTTACCGCACGGGGTTCGTCGGCAAGTGGCATCTCGACGGTGGCCCTCGCGAGCCGGGCTTTGTGCCGCCGGGACCGCGCCGCCAAGGCTTTGATTTTTGGGCAGCCTATGAATGCCATCACCAGCACTTCCTGCCGTATTATTTCCGCGATACGCCCGAGATGATCCTCGTGCGTAAATTTGAACCCGAAGCTTCCTGCGATTTCGCGGTGGAGTTTATCGAGGCGCAGCCACGCGAGCAACCGTTCTTCCTCATGGTGCAGATGGGACCGCCACACGATCCCTATGGCGCTCCCGATGAGTATATGAACCGGTACGATCCGGAGAAACTCACCCAGCGAAAAAACTGGCAGCCCAACAGCGAGTCGCGACCCGGCGGCAACGCGATCCCCGCAAACTATCGTCGTCCAGACATGCCCGGCGGCACCTATGTCAGAACCGGCGGCAAGGAAGAACTCGCCGCTTACTACGCCGCCATCACCGCGATCGACGACCAAGTGGGCCGCCTGCTCAAGACCTTGAAAGAAACGGGTCAGGACGAGAATACGATCATCCTCTTTACGTCGGATCACGGTGACATGCTCGGCTCGCATGGCATGCGCCGGAAGCGCAAGCCGCACGAGGAGTCCGCCGGCGTTCCCGGGATCATCCGCTGGCCGGCGCGCATTCCGCAGGGGCGCGAGGTCGAGACGTTATTCAGTCATATTGATATGCCCGCGACCTTGCTTGGGCTCGCGGGACTCGAAGTGCCCAAGGCGATGCAAGGCGCCGACCTTTCACGCGTGGCGCTGGGACAAACCACCGCCGGACCCGAGGCCGTGCTCCTGCAGATTTTCGTCCCCTTCAATCCTGATCAAATCGCGACTCCGTGGCGGGGACTGATCACGGACCGTTATACCTATGCCCGGTATGAGGACGCGCCTTGGGTGCTCTTCGATAATCAACGTGACCCGTGGCAGATGACCAATCTCGCGGCCGATCCCGCGCACGGAAAACTGCGGGCTGAACTCGACGGCAAGCTCGCCTCGCTCATGGCGAGCAAACGCGATGCGTGGAGTTATAATAGCAAGGAACTCGTCGAAGAGGGCGCGCGACTCTACGGCTCAAAAACCTTCTATACTATTCAGGAATATCTCTCCTGGGCAGAGGCCAACGGCAAACGGACGAAGTGAACCGCACTGTCCCACTGCCGCTTTCATTCCAATTCGCCTCTATATTGACGTGATGCATTCCCGCCCGCTCTTCACCCTCGCCGCTGCCACCGTCATCCTGTTCGGTGGATCGGCCGGTGCCGCCACGAAAAACATCGGACCGCGCGGCGAGGAATTGCTCACGCTCGATAACGGCAGCGTCAAGATCGGCATCGATCGCGCCAAAGGCGGCGCGATCACCTGGCTCTCCTGGGCCGCGTATCCAAAAAACATGGTCAACCTCGCCGACCCCGGCCGGTTGATCCAGCAGTCCTATTACGCGGGGCTGCGGCTCGATCGCCAAGCCGATGGCCAAAGCAAATCGTGGAGCCCGTGGTCGTGGAATCCGATCCAGGGCGGTGGCGTCTCCTCCTGGGCGCGCGTAACGACATTCGAGCGTACCGGCGGCCACACCCTCCATGCGGAAACCGTGCCGAAGCTCTGGGACATGCCGGACGAGGAATCGGCCGCCGTAATGCGTCAGTGGACTACGTTCGAGCCGACGATGCCAAATGTCGTGAGCGTACGTTGCGAGTTCATCGCCCAACGGGAGCACGGAGATCGCTGGGGACCGGCCAAACTGTCTCCGCAGGAGATTCCGGCATGCTACTTCACGCGGAATTTCAACACGATCAAAAGCTATCTCGGGGACGGCAAGTGGCGGGGCGAATCGCAGCCGCCCGGTCCGCCGTGGGGCAAGGCGACTCCACCGCGCCACTCGATGGCGTTCTTTGCGCCGAATGGCCAGGGCGTCGCGGTGTTTAGTCCATCGTCCACGCAGCCATGGAATTTCGGACCGCATGCCGGTGGCACCAGCGATGATCCCACCGCGGGCCCCTGTATGCACGTCGCTCCGATCTCGCGTATAAACCTGGGGCCGAAGTCGACTTACCGCTATCGCTACTGGCTCGTCGTGGGGACCGAGGCGCAGATCACGACGCAGCTTGATACCTTGTGGGAGAAATACTCCGGCGAACGCGGTGAACTGATTGATCCGTGAAAGCTAATATACTCGGAGTGAACTGCTCCCCGCTCGCCACCCCCTCCTTTGCACGCACAGGTGCGAACCCACGTGACATTATAGCGGGACGCCGGCGAAATTCGCTTGTCAATCGACGTTTGCGCCAGCCGTGCAGAGACCTTTTCCACGCGCTCGTTTCCTCGCCCGCCGAACTTCCATGACCCTCATCCGCCTCGCCCTCGTTCTGCTGTTTGCCGGCGCTGTCTCCGCTCGCGCGGCATCGCCCGCGACCGGCACCAAACCCAATGTGGTGTTCATCATGGCCGACGATCTCGGATGGAGTGATACCACGCTCTACGGCCACACCTCGTTTTACGAGACGCCGAATATCCAGCGACTCGCCCGGCGCGGAATGCTCTTCACTAACGCTTATTCTGCCAACCCGCTCTGCTCGCCCACGCGGGCCAGCATTCTGACCGGACTGTATCCGGGTCGCATCGGCATCACCACGCCGTCGGGTCATCTGCCCGAGGCCAAACTCGCAGCCACGATGGCGCCACGCGCGGCGCCCACCGCCAAGGCCCGCACGCCCGTGAGCGCCACGCGACTCGACACCCGCTATCAAACGCTCGCCAAAACGCTCAAGAGCGCCGGCTACGCGACCGGGCATTTTGGCAAATGGCATCTGGGGACCGAGCCGTACAGTCCGTTGCAACATGGCTTCGACGTGGATGTGCCGCATTACAACGGCCCCGGCCCGGCGGGGAGTTTCGTGGCCCCGTGGAAATTTCCGGCAGTCCTGAATTTCACCGGTCAGCCCGGTGAACACCTTGATGACCGGATGGCGGCCGAGGCGGTCAAGTTCATCGAAACCAATCGCGACCGGCCGTTCTTTCTAAACTTCTGGGCCTTCGGGGTGCATGCCCCGTTTGATGCGAAGACGGCGTTGATCGAGAAGTACCGCAAGAAGGCTAATCCCAAAGACGACCAACGCTCGCCCGTTTATGGTGCGATGGTCGAAAGCCTCGATGATGCCGTCGGGACGTTGCTCGACAAACTCGACGCGCTCAAACTTTCCGACCGTACGATCGTCGTTTTTTTCTCCGACAACGGCGGCAACATGTATGACCGCGTTGAGGGCGACATACCTCCGACGAGCAATCGTCCGTTGCGCGGCGGCAAAGCAACGCTCTTCGAAGGTGGCTCCCGCGTGCCGTGCGTCGTCACATGGCCGGGGCGGGTCGCTCCCGGTCAAACCTCGGCGGCGTTTCTCAACAGTGTCGATTTCTATCCCACCTTACTGGAGATGCTCCAACTCAAGGCAGCACCTGACCAGCGCTTTGATGGGGTGAGCCAGGTGCCCGCGCTGCTCGGTCAAAGCGCGCCACGGGACACGCTATTCTGTTATTTCCCCCATTACACGCCCGCGACCGGAAACATTCCCGGCGTCTGGGCCCGCCGCGGTCCCTGGAAGTTGATTCGCTACTTTAATGACGGCCCGTCTCAGGAAGATCGATACGAACTCTACAACCTCGAAACCGATCTCGGCGAAACCAAGGATCTCGCAACACAGCAACCTGCCCGCGTCCGTGAACTCAACCCCCTCATCGACGAGCACCTGCGCGCCACCCAGCCACGTGAAGACGTAGTTGCCAGCCGCCTCATCGATGGTGACAACGTAGTCGCCCAAGTGGACCTGCAGGGGCTCCGTCGGCACGCAGCCCGTCATGCGCGGGCTCGTGTAGTCCAGCTGCACGCCGTTGCGCCACAGCGTGATCTCGTTGGTCCGCCAGTCCAGCTCCAGCGTCACCACGGTGCCCGGCCAGCTGCGCATCGCGACACCCGCGACGAACGACGCGCCCGTGCCGTGCCCATACAGCGCGGGGCCGCCCAACGTGATGGTGGACAGCAGGCGCAGTTGCAGGCCGAACGGGCAGTTGCCGGCGGCGTAGCAGTCGGGTGCGAGCGGCCGCGTCGCGTTGTCGGCGAGGAGCACACCCCAGTAGTCGCCGTGGCCGTTGAAGTCGTAGTTGGCGCCATCCAGCGTCGTGATGTGCGGGTCGCCCAACAGTTGGGCGATCTCGCCAGCGACCCACTGACACAGCGACGGCGAGTCGATGCCGTCGACGCAGTTGGCGACGTCGCTGGCCAAGGCGTTGGCTGCGTTCTGCGCGACGGCGGTGACACAACCGCAAGCGGCGGCGATGGCGCGGGGACGCAGGCCTCCGCTCGCCTTGATGGCGTTGGCCAGCGCATCCGACGCGCAGTCGCTCAGCTGGTCGCCCGCCCACTGTGCAACGCCGGCGAGGACGGTTGGGGACGGCGGCGTCAGCGGTGCGGCACTCGACACCGACACAAACAGGGCTGCGCCCGACTGACCGAACAGGCGCCGCGTCGCACCGCCGCCTTCGCCACCGCCGGAGAGGGAAGAGTTCACACCGCCCACGTACTCCTGCCACAAGAAGTCTTTGATGAGCGCATCGAGGCCCAGCGAGGCGAGGTAGGCGACGGCGCCAGCGGGGCCGCCGGTGGCAAACGCGAGTGCGAGGCCGCTGAGGTCACCCAGCGCTTCCGCGCAGGCGGACACGTCGATGGTCATGCTGCCACCCACCACGTTTGCCAGCTGCTGGCACTCGTACGTGGCGAACATGGAGAGGGGGTCGACGTCAAGGCAGCCCTCGCGCACGCGCACGACGCCCCGCAGTGGTGCCACCGCAGCCGCCGCCGCACCGCTATCGCCACCGCTGCTGAGACGCGTGCTCACCAGGCTGTTATTGGCGACGATGCGCAGGCGCGTCATCAGCGCCGACCCGTTGCTCAAGCCTGCCAGCGTGGTGACAAGGTCGCCCAGCGCAGGCGTCGCCGCCATGTAGATGGGCACGGCCAGCGTGAGGTTGGTGGCGTCGGTGAAACCCCGGGCCCATAGCGCGCCAGCCACCCAGGCTTCCGCTAGACGCGCTGCCAATGCGTCAACAGCCGTGAGCTCGGTGGGCGGTGCGGGAGCTTGTTGCGAAGAGATTTCTGCGAACGGCAGCGCAGGTCTGCGCAGCTTGGCTTCGTCGCCCTCAATCGCGAGGGTCGCAGACATCAGCTGATCGAGTGGGTCTTCGGCCATGGTCGCGCTCTCGAGTTCTGGGGCGATGCTACTGCGAATCGTCCCCTTTCAACAGAGCACGGCGCTGCTGTCCCACGTACTAATCGCAGGAAGAGTCGCCCAAAACGCAAAGCCCCACGTCGCCAAGCACGCTCCCGCCTTGGCAGATGGCACCTTCGCCGGGGCAGTCGTTCATGTTGGTGTCGCACAATTTTTGGCACGTGCCCGAGCTGAAGCTGCATACGAAACCCGCCGCACAGGGGCAGGCTTGGCACAGGCTGCCAGCGCCGAGCGGCACGCAGCTGGTCGAGCCGTCAGTCCGGACGATCGAGCAGGTTTGTCCCTCGTCACAGCTGTCGCCAAGCAGCTGACAGTCGATGATCGGCGTGCACACCGGCACCTCGATCGCCGTGCTGGGGTCGTCTAGACGCGCAGACGAATCGAACAGCGGCAGGGGCGCACAGAACGTGTCGGGCGGGCACTCTTCGAGGTCGCCGCAACAGTACGGCCGGCAAAGACCAACAGCCGGGGCGGGTGAGCCACCGCCTTCGTTGCCTGCGCTGCTCAGCACGCAGCCGAGGCCGCCGCTACAGTCGGCGCTGGAGTTGCACACGGCGCCGACGTTCGCGTCTCCGCTGACGGCGCAAGTAGCCGACGGATTGCCGTTGTCGTCGATCACCTGACAGCCGTAAGGCTCCCGGCCGCCAGTCCCGGAGGAGCCGCCGAGCCCGCCAGGGCCTTCACCACCCTGTCCGCCATCGCCATCGCCGCCGCCGGGACCGCCCCCGCCTAGACCGGCTGCGCCGCCGTCGCTTGGACTCGGCGAGCAAGTTGGTTCGAGGTAGCTGGGCGTGCAGCTCTCTGGGCCGATGCCACACAGGTGGCTGTAGTCGAACGCACCAGGCTTACCCCCGCCTTCGGGGGGATCGAGGACGCCGCCCGTTCCGATCGTGCCGCCGAAGCCGAAGCCGCCTTCGTTGAAGCCTCCGCCCGCGCTCAAGCCGATGTCGGAGCAGCCGAGGATCATCAGGATCACGGCGAGCGTGGCGAGCGGAGCCGGTCTCAAAAAGGAAGAGCGAGACATCTTAAGACCTCGAAGCAAGAACTGAGGCTGAGTGAAACCATAGCATCGGATCAGCTGTCTTCCTCTCATATCCACGCTCCGTGCCGCGCCCGGAAAGGCTGCACGCGCGGGCACCTTCGCCACGAGCTCCCACGAAAACACGGCGTTCTTCAGGCGGTAGCCATGGCGCCAGCCTGTTGAACCAGCGGCGCCTTCCCCGCGCTTCTGGCACTGCCGCGACATGGATGTCGGGCTGCCTAAGCTTGGCGCTTTCTGCGCGCCTCGTGTGGTAGAGTCCGCCGCTTAGAAGAGGGACAGATGCGCTTCTCGAGCTTGACCAGTGTATCGGGCGTGGGGTTCTTGGCCGTCGGCCTGTTCGCCCTGACCGGGTGTCCCGATCCAGAGGGGCAGTTCAAGGAATTCGAGGATCGCCAAGCCGCGATTGGGGAGGGCGGTGGGGGTGTCGGCGGTGGCGCCGATTGCACGCCCACGGTCGAAGGCGAGGCTGACGGGGAGTACCTGTTCGACCTATCCGCATCACTCGACCCGCCCAAGGCATTCGCCCTCGCAGGCACGGTCACGACGCATGCCGGCGACCCGCTGATGGTCGACATGTCGCTGCAGCCCTTGGCCAAAGAAGACCGGATGACTCCGGTGGGTGATCCCATCGTGCTCACCGACCTGCCGGTCAACGCCGACGGCTCGTTCGAGTGGGATTCTGTCTCTTATACACATCTGACGCT
>ENA-ORBV01015712-ORBV01015712.1-microbial-mat-metagenome-genome-assembly--contig:-NODE-15712-length-11090-cov-5.208390_pt1 | contig 11090 bp, 12 predicted proteins | sample MGYA00237777_ERZ505514 | MGnify/ENA primary metagenome ERZ505514 (study PRJEB26160, sample SAMN06269048) | microbial mat metagenome | isolation source: Oligotrophic lake microbial mat | place...
TTTCAAGCAGAAGACGGCATACGAGATTCGCCTTAGTCTCGTGGGCTCGGAGATGTGTATAAGAGACAGCACATACATTTTTATGCATAAACGACTGAAAAGGGTTCCGGGAAAGAGGATATTCGTGACTTATCCAGTCCCATCCTTTAAACAAACGGTCAAGCCGATTTATTTAGTTTCTCAATTAGTGGTTTGAACCTCGGGTTGGCTCTTCCACGCGAGGGGAGTGCACATCAGAACCCTTTCGGTTGAGGAAACACATGAACGATCAAGCGATCAGCCCCCTCCTCCAGATCCATCATCGTGTCCACCCACAAGAGTACCATATATACTAGTCTAGTACATACAGTAGTGAATTCCGCGCCCACTCACCTCCCCCCTCCAACACACCTGAATGAATCATGCAAGGAGATGACCATGGTAGCAAATCCAAGGATCCGCCCCCGCCGCGGCAAGAGCAGTGGGTGATTGAAAGTTCCGTTTTTCCTTCAAGCGCTAACACAAACAACAGTTCGTCCGTGGCTGCTACTGCTACTGCTACTTCGACGAGGCCTCCACGCCACAATCGCACCATTTCATGGGCAACAGATGCTCGAGGCAACAGCAGCAGCGGTAGTCGTGATGCAGATTCCTCTTCCAAGTCGCCCGTTCGCACTACTCCTTTGGAGGCCGAGGAAACCAGCACTACGGGTAATAATGATGATAGCCATCAGCAACAGCAGCAACATCGTCCGAATCAGTTGCGTCATCGGCGACCTGCATTGAGGTCCGCCATGAGCCAACAGAACATGGCCTTTTTGGATCGTCTTCATCGTCAATTAGGGGATGGAACGACGGCAAACAACAACAATGATACAACAAGCAGCATGGGCAGGAGCTCACGTCGATTATTGAACTTGAATGATGTCTTGGGATCTGGACCCATGGAATTAGAAGCTGAAACACGCATACTCCGGGCATGTGAAAAATTACAGTTGGGCAGCAGCGATCTCACCAACAGTACTGACAACCGCAACAATGACAATGTGGATCCAGATGCAGTGGAGACAACGGCAACCTGGATGACAGCCATGGATCCAGAAGATGAGGCATTGCTTCCTGCTGGGAATGAAAGCGAGGATGATGGCGAAGACAGCGAGTGTGATGATGACGACGATAATGCCAGCTTGGAAGAACATGAAGGTGGCGATACGTTCGACCTTCCTCCTCTGCCATTGGACTGCCAACCAAACAGAAACGTGGGTTCAACAGCACCAAGAGCAGCCGATTTTATTCTTGATCCATCCCTCATTATTCCCATGGGTGGTCCAAGTCTAGAGCAGCCCCAATCCTCCAGCATGGCAACAACAACAAGTGTCACGTCCCACTATAATACGAATAGCAATACATCTAGTGCTACCAGTTCTACCATGAATGCTAGGTCCAGATTCAGAGCTTTGGTACGACAAGAAATGGTACGAAGTCATGTGCAAGAGACGTTCTTGGGTCTGTCCTCCACGCTACAACAAATGGACCAGGATCAGCAGGACGAAGAAAAACGTAGACGAGCACAGCATCATCGCATAACTTCGCAACTCAATGGTCAGGCATTGGATGCGTTTGCAGCAACGGTCAACAATCTCGCTGGTCATGTCAACATGGGCAACAGCAGTAGTGACGGCTTTGATAGCAGCCAATTGCTTCCAGGAATCGTTGCTACTCCGTCGTTCACATCTGATTCAAGTGGTGACGAGGGTCCTACTACTACGGGCGCCGACAACAAGACGTCTGCAGCAGACAATGGAAAAGAACAACCATCCAGCAGTCAAAGCGACGACACGATGAAAACTAAGAAGAAGAAACGACTGTCCAAATGGCAACGTCGACGTAAAGGCACAGCGGTAACACTAAAGGGGGATGTCAAGTTGTTTCAAAACTTTTTGTCCTCGGGCAAAGCGCGCGTCCGGCAATACGTTCGTCGGACCATTCTCTATGGCATGATTCCTGCACTGATCGCCGCCTTTATCTTGTATTATTTCGTGGAGAATCCAGCAATCTGCAAGGAAGCCGTTGCCAAAACGATAGCGGCCGCCAACAAAATCAAAAAGGATGCAGCAGCAAATAAGGCGAAGACCACCGAAATCGTTTGCGCTGAGCAAGAAGCCAGCATCTCTTGGTGGTGCTTGTTTTTGGTTCGTCAGCTGGTCACGTTGACAATGGCATTGGCGACGCAAGCATTTGTTGTAGACTTTTTGGCGTTGGGGACACGACTCTTTTTACGAGTCTTGGGTCCCTTGCTCACGCTTTTCATTGTCAAATCCAAAGGATGGTAGGTACTTACTGTTCGACTTTGTTTGAGATTCTTGTGTGGCCATGGGACGCTTTTGGTATCTACATTAGTACCGTCGAATCCTCACGTACCATTCATCTTGTGCCTCAATTGTTTGGTTCTCTATAATCAGGCCATTCGTCTTCATCTTTTGGGGTATTTACAATCTAGTTTTAAATTCAGGTGATCGAGAACTTGCTCATCATTGGCTCTACTGGCAAGATTGGTTGGGAATATTCAACGAAGACAATCCATCTGGCGAAGTAGTAAACCACCATTTAAACAAGTTTATCTTGAAAACGATGATCGTGGTGGGTGTGGTAATTTCAGTGAAGAGAATTACGATGGCTCTTTTTCTTGGTCGCAAGACCTTCGGTAAGCGCTGAGATTGGCTTTGAGCTCATTGCAACCGCGTACATGTACTAGTTCATTAAACTGACAAAGTACGGTAAACTTCCCTCTGTGCTTTAAACAGCGAACTATGGGGAACAGCTCGCTGTAATAATGAAAAACATGATCCTTATCGGGCAAGTTGCTACGTTAGCGAAGGACATTGAGTACGAAGCAGAATGCACAGCTCTCGAACATCTTTCGCCGTGTCCAACCCCAACCACCAAGTCGCGCGCTAATACCTATGATGAGATTCAGCGAGTGCTTTCATCGGAAGCTGACGCAGAAATTGCCGCCGAGGCCGAAGCTCTCCGCAATACTCAGTTGAAAGGCAGCGCCGCCACGGCTGCACGTTCTTACATGGCTAGAAGACAGACTGTTTGTGCTACCAATGTACCGGTGCCGGTGGTTGCACCAGCAGCATTTCAAGAATCTGTTTCAGATACAAAAGTAGACGAACCATTCACTGCATCCGAACAGCGCAAATTGTCAGAGCTTCTGGGCGCGTGGGAAGAGCCACAGGCGGCTCAGCAGAGGGAGGTGCGTACCCCAAGCCAATTCTTGTGTCCGCAAAATTCACGACCCGCGAAGTACGACTAACACGTGCACTTATCAATTTGCTGCCATATCAGGCAAAGAAGGTGACCATCGGTGCGGTCTTGCAGTTTCGGCAAGCACTGACATTTATCGCGGAAAAGCAGCCGTTTCTGCCTGGTACGCCTTGTAAAGCTAAATATTGAGTAGTTCAGTCCGTGCCTAGCTTCTTTTTACTCACACGATTTATGTTTCTTCTGGCGACGTCAAGCATTTGGTCCCGTAAGTTTCCGTTTGCTGATTGTTGTTCTCGCTTTCGACAGAGACCCAAATGCGTGTTGATTCGACCTTTACCAAACTAATGATTGTATATTTGTACCGCAACAGGCTGATACTCGTGAGAAATGTATTCAGTCAGCCCAGGCAGTCTTTGATTGCTTGATGCTTCGAACTCCGGACCAAGCTGAGTTGCCGTTTGCAACTCTTGCGCTCTTGTCAAAAGACGGCGATGGCAGCATCAACAAAGAAAAGGTGAAAGAGATTATCAAGGTCTTCAGGCCTGAAAGGGATGGGAAGCTGTCAAAGCTTGAGTTTGTCAAGAGCATTGACAAAGTTTATAAGGAAATCAGATTACTGAACGCAAATATCCGCAACAGTTCACAGGTTGACAAGGCTGTGACTAAGCTGATTAATTGGGTCTTCTACTTCATCTTGGGCTGCCTCATCTTATCACAGCTAGGCTTTGATGCATCACAGCTCTTCCTTTCCGTATCTTCAGTCGTCTTGACGTTTTCGTTCATGTTTGGCGCCAGTGCCTCGAGGTGTTTCGAGGTGTGTTTGAATCGCACATTTGCAAACGTATAACTGTGGTCATTTTTCTCACTCAGTTGTTCCGTCTTTTCTTTCAGGGAATGCTATTCATTCTTGTGCAAAGCCCGTATGGTGAGCAGATTTCGTACACGATCCAGCCAAACCCTGTTGCTATAGCTTTCTCTTACAATCTTTTTGCATTTCTCAGGTGTTGGTGACAAAATTCACTTGTCCAATCCCCAGGAGGAAACCAAGGTTGATGGGTCCTCTGGATGGGTTGTCGAAAAGGTTTCTCTCTACTCAACAAGTCTTTTCTGGGGAGCAACAAATGAAAGATGCACGATCAACAATGGGGGTACGTCCACAATGAAATGTGTGGCTTTTCAAATCTTTTTCGGAAATCCATCTATCGTCTCCCTAGCACGTTTGTACTCATCTACGCTCGTTTCTATTTGTACCTTCTTTTTTTACATTATAGCTATGTCAAACCTCCGAGTAATCAATGCCAACCGTTCTCCCCATGCACAGATCTTTGTCCATATGAAATTTGAGATTGAAACTCCGTATGAGAAAATCATGATATTCAGGGCGGTAAGTGGAATGCCCCTTTCACCATGCCGCGGATGTAACACGGCATACCCTTTTTCTAACATGAAGTATTTCCTATCTGACGGCGGCGACCAGGCTGTAGAAGAGTACTTGAAGGACCGCCCTCGGGAATGGTTGACATTTGTTGGATTTCGTCCCACTGAAGTGGCAGTTGAGAGAAACTACATCAATTATGCCATCATTGTACAGCATAGAAACTCCTGGCAGGGGACTGCTGAAATCAATGAGAGTAAGGGATACCTGGTGACTTACTGCTTGGAAGTTGCCAAGCAACTTGAGATGAGATATGTAGCTCCACACCTTCCAGTATCCCTAGAGTTTAAGCACTCAAAAGAGTTGACACCCAAAGATCTCCTTGCTGAGGCTTGGTAGCTACCAGAATGGCAAGGATGCATCAGAATGGCTTTTTGGCTGGCTGGTGGTCCATACTAGTAGACGAAAATAGATTAGACATGATACAAGCTATTTATGTAATCCGCTTAACTAGATAGTTAGCTACCTCACCAATAGGCATGTGCCGGTATTAGCTAGATCATCGTCGACCTCGTGAGGCTTGAACGGACCACGGTCTTGCTTGGAGCTACGTCGCATACGCGCAGGCTTCAAGATTTTCTCAGTTTTCCATCGACCGCTCCGGAAAAAGTACGGCGGGCAGCACCACCGTGCTCGCGACTGACTGTGCAAAAAAGACCGAAGGAATTCGAATTCTACTCTTGAAGTAAGACTCGGACTGTCAAAAAATCAGTACACGAAATTACAACCACACGTTATTTCTCGGAACAATTGTGCGAGTAGGTACCAGCATCCGGTCTCGCACGTGCGTTGGCAGCAGAAACGAAGCTATCCGATTTTCCTTCGTGCAGCTCACTTTTTCCAAAAAAAAATATAAAATTGGATTCCCCAAGGACAAAAACGATATACCAACCATGAACACGAACAACTCCCGCTCCTCAGATTCTGGAACTGCTTCCAGCAATCATAGCACAGACAAAGCTAGTACTGCTAAGGCAGTACCTGAGGAAGAGAACAATCATGACAGGAAAGTATCTTGGGGCGACTTGCTGCCTCCTTTACGTAACGCAAAACTGCACTCTGGCGAACTCACGCTGGGCGATGTCCTTGCCTCGAAGCCTGCTGAACAGCAAGCAACATCCCAAATTGTGAGAGCCGTTGAGAAACTATCCACCGGTATGAAGCAGGAAGACAAAGAAACGGAACTTCTGTTCAAAGACATTGCCGCCGATGAAATATCTCGCTCATCTAATCAAGACAAAGTCGAACAGGTGCTCACGGCTGACGACGAGGAGGAGGAGGAGGATGGCGCCAAGGAAGAATCTTTCTTGGTACCTCCCACAGACAACCACACCATTCAGTCGTCGCAGCCTTCGTTGGGCGACCGTCTCAGGGCCAAGTCCAAGTTTAAGAACTTGGTTAACAAACACGTCATGGCCAAGCAGGACCAAAGCGTCGAGAATACTCTTTTTGGTCTCACAACAGCACTCACTCACATGGACTCTTCGGAGAAAGACCATGTTGGCCACAAAGGCAGTGAATCACCTTCCGGTCGATTTGCTCAGGCAGCTCGAAACCTAAAGTCACAACCTGTTAACAGCGGCAAGGATCTTATTGATATTGAATCGCAGCAGCCAAAGGAGACCCAGAACAGCGATGGAAGTGAAGAAGAGTTGGAGACAAGTGAAGGAGATCCCACTACACGTGGTAAAGGTCACAAGCATAAGGGTTTTTTCCGTGACCACATCAAAGGAAATATCGAAGACAATTGGAGCTCCTTCAGCCAATTCGTTGGCGCGCGAAAGGACAAGGCTAAAACATTTACAAGACAAGCGATTATGTATGTCATGCTTCCCTCTTTGGCTATCGCTGCCATCTTGTTTTACTTGGTCGAGAACCCAGAACTTTGCCCTGCCAAAAACGCGGAAGACGAGGCTATGGAAGCGGCCATGGCGACTCCAGTACCCGTGGAGTATGAAGGGATTTTTGATGTCAACGGCACAGTCCTCGGAAATCAAACTGTCCCCCCAGTGGAAGTACCAAAACAGTTTATTGTTTGTCCTGGGCTAGGAGCATCAGTCTCGTGGTGGTTCTTGTTCCTTGGAGTTAGGCAGGTACGTTCACACTTTTGAGAAGTGAGTCATTCCGTTTGCTGCGAAGAAGGGCCAAGCCTTTGTTGCTAATCATTCAAATCCTCTCTTTTCTTAGATTGTCACCTTCGCGCTAGCCCTCCTGACCCAAATGTTCGTAGTGGACTATCTCGCACTGGCGAGCCGCTTCTTTCTTAAATGGTTTGGGCCACTCATCACGGTTTTCGTTGTGAAATCGAAAGGATGGTAAGCCATCGCTTTGCTTTTAAAAAAATGGAAAGAATCACCACGGGAAATTATCTAAACTTGTTCTCCATTCCATACTACGCGCGAAAGGCCGTTCTTGGTTATCTTTTGGGCAATCTACGATCTCCTGCTACTATCTGGTGAGACTGATTTCGCCCACCACTGGGGTTATTGGCAAGACTATGTTGATTTGTTCAATGAAAAAAACCCGTCTGGCAATGTCGTGGACAACGAATGGAATTCAAAAATCCTCAGAATCGTTATCTTTGTCGGTGTCGTGGTATCTATCAAGCGCTTTCTTGTGGTGCTCTTCCTCGGGAGACAGACCTTTGGTAAGTGGCGAACTCGTTGTGTGTACTTTCATACAAACAATGACCGCCATCGTTTGAAATAAAACCTGACACTTTCGTTCCTTCTTTCTCCGTCACAAGCGCGTTACGGCGAACAGCTTGCTGATGTGATGAAGAATATGGTTTTGATAGGCGAGGTCGCAAGTTTAGCCAAAGATATCGAGAGATTCAGCGGGGACTATGCGAACAATGATGTATCATCGCTGCCACGGGCAACCGATCGCAGTTCCTCCATGGACGAATACTTTAGTGATGATGTTGAGCCTCAGGATGGTGATAGCAAAACGGTCAACCCGGCAGACGCCGCTGCAGCCTTTATCGACAAACGGAATGCTACAGGATCCGGCAGCCCTAGTAGTCCGCGTAGTCCTGGTAAAAGTATAGCTGGCGGTGATCAAGATTTCACGCAATCACAACAGCTGCAACTTGCCGAGCTCTTGGATGAATGGGAGGAACCTCAAACAGCCGAGCAAAAGGATGTGAGTTTTGAAGGGACTGTCGAGTTGCCGCTGCTAGATATATTACTTGGGCTCACAGCTTGAACTTATGTTTCTATTTCCAGGAGAAAAAAATCCCCATCGGAGCAGTGTTGCAATTCCGACAAGCCTTGGCGTTCATGAAAGTCAGATTTCCTTTCCTTCCTGCGTTTGGCCCAGTAAGTTTTCTTCCCGCGCGACCGGTCGGCAGTCTCATCTGGTAGGAACAACTTGCTGATCCGTTGCTCTCTTCTGCAGGCCGATACGAGAGAACACTGTATTGCGTCCGCTCAAGCGGTTTATGATCGACTCCTCCTTCGAACCCCCGGTCAAGGTATATTGCCATTCGATACTTTGGCTCTCTTAGCCAAAGACGAAAGAGACCATATCGACAAAGAGAAAGCTAAACTATTGATCAAGGCATTCAGGCCTGATAGGGACGGAAAGCTCTCCAAATTGGACTTTGTGAAGAGCGTCGATGCCGTGTACAAGGCAATCAGGTTGCTCAGTGCCAACATTTCCAACTCATCACAGATCGATGCTGCAGTGGAAGGAATTATCAATATTGCATTTTATTTCCTTCTAGGTGCTGTGCTTTTGGCAATGCTTGGACAGAACCCTCTCGAAGTCTTTCTTTCTTTCTCCGGAGTCGTTCTAGCCTTTGCTTTTATGTTTGGCTCAAGTTCTTCCAAGTACTTTGAAGGGATCATGTTCATTCTGCTGCAGGCGCCCTATGGTAAGCTTCCTTGATTAATCTGACATTCTTATTTTGTCCTTGGTGCAGCCTCTGACCTTCTCTTTAACAAACTGAACAGGAGTGGGCGACCGCATCCACTTTTCCAGGCCTGAAACAAATACCAGCATTGATGGATCAGCTGGTTGGATCATTGAGAAGGTCACTCTTTACACCACTAGTGTGTACTGGGGTGCAACCAATGAGCGGGCCACTATTGCCAATGGTGCTCTATCTGGAATGAGGGTGATCAATGCTGCAAGGTCTCCAAATGCTCAGATTTTTGTGAATATGAAGTTTGCTCTAGATACTCCCTATGAGAAGTTTGAAATTTTCAAGGCAGCTATCGAGCAATTTTTGAAGGATCGCCCTCGCGAATGGCTTTGCTTTGGGGCCTTCCGCCCAACAGAGGTTGCCGTTGAAAAGGGTTATGTCAATTACATGACAGTGGCACAACACAGAAACTCTTGGCAAGACATTGGTGGTGTTTTGACAAGCAAGGCTGAGTTGATGACATATGAATTGGAGGTTGCAAAAAAGCTTGGAATGAAGTATGTCTCTCCTCCATTGCCAGTTGATCTGACAGTCCTACAAAGTGGTCAGCCTGGCGAGCTTACTCCTCAGGAGGTCACAACCATGCTGAGCTAAATAATATATACAACAAAAATAGAATAGACAGAATCGGTGTTTCGGTGAATGGACAGTTGAGAATTAGTTACTCTCTCAATGACAGTGAGATTAGAGATATTTTTAATTATACTTAAAATGATACAGGTAACTAGAGTTGCAAATGCGTTACAACAGAATTTTTGGCGGCCAAACGTGCTCATTCATTATCTTCCATGGTTGTACAGATGTAGCGTTGCAGGAGCCCTAGACAGTCCAGATCTAGCTAGTAGCATCAAGTTAATGCTTCCTGAAGATAAACGCGAGGATAGAAAGGCTCGCCATAGTACGCAGATGGGAGTCATCATGGCCTGCCTCGGTCGAATTATGTATTGCAGAACGCTTTGCTCTGGCACCGTAGCACCGTAGCAGCTCTGCTAGCTAGCTAATAGATTCGATTAGTTCAACACTGTACCCGATTGTCGTTTGAACCAAGAATTTATACCACACTACAGTTCAGTCTTCACATCTTGGCTCCCCGGCGGGATATCGGTAGTATGCGACGACGACCGTTGCATGTCGCCATATAATATGGTGAGATTGATACGTCGATTTTCATAGCCAGGTTTGAATTTGTAGCGGTCGGTTTGATGGAAGAGAGAACTATCAAAGATCACTGCCCGGTTCTGTTTGTGCGGTATGGTGACATTTGCAAAATTCGTGGGCCGAAGGAGTTCCTCCACAACACGATCAGTATCGGTGTTGTACTCGGCAAAATTCCAATCTTCAGGAGGCTTGGCCGTAAAGACGACCAGTCCACCACTGGTGGGGTCTAAATTCGCTTCGTCCGGGGTCAACCATATATTGACATTGACCGCCGCTTCGTCGGCATGTAAATTGATCCCAGTGTATTCCGAGTCGTACTTGTAGGCCCACAGATATTTCAGAGGATGGCCTTTCATTATTCGAGGCAGAGCCTTGTGCAGCTCCATGCTCAGTTGGAGTAATAACCGATCGTGCAGTCCATCGTCAATATAAGCTCCAACGTAGCCGCCAAATCGAAGAGGCATTTTTGTCTGATACCAGACTGTACTCTCCAACAGTAGTTGTCGGATGCGGCCCAAGGCTTCCTTGGACAAAACATCATCAATGTAAAGGATCCCAGGGTGGTGGTCCGGGTTGTTGTCTTCTCCAAACCACTCTCGCTCAATATTGTTTGTGTCCATTTCGGGATTCAAAAGAGGCAGCACTTTTCCAGTTGTTGGATCTTTCAGCTCTTCAAAATTGGTGTGGTGCCATGCCTTGTTGTAAATGTTTCCAATCCCCAATTCCAAATCCGCCTCTCGAAAAGCGTACAAGCCGTGCGTTCGCTCTAGCTGGTCCACTGGAGGGACATTGGATAGCACTTTCTGGTAAATGGGAAGGACAGCGTCTTGGAAGAACTTGGCCCATTTGGGGTCACGATCTTCTTCTGCCAGATGCGTTGCCAAGTACTCGGCTTGTTGAATGTCCATTTTCAACTTGTATTCCGTCGTGTAGGTCGAACCGCCACCTCGAGAGACAAGCTGCTGGGGCAATCGGTGCTTCACTTGGCTGGGGTCGGGGTTGCGTTCCGAGGCCGCGAACACATTCGATAACGCCCAGTGAAGACCATCAATGTCACCTTGGCTGAAAAAATAGGCAATGTCATCCGCATCCAGTAAATCTGGGAATTCCACTGCATCTTCTTCTGCTTTGGCTTCTGGGTGCACAAATCCAATGCAAAGCAATAGTACCAAGAGGAGTCTGTAAAGGCTGCACAACTTGCATCGGATTCTGCAGGACCCATCAAATTGTAATGATAACACTGGCAGTATCATTATTTCAGTAGCCAAACAACCCGCTGTTTCAATAGTCAGTGCGACTTGTGTGTGTTGCTGTCTCTTA
>ENA-ORBV01015713-ORBV01015713.1-microbial-mat-metagenome-genome-assembly--contig:-NODE-15713-length-11089-cov-5.906829_pt1 | contig 11089 bp, 8 predicted proteins | sample MGYA00237777_ERZ505514 | MGnify/ENA primary metagenome ERZ505514 (study PRJEB26160, sample SAMN06269048) | microbial mat metagenome | isolation source: Oligotrophic lake microbial mat | place...
TTTGAATGAAACTTGACACCAAATTCAAATCTTACACGGAAGCAAAGCTAAATTTAGCTTTGAGAGAATAAAAACACAATAATTTACTAAAAAAAGATGACAATGACACCACCAAACTCTATTGCTTTACTTTCTGCCTTGAAATTGTACTGCGGCTACATACACTAGCGACGGTGGGTAACTATCGCAACATGCCATGGTCGAATGTTGCACCTCGTGATTTGGCTGGTGACGAGACCCGGCCGAGGGCGAGTGCGCCCCCGTGCAACAACCGACCCGGGCATGTTACTGAACACCAATTAAGACGCATTCCACGCCTCCTTGTTTTTTTTGCTGGAAGTTACCGGCACTCCTACTACAACGTAGCTAGCTAGCTAGCTACTAGTAGTAGACTACTACTTACATGTACACTGAAGTTCAAATAGAGCCCTCGATCTGTAGTAAATAGCGATGACACCAATCAATGAATGCAAGATAACTAATAAGATAGTACTTCACGCGAACGATAACAGTCACTCCCGCCCATCCACACACCAGCTAGCTATAGATCGCTCTACTGGTAGTGATATATAGAGAACATCGACAAGCTGCAGGCCAGTTAGATTGACTAAAAGGAATCAATGAATGTATGACTGGCATTCTTGGAGATAATCAAAGAATTCCCATCCGTTCAACGATCAAGCCATCATTATGTTAACAACGACCATGAGCGCTGATACACAAACCATGCCTGCTCTGACTGCAAACATGGCTTCGTATCTGCAGGAAGAAGAGGAAAGAGACACCAAGAAACCTCCTAGTAGTTCCATGAGTACTAGCAGCAGGCATCAGAACACACAAGGGCGTAGTAAAAGTACTATTCTTTCCTCTGGTGCAAGTATTCCGAGCACACCCTCCAGGACTGGCAATGGCAAGGCCCGACGACACACAACTACAAGCAGCAGCAGCGCCAACGCCAATGTGGAGTCTCCAACCTCCGCCACGAAAAAGAAAAAAGACTATGGAATGGCATCTCCTAACTGCACATCAACAACGGACTTGGATGCACCGCCTCCCTTGGAAGACTTTGCCAAGAAGCCCATCATGAGCCGGTCCAATTCGACGGCTTCGGCTTCTTCGTCGGGTGCCGCAGCGAGACGGTTGGCTCGAAAAAAGGCAGCCGAATCGGGTACCCGAACTCCGCCGAAAAGTCCCGCGGATAAAGCCCAACTCAAACGAGCCACAACTCTTCCAAATAAAGTAGCGGCAGCAGCAGCAGATTTACCACCACCCTTGGAAGATTTCCATGTATCCCCACCCGCAATACGCCGTGGTACGAGTGCTGGAAGTCGTCGAAGTTCTGCTGAAAATAGGCAGCGACGGAATTCCTTTGGGTCTTCCGATTTTTCAGCCGATTTCCTAGTGGCTAGCAACAGTGCACATGGCACCCGAAGCTGTGTCACTGCCAGCAGCAAGACAAATGATGCGTTTGGTTCCGATTTTGTCGTGGCTAGCAGCAGTAGTGCCCATGGCACGAGCAGTTCGACAAGCAACATGGAAACAACCCGACAGCAGTGTCCTGCTACAGTGGCAACCTTTTCCAAGTCAAGCTTGGTGGATAAATTTCATCAAGATGAATTGTTACGAACCATTCCCTCTTGTCCTCTTCCCAGTGTTTCCGGGGAATCCGATGCCACCCTGCCGCTGGAGGACGACCAACAACCACAACACGCATTTGCAGACTCCGATGGATTTTTAAAGTTTGACCACGAAGAGGAACACTTTCCAATACAACAACCACAAGATGCGGATGTGGGTTCTTTTTTTCAAGAGCCAGCTGTGTTTGAAGAACGACATCCATCGGATCACCTAATACTATCGGCGGATGATGAGGATTCGGATCAGGACGACGAAAGCCATGACGATGAAAAAATGATCCCATTCCTGGAGGATCATGACCAGTCCGTGACAACAGCTACCGACACCAGTCAGCATGGCACAGAAAGTAAAGATGATGGTGAGCCCCCTAGATTATTGGATCATGTAAGCAAGCAAGAAGGTGACCAGCCGATTAGTTTGTTTGGGGCACATTTCAAGGCTGATTTTACACTTCAGAGTGACAACGCTCGGGGACATTTTGAAGAGGACGACGACGAAGGGGGCGGCAGTCTCGAGGGTTCCGAATATTCAGAAGAAGAAGAAGAAGAAGGGAGTTACACAGAAGGAGAGGACGAGTATGTCGAAGACGATATAGAGTCAGAATACAGTTCTGATGAGGAAGATGAAGAGCGCCGAAATAGCGCCTTGCTTCAATTCAACTACGCTACGCCAGAGGCTCTTGATTATGCAGTATGCGAGGTAGATGATGATACTTCCATCTTTCGTATGGACAGCAACAAGACGCTTCAGGTTCCTGAATTCACAACAACGGAACTCACAGACTTAGACAAGCAGTTGCTGAATGTAAAATCAAAACGCCATTCCATATTTGACAAAGCCAAGGTAAAAGCCCAGAGCTTCAAGCGGCCAAAAGCATCCAGCGTCAAAGCAGCGGCAATGGAGAAAGCACAATCATTTCGAGTGCCTGGTCTCGGAAAGTCTAGTAAGAAAGACAGCAAGGCAAGACCACTGAATGATGTCTCGGATACAGACCGTGGAGATGTAGTTGATGCCCAGGAACAGCATGGAGATAATTGCCCACTGTTGGAAGACGGAGACGATGGCAATGGCGAAAATGATAGCGACCAGAAGGACGGCCATGATAAATATGCTCCAAGGAGGCGAGATACAGTTAAAAGTAGACGAGAAAGCACTCGGGACAGAACCAACGACAAGGAAGAGGAACGGCGCGAGCGACATCGCAAGCGAGAAGAGCTCCGAAAAGCCTCGAGTGCTCGACACCTTCCTGGTAAGGTGAGCAGCACTGACAACGGGAAAAAACGTGCCAGCCACATTGGCCATGGCCGCCGACGAGGCGGTGTGAGTAGCGCTCATGCAAGTAATCGCGCAAGAGTGGAGGCCGACCAACTGGGCTGGGCAAAGGGTGAAACTCCCGACTTGCCAACTCCTGACCTTACAAATAGCATTCGCCAGCGATCCCACTCAACCAGAAGCAGTGGATCGTCCAGAAAGCCGTTGCGTCGGACCACGAGCACGGAAGATAGTCGTATGGACGGCAGCAATCGCAGACGTCAATCAGATCTCGACGCCAGTAGAAGTAGAAGCAGAGACGGTCGAATAGGTGATAGAAGTCTTTCAAGACGAAGAAGCAAGGGTGATGGCAATGGTGACGACGATATGGATAAGAGCCTTCAAAGAAGAGCTCGGAGAAAAGAGGATGAATACGACATGGACAGGAGCCGTCAGAGGCGAAGCAGCCGTACGAAAGATGGCGAAAATGACATGGACAAGAGCAAAGAAAGCCATGATGGTGACATGGACAGGAGCCAGCGAAGGCGAACCAGCCGTAGGAAAGACGGTCAAAATGACATGGACAGAAGCAAAGAAAGTCAGGATGGTGACATGGACAAGAGCCGACAACGGCGAAGCCGTAGGAAAGATGGCGAAAATGACATGGACAGGAGCAAAGAAAGCCATGATGGAGACTTAGACAGGAGCCAGCGAAGGCGAAGCAGCCGGAGGAAAGATGGCGAAAATGACATAGACAAGAGCAGAGAAAGTCATGATGGTGACATGGACAAGAGCCGACAAAGGAGAAGCCGGAGGAAAGATGGCGGAAATGACATCGACAGGAGCAAAGAAAGTCATGATGCCGCCATGGACAAGAGCCGACAAAGGCGAAGTCGTAGGAAAGATGGTGAAAATGACATCGACAGGAGCAAAGAAAGTGCCGATGGTACCAGAGGCATACGCCGGGGCTCCCGTCGTCAGAAAAGGGGCACAAGCCCTGATGGCGCCAGGTTGGACAAGGAGGCCGTTTCTTTGAGCCCTCTAAAACAAGAGGATACGGGGCGCCGGAAGGTTATGGGGTCGCAATCGATGAGAATTGAACGAACTACATTCAACGATAGTTTTCCGGAGCTGATTGAGATGGGCAAAGATAACTTGTCTGAGACCTTTCACAATCATCTCGGCGAGGAAAATTCTGATCGCAGGAAAAATTTTATGAAGTCTTTAAGTGTCAGGATTGGCGCTAAGCCCATAGGAAAGGGGGCGCGCAATCTCATCGTCGGTGGCACTAAAACTGAAAAGAGAGGCCTTCTTGCTGGAGACGATGACTCTGTTTAATCTTAGCAAATTTTGTTGAGCTCAATAGCAGCATTAAAAAAATCCATAAATTAGGAATCATGTCAACCAAAAATCTGGTATAATCATCTCAGGCAAATATTTTATAAAGTGAACATGTGGAGAGAGTCTCTAGACCACAGCTTTCATAGCTTTGGTGCAGTGAAGACATCTCCAAATGACACTTGCAATCACAGCTCATCTGAAGCTAACCATGTCAAGCATTGCAAGTTCAGAAGGCCTTGCTTATATTAGAAGCACTCCATATAATGGGGTTATGGTCTCACTGCAGTGCTTATCATGGCTCTCTACTACTACTAGTAGCTAGACCTACTTGCTAGCTAGTAGCAAGTAGGTTCGGGTAACTAAAAACTAAATTACCCTCTAAGCTCTAGCCCTATCATCCCTTTTTCTATGAGCGTCACTATCCATGCAAACAAGATTGTAAAAAGACGAAAGCGACACCGTATTGCCAAACACAAAGCAGCGGAGTCTTACATTTCCCGCCATCTTCGCCTTGCCCTTGTTGTCGTCCAGATCTATCCAGTTTGAAATCAACTGTCTCTAGAGAAAGCATGTCCTCGACCATGGAAGTAGATTCTCCCAAAGATGGGGAAATAAAAAAGGTTTCTGTCCATCCGGTACGTGCTGCATTTCTAGGCGGAGTCGGTGGCTGTTCATTCAATGGTCGCCAAGTTTGACTTCTGTTTGTTGTGTTTGTTCGTGGTAATGAATTTCTCACGCAATCTCTGTTACCGCCCGCGATGATTGTCATTCATTCATTTTCATGCGCTGTTGCTGTCTGTGTCTATAAATAATGATTATTATTATGCAGCTCGCCATTGTCAACATGTCGGATCAGTACACACGCATTACTTGTGGCGGTTCTGCCTTGCCTCAAGATGCTCCCGTCGTGGGACTCTTGTTTGGTCGTTGGGTCGAGAATTCGACCAAAGAAGGAGGCGGCACCAGCCTTCAAATTGTCGATGCCGATGATATTCCTACCGATTCGTCCGAGGCGGCCAAATCGCAAGTATCCCTGCATCATGCCGTCTTTCCGCAGCACGATGTTGTGGGATGGTACCGCGTCGGAAATTCCGAAGAACCAACACCGGACGATTTGGCACTCACACAAGAACTCAAAGCGCATTATTACAATAATAACGATGCCGCAGAAGAAGGAGCATCCGTGGTGGTGGATGCTGCAGCGCCCGTGAACAAACCATTTTTCTTTTCCTTGTTGCAAGTGCGTCCCGCCAAAACGAATGATGCCAAAATGGATTCCAATAATAATAGCAGCAGCAACAAGAGTAGTGACGAGAACGACGAGGAGGAAGAATTGCCGTTGAATTTGTACAGTGTTCAAACTCACGATCAGCAAAACCCAGTCCTGGTAGGAGTCGAGAATTGGTCGTTGGAAACCTCGGAAGCGGAACGCATTGCGGTCGAACGAGTGGTACGAGAACAGCCGCAGCAAGATTTGAAAAGCAACAACACTAGTAGCAGCGGGGTGGCAGCCACCGGAAAAGCAGCAGCATCTGGAAAACATGTTGTCAAATCGGAGGAGGAAATCATGGCGAATACGGAGCAACCAGCATCGGCCTACGTGAATTACATGTCCTCGGTGCAGCATTCCTTGTCCGCCATGGATGACCGCATCAAACTCATCATTGAGTATTTGGAAAAAATGGGAAAAGGAGAAATTCCTCCCAATCATTCTCTCTTGCGACAAATTCAGGGTCTCATTTTACAATTAGGTCCCTTGCAGCAAGCCTCGGCCCAAACCAACGATCCCATTCCCTTGTCGGAACGGGACTCGGAACTCTTTGCTCATATTGCTGCCGTGGCCAAGACGATCCAATCCGTGCATAGCTACACGGACAAGTTTCGCACCATGACGGAGAGCCGGCCCACGGGTGGTCGCGAGGGACGACGGGGGTATTGAATTTCGTTTTCTTTTCTACTGGAATTTCATATTTTTTTCTGCGCTCAGCAGCTACGCAAACCATGTCAGGATACTGTATGACATGCAAGTTCGGCGTTGGGATCAGTGAACCAATAAATTTGATGCAAGCTACACATCAATTTGTTTTCAAATCTTCCGACCTCGCAGTCGCTTTTCAAGCACTTGGCAAGAGAAGAAATTTATAGATACTATAGAATTATTTTTTCTCAAACTTTCTTGCTCTACTAATATACAATTCGTAACTTTCAGAATCGATATAATTAAGCCAAACCCTTTTTGAATTTAGTTTCTCTCTCATTTATTGACATGTTGCATTCTTCTTAATGTGTTCGTCGTGCATATTTTTAGTTCTGGCCATTCAGGTATTGAGTTGAGCAAGTGTCTAGCTTGTTCTAACGAAGTCATCCTGCTGACATCAATCAATCCACATACAATACAGTGAACCTAACTATGATAAAAGACTACAAAAAACTGTGACCTGATTCTTATTAAAAATAACACTGTATAACTAATCCTCGGAAAAGCAAACCAATCACCATTTGCCTATTTTCTTTCTAACGTGCAATCTCATTCTATTAGGTCTCCTGGCCAGCTCCGGCATTTGCTTGAATAGGCATCGAAATCTCGGCTACAGCATCATCAGCTTTAGCCTCGCCCTCTTCCAGGACCTTAGGGCGACTAGCTCGGCTAAGATCCTTCTCCCCCCTCTTTGGGTATGCCAAGGCATACAGCAAGTCGAGATGTTTACCCGACTGCTGGGAGAGCTGGCCAGGCGGAGGAAGTCCACGCATCACGCTTTCCCTCGTTCGGCGCTCTACCGTCTTGGTCACCATTCCTGTCTTACCATCGGTGATACGAATATCATCATCATTGCTTCCGATCGAACGATCATCAATCTCGTCTTCGTCGTCCTGGGCGTCCTTATTAGAACCACTCTGGCCCGTGCGACGAACAGCACGAAGCAGCCGACGGTTCCACTTGTTAACAACCTTCATGGAGATCATCGACCTCCCGAGACGGAACTGCACCGGCTGCGAAGGGGAGAGCTCTAGGGGCCTACGCAAGTAAAGGTAAGACCCGTTAGACGACCCAGCATCCGTAAAGACGAATTCGCCGTTCTTAAATCGGATGGCAGCATGCCTGGCAGACACGGTGCGGTAATCCAACACCATGTCGGACCCCGATGATCTGCCCAAGAGAAGGGGGCGAGTGGCGTTGCGGCCGTCCGGCTTCAAAAGAGTGCTGAACGACAACTGGAAGCGCGTATTGAACAAGCGCTGTGCCATTTCGTGTTTGGTAGCAACCAAAAGGGAGACATATGGTGGCTCCAAGGAAGACTTGAAGAGCTTGACATGACGCCCATCCTTCAATTTGAAATCAGACTTAAAGGTGCTCTTGCACACGGAGCAAGTTGCATCAACCGAAGAAAGGAAGCAGATTTGATTGTCTGCCTCAGCTGTGTGCCACTTTCGAAGACATTCGACGTGGACATACTTGGTATCTCCGCTACATTTGCAAGGCGTGATCAAAGGGTTCTCCTCCGAGTCCTCTTCGTCGAAACACATGTAACAAACAGGACTGTCGCCAAAGTCCCTAATGGATCCAACAGGAGGGGAAACCGTGGGGGGGACAACCGGACCAGGACCCTCACCCGTCATCGAGTCATCCGAATTTTCTGCAAGGGTATTAGGAAAGTACGGTGAGCTTAATGATCCACAAACCAAAAATAAAAAAATGCATCGAAAAAATTATACTCACCGCCATCGGTTTCTGCCAAATCGAGGAAACCTCCGTTGGTGTTTGTAGTGTCCTTCATAATTTTTTGAATTTTTTCTTCACTCAACACGCGGTTCTCCACACCATCGTGGGTCTCAATCACTACAACTCCGACGGACCCAACACGCAAAAAGTCTCCGACCTGGAGCGTGTGAGGCGCAGGAGGGTGCTTGCGATCGCCCAACAAGCGGCAAGTTCCCGAGTGACGCGAAAATGCCTCCGGAGCTGGGACGACCCAAAAGGACTTGGCATGAGTAGTCACCAACAATTGACAGGCACGAGTGTCCGACAACTCGTAACGCTGGAGTTTCCGTCCCACGTGCATGGCATATTCGGCACCAATATCGACAGCGGTGGCGTTGCGATTGCGATTGGAACCTTGAACAATGACTCCCTGTGAGTGATAGAAAGGATGGAAGTATAGTTAGTATGATGATTGTGGGAGAAAGCGTTGACAAGTTCGCACCAAAACTTGAGTCATTGACACTCAACCAATTTAAAATGTATGTAACTTACCTCGGGCTTAATAGTAAACGTGGTAAACTTTTTCTTTCCTCCGTTTTGATTGTTGTTGCAAGGGTAGACACGCACTTCGACCTGCGTGTCAAGACGCGAGTTGACCTCCGAAGCCGGGTTAATGCAGCGGGCCGGTGGGGGAACCTCGACGGTTTCCCGTTGTCGCTCTCGTCCTCGAGTCACATCCGTTCCTCCGCGGGCGCTGTTGTTGGCGTTACTGTCATCTTGAAGGGGTGTCACCGAAGGCTGAAAGGTGTCGGGAAAGGAGGGCTGTGTGCGAGACCTCTCGCTGATGCTGTAGGGACGAGCCAACGTACTGGTTGTGGTAGCGGTGTTGGCGACAGGAGCTTCACTGGTGACCGCAGGAGCGGCCGTTGCACCAGTCGCGGCTGCTGCAGTTGTCGCTTCCGCCGCAGGTGATGCAGCGTTGTTCACGGGTGTGGTAGGAGCCGGAGGGCGAGCGCCACTGCCACTGCTTCGACGGCTGTTGGGTGAAGCAGCGTCATCGACGTTGGAAGAAGAATTCGTTCCCATTTTGAATGTTTTTTTAATACGTTTTTTGTTGTTGTGTTTGCGTTTTCTACAAAGAAAACTTGTTGTGATTGAGGTTCTGATACAAAGGTCGTGAAGCTTTTCTTAGTTCAAAATGTCAAAGAATGCAGAGGTGGTGTTAACAAAAACCAAAAGTCTTCTTACTGATCGATTAAGACGTTGTTCTCACGTAAACTCAGTACTGAGGTTTCGCGTTTGAATACAGTTGGGAAGATGGTAAAGCGATGGTCTGCTAAGAATGCTAATAGAAGCAAGTAACAGCAATAATACAGAGTAGACTAGTAGACAGATGAAGTCAAGTTATATTCGTTCAATGGGAATAGACTGTTGTGTCCCAAAGTCCTGCTCAAAGAATAAAGACTCGTTTACCGTAGTAGCACCTGACCACTCACCGCGGCAGTTGTTTTGCCTGATGTTGTGGTGCTCTGTTGTGGCAATCAGCTGACTTACTTCTACCTACGTGCCAGCAAGCAACGCGGTCTTTGCCTTCTGTTATAGTCACACACGTTGACTCTCCAAAGGGCGCCGGCCTGCTCTATGGGCTGGCGACCAAAAATGCAAATGGGAGCGATCCCACTAGCTAGGCTACGTAGTTTTTTAGCGGCGAGCTGCGTACCGTAGATACTCCGTACTGCTGGTACGTACCGGTACATGCAGTACTGTAAGTACAGTAAACTATTTACAAATATGTGCTATGACCAGCGGCAGTTCTTCTAGTAAGTAAGTCTACTAGCTAGCTACTAGTAGTAAGTAAGTAAGTACTCAATTAAAGTATAAAAACAAATGCCCTAGTAGTCTAGGTACGTTACCTGTCGCACACTTACTTTCCTTCCCTTTCCAAATCTCAGACGCCTGCAAAGCTACGTTTCCACACAATTCAAATTTACGAATTAGGCCTCCAAACCCTTTCATGTGCATCACAAACACTCTTCAGATTGCACCTATTCGTCCCGGAACGCACAAAAGTGTCAAGCTTCAAGGAAAATGCGAATTGATCGAACGAACAAGTTAGAGGATAAACTGTGCGTTCGGGAGACTCAGTGGAACACTTGGAAAACCCGCTCACGCAAGGCACTCTAACGACACTGACTGATGAACTTTCCACCGACCGGACCTGGGTATTATTCTCCACTACTAGCTAGGTACTTAGTCTACTCCCGTTACATTTGTTTCGGGATATGTTTGGGGATTAGGTCAGACAGAGAGGGCACGGAGACATTCTGCTTTTTCTTTTTATGCTGTCCATTTGACTTTTGTTTCCGGTGTGAACAAAATTTGTTGTGTTCTTGGATCCAAATGACCAATTGCCGGTCTTGATTTGTTTGCGCTCTTGCTGCGTTGAAATGATGGAACCAATCTTCCAACTTGCTTCGCAAAACAAAAGATGGTTTTGTCTCTTTTTGCAATCATTTGTTGCATCGTTGATTTGACGTCTTCGTCACTTTCATTTTGAAAACATCGTCATCTGTGCACTTTGTTGCTGACATGTTTACATTCTTTAATGCATAGAGAAAAAATGTCATCAGCTTCTTGGTTGTAACTGAACAATGAACAGCATCTAACAGGAAGTTGATTGCTTCAAAACAAACAACATGATTTTTTAACACATTTTCATAACTCTCTAGATGAAGAGCAACAGGCCAAGATGTTTGTCATTTTGTTGCAGCCAGGACATGTCATCTGCAGATTGAACATCCTTTTCCAACAACAGCATCTGCCCCACAAAAGAGTGGTGCTGGGGATTTGAAAAATCTGATGAAGAGGCACTGTCATCGTGAACTCTTGACCCAAACTCCATTGTAGGGTCCCACAATCTTTTCAACAACCTCTCCAGAAAATTCAACTATTGTTGGTGGAGCTCAGCTCTTTTTTTCTCTTTGAAATTGATCGTTTGCTTTGGCACTGGCAACATGACACATGATCGTTACATGAAACATCACTTGGCATTGGCAGCGGTGGTGGCATCCGTTGTTGCAGTCTTGGTTGCATTTTCCTTTAAGGAATTCCTCTTTTCCTCGTTTTCCCTTCCTTTTGGACCCTATTTCCCGTATTCCT
>ENA-ORBV01015714-ORBV01015714.1-microbial-mat-metagenome-genome-assembly--contig:-NODE-15714-length-11088-cov-5.177641_pt1 | contig 11088 bp, 17 predicted proteins | sample MGYA00237777_ERZ505514 | MGnify/ENA primary metagenome ERZ505514 (study PRJEB26160, sample SAMN06269048) | microbial mat metagenome | isolation source: Oligotrophic lake microbial mat | place...
GTTGGACCTAGTGCGAGATCTTAGCGACGAACGAGACCACTGGCGACAGCGTGCGGAGTCGGCCGAGTACGCGCTCGCTCCCTATCTCGACAAGGACGGCAAGATTCCGATTGACCCGCAGGCGGAATCTATCCGGCGGCGACCAGATCAGGAGCCGAGATGAACCCGAAGGTCATCCACGCGCAGCGAGTAACCGGCGGCACCCGCGAACGGCTCGACAATCGTTTTGTGCGTGGGCGTTGGATATCGTGGCGCAGCGCGGAACTTCCCGCCGTAGTAACGCCAAAATGGTCGCAGCTTCATTTCGTCGTCTCCCCGAAAATCGCGTCGTTGAAATCGCCATCTTCAAAGCTTTGTGCCGCGTGCGCGATCGCGTTGTTGTAGCCTTCGGCGTACGGCCCACCGGCCGTTTTGCCCCATCGTCGAAACGCTGAGGCGATTCGAATCGGCGCGCCCTTCATGCGCAATTCGAGCGCCTCAAGCTCTGCGCCGCGTGCTTGCAGTCTCGCCTTTTCCGATTTCCAGAAAAGTCGCCATAAATCCGTGTCTTCTTGCTCCCCTTCAAGATGGTCGACGCGAGCGCGCAGTGCGTCGATCGTTTCTTCGGTGGTCATTTGGTAACCGCCGAAGATGGTGTTGTTGTATTCGCCACGTCGAAACTGATAGGCGATTGCCTCGACCGTTTCGGACGGGGTTAGCTTGTCGCCTTCTCCGTCAAATCCGTCAACGTCGGACGTGTAAATACGTTTTGACTCGGCGTCCAGAACTTCGGCGATGCGCGTCTGCACGCCCCGCATTCTGGCTTCGAAAGCTTCGAGTACGGCAACACGTGCGCGCAACGTGGCGATGGTTTCTTCGTGAGTCATTTCTCCACCCCGAAGATGGCTTCGTTGTAGTCGCCGCGCTGAAACTCGACGGCGATTTGGTCGATCGTTTCATCTGTGCTTAGATCAATTTCCTCCCCTTCAGTTTCTTGGTTGTCGCCCAAAGAGACAAAGCTGCGCTCGGTCAGAGAATGCAGAAGTTTCGCGATGCGCTTCGGTGCGCCCCTCATTCGTTCGATTTCCTCGAACATGGCATCCTCCTGCGGAACACGAAGCGGCGCGCATCTCGTTCGTTCGATTTCGCGAAACATTGCCTCCGCCGATGCATCTAAAGCGTCGGCGTAATCGCGGTCGGCTTCTGCGCGCTGATGTGCTCCGACGTCGTATTCGTCGCGAGCGCGTTTCCGATCCGCTTTGAGCGCGCGCAGGCTTTTGATCTTGTCGTAAATGTTCATGTATCCAACAGAAGCGCAGCCGCCGCCGCCCTGATGTCGAGTGCAAGCTTCGTCGTTAGTTGTCGCCAACGGTTCACCTCATCTAAAGCCGCGTCCCGGATTTTGCTTACCTCTGTGAGCAGCGCGTGTAGTGTGTCGATGGTCGATGCTTGCTTTACGGCTTGCGCCTCAAGCTCTGCAACGCGGGCGCGCAGGCGTTTGATATTTTCTTCGGTGGTCATTTGGTCGCCTCTTTCACGTATGCGTGGTCGTCGTCAACGTCGATGCGCCACATAACGCCGCAGCATTCTTTCGGCTCGGCTTCATCAAACCAAACCCATTCGCAGTAAGGGCATTCGCAAGCCTCGCGATGCTCCGAGTATTCGCCCTCGCGGTCGTAGTACCCGCACCCGTCGGCCGGGAATAACGGCGTTTTGCAATCGGGGCAGTTGAGAAAAGGCGCAGCGCGGATGGTCATTTCGTCGTCCTTTGAATCGTCACGACGCGCGCGACGACACGACGACGCGTGGAAAGAAGCGAACGCCGGGGATCGGCGTCGGTGTGTCGTCCGTGCAATGCGATGCGTGTTCTCTGATCGTCGTCAAGTTCGGGATCAGAAACTCGCGCGGGAGCGCCATCTCGTTGAGGATCTCAAAATCCCATTTCTGATAGGTGCTGATCCCCGCGACGTTTTTCGTCGTCGCGACGCGCGCCAACGCTTCTTGCGTGCCTCGCGCGTCGCCTGCGGCGTGCGCGTCGGCTGCGAGTCGAAGCGCTGCGGCGTTTCGCCGTGCTTCGTCGGCTGTGAAAGCTGCGATTTGCCCTTTGATCAGAGCTTCGATCTCCGCGAGAGCATCGCGCACGGGTTTGAACAACGCGCGCGCGCTTTTCAGCGCATCGTTCAAAGGTTTCGTGATTTCCTTCTCTCTCGCTTCGATGCGCTTTGCGCGACCTTTGACGTCGGCGAGAACCTCGGCGGCGAGCTCCAGATCTTCGCGCGTCTCGACGCGAAAACCTTTCACGGTCGCCAAGACTTCGTTGGCTTCTTGGGTTTCGTTGTTTGCGATCTCGGCCTGCGTAACTACCAGTTCATTTGCCATCTGTTTCCCCCTCTAACTCGATCGCGATCAGAAACAAAACACAGCAACCAGCGTGCGCCAGGTGGTGCTCGCCGCTGTCTGGATCGTTGCGTTCGCCGCCCCACCACGCCAACAGGTGGCGTTGCGCGGCGTTGAAGTAACGCGTCTTCGGATTATCGACGTAGCGCCAGTTGTCGGGCGCGTACCGCGCTGCTCCGTGCTCGAGCACACGGATCACGGCATGCAAGGCGATCGTTGGGATTAACGAAAAGCGAGGCTTGTTTACATCGTCTTTTCGTCCTGCTGGTGTTTCAGTCATTAATGTTCTCCAAGTACTTAGCGACGCGGCGACATCCGGCCTTGGTGCCAAATCCCAATAGAGACCGCATCGAGCAAATCGAGCTGAGATCCCTTCGGTGTTCGGTCGCGCGCGAAGGCGAGGTTTTCGAGCTCCTGGTCATTGAGAACGGCGAACACGCGCGAGTGCACGATCGGTTTTGGCACGCTGCCTTTCCAAACGTGGGGCGTAAACATGCGCACCGAGGCGGTAGGCCCGCGCAACATAACGCCCACGGCCCCCGCCACGATCGCCACGGGGATTAGATCGTTGGGGTCGCCTTTGGATTTCGACGCCCGATAGATCTGGGGGATCTCAATCACCACGTCGCGATCGCCAGTGATCAACGGCGGCGCGAAATCGCGCAAACGCTTGAGCATGTCGTCGAGCCCTTGGGCGCGCACGACGCCGGCGCCGATCAGGTGATCGTCAAACAACGCCCACCCGAGCGAGCGCGTACCTGGGTCGATGGCGATGAACGGGTTCTTCATTTGACGAGGCGCAAGATCCCGCCGCGGCGGGCTTGGGGCTCGGGCTTCTTTTGCGCAGGCTTCTTTTGCGCAGGCTTTGGCTTTTCCGGCGCGGCCTCAATGGGGCGCATAAAGATCACATAGTTCTGCTCAGGGTCGTTGATCGTGACCACGGCGTGCCACGGGATAACGCAGAAGTAGGGCGTGCTGTTGAACAAAAGCGTCGCCGCGAATCCCCAGTCGTCGATGTGCAGATCGACCGGGATGTTGTAGTCGACGTCGAGCGTGATCTGCGGGTCCTTGCGGAGCTGCTCCGGTACCTGCACGTATTCTGCGCCTGGGTTGATCGTGAGCGTGGCGCCGGTGCGCGACAGCATCGAGATAAACAAGTCACGTTTGAGAAGATTCACAGGTGCACCACCTTTCCGATGGATTTGAAAATGTCCTCGAACTTCTCCGCGTCTTTACCAAAGTACACCAGCGCCGAATCAAACGTGCCTGGGGTTTTTTCTACGTCGGCCGTGACCCCTGTAAACTGCACGCGCCCTTCGACGAAGCAAATGGCGTTGGCGAGCCAGTATTTTTTGAACCAACCCGCGCCCACACTCGCGGGGACCAAACAAATGATCCCCACGTCCTTTGAGTGTTGAACAAAGAGCCTCTCAAACTCGATCGAAATCTTCTCTGCCCACGCAGTGTTGTGTGATCGGCCATACGGTGGGTTGACGAAGATATTACCGCAGCCGAGGTATTCGACCATGTCGAACCAGCTCTCGAACAAGCCGTCTCCGACGATAATCCCCACGGCTTCGATGTCTGATGGATCTGCTTTCAGCTCCTCCACCATTGCCGGCAACATGATCGCTTTCTTCGCGTTCACGATCGCCAGTGGATCTGCGCAAGGGTCGAGCAAAATCGGCCCCATACTTTCAACGGCCGCCAAGATGTTCAAGGGTGTGAAAAAACGTGTTTTGTCGCTCACGAGATCCCCAACTCTTTCGCTCTGTCACTGAACATTTCGCGCGCTTTCTTCGACTCGTGACCGTAAATGCGCGGCACGGTTGCGATGGAGCTTTTAGGCAAGCCCCAATCGCAAGATTGCACGGGGAAGAAAAAGGCGGCTTCGGCGATCAGCGCTAAAATGTCCGCCTCGGACACAAGAGGTGAATGCGTGTCCTGCAATCCAAATTTCTTGAAAATAGAGTGCCTGATCCCCGTTTCGATCTCGTCGTATGCGCTCGGCATTCCGTCTGACAAAGCTCGCATCGCTTTTTTCAAAGGCGATGTGGCGTCTCCGATGTACGCCTCGGCGGCGTCGTGCAGCAGCGCCTCGCAGACGAGAGATGGCGGCACCATGTGAGACACGAGCACGCTGTGCTCCGCTACGCTGTAATGCGCGAATGTGTGACCCGTGAATCTGCAAGCACGCGACAAGGCGTGCGCAATATCAGCCATGCAAATTTGCTCCGGCTTTGGATCGATTAGGTCGAAGCGTTTCCCCGTGTACGTTTGGATCCAAGTCATCTTGTTTCTTTCTGGCGTTTCTTGACGCCTACCACTTCGCCTCTTTGCCGTCTGCGTACCAGCAGCGAGATTTTGCGTCTCGGCACAAATCCCAAGGCAGCAGCCTTCCGCCTTCTCTCGGCGGTGCGTCGTACACCGCGACGGCATCTTTCGTCCAATGCTTTGAGACGCAAGGCTCGCAACGCACAGGAACATCCGGCAGGTATTTGTTGCAGGCTGCGACCATCACGCGACCGAGTTCGACGGTTTGATCGTGAGACACCTCGATGCGTGTCTCGCCGAGAATTTGATCGTGAACAAAGCCCCAAGGGCGGAATCCGAAAAGTGCCGAAGCTTGCGTCGCGTCGTACGACGCGCGCGCGACGGCCCAAGCTGCGTGCTTTGCGCCGTCAGCCCCCAGACCTTGGAAGTATGTGTTGCAAGCTGCCGTGTAAGGCATATCGCCGCGAACGCGATTGGAGAAAATCTGTTTGATGTCGTATCGCCCCTCGGCGTTTTCAGCCGCGCTCACGAGTGCGAAGTACTGCCGAAACTCCGGCCATTTTTTGATCCAAGCCGCTTTTAGATCTTTGGCTTGATCTTCTGTCACGTGCATTTTGTAGCCTGCGCGCGCGAAGCCGATAAAACCGTTCGCACCTAACCCGCCCGGATATCCGAAGTTCGCGCATTTCGCGAGTTGCCGAGCGTCCTTGATCTTCTTTTCGTGCTTTCGGTCGAGCGCTTCGGAATATTTGATCCCGAGAATCAACGCGGCCATGTCGAGATGAACGTCAATCCCTGCGTTCAACGCGTCGCCTAGAGCGGACCTTCCGATCAGCGTCTTGCAGACTTGCGCCACCGTGCACAACTCAAGACCGCTGAAATCCGCATCTGCAAAATAATTATCTTCGCGCGCAGTAAAGCATTCACGCAAACCCGGCGCGCGCCGGACGTTTTGAATTCCATACCCGTTTGTCAACCCTCCTGGCTTGCCTTTAAGGCAAGACGTGCGACCTGACTCGACGAGCACTTTGTAACCGGGTTGGATCGGCGTGTTGACGCCGAGCCAAAGCGCCGGGATGTGCGTCTCGACGATGCTTTGCAGCTTCGTGCGCTCGGCGTACTTTTCGAGCGTCTCGTCGCCCGATCCTTCGCAAGCCTCTTCGTCGAGGCTCTCGTACCCCCCCGTTGGCTCGTGCGCTTCTTTCTTCGCATCCCCCGCTTCGGTGATCGGCGCGGGGATGCCAAGCTTGCGATACGCGGCCGAGAGGCGCGCTTTCGCTGCTTTCGTGTCTCTTGTCCCGTTCGATCTCACAAGCCCGATTGTTTGCAACTCGCGGGTGAGATCTTCAAATCGAGCGACCGTTTGCGCTTCGAGCTTTTTGATCTGCTTTGCGTCCGTCTTGACGCCCCAAGCCGCCATCATATGTAGCGCGAGCGCAGCGCGAGCTTGCGCGGCTGAATCTTGCGGCTTGTACGCTCCGAGCGCTTGCGCATCGGCGACTTGCAGCGTCCCGACAGCGTCTGCAATCGCGTAATCGACTGCTTCGGTGTCCCACTCGTCGAGCGGCGTATCAATGAGGGTGCCGTAGCGTAAGCGCCACGATCCTGTGTCGTACTTCGACGAGCTGCGATCTCGGCCGAAGTAAAGCTGCTCAAGAGCAGCGAGAGAATAGCTTGTGTGAGTCCGTTTGATTTGATCGCCGACTCGGTATTTCTTGCCCCCAAGCTCGCCGCGGGCGATGTCGATGAGTTGCTCATCGATTTGGACGTCACGGACGCGGCCGGCCTCGTACGCCTCAAAAAGATGCGCACGAAGATCCGGCCAGCGTTCCAAAATGACGCCGGCGTCAAACGCCGTGTTCGCTCCGAAACAAATCACGCTCGGATCCAGAAAAGTCTCTCGCAGCAACGCCACAACGGCGTCGCTTTCAAGCTCGGCGTGCAGCAGCCCCGCCCCCTCGCTTGTCGCGTAGGACAAGCAAACGGGGCGCGGTGCTGACAAGCCGGGCTCGATCAAAAAGCTTTCTAGATCGAACGCGAAATGCTTCACGCCGACATCCAATTATGCTTCGTAAATGGCGTCCCACGCTTCGTTTCGATCTCGACGCATTCGAGCCGAAGCTCGATTTCTCCCATCGGGTTTTCGGCGCTCACGACGTATTCTGCGCAATCCTCGATGCTCATCCGACGCCCTGTTGCGTCGGAGAACGCTTTTTCGATGCCGTCATTTGCCGACGCTGATGTCGCATCGACGCCGACGGCTGCGCCGAGGAATTTCTTAATGTTGGGAAGGCTCATCACCTCCCCCATCTTGATCACCTGACTTGCGCGCGACCCCGATGGCCGCTCGATGTTGTTGCTCTCGATAACGGTTGTCTCGACGACAAAAAGATCTGCCAGACTCTTACGAGACTGTACGAGTTTGACAACATCGACTTTGACTTTGTACTTTCCCGGGAGAAAATACTGACTGCCGCCTGTGACTTCCGCTTTGTCGATGCCTTTGAAAATTCCCATGATTTGCCTCTTGTCGTGTTGTCGTGATGTGAACGCCGCACATCGCGGCGTGCTTTGCGTCTAGCATTGCGCGAGACGCGAAATCAACTGTTTGCGTCCGTCGCCAGCAAAAGTTTTTGCGGCTGCCCTGTGAGCGTCTGGACGTATCGTGCGTCTGCGCGCGCTTGCGAAATGTCATCGCGCGTTTGTTGAGATCCGTGGATCACGGTGATCGTCACCTCGTCGGCGGTTTGACCTTCGCGATGCGTTCGCCCGAGCATTTGCTCCCATACAGATCCTCCGGGCGGCGCGCAAGTGACGACGTTGCTCGACCACGCTTGAAGATTTCGCCCCGTGCCGCAGCTCGCAATCGACGCCACGATCACAGGCTCTTTTTTTGGATCTACGTCTTCAATGGGACGCCGTTGCGCATCCCGCCCCATGTCGGCGAAGTAGGCGATGCCGTACAATTCACTCAAGCAATTCCCCACAGCTCGATGATCCACCCAAATGATGCTCGGGCCTGTGCGCGAGGCTTCCTCGTAAACGAGACGCAAAAACGCGTGCGACATCCATTTCGGTTCTGTCTCAGGCTCGAAGGTGTTTTTGATCTCCGTCCACGTTTTGTAGGCGTCTTCGAGCGCTGAATCGTCCGAGTAGTCTCCGCGCAAGATCGCCGAAGCGAGTTGCTTTTGCGTGTCGATCCCTCGGCGGTTGTCTTTGAGCGTATCCCGACACGCTTTGCTCCACGCGCGCCTCGCGTCCATCCATTCGAGCGGCGCAGGGTATTTCCACGCGTAGAAAAAGCCTTGGCCTATTTCGCGGCGGTGACGCCACAGCTCCGAAGGCTCTGCGATTGTGTTTCCGTTCGGGAGCTCCCAACACGACTCCAAAAGCGAGCTTGCGCAACTGATGCAATCGCTCGCGTTTTTCTTTGGGTCCCTGTGTTCGCAACGAGGGACGCGATGGTCGATTTCAGAAAGCAAAAGGGCGATGGGAACGACGTCATCGCCGCTCGACACAACCCCGGGCGTCTCGTTGACGCGACGCCCTACGGCGGCGCGAGCCGCTTCCGTTGTTTCGATCGATCCTAGCGCTGCGTGTCCGAGTTCTTCGGAGGTGAAAAACTCGAACAACGCGCCTGGCATTTGTCGAGCGCTCGCGTTTTCAATCTTCTCATCGATGCACATCGCCCATTCAAAAAGCTCGGTGAACACGCGCGGGACCGGGGACAATTCTTTGAGCGCCCAAGCGCCCAAGTGCCCAAAGTCTCGCAGCGAGCGCTTCGTCAGCGTGCCCGAGAGGGCGACGAACAAAGTCTCGGGCCGATCGTGAAGGTATCGACGAATGCGGCGCGTGACTGCCGCTTTTTGATTCTTCAATCGATGCGCTTCATCACAAACAATCAAGTCTGGCTTGTATTGATCCAGCAGCGCAGCTTTGTCTTCGCGCGCGAGCGCCTCGTACGAAAAAACAGGGTACTCCTGAAAGTTCGCCGGGCCGATCCAATGCTTCCTCAGCGCCTCGAAGTCGCGCAGTGTCTTGTCGCGCAGCGACGCAGGCACGATCAAAAGCGGGCGCTCCGCGCCGACGATTGTCGGCGCAAGAAAAGTCACAAGAGTTTTTCCGGCCCCGACGCGCAACGACGCCATCAAGCCGCGGAAGTCGTGGAGCTCCATGAGCGCGGCGGCTTGGAGCGGGCGCAGCATCATTGTTCCGTCTGCTGTTCGCAGTTCGCAACTCATGTCGTTTGCGATTTCGATTAAATTCTGCTCGTCGTCGTGCGTGCGTCGCGGTAGCGCAAGGATCCTCACAAACTCGCGCGTGCGCGGAACGCCGCTTGCGCGGAAGATCTTCCCTGCTTTGCTGTGCTTTGGTGGATCTGGGAGCCTATCCAAGCCGAGCTTGGAAAGCTTTTTGATTAGGGGTGATGGTGATGGTGATGGTGATGGTGATGGTGATGGTGATGGTGATGGTGATGGTGATGGTGATGGTGATGGCATTTGTTTTTGGTTTTGCGTGAAAAGCGCCGGTCTTTCCCGGCTGTCAGATTGACATCTCCCCCGCTCAATCAGGCGGGTAGAAAGGCCCTGGCGCGCGGAGAACACAAAAACGCGCGCCGGCCCCGAAGATCTTCACCTCGGGCGAGCGCCCAGAAGTGCTTTGGCTCGCGAGTATGAAACGCCTGCGCGTTCAGACTCGTCAATAAAGATTTCACCGCGTGAAATCGACGCTGCGAAACACCGCGACGCCGTTTGATCGAGCAAAGCTTCAAGGCGCTCGGTGCGCGTTTGCTTTGGCTTTTGCATCGATGCTGTTTCTAGCCGCGCGTCCATTTCGTCTAAAATGGATGCGCCGATCGCTTGATCGGTCGTCGGGATCTCTGCCGGCGGCGGCGTCGCTGCCGTCTGTTTGGATCCGAAGTTCTTCGTCTTCGTCTTGGTCTTCGCATCGACGATCGATGCTTCAAACAATTGCAAAGGCTCTTCTGGCTCAGCTTTCTGCCGAGCTGGCGCTTCGGGCGCGTTGATGTATGGCGCTGATTCTGCTGCTTCTACCGCTGCTGCTGCAACGCCGTTGATTTGCGCGCCTTTGCGCGCCAGCATCTTCTCTGCCCAAGATTGACCTGTCATGTACCCTCGCATTTTTTCGGATGTGCTCAAATTGCATTGCTGAATGTACGCGCAACCGCCGTACATGCCGCACGTCCCGATGGTCGGGACTAGATCCAAGGCGCGGGCTTTGGATCCTAGAATTTCGTTCATTTCTTGCGCCGTCTCGTCGATCAGCGCGATTTGTTCGTCGACCTCGGGCTTCCAGACCCGTAAAGCAACGCGCTTGCTGCGCGGGCGCTTTGCAGTCTCGTAGTAGATCCAGCGAAGCTCTGCAACATCTTTATTCGCGTCTCGCATCGCAACGTGCGCATACAGCGAAGCCTGAACATCTGTGCGCAAGTCTTCCTCCGTCTTCGCCCATTGAAGCCCGCTCGTCGTCTTGTGATCCAAGATGATCGGCGTGCCGTCAGTGTCGATCCACCGCGCGTCGACGCGTCCCGTGAAATCCGCGCTCGGGAGCTCGATCGTAAAAGACCCCTCGACCTCTGCCACGCCGGGGTGCGGGAGGTGATGCAAACCGGCCGCAGCAATCGCGCCGTATTCCGTCGCGACGTCCGGCGGTGTGCCGTGTTCGAGCCATGCCTCTAAAATTGAATGGATCGCGGACCCTCGCTCTGCGAATCTGTTTGGGGGTTGCGAAATTCCTTCGATTTTGTTCCACGCCCACTTACGCGCGCAGTCGCGGAACATCTGCACTTGACTCGCCGAGTATCTGCCACGTGTCACGCGTGGACCGTTGGATCTTCCATCGTGTGAATGATCCTCATCGCGTCGCAAGGCGCGATGCCCTGCGCGACGAGCGCTGCGAATGTTTCGAGTCGGGCGCGAGCGCGCCGCGGCGGCTTCGCTGGGACGCTGATCCCTTTTACGCGCATGAGCTGTTCGAGCTGTTCTAATCGCATTTTTTTATCCTTTCGTCGTTGCTGATCAAGGCTTCTTTTTTACTTTGTTGACTTCGTTCGCGAGTGTCGTCCTCACCCAATCGCTGAGCGTCAACCCTGCGGATCGAGCCGTTGAGGCGAAAACGTTGATTTGATCTCTGTTGGCCCGGATAGCCATTTGCGTTTCATATCCGTTTTCAGGTCGTCGAAGAATGTTTTTCACGTTTCCGCCTGTATCTCTCTGTTTTGGTCCCCCCGTTCGGTCGGCTGCACCAACCGAGTTCTCTGGCCCTGCCAGATCGGGGGGGTTGCGTGAGGGCTCAGCCCACTAGCTTCTTGAGCATCGCCATCCCCCGCTCGGCCTCGGCCGGCGTCGCGTCGGCCAGCTCGAGGTACACGCGGCCGCGGGCGTCGTAGAAGCTCTCGGTCTGGACCACCCAGCGCTC
>ENA-ORBV01015715-ORBV01015715.1-microbial-mat-metagenome-genome-assembly--contig:-NODE-15715-length-11088-cov-4.269276_pt1 | contig 11088 bp, 10 predicted proteins | sample MGYA00237777_ERZ505514 | MGnify/ENA primary metagenome ERZ505514 (study PRJEB26160, sample SAMN06269048) | microbial mat metagenome | isolation source: Oligotrophic lake microbial mat | place...
GGCGACGAGCAGGTGCTTGTAGAACTCGCGCCATACCAGTTCGCTCAACCAGACTGCAGCGCCATTGCTGCCTTGCATCGCCCGTTGCATGGCGGTTGCCGCCAGGTGGCGCACCGACACCGTGCCAAACCGCAAATGCACCCCGAGGTAACTCGGGCCTTTGACCGCAGGAAAGTCGCGCGTGGCCTGGTAATCGTCCATGCGCTCGAAGAACTCCGCAAACAGGCTGCGCCCACCCGCCACGCCAGTCGGCAACTGCAAGGCCGACAGATTGGTGGTCTGAAAGCCCAGTTCCTGCAAGGTCGGAACATGGCTGGGCATGCCGCAAGGGCGCGCCGCCAGGGCGTCCAGCAGCGCCGTGCTGTCATGGTCCGGCAGTGGAGCCGCAGCGGTGCGCGCCAGCCAGGCGTTCTTGTAGGGAGTGAACACCGTATAGGGCGTCCCGGTTTTGGTCAGCAGTTCACGCGCTTCCAGCACCACCTGATCTTTCACGGTGTGCAAACCAATGCCGATGTCCGCCAGGGCGCCACGCACTGAGCGGTCGCGCTGCTGGGCAGCCGGTTCGTAGTCGTGTGCCGCAAAAACCGCTTGCACTCCAAGTCGGGCTGCCAGCGCCGTCAGTTCGACCCCGCCCGAGCCGTGGCGCACGATCAATCCTGAGAGCCCATGCGTCGTCGCCGTGCGCAGCAAATGGTCGAGCTCGACCAGCGTGGCACGAATGAATTCGACGCGCCGGTCCGCCCGCGGCAAAAGGTTGAGGATGTCGCGGTCAAACACGAAGCAGCAATGGACCGCGCGGCAGGATTGCAGCGCCAGATGCAGAGCGGCGTTGTCCGCCAGACGCAGGTCGCGCCGAAACCACATCAATCCACTGGCAAACTGTTTGTCCATCGGGGCCGCTAAAATTCGTTTATGCCTGCCGATTCTGCACCCTTCAACCTGACGAATCACTTTCTGATCGCCATGCCCGGGTTGGAGGACCCGAATTTTGCGCGCAGTGTGGTCTACGTGTGTGAGCACAGCAAGGACGGCGCACTCGGTCTGGTCATCAACAAGCCGAGTGACATCAACCTCAAGGGGCTGTTCGACAAGGTGGAATTGCCGCTCGGCCGGGCCGATCTGCTGCTGTCGCCGGTGTTCCAGGGCGGGCCGGTCCATGTTGACCGTGGTTTCGTTTTGCACGAGCCAACGTTTCCCGACAATGAGAAGCCGGGCGAGTCGGTGTACGCCTCCACCATGTCGATTCCGGGCGGGCTCGAAATGACCACTTCCAAAGATGTGCTGGAAGCCTTGTCCACTGGCGCCGGGCCGCGCAAGGTGCTGGTGTCGCTCGGCCATTCCGCCTGGGGCGAGGGGCAGCTCGAATCGGAGTTGGGCGAGAACAGCTGGCTGACGGTGGACGCCGACATCGGCGTGATCTTCGACACGCCAGTGGAACAACGCTATGACAAGGCCTTGGGTCTGTTGGGACTGCAGGTGTGGATGCTGTCGCCGCAGGCCGGGCATGCCTGAAGGCGCAGTTGGTCTGGCGACGCTGGCGGTGCCAGGCAAATTGCAGACCTTCATGGCGCTCGATTTCGGCACCCGGCGCACCGGTCTCGCATTCGGCAGTCGGCTGCTGCGCAGTGCGACCGCTTTGCCCACGATACAGGTGCACGGTGAGGCCCGCCTGCAACAACTGCAGTCGCGCCTGGCCGAGTGGCAACCGCAGGCGTTGGTGGTTGGCATACCGTTTCACCCGGATGGCGCAGCACACGAGAACACCCTGCGCGCACGCAAGTTCGCGCGTTCGCTGCGTGGCCGCTTCGGCCTGCCCGTATTCGAGGTGGATGAACGTTACAGCACCACCGAGGCACTGGCGGACGGTGCGCGCGATGCCGACGCGGGCGCTGCCTGCATCATCCTGGAGCAGTTTTTGCGGGGTCTTGAATGAGCGATCTGCATCCCGGTCTGGCGCCAGGCGTTGGTTTGCCGGGGCAACTGGTGCTGGACGCGGAGGCGCTGTACCAGCAGTTGCTGCGCTGGGTGCGCGGGGCCCTGGCCGCGAACACCCGCCTGGTCGGAATCACCTCCGGCGGTGCCTGGCTGGCGCAACGCCTGCAGGCCGACCTGGCCCTGGCCGGCCAGCATGGCGTGATCTCGTCCACCATGCACCGCGATGATTTTGCCCAGCGTGGCTTGTCCGCAGGCGGGGCGACCCAGTTGCCATTCGAGGTCGACGGTGCCGAGATTGTCCTGCTCGACGATGTGTTGTACACCGGGCGCACCATCCGCGCGGTGGTCAACGAGTTGTTCGATTTTGGCCGTCCGGCGGCGGTCCGTCTGGCGGTTTTGGTAGACCGGGGCGGGCGCGAGTTGCCGATCGAGGCCGGTTTTGCGGCGGCACGGGTGACGCTGGCGGACAACCAGTCACTGGCGCTGGAGCGTGATGCCGACGGGGTTTTCTCGTTTCATGTGGAGACGGTGTGACGGCCGGCGCCGCAGTGTTTGATCGCAAGACTGGCGCGTCCAGGCCAGCAGGGCTGACGTGATGTCCAGACGCAACCCGCAACTCAACCGCCATGGCGAGCTGGTGCATTTGTTGTCGATCGAAGGTCTGCCCGCCAGCATCCTGACGCAGGTGTTGGACACGGCGGCCAGCTTCGTGAGCGTCAGCGACCGGGATGTGAAAAAGGTGCCCTTGCTGCGTGGCCGCAGTGTGTTCAACCTGTTCTTCGAGAACTCGACGCGCACCCGCACCACTTTCGAAATCGCTGCCACGCGCCTGAGCGCGGACGTGATCAACCTCGATATTGCGCGCTCTTCGGCGTCCAAGGGCGAATCGCTGCTTGACACCATTGCCAACCTGAGCGCGATGGCAGCCGACATTTTCGTCGTGCGCCACAGCGAATCCGGCGCCCCCTACCTGATCGCCCAGCATGTGGCGCCGCATGTGCACGTGATCAACGCGGGCGACGGCCGCCATGCCCACCCGACCCAGGGTCTGCTGGACATGTTCACCATCCGGCACTACAAGAAGGATTTTTCCAGCCTGGCGGTGGCCATTGTGGGTGACGTGTTGCACTCGCGCGTCGCGCGCTCTGACATCCATGCCTTGACCACGCTGGGTTGTGCCGAAGTGCGGGTGGTTGGTCCCAAGACCCTGGTGCCAGCCGACATAGCACAGATGGGTGTGCGGGTTTGCCACACACTGGAAGAAGGCATCAAGGATTGCGATGTAGTGATCATGTTGCGCCTGCAGAACGAACGCATGAATGGCGCCCTGTTGCCGTCGGCGCAGGAGTTCTTCATGAGTTACGGCCTGACACCGGAGAAGTTGCAACTGGCCCGGCCCGATGCAATCGTCATGCATCCCGGCCCGATCAACCGTGGTGTGGAAATCGATTCGGCGGTTGTGGACGGCACGCAGAGCGTGATCCTGCCCCAGGTCACCTTTGGCATTGCGGTGCGCATGGCGGTGATGGGCATTGTTGCAGGCAACGAGGCGTGATGCGACCATGAAACTGCTGATTCGCGATGGCCGCGTGCTGGATCCGGCAAGCCACTTCGACCAGCTTTGCGATGTGGCGGTTGCCGACGGCCTGATCGTGGCGGTCGGTGCCATGCCGGATGGTTTTGCGCCAGACCGAACCATCGACGCGGCCGACTGCCTGGTGCTTCCCGGTTTGGTGGACCTGGCGGTGCGGCTGCGCGAACCCGGCCACGAACACGCACGCATGCTCGAGTCCGAACTCGCCGCCGCCGTGGCGGGCGGCGTCACCAGCCTGGTCTGCCCGCCCGACACCGACCCGGTACTGGACGAACCAGGGCTGGTGGACATGTTGCGCTTTCGCGCCCAACGCTTGCAGCGGGCGCGGGTGTTCCCACTGGGTGCGTTGACGCGTGGCCTGGCCGGCGCGGTGCTGACGGAAATGGTGGAGTTGACACAGGCGGGCTGCATCGGCTTTGGCCAGGCTGAGGTTGCGCTTGGCAATACCCAGGTGCTGCTGCGCGCACTGCAATACGCCAGCACTTTCGGTTACAGCGTGTGGCTTCGTCCGCAGGACCGTGACCTGGGCGGCGGTGTGGTTGCCAGTGGTCCGCTGGCCACCCGGATGGGTCTGAGCGGCATTCCGGTGGCCGCTGAAACCATTGCCCTGCACACGATCTTCGAGTTGGTGCGCGCTACCACCGCGCGTGTGCATCTGTGCCGCATCAGCAGCGCTGCCGGGCTGGCTTTGGTGCGCCAGGCGAAGGCGCAGGGCTTGCCTGTCAGTTGTGATGTCAGCATCAATTCGCTGCACCTGACCGACATGGACATCGGTTACTTCGACAGCCGCGCGCGGCTGAACCCGCCGCTGCGCCAGCAGCGCGACCGCGATGCGATCCGCCTGGCGCTGGCCGATGGCACCGTGGACGCCCTGGTATCCGATCACACGCCAGTGACGGAAGACGGCAAGACGTTGCCGTTTGCACAGAGTGAACCCGGTGCCAGCGGGGTCGAGTTGTTGTTGCCGCTGTCGCTCAAGTGGGCGCAGGATTCGGGCGTCGGCCTGATGCGCGCGCTGGAGGTCATTACCGCTGCGCCTGCTGCCGTGCTCGGCTCTGCCCTGGGTCCTTTGCAGCCTGGCGCCGGGCGGCTGTTGGCAGGCGCTGCGGCCGATCTGTGTGTGGTCGATCCGCAGGCAGCGTGGACCGTGGGCGCCGCCACCCTGCGCAGCCAGGGCAAACACACCCCGTTCTCCGGCTGGGAGCTGATGGGTCGCGTGCGCTGTACCGTCGTCGGCGGGCGTATCGCGTTTGCGGCGTGAAGCACTTTTGGGCGGCCTGGCGCGCCTGGCGCGTGTTGTTGCATGTGTTGTGGGGCGCACTGCAAATTGTGCTGGACTTTCCCCGCCGCAGCCAGGAGCAGCGCGATTTGCGGGTGCAGTTGTGGGCGGCGCGCGCCCTGGAGTGCATGGGTGTGGAACTGCGCATCGTCGGCACGCCGCCGGTGGCGGGCCCTTTGCTGCTGGTGGCCAACCACATTTCATGGCTGGATATCGTGGTGCTGCATGCGGCCCACCATTGCCGCTTTGTCTCCAAGGACGATGTGCAGCGCTGGCCGCTGGTGGGCACGCTGGCCACCGGTGCCGGTACCCTGTACGTGAAGCGCTCGTCCAAGCGCGACGCGATGCGCGTGGTGCACCATATGGCGCAGGCCTTGCAGAACGGCGACATTCTGGCGATTTTTCCGGAAGGCACGACCAGCAACGGCCATGCACTGCTGCCGTTCCATGCCAATCTGTTGCAGTCGGCAATCTCGGCGTCGGCCGATGTGCAGCCGGTGGCGCTGTCCTATCGGGATGCCCAGTCCGCCGGTCCGAGTCAGGCCATGAGTTACGTCGGCGACGAGTCCCTGCTGGGATCGGTCTGGCGCACCATGGGTGCGAAAGGGCTGTGCGCAACCGTTGTCTTCGGCACCGCGCAGGCAGCGCGGGGACGCGACCGCCGCAGCTGGGCGCACGACCTGCGCAACACCATCGACGAATTGCGCCAGCGTTAACGTGAAATAACGTAACGTGAAATAACTTTCATGATGCGGGGTGAAGAGTGGACCTCATGAAAGTTGGCAGTCGGTTGAATTTCTCCACGGGGCCGCGTCCGATGCGGGTTTGGCCGAAATCGGGCGCTTGACCCACCAGGCCGCTTGCGCGGGCGTACAGTGCGCGCTGCGCGACGTTGGCGAGCCCATCATCCCGATTTCGACGCAAACGCGGCTCCCACAGGGAAGTTCAACAGACGGCTGCGGATGCTCTGCACAACTACCATTTGTTGCGCAACTCACGCAACTTCGCGAACACGGTTTTGTGTTCCGGCTGCGCTGGCAGATCGGGAAAGTCCTGGCGCAGTTGCCGGATCAAGTCGGCGCTGCCCAGGCGCATGAAGCTGTTGTGCTGCTTTTCCTGCCCCAGCGTGGTCACCACCGAGGTTGCCGGGTCGTGTGCGCTGACGGTCGGCAGCAGCGCCAGTGCAGCGCTATTGCCAGGTTCGCGCGCCAGGGTGAACTTCAGGTTGGTCTCGATGTAGTCGTGTCCCGGGTAGACGCGGGTGTTGTCGGGCAGGCGGGCCAACTGTTCGCTGAACGTGGAAAACAGGTCGTCCACGTTGCCGCCGTTGTGCACGTTGCCAGCGCCGGCATTAAACAGGGTGTCGCCGGAAAACAGCGCCGGTTGCTCGGTGTGGGAACGCAGGCAGATGTGGCACATGGTGTGCCCGGGGGTATCCAGGCACTCCAGCTCCACCGTCTTGCCGACCTTGATCACGTCACCAGCCTGCACGCCCCGGTCGACGCCACTGATGCTCGCGCCAGCCTTGTGGTGGGCGATCAGCCGGGCGCCGGTGGCAGCAACCATCGCCGCATTGCCGCCGGTATGGTCCTGGTGCTCGTGGGTGTTGAGCAACTGCGTGATCTGCCAGCCGCGCGATTTGGCGGTGGCCAGGCATTTTTCGTGGTCCAGCGGATCGATGGCCAAGGCCTCGCCGGTTTCGGGGCAGGCGATCAGGTAGTTGAAATTGCGGTACGCGTTGCCAGTCCAGATGCGTTCAACAAGCATTGCTTTCTCCAGGGGTTTGCGGGGTCTGGCAGTCTGTTGAATTTCTCCATGGGGCCGCGATCCATGCGGGTTTGGCCGAAATCGGGCGCTTGCCCCACCAAGCTGCTGGCGCGGGCGTACAGCCCGCGCTGCGCGACGTTGGCGGGCCCATCATCCCGATTTCGACTCAAACGCGGCTCCCGCACAGAAGTTCAACAGACTGCTGTGGCCATTGTAGGAAGTACCGACTTCAAGCCGGAACGGATCGGACAAGGCCGGGCAGGAACCACGCCAGGCTCAACGTACGCGCCAGGTAATGCACGTACAGTGCGGCCCACAGGCCATGGTTGCCCAGAGGCTGCAAGGCCCACCAGGCGAGCAGGAACAGCGCCAGCGACAACAACATCGCCTGGCGCATGTCGCGCGTACGGGTGGCGCCGATGAAGATGCCGTCGAGCTGGAACGCGAGCACCCCGGCCAGTGGCGCCCAGGCCGCCCAGGGCAGGTAACTGCGCGCCGTCGCGCGTACTGCGGTGTCCACCGAGAGCAAGTCGATCAACTGCCCGCCCGCCAGCAGCAGCGCCAGCGACGCCAGTGCCGCGATCAACACGGCCCACAGCGTGGTGAGCCGCGCCGCCAGCAGCAGTCCGGTTCGCTGTGCCGCGCCGATGGCCCGCCCGACCAGCGCTTCTGCGGCAAACGCCAGCCCATCGAGGAAGTAGGCAACCATCGAGATGAACTGCATCAGCACCGCGTTGGCCGCCAGCATCACGTCACCCTGGCGTGCCCCTTGCGCCATGAACCAGACAAAGGCGAATATCAGGGCCAGCGAGCGCACCATGATGTCGCCATTCACGACCAGGGTGCGGCGCAAACGCGCGGGGTCGCGCAGGCGCTGCCATGACCCGATGCGCGCCGCACGGCGCAGTTGGCGCAGCGCCAGCGCAACTCCCAGCAACGCTGCACACCATTCGGCCACCACAGTACCCAGGGCAACGCCACGCACATCCCAACCGAAGCCCAGCACGAACAGCAGATCGAGCGCCATGTTGAGCAGGTTGAGCACAAGCTGCAGTACCAGACCAATGTCGGTGCGGCCACGGCCGATGAACCAGCCCAGCAATGCATAGTTGGCCAGCGTCGCGGGCGCGGCCCAGATGCGGATGTCGAAGTAGCTGCGCGCGAGCGTTTCCACGCGCACGCTGGCATCGATCCAGGCAAAGGCGGTTTCGCGGATCGGCCATTGCAGCACGATCAGGGCGGTGCCGGCGGCCAGGGCGATCAGCAGCGAGCGCCCCAGACAGGCGGCTACTTCGTCCTGATCACCGGCGCCCAGGGCCTGGGCCGTCAGCCCGGTGGTGCCCATGCGCAGAAAGCCGAAGGCCCAGAACACGAAGGTGAATACCAGCGAGCCCAGCGCCACCGCACCGATGTAAGCCGCGTCCGGTATCTGTCCGACCACAGCGGTATCGACTGCGCCCAGCAGCGGCGTGGTCACGTTTGACAACATGATGGGCAGGGCCAGGCCCAACACACTGCGATGGGTCATTGCCAGCGGCGGTATGGCAGCCGGTGTCATGGGGAGGCGTTTACCATCGCGATTGGCTTTCACCGGATTATCAGGACATGACTACCCGCACCATCCCCATTGTTTCCTTCGCCGGCGTCACTTTTAACAGCCTGCGCGGCAAAAACGTCATCGTCACCGGCGGCGCCACTGGCATTGGTGCCGACATGGTGCGGGGTTTTGCGCAGCAAGGCTGCAGCGTGGGATTTCTGGACCGCGATACGGCAGCCGGCACCGCGCTGGCGAAGAGCCTGGCGCAGGTATTTTTCCGTTCCTGCGATGTGACCAGTGTGCCGGAGCTGAAGGCGGCGATCGCCGGGCTGCTGGCGGATATGGGGGGCGCAGATGTGCTGGTCAACAACGTCGCCAACGACGGGCGCCACACACTGGAGGGGGTTACAGCTGAGTACTTTGACGAACGCGTGGCGATCAACCTGCGGCCGCATTTTTTCGCCACCCAGGCGGTTTTGTCGAGCATGCGCGCGCGCGGCGGCGGCGTGGTCGTCAACATGGGTTCGGTCAGCTGGATGTTCAAAGGCACGGGGTACGCCGTCTACGCCACCTGCAAGTCCGCGATGTCGGGCTTCACGCGGGTGCTCGCGCGCGAGTTGGGACGGGACAATATCCGCGTCAACTGTGTTGTTCCCGGCTGGGTCATGACCGAGCGCCAGGTCGGGTTGTGGCTGGACGCGGCAGGTGAGGCCGCAATGGACCAGAACCACTGCATTCCCGGGCGTATCGTCGGCCAGGACATTGCGCATATGGTGATGTTTCTCGCTGCCGACACGGCGCGCATGGTGACCGCGCAGGAGTTTGTGGTCGACGCGGGCTGGACCTGATCAGCGCAGCAGGACCGGCTGTGGCGCTGCCGGCGCCGCCGGGGGCCTGACCAGGCGCGCCCCATCACCATGTGCCAGGCACGGCAGCTGGCACATTTCGCGCCCGTCCACCGGACAGACCCGGTCAAAGGTCACCACGTGGTCGACCTGGGCGCGGATACCGATCCATTCCCCGACGCGGTGGTCGTGGTGGCTGGGCACATGCGCCATGACGGTTTCGCCGCTGCGCAGGCGCAGCGTGTAGAGGAACTCGGAGCCGCGAAACGCCTTGCGCAGGATTTCGGCTTTCACTGGCGCATCGTCGTCGTGGACGATGTCGTCGGCGCGCAGCAGCACGTCACAATGGCCAGACGGATAGGCACAGGGCAAAGGGCATTCCGCCACGTCGGTCAGCGCACCGAGCGCGGTCTGCACCACCACCTGGTTGCCGACCTCGCGTATGGTGGCTGGCGTGAAGACACCGTGGCCGATGAAGTCCGCCACAAAGCGGGTGGCCGGACGGTGGTACAGGGTGTAGGCGTCGTCCCACTGGTGCAACTGCCCCTCATGCATGACACCGATCACGTCGCCGATGGCGAAGGCTTCCAGCTGGTCGTGGGTGACAAACAGGGCGGTGGCGCCAGCTGCCTTGAGAATGCCGCGCACCTCTTGCGCCAGCCGCTCGCGCAGGTCCACGTCGAGGTTGGAGAACGGCTCGTCGAGCAGCAACAGGCGCGGGGCCGGGGCCAGTGCGCGCGCCAGCGCAACGCGCTGTTGTTGCCCGCCGGAGAGTTCATGCGCGTAGCGCCGCTGCAGGCCGGCCAGTCCGACCAGTTCCAGCACCTCGGCCACACGCTGCGTGCGTTGCGCGCGCGGCAGGTGGTGGATGCCGAAACCCACGTTGTGACCGACGTCGAGATGCGGAAACAGCGCGTAGTCCTGGAACACCATGCCGACCCGGCGCTGCTCTGCGGGCACCTGCACGGTGGCGCTGCTGACCAGCTCGGCCTCCAGCCGGATGCTGCCGCCGCTTGCGCGCTCCAGCCCGGCGACCGCGCGCAACAACGTGGTCTTGCCGCAGCCGGAGGGGCCTATGAATACGCCGATGTCCCCGGCGCGCAATCCGAACGACACGTCCTGCACCGCCGGCTTGGCATTGCCGGGGTAACGCACCTGAAGCTGGGACACTTCGAGAAACATGGAAAGAATTGTAGATGATTACAATTCTCATTTACATTCGAACCGATCGGTTATTCCATGCCGTTGCAACGGCTTTCCCAATCCCTTTTGTGTGTGCTGGGCGCCATGTTGTGCCTGCCGGTCCTTGCCGTGCTGGCCTCGTGGCTGCAGTCGGATGCCCAGAGCATGCAGATCCTGGGCGAGATGGCGCGCACCGTGTTGCCGGACTATGTCGCGACGACCCTGCTGTTGTGCCTGCTGGTCGCCCTGGGCGTGATGGTGGTGGGCACGACCACCGCGGCGGCGGTGACCCTGTTCGAATTTCCGGGACGGCGCTGGTTTGAGTGGGCCCTGTTGCTGCCGCTGGCGATGCCGGCTTACGTGGTGGCGTACGCGTACACCGATTTCCTGCAGTTCGCCGGACCACTGCAGAACCTGTTGCGCTCCCTGACTGGTCTGGAGGGGCGCATGTTGCCCGAAGTGCGCAGCCTTGGTGGCGCCGCATGGGTGTTTACCTTTGCCCTGTACCCCTATGTGTATTTGCTGGTGCGCAGCGCGCTGAGTGAACGCGCCGCGCACCTGATGGAGGCGGCGCGGCTGCTGGGCGCGCCGCTGCGCCGGCGCATTGCCATGGTGGCGCTGCCGCTGGCCCGCCCAGCGCTGGCGGCCGGCGTTGCGCTGGCGTTGATGGAGACGCTGGCGGATTTCGGCGTCTCCAGCTACTTCGGCATACAGACCTTTACCGCTGGCATCTACAAGGCCTGGCTGGCAATGGACAACCGCATAGCGGCTGCGCAACTCGCCACCATGTTGCTGGCACTGGTGGCGGTGTTGCTCCAGCTGGAGCGCCACGCGCAGCGCCGCATGCGTTTTGCCAGTGGTGGCAGCGCCCATGCGGCAGCGGCGGATGCGCAACCGGTGCGGCTGCGCGGACGTGGCCGCTGGATCGCGTGTCTGGTCTGCCTGGTCC
>ENA-ORBV01015717-ORBV01015717.1-microbial-mat-metagenome-genome-assembly--contig:-NODE-15717-length-11088-cov-2.887658_pt1 | contig 11088 bp, 5 predicted proteins | sample MGYA00237777_ERZ505514 | MGnify/ENA primary metagenome ERZ505514 (study PRJEB26160, sample SAMN06269048) | microbial mat metagenome | isolation source: Oligotrophic lake microbial mat | place...
GATCTGGCGCGGTGCCTCCATTGGTTCAATTCGCACCCCCGGCACCATTGTCATTACCAAGTCACGGATTTTCTCCGGGGGGCCGATCTTGATTTGCGTCGGGAGTGTTGACCGAAGAGACTCTTTTTCCATTTGAGCGGACGCCGCCAACACAAAAAAACCGGAGCGGATGAGTTGCGGGTCGGGTATATCGGCGCCGTACAGTCCCTTGCCCAAACTTCGCAGAGGGATCTGCACCGCTGTCTGCTCAAGGATAGCGACCATTGCCCTGCGTATCTCTTCAATCACGGGCTCAAAGCAGTCTGCAATAGCCACATGCTTGTACGAGGGAAACTCTGGCGGTCGCCTGCTTTCCTGACCAAAGGCGGAACACTCTCCCGCCAGCTTCAGCAGTTCAGCGTACAAGGCCATCGGATGGACTGGCGAAGTGCGGCGGAAATGCTGCAACAGGGGTTCGTAGCGATTGCAGACCAACAAGAGCAGAAAGTCAGCGAAATCTGCTACCCCCTTGGTGCCCGGGGCACCAATACGCGCAGCAAGCGCTTCCGCCCGTTGTTTGACCAAGCCATGCAATTCGTCCACCCAGGAGCGCATGCGCCGATTCGCGCCAACGTCGACCAAGGGGGGTATGAAGCGGGACTCCAGCACAACACTCCCGTCGGCACGGCGTTCGGCAATGCGGGCGACCGGCATCGATGTCAATGCACCGTCAAGAGTTTCCGCCAAACCCAAACTCAATGAGAGCACCCCGACCTTGAGCTCCGCCTCTGAGTCAAAACCCATGACGGTATCGCCTATTTTGGCGTCGACGCCCTCAAACCGGGTGCGCCGGTCGGCACGCTCCAGCGCAACTGCCAGAACGCGAATCTTGATCGGTTGCTGATCCGCTAATTGTGACTCAAGTACGCGCAGTTCACGCTCGAAACCGCTGGAGGGAATGTTGGGTAGCAAGCGCTCTAGGATGGCTCGACAGAACTCATTCTGACTACTAATGCCATCGACGCTGAGATAGATTGGCAGGTAGCGCCCAAGCTCGGCAAGTTGGGAAGGCAACCCTGCCTCAATGCGACGTAGCAGGCTGGTCTTCCCGATCCGCGCCTCGCCAACAAGAGAGATCGTCTGCATATTTTCGAGGCGACCATAGATCTCGCGTAGTTCGTGGGTACGGCCAACGAAGCGCTCAGGCGGCGCAGCCGTACCGGGCGTGAACGGGTTTCCGCGCCCTCGCTGAGGGTGCATTGCGCTGGGCCATAATGCAAGGCCGCCATCTGGTACGAGTTGGTGTGCGAACAGATAGAGCGGTGCCGGGATGAGTTGGCGAACATACAAAGCAGGCAGGTAGAAACTGGCCGAGTCTGGTTCGGCCACATAGGCGCGTCGTCGTGCTTCGGCCACTGCCGCCTGAAGGCTCTCACCATGGGCCAAGGCTTCATAGAGCGCAGGAACAAGCTGCTCGGCGGCTGCGGCAGTTCGAGTAGTGAACTGCATGCCAATCACTGCTGCGACACGGGGATGGGCTGCTAGTGCTGGCGCAATACCAGCGATCGGCTCCTGACCGATTGGTAGGCGCGCACTGTCACAAGCGGTCAGCATCCAGAACGGCGGTACATTTGGGAGCGCTTGCAGCCGCGCTGCGCTGACTAGATCGCGGCCATAGGCATCACTATCAAAGACCAGGCAGCCCTGGCTATCGCGGACAATTCCGTGGCCGAAATAGTCGATCAGTGTCACAGGCGGGCCACTGCGCAGCCGAAGATCAAGCGCATCAATCGTTAGTGGTGGGCCAAGTACCTCGATCACTGCCCTACCAGCAAGAGCGCGTGCGAGTGCTTGTCGTGCAAGCTGCTCTTGATCGCGTGCCCATCCATCCATTCCTAACTGCGGTGTCAGAAGCAGCACACGTGGCGATGCCGTTTCAAGATCGGGTGTCTCTCTGGCAACAATGCGCGAACAAGGCAGAACCCGACCCTCACGTAGTAGCCATGGCTGCACACCATCATAGGCAAGTTCCCAGGGCAGTGCGCCAACATCGTATCCATCCGTACTTGGTTCAAAGACCAATGCAATTGAGCCGCCGGCCTCACGGACGGAGCGAACAAGATCGCGAACGCGTCGCTCGGTGAGCAGCGCTATACCTAAGCGCTGGCCAACACGGGCATGTAGATCAACCGGCAACTGTGTTGCGCCAGCATCCCAAAGGCCAGTATCTTCCAGATATGTGCGCTCATCTGCAGTAAACGTATTGGCTGGCATGATCGCGTCCTGCGGATACTGCCGACAGTTCAGTGCGCGGAGCACCGTATCCCAACGCTCGCGAGGAAAAGCCAATTGGACGACGACAACCAGTTGTGGATGACCATCAAGTTCCCATGTTGTAGAGATGGTTTCCTGCGCAGAAGGGACACCAAATCTAATCAACAGGCATGGGGTTGCCTCAGATGGCATACAGTCGGCCTCTACAATCGGGTACAGCGCACAAATTCTATAGTAGCATACCTGTCGAATATTGAACGAAGACTGAAGCGTTCTTCTGGCGCTTCTTCTTAGGCGGTCATCAGGATTGCCCTAGCCCGATCCTCGATGGCGCGCAGGATGCTGGTTGATCCAACCGATGCAGGGTAGATTGGGTCGCGCAGATACGGCCCAATCCCATAGGTGAGCGCATGCTTAACACAGCCTGTCACGATGACAACCATCGCTGAGCTTTGCGCAATCGTCCGTGCGCGGTCGGTGAGCACCTTGTCGTCGCATACTTTAATGTCAAGCGCGGAGTTCCGCCGACGAAGTGCTTCTGCGACGCGTTCTGCACGCTCTGCGCTAAGGATGAAGATACCAATTTGGAAGCCGCTCGGAAGGGCCGCAATTGGGTCATCTTCGCGCTCGCCAAGCGCGGCAAGGCGAGTGCGTAGCGCATCAAGCAGATCCTCGCCAGGCTGACACCATTCGCCCAATGCTAACCAGGCCTCAAGATTGAGCCGATCTCGCGGGCGCGGGGACGCCATGATTGCCTCCGCCCATGAGCGATACCACACGCCAATCATTGGCCCCTGTATGCCATACGCGGCCAGCAGATCCATTGCTGCAAGCGCCACCTGCTCAAGTGTTGGGATTGGATCGCTAAGCCACTTAAGCAGGTGATCAGTAATCGTTGCGCGTGTCGCTGGTGTTCGCGCAAGCCGGGCCTCAGCTAATCGAAGCAGCGCCAGTGTATTACGCTCGTTGACCTCGTGCTGTTCAATAACCGCTAAATAGAGTGCTTCATAGACATCGGCGTACGCAGCATCCTCGCGTGGAAATTCCGGGTCCTGCAAGAATTGATCGCGCAATCGGCGAACAGCCTCGCGCAAGTAGGGGCGTCGCATCGTTGTCTCAGAGGTGACGAGTTCAATTAGGCGTTCTGAGAGCAGTGCAACCCGCTCACTTGTCCAATATTGCTCATCAGCACGATCGACAAGATCGAGTGATTTCGCCAGCCTTGGGTCATCTGGATGCGTGGCAGCAACAGCCAGCCAGTTCAACCAGTCAGTCAGCACCTCCTCAGTTTTCTCAACTACTGGCGGGCTAACGAGCGCGCTCAGCGTTTTAATAATCTGTGCCAGGCGCCGGTTGCCACTTTGCAATGCCTCCTGCGTCGCCTGCGGGAGCGCCCACAGACAGAGTAGCGCACCTTCGATATGCTCAGCTGTATCACTCATATATGCCACATGAAGCATCGCCTGCGCCTGCTCAGTAAGGTCTTCTATGCGCTCAGCAGCCAACCATGCCGATAAATAATCGCCATCAGCAAGTGCAAGCCGTAGCATTTGCTGGGGTGTCATCTGAGCTACAACGGCTGATATTATCTGCACAGATGGTGCTATCGGCGGCAACAGAGCTGCAAGCGACTCAATGACCATGCGGGTTTCATCATCGCCAGCGTGATTGAATAGCAACTCTAGCGCGGTACGGTCGCCTGCCGATGCCTCGCGGTATGCGTATGCACGAAGCGCAGGGCCATACGTCGTTTCTACCTTACCTTCCAGCAATCCGCCAAGTCGACCACGTAGGCTGCGGAATGCATTGAGTGCTTCAGCCCACTTCCCAGCTTGTTCTAGCGGAAGCAATTCGCTCTGATGAAAGGCGGCAAGGAGTGCTGCTCGTACTGCCCTTGGAGTCCGTAGTCGAGCAATATCTGCATAATTTTCACGGTGCCATAGTTCGGCCCATCGCCCTTGCTGAGCGAGCAACTGGACTTCAAGAAAAGCCAGGTTGTCTGCTGTGATCAATCCAAGGCGCTGCATCTCATCAAGCTTTACTTCGGCAGTACCCCAGGTACCAGCCGAAAGAGCCGCATTGAAGGCTTCCAACAGATCGTGGTAGCTGGGGGGTTGGGTAATCTGGAGCAATGGTCGCTCAGACTCTAATGTCGCCCAACGACCCAGGCGCTCAATCATTTGCCCAAAGTGTGCAGTAGGGGATCGCAGTAGATAGTATCCAGCAGGATAGATTGCACTTCCCAGGCTCCCAGCATTATGATTATCTATGAGATGGTCAAAGGTGTGATGGAGCGGAGGTTTCTCAGCATGCTCAGCGTAGGAAGGGACGACAAAACGGCACACTCCCGTCAAGGCAGCCTCCAGATCACGCCGAACCGCGCCAAACACAATCCACACGTCGCTATCAGGATAGCGGATAGGAAGCACAGCAGGCTTACCTTGGGCAACTCGGTTGATCAGAGCGGCGAGAGGAGCATTCGCGGCAATAGTTTGGCTGGCAGCATCAGATATCGCTCCCAATGGGGCGGCAAGATCTGCGGCAAACTCGTAGCGTAGGCTGTCTTGAAACTGCACGCTTATCATCAGGGGCGTCTCCATAGTTGCTCTGCATCCACCATTGCGCCCGCCACATCCTCTGGATCGGTAGTAATCTCGACGCTCTCGTCACCCGCTGTTACGCCGCCGATAGCGAACTCAAGCGAGCCACGCAGATAGAATCCCTCGCTGACCATACCACGCTCATCAAGTCGTACCATTGCACGTCGCTCAACCTCAGATGACAAACGGGCGACAAAGGCATCCGTATGAGCGTCTCCCGGTCGGTAGAGTACACGTACTATCGAACCACGGAGCGCAAGTACGCCAAGAAGATCGCTGAGCCGTAATTCTGACCGACCAAGTTCGGGCATCAGCGTGCGAAACTGTCCAAACGGACTGGCGATGATACGCATGTCGCCCAAGCGCGGAGAGATAAGATAAACCCTGCCCCGAGGCGATAGCAGTTCGAGTGCAAGTAGGGACGCCAGAGTGTCAGTGAGTTGCCTAGCGCCGCCTGGAACGCGCGATTTAATCACCCGGTTTGGCATGTGTTGCTCCTTAGCTCTGCGCCAGTTCGCGGAGCACCAGCCCCACATACCATTCACGTTCCCGTCGCTCAACGCGCTCAATCACTGGATACTGCAACTGGAAACCCACCTCAATCGGCGTCACGAGCAGATGCATAAGATCTCCACGAAGCGCGTGAAGTTCATCCTGATCACAGGATACCTGGGCCGCAAACTGCTCAGCCATGCGTTCCAGTAGACGCATTGACCAATCTGCATCACCATATACAATCGCACCAGATGTTGGATCAATAAGCGATCGTAGGAGTGCCCTCGAAGGCTTTACAATGCGCTGATATGGTTGAACCCGCTCAATGCAATCTGGGCAACTATCAGGGCAGTCGAGCCAGAGAAGAGACTGGAGCAGATTGAAGACCTGGCTCTCGTCAGGGATCGTCTCCATGCCTCCAATCCGCTGAAGCACTTCTGTCACCTGAGCCTTGATATCGTCAAGGTGCCAAGCTGCTACTGCCATCACACGTAAATCAATTGCACAGCCAAGTCGGCGTTGCTCTGCATCCCATCGTGTTGCCAAGGCGGCCACAAGCCGATCACTATCTGGGCCTGAGTTTGGTCGTAGGAATTTGCTGTTGAGTCCAACAATTAGATCACGGGTGGCCGATATGCCGTGCGTCTCAAGCGCAGTACTAAGCGCTCGTAGGGTTTGACTTTGGCTGCGGAGATTCGATGCTGCGCGTGTACTTGTAAGCGCGACCATAAGATCTGTATCTGCCTGTTCGACTAGCTTGGCCACAAGCGCAAGCTGTCCAGCAAGAAGCTCACGGTCGCAGTGGCGCAGCGTATCGAGTAACTGAAGGTCGAGATCGCGCGGACGACGGGCGATCACTTCGGCAATCCGTTGAATAATTCCCACCCCGCCTGGTGTTTGCTCTGCAATCCAGATAGCATTGCCTTCGACATCCATCGTGAGATCGTCAGGGTCGAGATCTGGCACAACTCGTGTGACCGAGTCAAATAGTGTTGCACCTAAGGAAGCCGCATAGCATTCTTGCAGCCAACTAGCCAGCGCATCATCAGGCGTATCCCAGAGTGCGGAGCTACAGTCCGAAAGCGCCTGAGCTACTTCTGGGTCATTAATTAGCATTGTTAGCCGCTCACGGAGGCGCCCAGTTTGACCAATATCATCCTCACCCCCTTCAGCGCGTTGGCTTTGGAAGATGACATTCATTGTGCGATCTGCCATTGTGGATCGATTACGCCCGACTTCTTCAGCAGCAGTCTCCAGATTAACTCCTCGTGTAATCGCAGTGGCCGCTAGCATTGAGAATTCTAGCTGCCAGAGCCATCCAAGCTCGAAGTCAGAGAGTTCGCGGGCAACAAGACGTAGATCGCGTTCTAAGCGGCTGAGCATATAGGTTGGAATGAGATGTTGGCGAAGTTCGGTCCATTGAGATCCACTGAGCACCGCTTGCGAGTCCAAGGGCGTGAAGCGAACGCAGAGAGCATCCACACAGACACTGAAACCAAGCGCCGCTGGAGAATTGCCCTCAACAAAGCGAAGTCGCCGCCGTCGCTCCATGCCTTGACTATACCGAGTCTCTACTCTAACGCCCAGCGCAGCACGCGTTACCTCTACCCAACTCCCTGCTGCCTGAGTAAAGGCCCGGATGTCAGTGAAAACGAAACGCCAAGGCGAATCGGGGGCAAGGCCAAGCATAATCGCAGGAACCTCATCAAGATTGCCACTACGGCTTTGTGGGTCGAAGCGCGAGCGCCATTGCAGCCGCGCACTACTCGTTGGTAGAACTGATAGTGGAATGACGGCCAAGGTGTAAGATCGAGGACGGTAAACCAATATCTCCTCAGAATCAATCTCAACCCGCCGCGCCACTGGGTCACGCTCGACTGCAAGGTCTACGAGTTGTAACAACCCATCATGGATCTGCTCGTCATCAGGGAGTGCAAGCCAGTGCGCCTCTTTAAGCAGATGGCTGCGTGCATAGCGCTTCGAGACATGTCCAGGTGCATACTCGCCCATTCCATGCACCAGAGCCATTTGTTCATCACTACGCATCTCAGAATCGGAGGCGCGAGCTTCAAGGATATGCAGTGTTAATTCGGGTAGGCTCAGTAATGAGAAGAGGTTAGGGGTGACAAAATCAGGCATTGGGTTACTGCCAACCGCATCGACCCACTTTGTACCAGTACCATCCTGAATACATTGCCAATCCGTTTCAAGTTGTCGAAGGAGGGTGGGGATTACTTCAAGGAGTAGTGGTCTTGGCTCCGACCACAGAACGAAATCCAAAGCAACTGAATCGCCATGAAACCCTAACGCTGCATCTAGATGTCCTCGAAGGTCATCAAAGGTCGAGCCTCCAGAAAGCACAGCATCAAGTAGTTGGCAGATGGCGCGCCGTTGTCCCTGGTACCAATGACCGCGATGCCGATCATCACTACTGAGCGTTGCCCAGAGATCCGCCTTTATGCCCCGGCTTGCAAGCATTTTGGCAAGCCAATCCATGAGCGCGTAGGCCGATTGCATCTTGCGCACATAGATGTTTTCAAGCGGCAGTTCAAGAGGAGGAAGAATTGGGCTAAACAATCGCTCAGCATGCTGAAACGCCCAACGGTCACGACCATAGGCTGAGGTTACCATGACCATCCATGGACGCATCTGGCGGGTGCGGCCTGCCCGACCTTTTCTCTGGAGAAAGGAAGCCAAACTACGCGGTGCTTTATGTTGGATTACAGCGCCTACTGTTGGGTCATTAAATCCCACCTCAAGCGTGCTCGTCGCTACAACCAGATTAGCATCCATGCGAACACCACGATATTGCGATGAGGTTAGATCCAGAATCAGAGGAGCCTCCAGATCATGTCCAATGTGCTCGCATGCCCACCACCATTGGCCTCCCTCATTACGCCGACGCATCTCATCATTACCCGCTGTTTTTGGGCGTGATCGATACTGGCTCAAAACCCTGTTGACCTCTGCATCCTGTTCGATGTGATACCAACGGTTAATCACATCAAGAGTATCTGTAAACGCAAAGATCTTTTGTCCATAAGCACCATTTGAGACAGCCCCGCCAGCGCGCCCAGGTGGTGTATCAAGAATACGTGCGAGCAGCATTGCCGTCTGCACTGAGGTAGAGAGAAGGCTTGTTCCTGATACCGGATCACCCTTCAGCATCAGGTTGTACTCGATGCCCTCTTCAACCAGTTCTGATTCAGGGGGCGTGATGTAGCTCACCTGATCGATCGATAGTCCTATAAGCCGTGCAAAGAATTGTTCGGCTTGGGCGAGCGTAGCAGAGAGGCCGACGACCACTAAACCTTTGCCAGGGTGATGCCCGCGCGCATAGCGCCATCGGCGGAGGAGGTGAGCTACTTGTGCGCCACCCATGCCTTCATAGGTATGGATCTCGTCCAGTAGCATCAACCGTGGTGGGCGACGGGCAGTAACACCAAATAATTCGTGTTCTTCCGCACGACTGAGGCGTCGGTTGAGCATCTCTGTTGTGGTGAAAAGAATATCAGGTGGTCGCTCAATCATCTGTTTTCGGGTCAACGCGATATAGTCAGCGCTGATGGAGTCTGTGCAACCAGAGCAGAAGAGTTGGGCATATCGTCCATAGCGGCCAGCTTTGTTCTCATTCACCTCAGCCAGTACATCGGCTCGCCGCCAGACAAGCTCACCGCCACAAGTGGGGCAGGGCATCATCGGGAAGATCCAGCCATCCCTAGCTCTGGTGAGATTCCAGCCCTGATCACGGCGCGTTTCGGATTGGAGCAGCCACTCTGCTGAGGTAGGGGTATCACCATAATAGGCACCAATGCGGATCGCAGGCTTACCGTGCTGGCTCAGCACACCATCAATCTTGCGGGCATCACTGAATGCTTCCGCCAACTGATCCTTTAGCAGTTCTATTCTAGGGTAGAGTGCAAGCGCTTTCGTCCATGATTCCGCTCCGAGACAAGCCGCAATATGCACGAGGGCGGGAATATAGAACGCTTTGGTCTTACCTGCTCCAGTTCCCGCGCCGATTACGATTCCACGATCACCACGTTCGTGTAGTGCGCGTAACTGGCGAACTGATGCATCGAACTGAAAGCCTGCCAAGTCGATCTGTTTACCCTTTTGATCACGCAGTAGTGCATCAGCTACCTCCAACTCCAGAATGTCGGCGTCGAGATCCTTCTGCATTGCAGATAGCAGCCTTGATGCTGGAACATCACGCCGAGGGTATCGGCGGCGTTGGAGGTGCAGACGCAGATCACTCACAAGCCGTGGAGCATCCTGCCAACTTGTGCGTGGCATCAACTGTCTGAGCAGGAAGAGCAGGCGTACCCCCTCAGCAAAGCGGCTACGATAGAGACCCTGACTCTTGAATAGCAGCTTCCGATCATCCAGATTTGCGATGATCTGATCTGGCGTGACGCCGCTGGTCTGCGCCCAAACCCATAGTTTCTGGCCAACGGACGACAGTTGACCAAGCAACACTGGCAATTCCATCGCAAGATCACTCTGGACACGCATAAAGCCCCAACCTAAGAGACGTGCCTCTTCCATTTCAATCAGCGTAAGCGCCTCATTTGCAAGTTGATCGAGTTCGTCTTGCCCAAATGTTGTAACGGCCATGTTAGCTCCTGCGCTGTGAAAAGGAGATCGAAAATGCTGCTGCCCGGCCACCCTCGTTAATCCATGCCTGTACTTCTGGCGTCAGATCAGCAAGCGTTGCCCGTTTCTCAACTACTTTCATCAGAAAGGCGCGCACCTCATCAGGAAGCCGGGCGACAGCATCTAGTCGACGACCAAGATCTTCTAAGCGCCTGTCGAACTGGTCAAGCTGTGCCGCGTTTTGCGGTGGCTTGACGATCTGAGCACGAATTTGGGCAATAATCTGCTGTATCTCAGCTTCGCTCGCCGCCACCTCAGGTAGGTAGGCAACCAGGCGCTGCAACTCGAGATAGGGTGCCAATTGCTGTTGGGCGTAGATCATCCAGCGTTCGCTGAGATCCTTGCTGGCTGCCTCAACTTTGCGGCCGGTATTATTGAGGACAAGATTCTCTCGGCGGTTGACGCCCTGGGCGAAGCGCTGGCGCGACGATTGTACCTCCTGTGCTGCCAGAATTGCCTGGGCGAGCACTGGAGCGACCAGTTCTTCACTAAGCCTACCACGGCAGGTTTGGACGGTGGAAGCGAGTTGGCGTGTGGGAATTGCAAGTTTATCTAGCTCAGCGAGGGTGGCCTCAATTGCCTTTACCTCACTCTGGGCTTCCTTTAGTTGCTTTGCCAACTCTATCTTTGTAGATACATCACCAAGGATTGTAGTAATCATTGCTGAACCTCTTGGGGCTGAGCCGATGGAGCGGGCACACCGAGCAACTCCAGGATCTCTTCATAGAGCGCTAACACTCGTTTCTCAAGGCCCAGCGCGTCGCTCTCAGCCTGAAGCTGTGAAATCGTGCGCTCTTGCTGAGCACCAATGCGTCCAGCCAACTTAACAATCTCTGTCAGGTAGTTCACGAAGTTGTGAGCCTGTTGCACGTAGCGCCCTCCGGCCGACAGCCGCATAGCTCGGGTTATGCGCCCTGACTCATCGCGGGTAGTGCCGATATACTGAAGCATCGCACGCAGCATTAGTGCTTTGCCTGGCGGATCACCGAGATCGTGAGGGATGTTGTGAGTTTTGAGTGTTGTAAGAAAGCTATCAACCGCTTTGATCACTCCATCAGCTGTCTCTTATACACATCTCCGAGCC
>ENA-ORBV01015718-ORBV01015718.1-microbial-mat-metagenome-genome-assembly--contig:-NODE-15718-length-11087-cov-6.546685_pt1 | contig 11087 bp, 3 predicted proteins | sample MGYA00237777_ERZ505514 | MGnify/ENA primary metagenome ERZ505514 (study PRJEB26160, sample SAMN06269048) | microbial mat metagenome | isolation source: Oligotrophic lake microbial mat | place...
TGCGCAAGGGTCGGTGCGATCACAACCGAACGTGCGGCAGGATAAATAGTTTAATATTGGTTAACGTAAGTCCTGATTACTATACTTTTCAACCAGGCAGCGTAATGCTTGGAAAGCCGTAGCATAGACAAGATATAGCAATCCTATTTGATTTGTAAACAAGCGGGCACTGGGGGCGCAGCCCCAAGAAACCCCCCTCTCCCTCATATTCTTATCGATAGGATTGCTACATATTATATTAAGGTTTGTGAGAGCGCACAACACGGTTGTCAGCACCCCCGTTTTTCCGCATTGCGATACTCTTAGAACTGTCTCTTGTAACTAGCCTCTTATATGTATGCCGTGGTGATGAGTTTTGAGAGAGTTGGTTGATCTGCTCGATCCTGCTCACCAACTTGTCGGAGCTTGGCAGCGATCTGGACACCGCGATGCACGGACGCACAATGAGCGGTGGCTACGCGCTCTATATATGTCGGACGCCCGTTTGGGGCGGTTTGGCTGATTGGGACGCCCGCGCCGTCCCCTGACCTAAATACTCACCTAAATACTCACCTAAATACTCACCTAAATACTCATCGAGAGCTCGTGGCGTAGTGCGCGATAGCTGCGACAAACGGGCTGCCCGCCTATTTTTTCGCCGACCAAGCCTACCATAGGGCTGTCACGCGATAGGGTGGACATTGCGTTGGGGAGTGGCCGGCGCGAAGAATGGTGGTGGGCCGCTCCCCAACGCAACGCTAACGCGCCCGTATCGCTCGACAAACGCTTCCTATGGTGGTCGGCGGTCAGCGAAAAAAACACCGCAAGCGGGGCGGGTGACGCCCTGTCTCGCCATCGCTTCAGCCAGTGGCTTACCGATTAGGTAACAGGGGGGTTTTGCATATCCCCCCAGGATGGTGTATGAAACGAAATCGGGGAGCAGAGAACCCCAATGCGCGGAGGAGCACACGCTCTTTTGCGATGGGAGGCCGACTCGTATAGCGTCTCAGCAGGTGTACATCGTGAGACGGTTCGCCATGGTGTCTCAAAAGAGGTCTCGTACTGGCTTTCTCGCAGCACCTGAGCCGTTCTATGCCGTTTGATCGGCGGAAACCTCGCTCTTTTGTTTGCCAATAGGAGAGCACCAAAAAGTCGGGGGTGTCAATCACGCTGAACAGCGTTGCGCTCTGCCCACTGGCGGTGCTGACTGGAGCTGTGCATCTGGCTTTCTCTGCTGCCCCCGACTTTTTGGCGCTCTCCTAGTAGTGTATACTTCTGTTTGTTAATTCTCACTTGGTCTTGACGGAGACACACATGGCTTCTGCCATTTCTCTTTTCTCTGGTGCTGGAGGGATGGATCTTGGTGTTCGGCAAGCAGGATTTGACATTCTTGCTTGCGTCGAGCGCGATCCTCACTGCTGTGAGACTCTTCGTGCTGCTATTATAAGAGAGGAGCGTGAAACATTAGTTATAGAGGCTGATATTCGTGAGCTTGATCCTAAGCATTTGCTAGCTCAGGTAGGTTTAGAGCCTGGAGAGCTAGATTTGTTATTTGGGGGCCCTCCCTGTCAGGCATTTTCTCAAATTGGGAAGCGGCACTCAATTGCAGATGAGCGCGGAATGCTCTTATTTGAGATGGTGCGTTTTGCTAAGGTAATACGACCTCGCGCTATTCTTATTGAGCAGGTTAAAGGTCTGCTCAATGCGCCGGATCATGAAGGACGACCTGGCGGCGTTATGGAAATGCTCATCAATGATTTAGAGGCATTAGGATATATCCCTAAGTGGAAAACTGTTAATACCGCAGATTATGGAGTTCCTCAATTACGTAAGCGTGTTTTTATTGTTTGCAGTCTTGATCAGAATGACTTTCAATTTCCTGCTGCAACACATGCTCCACCAAGTGATGTTGCTCAATTGTCACTATTTCCTTTAGCTCCATATCAAACAGTAGGCGATGTTTTGGAAGGGTTGCCACCACCCCCGCTTAAAGAGGAGTATCAGGCTGAAGATAGTCATGTTGATTTTACTCCAGCTGGCGATAGGCGTCGTATTCATGGTGTTCCAGAAGGCGCACACCTAGCATCACAATTGCATCTTCCTGATGACCAGCGCTGTAATCTTTCAAAGAAAGACACGACGAAGTTTCGGCGTATGAGCAGGAATGAGCCAGCTATCACGTTGCGCTGTGGTGAGATTTTCTTCCATCCCACGGAGGATAGATATTTAACAATTCGTGAATATATGCGAATTCATACTTATCCCAATGATTATCTCCTAAAAGGCCCCATGAGAGGGCGCTCAGGTCAGGTTAAGAATCTAGATCAGTATCGGCAAGTTGCTAATTCGGTTCCGCCCCGCGTTGCTTGTATTCTCGCTAAAGCTATACGTGAGGTTATTGAGTGCCAGTTATCTTTGAACTCTTTGGCTATCCCCTTTCAGACCAAAGCCTAGAAGCTCAACAAAATAGACAGCGTGCACTATGCCCATTTATGGGCGAAGAGTGCGATGGGGGTGGTAATCGTGAACTATCTCGTGTGGATTTGACTAGAAATTCTGATTTACGAACTGCATTTTCCCAACATCCTGGAAACACAGTTGCAGCAGGAGTATGTTCAATACAAGTTGTTGAGGGCGCATCTCCATGGATTGTTTGCCCTCGGCGATTGTTATCATTAGGGCGAGAGTCAGCTGGCGTACGGTCTTATCAAGGAAAAACAGAGGCAATCGTACTCAACTACTTAAGTTATCCTCCTGGTACACGATTAGGGGTATGGCCTGAAGTTAAAATAAAGTCAATAGCTACAATAAATGGAGTACAAAAACTTATTGACTACACATTTGATTACATCGTAATGCCTGTTGGCAGTGTGTTGCTAGATAGTGTTGCTAACCTTTTCCCTAATATCACTTATCGTAGACTTCTAGCATCTTTAAATCGTGCTGGTTATACACTCTCTCAAAAAGGGGGTATCGTTTATATTGAAGATTTTCCAATGGGTATACCAAGCATTGTCGAAATCATGACATCGAGCACATCGGGTGGAAACAAACGAACCAGAACGACCATCTCGGCAGCTTTTGAGGATGCCATGCTAGGAGTACCACACCAAGCTCCAGGGATTAACTATCGACAGGTCTGGGCTAGAATGGTGAGCCAACTTATTGTCAAAAGCGAGTTCGCTTTGGGGTGGGGTGGTAAAACGCTCTGGATTGTGCAGGATAAGCTGCTTGAATATATCAACAGCTCAACCGCTCTAACACTCAAAACCTTTCTCTCTGATAATGTTTCTGATGTTAATATGCTATCGTTCTCTTATAGCTCTATGCATCAAGCGCCAACAGGTGTTATCGACTTAGCTGATTCACAGCTTTACGCAGGCCCTATTTCGAGCGTTCCCCCTGAGCTTGCCGCTACCCTACCACCAAGCATCCAGGATATCACTAGAGCGCCATTTCTCCCCCCCCTAGAAACTCTTATTGCACTATTAGCAGCTCGTGCTCCAGTAAACCAAGTTGTCGCGCCATAGAGGGTCTAACCTGGACCACTACAGCTGATTCTAAAATATCCAGTAGCACCTTAAAAACGTCAAACGTCCGTTTGATATGATCAGCCAGGACTCTTCAAATACTGATAGAGCGTCTCGCGGCTGATTCCAAACGCACGCGCCAGTGTTGCCTTCGGTTCGCCGGCGTTGGCCCGCTGACGCAGCTCGGCTGCCTGTGCGGTCGACAGTGCTTTCTTGCGTCCGCGATAGACCCCGCGCTGCTTGGCCAGCGCAATGCCTTCGCGTTGACGCTCACGGATTAAGGCCCGCTCGAACTCGGCAAATGCGCCCATCACCGAGAGCATCAGGTTGGCCATGGGCGAGTCCTCGCCGGTAAAGGTCAGGCTTTCCTTGATGAATGTAATCGACACGCCACGCTTGGTCAGCTTCTGTACCAACTGACGCAAATCATCCAAGTTGCGGGCCAGCCGATCCATACTATGCACCACCACGGTATCGCCCTCGCGAACGAAGGTGAGCAGCCGTTCCAGTTCAGGGCGGCGGGTATCTTTGCCCGATGCCCGATCCGTAAAGACTCTGTCAACCTGAACTTGCTCAAGCTGCCGTTCCGGGTTCTGATCAAAGCTGCTGACGCGGACGTAACCTATCCGTTGACCTGCCATCGCACATCTCCTGATCACATGTGTCAGGTTGAAGTCTATAACCTTTATGGCAGCATGTCAAGAAATACAAAAGAGAACCCTATTCTGACGCCATGTTGCAGGGATGCCTGACATCAGGCTAGGGTATACGCCAACCGGACACTCATTGCACTCGGAACGTATCGTATGGCGATCTGGGAACACGCGATTTCACAAAACGTGCTCGGCAATTGGTCTCACGCTCGTCATGGTTGCCATGCCTTGGATGGTGGTGTTGACCGATGGTTTTCACGAATGCCTATCGCAGCCCCTGCACATGTCGGTCTTGGCACTACGTCTATCGTGGAGGGCGGATTGGTGGATTTCCTTATTGACTCGCAGCGCGAGCGACCACATCACTTGGCAGGAGCGCTTTCGCAATGACCATGCACCTATCTGGCACGTCGTGAGCGATTGTTTGCGCATTGGCCACGATAGCATGCCGTAATGCGTCCGCTGTGCATGGCGCTGCTGCTGTCTCAATACTGGTCTTGGAGCATAGCTTATAATTATTGGTTCGGGCCATAGGCGCCGGCAACCCGCGACGCAGATGACGTGTGGTAGCCACTAAGCCGTCGCCTGATGGGCGAGCTGGGTTGGTGGTTGCTGCCTACTGCAGCGGTGTTCGAGCGTGCGCCAGCGCATGCGAAATGGTTTCGATAGCGCCCAGTTCGCCCATGGGTCAGCCAGCACACACGTCAGCGCGGCAAGGTCAACTTGTTGGCCGCACCACGAGCGCATTGGCGGATGCACACCACCCGGCTCAATCGATAACAAACATGTCATCTCTGCGCGTTGTGCATTGACAGCGCGTGTAGACAATGCTATCCTCCCGCTATCCCATTGCAAACCTGTTGCTGAAATCGTTGCGCCACATATCTGCGGCCACTATGTGTGTCGTGCTGCCCTGGAGGTTCCTGTGCGACTCCTCGTCCGTTTACTGCTGCTTGTCGCGTTCACGAATCTGTTGCCTATGGCAGCGCATCCGCTGCTTGGAGCAGCTCACACGCCGTTATCAGTTGATTCCGCACATGCAGCACAGACAGCACCGGATCCGCAGCCGGTACCCGTGGTTCAGCCGCCGCCTGATCCGAAACTGCCTGCACTGACATTGGATATGCATGCCACTCCTGCCACGGTAACAGTTGGGATGACGGCGACGATAGCGCTGACTCTGAATAACATCAGTAGCTTCGCAGCAACAAGCACGCGCCTCGAACTACCGCTTCCGGATGGCGTGAAATTAGTAGCCATTGCTCAAGGAAAGCCGCAGCCGATTCTGGCGCTCACCCTGCCGCCTGCGAAACCAACACCCCCGATTGAGGTAACAACCTTCCCGCTGCCACCAAGCCGTGAGACGGGGTCGACGACCACGCTTCCTGCCGATGATGTCACGGTAACCGGGAAGATTACCCCGCCCGATCCTGAACCGCTCCCACCACGTAGTGGCGATATGAGCACGCAACCAGCACCGGTCGTGACCCTCGGACCAGATCGCTCACAAGAGCGTGATGCTCCGATCAAAATCGATCCGCCGCTGGGGATCAATCGCTTCACCAACCCGGTGTTTACGCCGGGACGCGATCCCGCGTGGACGGTTGGGGATCTCCCGGCCCAATCGCAGGTGATGGTCACGGCAACTGTGCAGCTCGACAGCCTACCAACCGATGGTGCGATTGTGTTTGAGCCGCGTGCAACGGCTGCAGAGCTGCGTGATCCGGTTCGTGCCGTCGGTGGCGTCTTTGTCGTTACCGCAACCGAGCCGGAAACCCGTGCCGACTATACACCGGGCCGGGTCGCGGAATTGCGCAGCCCTGATGGTCAGGTCACCGTGACCGTTCCTGCGGCTGCCGACACGCAAGCGCTCGCCATTCGCTATGCGCGTGTGCGTGATGTCGCAGTGGATCTCGCCCGTGCGGGGACGTTTGTGCCGAACGGTGGGGTCTTTGGGCAACCGGGCTTTGATCCATTCATCCTCACCGCAACCGATGCGGCCAGCAAAGAAGTGACCACCTTTGCAGCACCAGTCACCATTCGGGTCGGCTACACCGCTGCCCAACTGCGGGCGCGTGGCCTGATTGAGGGGAATCTGACCCTGGCCTTTTTCAATGAGCAGACGCTGCGCTGGGAACCCGTGCCAACGACGTTTGATCTCGTGACTCACACAGCCCAGGCGGAGGTGACCCATTTCACCAGCTGGATGCTTTCGTCGAATACCCCGCCCTCGGATCTGTATGTACCATCCCTGCAAGGCTTTCAGGTCAGTGACTTTACGGGTGCGGCCACGTATTCCATCCCGATTGAGCTGCCCGCCGGAGCCGCTGGGCATCGCCCGAGTCTTCATCTTAGTTATTCTAGTGCGGCCACCGATGGCCCGGCTGGGCAACGGGTGAAAGCCCAGGCGGGCTGGGTTGGCAAAGGTTGGAATCTCGGCGCGGGCGGGAGTGTGGCGCGGGTACGCAGCCCGATTGGTGAGGGCTGGGATAGCTTTACGTTCTCGTTTGGCGGGAAATCCTATGACATGGTGCGCGGTACCGCGCTTGATGGGAACGCATCGAACCTGGGTGAGCCGAATTGGACCTGGCTGGCGGTTGATGAAGGCGATTTCCTGAAAGTCCGTGCGATGAACATCCCTAACACCAGCAATTTTACCTGGGTGGCGTGGACGAAAGACGGCACCCGCTACGAGTTTAGTGATCTCCTGTGGACGGCCGAGTCAGTGTTAGTTGCGGAGAATCCACCAGCAGCCTCGGAAACGGCCTACGTCTATCAGTGGCTGCTGACCCGTGTGGTCGATCCTTCGGGTAATCGGATTGAATATACGAATGCGATTCAACCGTATCAACAAGGTGTGATGCTGCACCCCACCTATTACGTGAGCGAGATTCTGTGGGGTTACGACACGATGGGCACCGATGGTTGGGGACACCCCCAGGCAACCGGAACACCTCGTTTTCGGGTTGGGTTTGGCGTCACCGATCGCACCGGAACGGGCGTTGATACCGACTGGGAATACCAGACTCAGGCACCAACGGGGGCCAATCTTGGGGAGCGCTTCAAATGGACGACCCCGCGCGAACGCTGGCGACTGGATCTGATCACTATCCAAAGTCGTACTGCCAGTACCTTCGAGACGCTCAGCGAGTATCGGCTGAACTACTTCACAGCGGCAGAAAGTGTCAGCGGTGATATTGGCGGGAGTCAGCCGCAACTGACCTTGCAGAGTGTCCAGCGCTTCGACAAAAACGGCTGGCAGAATGGGAGTGGTACGGCACTCCCAGCCACAACTTTTGAGTATGGCATGGTCGCTGGAGCGTGGCCCTATAATCCTGATTGGAACCGCCTCACCAAAGTGAAGAACGGTCAATCGGGTAAAATTGAGATCACCTATGGTAGCACCTTTCCCCAAACCGATTGGCTGTATGCCAACTATCAACGGGTGACCAGTATCACCCGCAAAGATTCCAGCAACAACACCTATAGTCGTAGCTATTTGACGACCTATGCGTATACGGAGGCGCAACTGAATAGCGGGCAGATTACGAATGGCTGGGGCACCTCGTCCAAGGCCTGGTACGCTAAGTACCCACCCGGCCCCAATACCGATAGCCGCTCCCAATTGGCCCATCCAGAATTTTCCGAGTTTCGGGGCCACGCATTCGTGACCGTGCGTGAGTATGACGGACCAACGATGAGTTCGCCGCTGTTGCGTGCGACCGAAACCTGGTTTCACCAGGGCAACGCCGGATGTAACCCGACGCTGGTCTGGAATGGGAGTCAGTGGGATGTCGATTCGACCGATGTGTGTTGGTTAAATATGTTTAAGAGCGAATTGTGGAAGGGTCGCCCACATGAAGTCAATGTGTTCAATGGTGCCGGCGCATTGATGCAGCAAACCGCCTATGTGTATGACTATAGCGGTATCCTGCCCTTCTATGGCCTCACCCAGCTCACCTACATGCCCAGTGGCCTGTGGCCGACCTTCACGCCCACGCGCGTGGTGCGAGAAGGCTATACGGAAGGTGGGGCCAACCTCATCTTCGGCCGTACCACGGCCTATTGCTACCAGGCCGACTGGACCCAATCCAACCGGCAGCTCGGCAATCAGACGCATGTGATCGCGTATAACCAACTGTTGGATCTGCCCTACCACCAGGGGCTTGGATTTTCTGCCAGCCTTAATCCGGATGTGAATCTGACCAGTTGTGACTCGCCAAGCGGTGCTGCACCGGTGCGAATCTCCCGTACCGTATACACCTATCGGGAGAGTGGGGCGGAGTATTATGCAAACCGACCGGTGCAGCAGGCGGTCTTTGGGGCGAATGGCAGTCAACTGCTGACGTTGCGGGAGTTGTTCTATGATGGCAGTACCAGTTTTAGTGGTATTGGTAGCGCTGGACGGTTAACGCTGGTGCGTTCCTATAGCTCCATGAGCGGATCAACACTGTATAGCCAGGACGTGAGTTACGGCTACGATACTTGGGGCAATCGTCTCACCGAGAGCACGTATACTGGTTGGGGCACACGGAGTTATCCAAGCTATAGCAGCCCTGGGAATGGCAGTGCGGCGCGCACAACGACCACGACCTATGAGAGCGCCTTCCACACCTTCCCGATTCGCCAAACGAATGCACTGGTGCTTGCCAATCGCGCAGCGTATGACTATCGGATGGGCACGTTGACCAAAGTGGGTGGCCCGAATGTGCCGGATGATGTCACATTTGCCAACTTCACATGCGCGAATGCGAATGTGCAGGTGGAGATTACCTGTGCCAGTTATGATACCTTTGGGCGGATGGCCACGATCATCAAACCTGGGGACACCACCAGTGCCTGGACAACATCCATGGTGTATGATGACGCCGCAATCCCCGTCCGTTTTCAGGTCAGCCAGCGGATGACGACCGCGTCGGGTGACTACATTGGCGAGACGATTCAGTTCTATGATGGCATGGGCCGCCTGATTCAGACCAAACAGGAGAGCGAGGGGTGGGGCAGCCGCATGATCGTGACCGACACGCGCTACGACGCATTGGGTCGGGTGGTGGCCACATCCCAACCACGCTATGATACCGGCAGCTGGAGCAGCTATATTCCCCAGCCAAGCGCTAGCAATCCCCTCTACCGTCAGACTAGCACGACCTATGAGGGGTTGGGACGCGTGTATGATCAGGTCGATCCGAATGGGGCGGTCACATCCACCCGCTACTGGGTTGGTGGTGTTGGCGTCGTGAGCGCGACCTGGGATGCCAATGGGCATATCCGCGCGACCGAAATCGATGCACTGGGGCGCATGCGCTACGCCCATGAGTATGCGGCGAATGGCACCTTGGAAGCCAGCACAACCTCTTGGTATGATGCCCTGGATCGCCTGATAACAGTGAGTGATGCCCTCGGCAACACCACCAATCTGTATTATGACGCGTTAGGGCGTAAGGTGACGATGAGTGACCCAGATATGGGCACCTGGAATTACTATTACGATGTCAATGGCAATCTGGTCACGCAGATCGATGCGCGCGGGATCGCCACCAATTTCTATTATGATGCCCTCAACCGGCTGATGACCAAGGCCTTCGCGAATGGCGATCCCACGCTCGTCTCGTATTACGATGAGCCCGGCGTCAGCAATGGGAAAGGTCGCCGAACGACCACCTGTGTGGGAACCAGTTGTGCAACGTATCAGCGCTGGAACTATGATGGGCGTGGGCGGGCAACGCGGTCTGGCCAGGCACTTGCTGGTGTGACGCAGGTGCTCAACTCCACCTATGACAGTGCCGATCGGAATATGACCGTCCGGTATGGGGATAGCGCGAGCGACGAACTGGTGACGTATAGCTATGATGCGGCGGGGCGTGCCGTAAGTCTGTCGTCCAGTGCGGGCGGTGTCGCAATCAGTAATGCGACCTATACCGCGCTCGATCAGCCGCTGACCCGCACCGCTGGCGGCACCCATACGACCACCTGGCAGTACAACTCGCTGCTGGCCCGTGTGACTCGCATGACGCTACCGGGGATCATGGATCGCGGCTACACCTACGATAGCGTTGGCAATATCAAAACGATTCCCAACTATCTGGCTAATCAGACGCAGAACTTCAGCTATGATCAGCGGGATCGGCTGACCCAGGGATGGACGACGGTGGGCGCCGCGCAAGCGCCGGGTATGTTTGCCGCGCTGCCCGCCGCTGCACCCGCGCAACCCCATCTGAGTCTGCCGAATTGGGCCACCGATAGGCCCGCAGTCGCCTGGGACGCTGGCGCTGTCGATGGTACAGTGACCGATGATCTACTCGCCGCACCCCGTACTGATGCACTCCTGGCCGCCATCGCACCGGCCTTCCCACTCACCAGCAAACTCGGTCTGAATCAGGCTGCGCTCCAGCAACCGGCTGCACCCATTGCGCAGGCGACGAGCTTTAGCGCGCCGGGTATCCTCGAGGCGGAAGATGCGCCGACCTTCTATGACACCACCACCGGGAATATTGGCAATGCCACCAGTTACCGACCCGGCACCGACCTCGATATCAACACCTGTGCGAGCTGCGCCCGACCCGGCAATGCGGGGTATCTTGATGCCGCCATCGCCGATGGCGAGTGGATTCAGTTTCCCGTCAATGTCACCCAAGCCGGCACCTACAAAGCACGCCTGCGCTATGGGACGCCCAATCTCGGGCGTACGATCGATATCCTGGTGAATGGTAGTATGGTCGTTGGGAGCATGGCGTTGCCAAGCACGGGCGCGTATGCCACCTTTGGAACGGCAGATAGCACCAATTTCAGCCTGAGCGCTGGTGCCCAGACACTGCGCTTCGCATTGACCACCGGTGCCTTCGATCTTGATATGATTGAACTCATCGTGGTCAGTGGTGGCGCAACCAATACGCCCACCAGCACCGCAACGAACACGCCCGTAGGC
>ENA-ORBV01015720-ORBV01015720.1-microbial-mat-metagenome-genome-assembly--contig:-NODE-15720-length-11087-cov-3.456131_pt1 | contig 11087 bp, 4 predicted proteins | sample MGYA00237777_ERZ505514 | MGnify/ENA primary metagenome ERZ505514 (study PRJEB26160, sample SAMN06269048) | microbial mat metagenome | isolation source: Oligotrophic lake microbial mat | place...
ATGCTCAAGGTCAGCGCGCCAACCTGCTGGTCGAGGCTGCTGCTGGCGATCCCACCGAGGTCGAGTTTGCCTCCCCCGAACGTCGCCGTGGCGCTGGTGTTGAGCTTGTTGTTCGTCCCGCCCGCCCCGCTCAGGAGCAGCGTGCCGCCGGTGTTGACCGCCACATTCGTCGTCCCGGAGATCGAACCGCTCACGTCCAAAGTTCCCGCATTCACGACCGTCGCCCCAGTGTAGGTGTTGGCACCGCTGAGCGTCCAGGTCCCAGTGCCCTGCTTGGTGACGGCGGTGAGCCTGCCGGTGGCCGTGTCCTGGTTGGCAACAACACCCTCAAACTCGCCGCTGCCGGCCGTGGAACCTTGCAGGACCAGGGTGCGGGTGGTGCTGGCGTTGCTGTTGGCAGTCCCCAACGCGCTGGTGAACTTGAGCAATCCCGTGCCGGATTGGTCGAGGGTGCCATTGCCGCTTTGCGAGTTGAGAAAGACCTGCCGGTCGGTGGCGGCGGCGGCCCCGGTGTAGATCAGCGTCCCGTTGAAGGCCCCCGTGCTGCTCCCCAGATTGACACGCCCGTTTGCAGCGCTGGATGCGGTCCCGAGGGCGCTGGCACCTTGGCCGGAGCCGACATTGTTGATCGAGTTGATGCTGACCACGCCATTGTTGATGTCGGCAGAGCCATTGAAGGTGTTGGGGCCGGAGAGCGTCAGCGTGCCGGCGCCGAGATTGCTCCGGGTAACGCCAAAGTTGCCGCTGATGATGCCCGAGGCCTCGATGTTACCGTCGCCCTGCCAGAGCATGTTGAAGTTCTGGGTGATGTTGCCGCTCAGCTTAAGGATACTGCCGAGATCTGAGGCGATGCGGCTGCTGGCCGCATCGATGGTGATGTTGCCCGTCCATTCGTTGGTGCCGCTGAGGTTGCGGAGTGCTCCGGATGAGCCCAGAAGACCCTCGCTGGCGAGGGAAAGCGTTTCGCCGGTGACCTTGATGTAACCCTGCAGATTCAGCCCCCCCCCGGTAAGGACCGAAGTGCCGGAGGCACTGCTGCCGAGGGCGTTGTTGGCGCCGATAGTGAGCGCGCCGGCGCTGACGGTGGTGCTGCCGGTGTAGTCGCTGCCCCCGGTGAGAATGAGGGTGCCTGCACCGGTCTTATTGAGCGCACCGCTGGTGGCCGGTGCGCCGCCGCCGAGCGTGAGGGAATTGGCGGTGTTGGTTATTTCGATCGTGGCGGTTTTGGCGTCGTTGATCGTGAAGAATCGGTCCGTAATGGCGGTCGCGCCGGTGTATTGCAGGGTGCCGCCGTCGAAGATGAGGTTGCTGTTGGCGGCATTGGCTGCGCCGAGGTTTCCAGCCACGCCACCGTTGCCGATGGTGGCGACGCTGAGGATACCACCGCTGAGGGTCGTGGGGCCGGTGTAGGTGTTGGTGGCGGCAAGGGTGAGCTGGCCGGTGCCGGTCTTGGTCAGGCCGCCGGTGCCGGTGATGATGTTGGTGGAGGCGACGGTGAGCGTGCCGGTGCTGACCTCGAAGGTGCCGCCCGCCGCGCCGAGGGTGATGCCGCGGTTGGTGTCGTCGATGCTGAAGGTGGCGGTGGAAAGCAGCGTGCCGCCATTCAGGGTGAGCTGGTCGGGGGTCGCGCCAGCGGGATTGCTGCCGAGGCCGGTTTCGGCGGCGATGCTGAGCTTGCCGCCGTTGATGACGGTCTTGCCGGTGTAGGTGTTGGTGCCCGCGAGCACGGTGGTGCCGGTGCCGGACTGGGTGAGGCCGGAGGCGGTGGTGTTGTTGGCGATGACCGAGTTGATCGTCAGGGTGTTGCCGCTGTAGTTTTGCAGGATCAGTTCGCCGCCGGAAGTGGCGGCGGTGAGCGTGCCGTTGTTTACGGCGGTGCCGATGGTCAGGGCGCTGGAGCCGCTCCCCGCGAGGATGCCGGCCACCCGCAGCGTCTGCCCGGCCGCGTCAAGGGTGGCCGTGCCGCCCGTCGAGCTTTGGTTCAAGGTATTGATCGTGGTCGTGGCTGCGCCCAAGGTAATGTTCGCAAGTGACCCGCTGCCTTCGATAATGCGCACATTGGTCGTGGAGCCATCGGCGATGGCCTTGGTCCCGGAACTGAGACGGGTCACATCAGTGTAGGCGGTGTAGGCGGTGATCGGGCCGTCGGCCGCGTTGGTGGAGTTTATGGCGAAGTCCGTGCCGCCAATGGTGGCCCATGCGCCGAGGATGCCGTTGGTGTTCGTCGTGTCCGTGCTGGCGATGCTGGCCGCGCCGAAGTTCACGCTGGCCCCGGCATTGCGGGTGATGGCGTTCATTTGCAGCGTGGCCGTCGAACCAGTGCCACGAGTGATGCTGGCGGCGCCATTGAGCGTGGTGGAAAGCACGGCCTCGGTGTGAGTGCCGCTGGCGGAAGCCGCGCGGTCGATTTGGAGAGTGGCGCTGCCGAGTGTGAGAACCCCGGTGACGGCGGTGTCGGAGAGCTTGCTGGTGTCGCTCGCCGTGTAGTCGAGCACGAGGGTGCCAGAATTGACCGAAGTCGCGCCGGTGAAGGTGTTGCTGCCGCCGAGGGTGAGGCTGCCGGTGCCGAGCTTGGTGAGACCGCCGGTGGTGCCGGTGATGGCTCCGGTGAAGCTGGTGCTCTGGTTGTTGGCCCCGACGCTGAGGGAATTGGCCGCAATAGCGAGATCGTCTGCGCCTTTCAGCCCGCCGAGGTTGTAGGTGTTCGTTCCCGCGACGGTGAAGGTGACGGCTTGGGTGCCGCTGGTGCCGGTGTCGAGGGTGCTGGCTTGCAGCGCATTGAGGTTGCCCAGGGCCAGGGTGCCAACGTTGACCCGCGTGTCACCGGTGTGGGTGCTGGCTCCGGACAGCGTTTGGATGTTCGAGCCGTTCTTGATGAGGCCCAGCGCGCCCTGGAAGGTGCCGTCGAAACTGCGGTCGTTGCTGCTGCTGAGCGTGAGAGTGGCGGCATTGGCGCTTCTGACGATGCGGATGCCCGCGGTGGCCGTTCCGTTTTCCAGCCCGTTGACCGTCTGGCTGTTGCCGTTGAGATCGAGCAGGCCTGTCGTGGCATAGCTGAGTCCGATTCTGAGGAGCGAAGTGCTCGGGAGCGCGTTGGCCACGTCGAGCCGGACGCTGCCCGTGTTGGCCACGGTCGTCGTGCCCCAAGTGTTACCCGCAACGCCGATAACGGCCAGGCCGCCGCCGGAGTCATGGTAATAAGTGCCGCCACTGCCGAGATTTAGCGGGGTGGTGGTGAAGATGAGCGCACCGTTCGCGCCGGCGTTGTCCACGAAGAAAATGTTCGTGCCGGTCACGCCGCCGGTGACAGTCAGCGATCCATTCGTGATGCTCCAGCGCTGCTGGCCGGTCGCGGTGATCGCCCCCGTAAGCCGTTGCTGGCCGCCATCGACAAGAAGGGTCGGGGCGAAGCTGGGATTCTGGCCGATGAGGCTGAGCGGCTCAGCCACGGTGAGCTGGTTGCCGCTGTTGCCGATGTAAAGCCGACCACCGGCGTCGCCGTGCACCACCGTATTGCCCGTGGTGGAGCCGAGGGCATTGTTGTGAAGGACACGGAGACTACCGTTGGTGACGTAGGTGGTGGCGTCGTAGCTGCTGTTGCCCGCGAGGTGGACGAAGCCAGTGCCTCCCTTGGTCAGCACACCAGCGGCGCCGCCGGTGACGTTGATCGGGGCGCTGATGGTGAACACGTTGCTGCCAGTGGCAGTGAGCACCCCTTCATTCCAGATGCCGTTGCCGAGAGTGATGCCACTGAAGCCGCTGCCGATAGCCACGGTGTTCACCACGGCGGCGATGGCTCCGCTCTCCACGGTGAGGGTGCCGCTGCCGTTGAGAGTCTGGCTGGCGGTGCTGAAGAGTAGGGAGTTCACCGTGGGGTTGGCGGTGGTGAGGGTGCCGTTGAAAGCCCGGACGTTTTCGGCATTCACGGGCGCGGTGTAACCCGCACTGAGCGTGGTGTATTCGGTCGCGGCCAGAGGACGCAGACCGCCGGTGGTGTCGTAGGTGACAAAGCTGCTCCCGTTGCCCGTGGCGCTGGTATCACCCAGCAGGTAAGGGACGATGCGCACGTCCTTGGCGGAGCCGGGCGTGGCTCCGTTGGCCGTGGTGGTTCCGACAAAGCTGAGGCCGCTGATGGAAGTCAGCGTGAAGCGGGTGGCGTTGGTCGACTGCTGGCCAAGGCTGGTGCCACGGATGAGGCCCGTGCTGTTGCCTACTCGGGTGAAGCTGGCGGCAGTGAGCGTGGTGAGCAGTCCTCCCGCAGTGCCCGAGAGAGTGATAGTCCCGCTGGAGCCGCCAGCGGTGGTGCCGAAGGTCAGCGCTCCGAGGGTCTCGCTGGTGCTGGTGGTGGTATTGCCGATGAGGGCGAGTTCGCCCCGGTTAAAGAGCGTGATTGGCCGTGCATCCCCAATGCGGTCCACATTGCCTAAGGTGTTGTCGAGTCGCAGGAGGGCGGCGGTGGGGCCGTTGCCGGTGTTGATGCCGATGCTAATGCTGGTGGAGGCATTGATGGTGCCCGCCGCGCCGCTGACGATGAGCGTGCCGCTGCCGACGGTCGTAGTGCCGCTGTAGGTGTTCGCGCCGGTGAGGGTGAGCGTGCGAGCGGTGGACGTGGATTGAGCCAGCGTGAAACCTCCGCTGCCGCTGAGGATGCCGCCAACCGCAAGATCCCCCGAGGCCACCGTGAACGTCCGCGTGGCCCCCATGATCATGTCCAGATTGAGAGTCTGGAGGCTGTCATCGTTGTTGGTGACATTACCGGTCAGAGTGATGCGGCTGCCTGTGAGAACAAAGGCACCCGCGCCGGTGTTGAACGTAATTCCCGCGAAGGAAGTGTCTGCGGCGAAGAGGTCGTTGTTGGAATTGAGCTGTAGCGTTCCTCCAAAGGTGAGCAACGTGGGTGAGACCGGCGTGGTGTTTAAGCCCCAGTTGCTGAAGTCGCTCCAGCTTCCGCTCGCGCCTCCCCCATCCCACGTGTTGTCGGCCAACAGACCTGCAGGGAACATGGCGCACCCCCACCACGTAGCGGCGGCGAGCGCACTGAGAACCCCTGGGAGGCGGAGGAAGCAGGCGGGGAGGCGCTTCAGAGCGACGGTGCCGGCGGCAGCGAGGGCACGGCGGAGGCGAGACGGACTTGATGTCTTCATACCCCCCATTCTGCCCGGACGCCCCCCCGCCGATACGCCCCGAACGGGGTGTTTTTCCCAAGAGGGTGTCCAAAGAAGGTGGGGCTGTCCTGAAATCTTCCTCCGCATTTTCATCTTCCTCTTCCCCATCATCCCCCTCGCCACGAGGGGAATTGATGGAGATAAAGAGGCGGAGGAAGAGGAAGACGATCAGAGCGGCGGCAGCTACTTTTCAGGCGCCCTCTCAGCAACGGGTGCCTTGACCGGGAATTAATCACCGCCCGTTCACATCACCAGCCCCAGTTCGTAGGCGCGGCTCACGGCTTCGGTCCGGGTGGCGGCGGAGAGTTTGGGAAAGAGGTGTTTGAGGTGGCCCTTCACGGTCTGGCCGGAGACGCCGAGGGCGCGGCCGATCTCGTCGTTGGTCAGGCCGCGGGCGAGGTGGCGCAGCACCTCCAGTTCGCGCGGGCTGAGCTGGCAACCCGCAGCGGCCTCACTTTCCCCGGCCTCGGGAAAATAGGTGCCGCCGGCGGCGACGGTCTCGATGACCTGCAGGACGGTCGCCGGATCGGCCGATTTGCTGAGAAAGGCGGCCGCCCCCGCCCGTCGGGCCAGTTTCACATCGGCGCCGAGTTCACTCCCGCTGATGACGACGACGCGGAGCTCCGGCCAGCGCTGGCGGAGCGCCTCCAGCGTTCGGTGGCCATCCATCACGGGCATGCGCAGGTCGAGGAGCACGAGGTCCGGCAGCTCGCTGGCGCAGAGTCGCAGCGCCTCTGCGCCATCCGCCGCGGTGGCGATGGGGCCGATGCCGGGCGCGGCGGAGAGCATAGCCTCGAGGCCGGCGGAGACCACGCTGTGGTCATCGACGATGAGCAGGCGGAGGCTGTCGGCGGCGGGGAGCATCGCGTTATCTGCAGGATGAGCGGCGGCGCGGCTAGGCCCCGTTTGAGGTGTTTTCCACGGGCGCGGTTTCATGGTCTGGCGGAGCCTCCCGGCGCGCCGGCGGATTCCTCCCCGACCTGTGCCTTCAGCCGGGAGAGCCGGGCGACGATGCGCGTGCCCTCCCCCAGCTGGCTGCTGAGTTCAGCGCAGCCGCCCAGCCAGCGCAGCCGGTGGCGCATGGTCTCCAGGCCCAGGCCCGTAGGGCGCCGCTGCGCGGCGGCCAGGTCGAAGCCGCAGCCGTCGTCGGTCACGGTGAGCGTCAGCGCGTTCGGCTCGTAGTCGATCTGAACGCCCACCCGGCTGGGCGTGCCGTGTTTGAAGGCATTGCCCACCGCTTCATGGAGAAAGAGCAGCAAACTGCCCATGACGTGGCGGGAGAGCGGGTAGGCTTCCCCCGTGGTGATCAACTCGACGGCGTTGCGCGGCCACTGCTCCACTTTTCCCAGCGAATGCTGCACCAGCGCGGGGAACGCCTCCGGCCCCTCCTCGACTTCGCGCAGGCTGACCATGCAGGCGCGCAGCCCGGAGCGGGTGCGCTCCAGCGCGGCGCGGGCGGCGGTGAACTGCTCGCGCACGATCTCCGGCACCTCGCCCATGCGCATGAGGCCGGCTTCGATGCGGTAAGAGGCGCCCGTGAGATGCTGCTGGAGGCTATCGTGCAGATCGGCGGCGAGGCGGAAGCGCTCGCCGCGGGCGGCCGTCAGCTCCAGCTCGGAATCCCGGTGGGTGCGCATGGCTTCGGCGATGGTGACCGCCTGCGCCCGGACCCGCCGCCGGAGTTGCCCCACCCACGCGATGGCGCCGAAAAGCGCCAGCACCACACCACCCAAGGAGATCATCACCCGGCCCTGAGTCCACCACGAGGGCTGCCGGAGGATCACGAGGTCCGCGCCCGTGCGCAGCAGCACCTCCACGCGCTCCGGGATCTGGGCCGACATGAGGGAACTGGCAAAGAAGACCTGCGCGATCCCGGTGACAGCCAGTTCGCTCCCCGGCCGCAGCGCCGCCAGCGCACGGGGGTTCGCATCGTGCAGGGTGGCGGTGACGCTGGAGGCCTCGCCCTTCAAGGTAAGCCGCCACTCTCCAGAGTCGCTCCTTTTCACATCGACGAGCGAGGCGGTGAACGTGATCAGCCGTCCATCGTAATCACCGGGGTTCGCGATCAGCCCGCTGGCGACTGAGTCCGTGTTGATAGCTATGATTTGGTCGGGGTGGATCGGCTCCGGCGCAGCGACGGGCCCGGTGCCGATCTTGCGCACCACGGCCTCGCACAGCCCGCGGACCGTCCGAGTACGATCGACGAATCCCGCGACCTCCACCCGATCTCCCGGCTGGAACACCAGCGGGGAGCGGGTCTCCACGCGCAGTCCCGTGCGGCCATCCTGAAGATAAATGACGCGGCCGGGCTCGGCATGGCTGACGACGCCTTCCACGCGCTGACGGTGCGCCTTCAGCGGCTCCACCCGGAAGCGGTCGATGTCCCGCAGCGCAACCTTGGGCGCATCGAAGGGGAGCGAAGGCGGGGGCTTCTCGACCTGCAAATCTTCGGCGCGATTCAGATACATCACCGGCATGATGAATTCGCCCCGCGTATTAAAGCGCGACATGGCCACGCCCTCCAGGCGCACCTCGGCATCCACCCACGCCACCGCAGGGTCCAGCGCCGGCTTTGGCAAGCGCGCCAGAAACCGCCCGGGGACCGCATCGATGACCAGAATCACGACCGCCCCGTCCACCCAGAAGCCCTGCACCACGCCAGGCACCGCGACCCGCTGGCTATCCTCCACACCCCGGAAAAAACGCCCCGGAATCGTCGGGCGAGCCGGAGGCAGTGGAGCCTCGCCCACGATCCGCACCTGCCGCAGGAGCACGGGCGGCGAGAAGCCGCCGACATCCAGCACGCCCTCCACTTCCACCACCGAACCCGCCCGCAACGCGGCGAAGACGGTCTCGTCGCCGATCCAGATCTTCCGTTGCCTGGCCAATCCCTGGTTAACGTAGATGCCGGCGGAGTCGTCCTGCATGACGAACGTATGCATGTCCCGGAAGGTGACGACCCCACGCAACCGGACCGGCGGCGCCTTCGCGAAGTCCTCCCGCGACAGCGCCCGGATGGTGGCGATATCCGTAACGGGCTCGACCGAAAGCCCCTGCGCCGACCCAGGAGCCACGGGGAGGAGCAGCGCGCAAAAGCTAACGCCGAGGAGCATCGCGAATTTCGTGCGATCACCGGAAAGCATCTTGAGCACGATGCGGAGCATGGAGGACGCAAGTGAGCAGTGGACTGGGGCAGGGGTCAAGCGGGCGGCGTTGTCTTTTTAAATTGTCGGTCGCGATCAGCCTGCGGATGTCTCCCGAAGATCCGGCGATCGTCCGCCGCAACAGCCTGCTCAGCCTGCTCAGCCTGCTCAGCCTGCTCAGCGGAAGGTATTCCCCGCGGCCAGCGTCCCAAAGTCGAGCACCGAGCTGCTGCTCAAGGTCAGCGCGCCGACCTGCTGATCAAGGCTGCTTGTCATCCCGCCGAGGTCTAGTTTACCTCCCCCGAACGTCGCCGTGGGGGTGGTGTTGAGCTTGTTATTCGTCGCGCCCGCCCCGCTCAGGAGCAGCGTGCCGCCGGTGGTGACCGCCACATGCGTCGTGCCAGAGATCGAACCGCTCACGACCAGCGCCCCGGCGCTGCCCTTGGTCGGCCCGGTATAGCCGCTGTCGTGGCTCAGGATCACCGTGCCCGCGCCGGTTTTTGTGACGCCGAAAGTGCTGCCGCTGATCGCTCCACTGAGACACCGTAGATGTTCCCGCCGGCCCAGTTCGCGCCGGTATTGTGGTCGTCGATGCCGGCGGCGGTCTCGAGCCACCGGGCCTTGGCGCCTGGAACACAGGCCACGACGGCGGCCACGCTCAGCGCAGTGGAGTGGAGGGACAATGGGGTCGTTTCATGCGGCTGGATTTCGAGTGGGTCATATCTATTTTTTGCTTAGTCGGTTCTTTAATGACGAAAGCGTGATGCCGTTCGTCGTTTCTAAAGTGCGGCGCGCCGGTGCACCGTTATCTAACGAGCCAGCGCTGTTCTTTGCCATCGGCGAGTGCCCACTGGCGGACTTGGCCGGTCCAGTCGCTGGTGAGGGCGGAGGTGTCGTCTTGGGTGAAGGTGACGCGGAAGGTGCTGGCCTTGTAGCCCTGGCTTTGGGTCAGCGGGGTGCCGTCGGGTTTCCAGGCGCGGGCGGTGGCGTCGTGGCCGCCGGTGAGGATGCGGCCGTCTTTGGCAAAGGCGAAGGTGAGGCAGCCGCGCTCGTGGGCGGTCCATTTGGCGACGATAGTTTTTTGCCCGACATCGATGAGCAGGGCACTGCCGTCGCCAGTGGCGAGACCGAGGATTTTGCCATCGGCGCGCCAGGTGATGTCATTGATCCCATCGACGGCTCCTTCGATGGAAACGGGCGGGGTGCCGGTGGTGGCGGGGTAGAGGTAGAGGCCGGAGGCGCGGTCGGCGCTGGCGAGAGTTTTGCCGTCGGGCGAGAACTGGATGCTGGTGATGAAGTCGCTGTGCTTCTTCATGGTGTAGGCGAGTGAGCCGTCGGCGACGCGATAGACGCGGACGAGTTTCTCGGGGCCGCCGAGCGCGATGAGGCTTTGGTCGGGGCTGAGGTCGGCGGCGAGCACGATGTCGAAATCTTCGCCGAGCCTGGCCAGCGTTTTGCCAGTGGTGATGTCGATGAGGACGGCTTTGCCGGATTCGGTCGGTTTGCCGCCGGCCATGATCAGCAGTCGGCCATTGCGGCTGAAGCGCAGCACGCGGAGGTCGCCATGTTCAAAGGGAATGCTGCCGATGCGCTGGCCGGTGGCGAGGTCATAGAGCGTGGCTTCGCGATGACCGCCGATGGCGGCGAGCGGTGCCCAGGGATTGGCGGCAAGGGCGCTGACGGGCAGCGCGCGGACGAGCTTGGCCGCGGCGTCGGTGGGCGGCAGAGTCTTGATGAAGGCGATGGGTTCCTGCGGTGCGCCGAGCGTGGCGGGGTCGATGGCGATGTCGAGCGACGAGGTGGCTTTCTTGGCGATTCCCGTGGCGCTGGCTTTGAGTCCGCCTTCGATCCATTGCTTGATGACGGCGAGCGTGGCGGCGGACAGCTTGTCCTTCTCCGGCGGCATGGGTTCTTCATCGCCGATGTGCGCCATGGCGCGGAAAAGGATGCTATTCTCCGCGATGCCAGGTTGCACGGAGGCACCGGACGAGCCGCCTTTTTCGATCATCTCCACGGTGGTGAGATCGAGTCCGGCGCGAGTCTTGCCGGGACGGTGGCAATTCACGCAATGCGTGCGCAGGATAGGCAGGACGTCGTCGGCAAAGTTCGGGCCATCGGCGGCAAACACGGGCGAGGCCAGACAAAGGGCGGTGAGTAGCGAAAGGAGGAGTGCAAAGTAAAGCTTCATGGCTTCTGAAATGGAACGGCGGCTTCCTGCAAACGTCTTTGCAGATCGGAGGTATCGACGCGCTGCACGGTTGTTTTATCTTTCTGCGTCATCGCGGCGGCGATGCCGGCGGCCTGGCCGAGCATCATCCAGGTGGGCTCGACGCGGAGGGAGTTGAAGGCCACGCGGGAGCTGCCGAGGGCGCAGGTGACGAGGAGGTTGTCACACTCGGCCGCCTTTGGCGTGAGGGCGCGATACGGGATCTCATAAAGAGGCGGGATGACGAGATAGCCGCCTTCATTGATGACTTCTTTGCCATCCGGGGTGGCGAGGCGGCGCACGACATGCGAGTCCACCGGGAAGCAGCCTAGGGCGATGGCGTCGGGTTTGGTGATGTCATCAAAGAGGTCGCGCTGCGTCATCACGAAGTCGCCGAGCATACGGCGGCCTTCACGGGCGTAGAGGTCGTAGGGCCAATGACCGTTGTCGGTGAACTCGTCCTTCGGCAGGCCCCATTGCTGGAGATTTTGCCGGATGGACTCGGGCACTGAGGCGTCGGTGCGCAGGAACCAGAGGAGTCGATGCGTGTAAGCGCGGTGCGTTTCCCAAATC
>ENA-ORBV01015721-ORBV01015721.1-microbial-mat-metagenome-genome-assembly--contig:-NODE-15721-length-11085-cov-70.786065_pt1 | contig 11085 bp, 13 predicted proteins | sample MGYA00237777_ERZ505514 | MGnify/ENA primary metagenome ERZ505514 (study PRJEB26160, sample SAMN06269048) | microbial mat metagenome | isolation source: Oligotrophic lake microbial mat | place...
ACCTGCGCGACGTCCTCGTGCGCGTCGCCACGCATCCGGCCAGCCGCGTCGACGAGCTGACGCCGGATCGCTGGAAGCTGCTGTTCGGCCCGCAATCCGCGGCCTGAAAGCACTGCGGCGCGCCATCTGCCGACACGCGCGGCCTGCCAGCTCCACCCCGACCTCGCCAGCGCGCGCTGCGAAACGCCTCCGGACGCTTACGGAGCACGTGGCATCCGGCATTGCCCCCGGCGGCTCGAACGCGAAAACAGCGGGGTCGATCACGAAGGTGTCGTGGAAGGGCGACCGCCAAACCAACCCGCGCGGCGTGCACGGGAAGGTGAGCGACGTGAGCGAACTGACGGTGTACGAGTGGAAGGCGAAGTGGGCGCCCGCCGTCGATGCGCACCGCGCCAGCATCCTTGAGCGGCTGGTGCTCAAGCCGGCGAGCTGACGGCCACCGGGACGAGGTCAAGCCCGGCGAGGATGGGTCGCCGAACGGCTACCAGCGTTGCGACAGCTCCAGGTAGGTCAGGCCCTCGCGATCACGCAGCGCCAGCCAGCGCTCGACCTCGGCTCGTCGGTCCATGGCCAATAGCGTGACGGCGCGACGGGCGACCACCAGACAGAGTTCCCCGAATGGCTACGTCCGGCCTCACCATCATTTGGGGAGAATATACTCACCATTCTCGAACTGCAAGATTGAAGGAACACGGTCTTCGTCGAAAATCACCCACTCACCGTCTTTCTTGCCGTTGACGTAGATACCCGAGTCGATTACCTGACCCCATTCGTTCCAGCGCTTTGCAAGTCCCCATAGTTGCCCCATGTGATAGTGCATAATGGCTGACCGCTTGCCGTTCTTGTGCCAATACGTCCATTCTCCCTCTTTCTGTCCATCGCGCATTTGTCCTTCTGCCGATTTTGAACCAGAACTGTCCAGCTCAACGACAGTTCGCGCGCGCAGGCTTTCACATTCAGCCCTGCACTGAGCGAACAGTGTCTCTAGTTCGTCAATTCTGAGGGCCTGCTGATTGGATGTAGCAACAAGCGATCGCAACTCCTTTTCGCTCACTTCCCCTTCAAATCGACGTTGGGGAGCGGCGGTCGGCTGTGATTGGCTCACTTTCACACTGGAGGTCGCAGGACCAGATACCGGCTGAGTAAAAAACGAAATCGCACCTCCTAATCCAACCCCAAGCATGAACGCAACAATAGTGGCGACCCTCATTCGTCGATACCCCACTACCTCGTAACAAAAAGATCTGCACCAATAACTTCTATATCGCCTTCCTGCCTAATGTGCCCCCAATCCTTTCCGATCTTGGGCCTTAGCCGCGAATTAAAGACCTCCACACCCTGTGAGTTTGTGGCCATGACCGAGACCTCGTCCCGAGACGTAGCCTTCATAGAGTTTGCCGACATTGTCGGCGCAGTACCACTGCCTTCCAAGTAGGCGTAGGTGGCAACGATAATCCAGTCATCTTCAGTTGTCGCAAGCGGCCCTGAAACAAAGCAAAGATAGGCCCAGCCCGGCTGCTGCCAAATAAGCCAATTGCTCTCGCGCACAAGCTTGTCAGCATCTGCGCGACCGGCAAGGCACCTATGAAGAGAGTCGACTCCTGCGGCTGAAGATGCGGCCAAGACCTGAGGTGCGGTACCATCGGGCTGACTGCATGATACGCACGCGATCGCCGCAGCAATTAGTGTGCGAAGAACGAACCATCGCGGTTCTGTTGACACGATAGCGCCTGTTGAGATGTGATCTTGGTCTTGGGTAGAATGCACGTGTGCTGCGTAGAGGCTCGCTCTGCGCAGCACAACATCACCGGCTACACTACCGGCACGCGTTCACTAGCTAGCACGCACCCCCACAGGCAGTGGTTGCCGTACTGCATCGCTGCGCTCCATTTGCCATTCCGCCCAGAGTGCCGGACGAAACTCCGGTTGTGTATCGAGCGCCGCCACAGCAAAAGGAGGGAGCCGCCATGTCGCCCTTGCATGCGAGGATGGTCTTGTTGCAAGAGCCACTGGCACCGCAATTAATCACGACCGTGAGCTTGACCATGTTCTGCCCGTCACAGGCATCGCCAACATTGGCAATCTCTGTATATGTGATATCCGCCGTGCATGCCAGGTTCCCGTTGCACGCAGGAAATTGTACATCCTTGCAGGTTTGGCTGTCGCCGATTGCTGCAGCCGCAGTCCCGGAGAAGGTCCAAGTCAAAGGCAGGATCAAGACGAGGGCCCCAAGTAGGGAACGAATCAAGCTGAACATCTGAATTCCTCCGTTCAAGGACGAGTCCAAGTGCTGCGGAATCGCAGAGACCCACTCGGGCTCATTCTAGGAGCATACCCATTTCCGAAGGACCTAAGGCGCAAAACTGGAAAAACGTGAGGGCCCCATCACCCTCGTCCCACGCATGGGAAGACATCATCTCCGGCATCGACTTTGCCTGCCCCCGAGGGGCTCTGGGAGACGGCGGTGTCGGTCCTGGACGGCAACATCAACGCTCCTCGACCACCTCGAGCTGCCCAGCACAGCCCCGCCGATCGCCCCCGCCAGAGCGCCTCCCGAGCCCGAGTTCGCCTGGTAGTCCGCGACGCGAGCGAGCTGCGCACCTCCAAAGAGGCGCGGTGTGGCGGCGCCGTGCCCCGCGTCGCAAGCCCAGCGCCTCCGGCCGGGTCGACGCGGCTCCCGAGCCTGCCCGCAGCACCGAAACGGGGCTCCGAGGGACCGGATCCACTCGTCCGTGGGCTCGAAACCTCCCGGGAATCGGCCCGAACCGCTACCCTCTGCCGGGGGTCATCCGCTTGGAGTTCCTATCCCCCAAGCTGTACGCGGAAGGAAACTCCATGTCGAAGCATCAACTGCCGAAACCGCAGAATTGAGGTGATGAAAGTGAAGAGCATCCAAGTAGGCACGGTGTTCGCGGTCCCGCTTGCAGATGGCCGATTCGGAGCAGTGCGTGTCATTGACACATCTGAAGAGGATGATTCCGCGTTGGTGGCAGTGACCCCCTGGCTCGGACCACTTCCATCGATCGATGAGCCCAAGCTCCGCGATATACTTAGACAGCATCGTGGGATGTTCAAAGGACGTCCGGCGCTCTACTGGCACGATGGTAAGCCCCCGGGCCAACTTAGGTATCTGGGGTTAATACCGCCTAGCGCGGAAGATCTGAGTATTGACCCGTCCGGCGCCTACGCTGGCGCATGGAATAATGAAATGGCCCGCGACGCGGTTCTTGAGCTGGAAGGTCCGGAATCGCCAGCGCTGAGTGCCGCCGTCCCACGGGTCAAAGCAGCCGCCGCCAAACCAGTTACGCCGGCGTCTCACGCCTTGCCGATCGCAGAGTTTTGGGCTATCATTGCGCGCTTGGACTGGAAGAAGCAGACTGACGCGGCAGTCATAGCGCCAGCGGTGTCGGCCCTCGCAAAGCGGTCCGTCCCCGAGATTGAGAGCTTCCACCGACGGTTATGTGAACTTCTGTTTCAGCTAGACGCAGAGAAGTACGCGCGCGAATTGGGCGAGAACTCGTTTGGCGGAAATGCATTCTCGCCCGACCACTTCTTGACCGTGCGTGCCGCCGTCGTTGCCAATGGTCCCGACTATTACGCAAGTGTAAGTGCCGACCCTCGCCAGATGCCAAGGGACAGGGAGTTCGAGGCGCTCCTCTCGGTTGCAGAGAAGGCTCTCTCGCTTAAGACCGGTCAGAAAAAGGAGATTGCGAATCAGCCCAGCTACGAAACCTTCAGCAACACGTCGGGGTGGACAACAGCGCCTTAGCCGGAGCGAGAATGATGGTGAGGCGCGGGTTTCGAGCGCGGTGTTTGTCGTGACGGAAGGCATCACTTCGACCGTAACCGTTCGGCGAACCCCATCTGGTCGCCGGTCTGCTGGCCGTCACGCTATTGGCCATGGACCGACGCGCCGAGGTCGAGCGCTGGCTGGCGCTGCGTGATCGCGAGAACCTGACGTACCTGGAGCTGTCGCAACGCTGCGGCATCCGCGCGAACACCCTCGCGCACTGGGCCTGGGCGACAGGAGCGCTCGCCCAAGCCCGAAGCTCCCTCCTTCGTCGAACTCGTCACGAGCGCGGCACCTGCACACGAGTCCGCCTCGCGCATCGAGATCATCCTCCGCGGCGAGTGCCGCGTGATCGTCGACGCCTCGGTCGATGCCGACGCTCTCGCCCGCGTGCTTGCCGCTCTCGAGCGATGCTGAGCCTCTCGACACGCGTCCGTATCGTTGCCGCGACGGAGCCCATCGACTTCCGCAAGGGCTTCGACGGCCTGGTGCAGATCGTGCGCGACGGCTTCGGCGAGGACGCGTTCGCGGGCGACCTCTTCTGCTTCTTCGTATCCGTCACGCCACGCCCGCAGCCGGGACGCCTGGACCGAGTTCCGCCGTCTGGCCGCTGACCGCCGCCGCGCGAGCTATTCGCGCAGTTTTCCGACGAGTTGCTGGAGCACGTAGCTCCGCCGATCCGCGACGATCGTGCCGTAGCGCGCCAGCCATTCGCGCGGCGTGAGCGTCTTCGGGTCTTCGCCTTCGGCCAAGCGCAGCATCACGTCGTGGACGTAGACCTTCGGGTCGATGCCGCGCGCTTTGCACGTCGCGATCAGGCTGTAGAAGACCGCGCCAGTCTGCCCGCCGCGCTCGTTCCCGAAGAAGATCCAGTTCTTGCGGCCCACGGCCACGGTGCGCAGCGCGCGTTCCGAGCGGTTGTTGTCCAACTCGAGACGACCGTTCTCGAGGAAACGGTTCAGCGCTTCCCACTGACCCAGCGTGTAGCTGATCGCCTTACCGATCCCGCTCTGGGGCAAGACCTGCGTCTGCCTCACGTCGAGCCATTCCTTGAAGCCAGCCAGGATCGCAGGCGCATGTTCACGACGCAGCGCGAGCAGCTCGTCGATGCCGAGCTTCTGCTTCTCCGCCGCGCTCTTGATCGCGTAGAGCCGAGCGAGCTGCGCACCTCCAAAGAGGCGCGGTGTGGCGGCGCCGTGCCCCGCGTCGCAAGCCCAGCGCCTCCGGCCGGGTCGACGCGGCTCCCGAGCCTGCCCGCAGCACCGAAACGGGGCTCCGAAGGACCGGATCCACTCGTCCGGGGGCTCGAGACCTCCCGGGAATCGGCCCGAACCGCTACCCTCTGCCGGGGGTCATCCGCTTGGAGTTCCTATCCCCCAAAACCTGGTTGCGCGCGGCGATCTGGAGGGCGCGGCCGGAGTCCTCGAGCGCTGCCGCGAGCGTCTGTCGGACGCAGCGCAGGAGGAGTCGCGTCTGGGCGAGCGCGTGGTCGCAGCGCTGGCGTCGATGCGCGCGCAGGAGGAGCTGGCGCGCGCGGTCGAGCGCCGCGAGCGCGAGCGCGCCGAGGCCAAACCGGCGAAGTGATCCCGCGCAATTCCGCCGTCGCTGGCCTCTTCCATCGACGCCGCACACGCGGTAGACCACGGACGGTCGAAGGGAACGCCCGACGCGCGTTCAGTGTGCCGCCGACCGGCGGCGGGACGTGCGGCGACGGTCACTGCGATCGCCACGACATCATGGGGCGGTTCGTGCGGCTTCGGTCGGACGGGCCGCCCTGTTCATGCTAGCTGGTGCGCTTGCATACAGGCGGATGCGCTTGCGCAGTCGCCGTCAGAAGATGATCGTGGACTGATGCGCCAGGTAGCGTTCGGCGCCGAGCCGGCCGACCGCCGCCGCCTGGAACCCGTCGGCTCATCCAGCCGAGACGCGTACAGACTCTCGCCAGCGTCGAGCGCGTATTCCTCGGGCCGCTCGCCGTACGCGAGGCACGACTGCGGAGTTGGTCAGGGGGCGTGACGATCTCGGCGTCGATCTGATCCGGCGGCAGCCCGGCGCACGGGGCGTCTCTGCCGTCGTGGAAGTACACGCCGACGGAGAAGACTGCACCGGCCCTCGGCGCACGCAAGCGGCGTCGATGGGCTCGTTCGGCAGCGGATGCATCCTGCGGCCAAAGCGCAGAGGGTCCAGCAGGCCAGCGCGACCGGCCGCATGCGCGGGAAGATCGGGCTGATTCCGGCCCCGTGATCACGGAGCCATGACGATCTCTCCTCGCACGCAGCGTGAGGCCGTGCGTTGGTCACTCGAGCCACAAGCACGAGCCTGCAGCGGATCGGCCCGATTGCCCACAGTGCCACAGCGGACTCCGAGTTCGAGGAAGGGTCGGGGTCGGCCTGCTTCCATTTGAGGGGATGCATCCCGGTGGCCTCCGTGCACCGAGCGAGCCGTGCGGCGAAACACAGGCCGCCGGCCATGTTCGGGTGCGCCCTCAGCTGATGTGGATCCACCAAGCATTCGAAGGGATGCGCTTCCCGTTCACGACATGAACGACGAAGAGCATGTACCAGCCTGGAGGGCCGAGGTCCTCTCTCGGAGCCGTCACGGTGTGGCGTGTGAGAGTGGAGCTACCGCCCGGAGTGAACTCGAGCTCGATGTAGCGCTGGTCGATATCGAAGGCGTGGGTCACCGCCGAAGGACGCAGCAAGACGACGCGGTCCAGCGGTCCATCGTGAGCGACCGTCATGGAGAAGGTCGATGTCGCGGATTCCGTGGAGAAGGAAGTGGCCGCCGCGGCCGATCCGATGGTCGGACGGGGTCCTTGAAACAGGTACGGCGGAGAGAAGATCTCGCCGTTCTTGCCGCTCGCCGCGAACAAAGGTGGCGGATACGTCTCGCCGCCGGCGAGCAGCACGCGGCCGTCGGCGAGGAGGGTCGCCATGCTGTGATACAAGCGCGGCGCTTGCAGGGATCCGCCCGGTACCGGATTCGTCGCGTTCATCACCACGGTCGATGCGCCGGACGCACCCGGTAGGCCGATGGTGTACAGCTCCGGGGTGAACACAGGATTCCCCGCGCCTGCATCGCATGATCCAACGATGCTCCCCCCACCGACCACGAGCACCTCGCCCGTGGGCAAGATGACGGCGTTCGCATGGATGCGAGCTTGGTTCAGACCTGTGCTCTTGGTGATCCACGTGCCTTGCGACGACAGCTGCCCACCTGGGATCACGAACTCCTGCACTTCAGGCACGATCTGCCAGTTCGGATCCGACGGCGTGCCGTGGTTCCGTGCGCCGCCGAATGTGAGAATGCGGTTCTTGTGAATCGACGTGTGCAGCATCACCGCGGTGCCGTAGAAGCGCTCGAACCCTCGGGGTGCTTCCTGGAGCCGCCAATCCGTCTGCGTGCCATACGGGGGCCGAATCGTCCACGCCATCCCGTCCGGATTCGGGAGCTGAAGAAGGTTGGCGAACGTGGGCAAGTCATTCGCGACGAAGATGTGCTGACGGAAGTTCAGGTTGAGGTCGCTCAGCTGGAACATCCGCGGGTAGGTCTCGATGTTCGGAGTCGGATCGATCGCCGTGGGGGCGACCAAGTTGCCGAGCAGGTCGTACCGATCGAAGGGCACAGGGATCGCAGGCGAAGCGGGCACTGCCGAGGATCGGGCGGGGTACATGACCCGCTGGTTCCAGTACACCGTCGGCGGCGGGTTCGCCGTCTGCGAGGCGACTTGCTGCCATACGACCGTGGGCTCGTTCGAGTACTGGTGATATTGGTAGTGGCAGGGCTCCGTCGGCGCAGGCACCGGATGCGGGTTGGGCGAACCGCCGACGACGAGGTGCCCACCACCCTCGAAGGCCGATCCGAAGGCCCTTCGATTCAGAGGGCACAAGCTCGGGTAGTAGCGGGAGTCGTGCATGTCATCGACCCGCTGCCAAGCTTGGCTGCCGTGCACGAACCGCGCGCCGGTGTTGACGTCGGACAGGATGAGGTTGAGGGCGGTCGGTGAGAAGAAGTAGGTCTCCTTCGCGCTCGTCGTGCCGTTGGGGTTCCCGCCGGCAACCACCAACTGCCCTTGCGAATCCCACGAGAAACCAGCACAGAAGAGGTCGCTCGCCAACGTAGGGTGTGTGATCGTGATCAGATTTCCCGGTACGTCGGGATCGAACAAGTAGGTCTGCACCGTGCTGCTGTTGCAGCTCTCCCTCCAGAACAGAACCTTGCCGCGGTGCATCCCGATGGGCAGGAGCGCCCCTGCGGAAATGTCGCTGTGCACATCAGGTGACGGACACGCAAGTTGCGGTTCCCAGTCGTAAACGGGACTCCACTGGCCACCGGCCGACGCCGGCAGTTGGGGCGCGGCGGCGGCCACGCCGGCACTCGTCGCGAAGACCGCCAGGGAGAGGAGCGCCGCGCTTGCGACCCGCTGCTCACCCACTCGACCCACCCAGAAGCGAGACTCGGGCATGTGCGAACCCTTTCGATTCCGGAGGCACCAGCCGGAGCGAGCGGGATGGCTCGCGCCAAGTGTCGCTGAACTCGCGTTGGCCTACGGGTGCGTGGCGAACTTGTCAACCTGGCCGTAGATTGGAGCCTAAGGTCCTTCCGGCCTCCGCCCTTCCCTATGAACAGAATCTCCGTCGCCTTCTGGCTCATGACGATCGCGGCCGGTACGTCTGCGAGCGCACAAAGCGGCAAGGCTCGAACACCGGGCGCAGGTCAATCTCTGCTAGGGCAGCCACGACCGCTGGCTTGGATCGAGAACCGCGGACAGTGGTCCTGTGACGCGCATTTCGTGGCTCGGCTTCCCGATCTCTTGGTCAGGGCCGAGCCCGGCGCGCTGGGACTCCAGGTTTTCGACCACGGTGGCGATCGCCGCGGCGGCGTCTACATGCGCCTCGCGTTCGAAGGGGCCTCGCCGGGCGCGACGTTGATCCCCGAGCGGCCGGGTAGCGCGCTGCACAGTTGGTTCATCGGCAACGATCCGACTCAGTGGCATACAGGTTTGCGTGAACACGGCGCTTTGCGCTGGCACGGCTTGTACGAGGGCGTCGATCTGATCCTGCACGAAGACGACGGAGCGGTGAAGTACGACCTCGAGCTCGCGCCCGGCGCGGATCTGTCGCAAGTGCGCATCCGCTGCGAGGGCGTCGAACGCGTCGAGGTCGATGCGCAGGGCCTGCTCGTGATCTCGGGGGAACGCGGCTGCTTCACGCAGGCACGAGCAGCCAGCTTTGAGGCGACGACGGACGGGCGCCTCGAGCCCATCGACGTGCGCTACCGCGTCATCGACGCCCACACGTTCGGCTTCGCAGCCAACGGTCGCGATCCACGGGCAGCTTTGTGGATCGATCCCACCCTCGACTGGTCGACCTATTTCGGCGGCCCGCCCGGACCTCTCGGGGGCCTCGAGTATGCCACTGGAGTCGATCTCGACGTTGCGGGCGACGTGTACATCGCCGGCGAGATGCAATCGCTCTCGTTCCCGACCACGCCCGGCACGTACCAGTCGCCGAGCGCCAACGGAAACGATTGCTTCGCGGCGAAGTTCGATGGTTCGACCGGCAGCTTGATCTACTCCTCGGTCTTCGGAGGCGTGCACGTCCAGGAACGTCCCGAGTCAATCCGGGCGGACGCTCAAGGTCGAGCCGTCGTGGCGGGCTGGACGGATTCGTTCGACTTTCCGTCGACTCCGGGAGCCTACGATCCCGTGGGCTCGAGCGTGGGCGCGGTTGGCTTCGTGCTGCAGCTCTCCCGCAGCGGCGATACGCTGCTCTGGTCGACGTTCTTGAAGGGCACTGCCTACGCGCGCATCACGGATCTGGCTCTTTCCGCAACGGGAGCGCCGATCGTCGTCGGATCGACCGCGACGGACGGCTTTCCGACCACGAGCGGAGCGTGGGATACGACCTGGGGTGGCCATATCGACGGCTTCGTCACGAAGTTCGATCCGACCGGGAGCTTCCTGGAGTGGTCTACGTTTCTCGGCGGCCTGAACGCCGACTATCCGGAGGCTGTCGAGGTCGATGCAGCCGGATTCGTGACGATCGCGGGTGAGACCAACTCGCCGAACTTCCCGACGACTCCCGGTGTGTACTCACCGACCTACCTGGGTGGAATCGGGCAGCTCAACATCTTCGTCACTCGGCTCAATCCGCAGGGGCAGTCCCTGGTGTGGTCCACCTTTCTCGGTGGGACACAGACGGATGGCGTACGCGGCCTAGCCTTGGTCCCGGATGGAGGCGTGGTCATTACGGGCTCGACGTTTTCGTACGACTTCCCGGTCACGCCGGGGGTGATAGGCCCCTTGCCTCCCGGCAGCTACGCCGCGCGGCTCGATCGCCATGGAGCCCGTCTTCTGTACTCCACATATCTTGGCGCCCCAGGCCTTGTCGACACGATCGATGTCGCGGTCGATCGATCGGGTATCGCCACGATCGTCGGCCTGACTTTTGGAGGTTCGATCCTTACCCCAGGAGCATTCGACCTGACCCCGAACGGCAACGAAGACGTGATCCTGATGCGTATCAGTCCTTCAGCTTCGAAGCTCTATTATGCAACGTACCTCGGCGGCGCAGGCGAAGACCGCCCCGAGGCGATCGTCACGACCGCTGCCGATCGGCTGACCGTGGTCGGCATCACCGGATCACCCAACTACCCCACGACTCCCGGTGCCTTCGCCACGACCGGTGGTGGCGACTGCTTCGTCACCACCTTCCGACCCCACCTGCAAGGCGTCGAGCCGTACGGCACGTCGACGGATTCCTGCCACGGCCCGCTCGTCGCGAACGCCACCGAGATGCCGCGCGCTGGCGCGACGACGTTCGGCCTTTACCTCAGCGGCGCACCGGCGCAGAGCCAAGGCCTGTGCATGGTCGCCACAGCCCCGAGCTCGAGCGGCCCGAACTTCGGGAGCGCGAGGCTGTGGCTCAACCCGACCACGATCGTGCGTCGGATCCCGCTGACGACGGACGATTGGGGATTCGTCGAGACGCCGCTTCCGCTCGGGCCCGGTGCGGTTGGCCAGGAGTTCTGGGCCCAATTCATCATTCGCAACGCACTGGACTGCACGACCGGCGGGCGCCTTGTTGCCAGCAACGCGGTTCACATTACGGTGCAATAGGTCGAATCGCCGATTCGCCGTCTCGACTCCCCGCGACGCAGACGAGGAATCCCGGGCTCCAGCTCGACTGGTGGTCTCATGCGCTCGGCGACCGATGTCGCTTGGGGGCGTGGTGATTCAGAATGGCCGACCGGGGTCAACGAGTGAACTCGCGTGCCACGACGGTCGCATAGCT
>ENA-ORBV01015722-ORBV01015722.1-microbial-mat-metagenome-genome-assembly--contig:-NODE-15722-length-11085-cov-4.681323_pt1 | contig 11085 bp, 9 predicted proteins | sample MGYA00237777_ERZ505514 | MGnify/ENA primary metagenome ERZ505514 (study PRJEB26160, sample SAMN06269048) | microbial mat metagenome | isolation source: Oligotrophic lake microbial mat | place...
CAATATGGAGTACCACGGGCAGCGGTTCCTTGTGGCGCGGCCTGTCACAAGTCCTACCCATTTGGTCAGTGGTGTGCTCTACCGACGTCGTGCTTCCGCGCTTCCTCGCCGAGTTGCTGAGACCGAGGCCGCGCATCTTGGGCTGGAACCAGACGAGGACCTTGCCGAGCCACTCTTCTACGCCATCGATTCACGCACGGGAGTCTCCGCGACCGCTAGGACCAGGGACGGAGCCCCGCGAGGACGACTCGCCCAAGTGGTCAGGGAATTCGGGTTTCCTTCTCCAGTGAATCTCGCGTGCTTTGAGAATCCGGATGTGCAGGAGCGGGTCAGCCGCGCGCAGAGCATTCGCAAGTTGACCTTCCGACTGAAGGGCGTTCCCAGTTCAATTCTCGAACTCGCCGCGGGGAGCGCGTCCGACGCGAGCGCGAGGTTGTTGGAGGACTTCGATGCACGATCGGTGACCATCACTATCTCGGTGGGTAACAATCCGGGATCGTTGAACCTCGATCGCGCTCGAGAGGTCATCGGAAGGTTCTATGGGTGCGAGGAGGTGACCCAACTGAAAGCCACCCTGCGCGATGACGACGACAGTGCATCGGAGGCGTTGGATCTGATCCTCGACCGTGCCACGACTACCATTGAGCCTGATGAGAACGAGCGAAGCATCGACACTGATGATTGCCTGCGACGGCTTCGGATGGCCCTAAGTGAATTCTGCACCCGTTGGGAGTGAGAATGGCTTACGAGATAGTCTCAATCCAGAGAGGCTGGCGATCGGTGCTGCGGCACCGGGTCGGACAGGCTCACCTCGGTCGACGGTGGGAGTCCTGCTGGCCTGGTCTGGCTGGCTTGACGGCATTCGTACTGACCGCCACATATCAGTCGACGGTGGATTGGAGGCGAGTCGTTCAAGACGTGGTGCCGACAGCTGTTTCTGCAGCCTCGATTTTGGGGGCCTTCCAAGCGACTGCACAGTCGATTCTTGTTTCGATGGGTGACTCGCCAGCCATCAATCGATTTGCCGCGTCGGGGCATCTTGCACGGCTTCATCGATTCATCAGCGCGGGGTGGCGATCCCTGCTTTGTTTCGTCGCACTCGGGCTTGGACTTCTTGCTTTCAACACGTCGACTGGCGCGGAAGCCCCTTACCCCACCACCGCGAAGTGGCTCTGCTCGGCTGCGGCAGGACTTCTGGTATTCGGTGGGGCTTCCACGTTCCGAGTCATGCCCGTGATGCTTCGGCTGGCTGCAGCCGGCCGAAGCTCTGCTCCTCGCTCTGACGCGCGCTCGTAGGCATAGACTGGTCCTAGCTGCAGACGAAGCACCGAGTTCCAGACCATGAGCGAAGACATCACAAAGTTCCGCGGTCCGCGACTGACCTGGGTCGAGGAGATACGTGCGAAGGACGGTCGCGTCATCGGGTACACCACGAACCTACCTGGCAGCATCCGCGCCGCACTGACGATCAGCTAAGCTGCATCGCCCCTACGCGATCGCTGACGGCGGCAGGGGGGCCCGCGCTTACCGGCAGCCTCCGCCTACACACTTCCCCATTCAGCTTCCACACAGCCAAGCGAGCGTGACCCCGAAGGGGCGTTCTCGGCCACAGCCCGCCCCGACCAGGCAAGATCGTTGAAGGGCGGGTTGTGCTTTTTTCGGGCCGCGAGACCGGCCCGCTACCTTTCCTGTGCATTGGCGACTCCGTTTCTGACCCGGTGTGCCCGACCCCAATCCAGGGGGCCTCGATGGACCTACTCCCCGGACTTGTTCTTGCTCGGATCAACCAGCTTGTAAGAGCTTCCGGCCTGGGTGGTCGGGGGCAGTGACTCGCCCTTGACGCTCGTCACTTCGCGGCCCTTTCCGCCTCGTGGTCCGATCTCTTGGTACTGGCCTGACTTGGGTGCGGTTGTTCCGGGCTTCAGATCATTCTTCTTTGACATAAACAACTCCATTTGTGGAGGACCAACACTTCGAGCGGGGCAAACGCTGCCTCGCGTTCAAGATCGGCAGGCCGCACCACGCTGCCACACGAGGTGAGGGCGTGGATGAGCGCAAGGCCACGCGCGGCTCGCGCTTATCCATGCCGCGAAGCAGCGGCCCGTGGGCTTGCGTTCGGGAATGAAATCACGATGATGGATGGATCGAGGGTGTAAGCACTCAGGTTCGTTCTCGCCGATGAATCAGGTCCACCCTCGACTTGAGAGCCGCGTTACTAGCGCGGCTCTCTCCATTTCCCGGCCACTTTTGGTTCATCCGGGGCATGCTCGAAGTGACCTGCAGCCGGGATCGTACCCCAACGGCTTGTGTACGCCAGTTGTGTCACCACAAGATGTAGCACCATTTCAATGTGCGGAATTCGGTCTCTTGCAAATAGTGTGTTTGCAATCACTTAGGTCGCACGCCTCGGAGTTGTGGGACATCTGGTTGCCAGTGGATAGCCTGACGGTCACAGTTCCGTCGCGTGGATCGCACAGTCCTGGCAGGTGCCGAGATTCGCGAACCACGAGGTCTCCCCGACGTTCCCCGGACCGATCGGCGTCTCGCGAAGGATCGCAGCACCATCTACGCGATCAGTGCCTCTGGAAAGCCGCGCACTCGAAGGCTGAGCCGCAGACGCTCTGGGTCGGGCTGAACCTCGCGACTCGCCGGAAACCTCGCATGAGTCGGGAGACGGTCGCGGAACTGCTCCAAGCCTGCAACGAGCCGAGCGTCAGTGAGCCGGGAGATGGCATCCGGATTGAGGACGAGTCGTCCATCGCTCTGGATCCCCAGCAACCCGTTGTCATAGGCACCGTGAAGCGTTCGACTCAGAGCGATGCCGTTGGTGACATCGTCCGAGCCCCTGGGGTGTGCGACCGGGACGATGTGAGCGGCGTCGACCAGCTTCAGAGCGACGCCGGAGATTGCGCACCTGTAGCTGTAGGCCTGGAGAACTGCAGGTCGGAACCGCGAGTCGCGAAACGCGCGAACGACCTCGACGAGCTCATAGCGCCTGGCCGCCTCTTCGGGAGACTGCGAGCTATCGATCGCATCTCTCTCCACTTCCGGCGTGGCGGCGACAAGTTCATGTACCAGATCGTCTTCACCCTGAGCGTTGTGGAGTGAATCGCCGTCGGTCATGAACCAAAGCAGCGACTCGGGGGCGGTCGCGACGACGGTCTCGGGGCCAGCCTCGCTCGGGCGCGTCTGCGTCGCGATTCCATCGTGCCCGGCTCGCTGGAGCGTGCCCACGTGGACCTGAAGACTCGGAGATCGTTGTGAGAACTGGCTGTGGCGTCGGGGATCCCAGAAGCACCAGACCTCTTCATCCGGAGCGAATCCTCCGATGACGGTCCGTTCGCCGGGCAGCAGCGGAAAGGCCTCGACGTTCGTGATCTGGATGCGACGTTCGTGCGCCGGGCGCACTCCCTCCCCCCCGCCACCTGGCGTGATCGTCCAAAGGAAGACCTGGCAGCTTCTGTCCTTGCCACCGAACGAAATGTGGACGGTTGCGGGTCTCCGGCTCACATCGCCACCAAGCAGCACGGTCGCACCCTGGCGCTCCAGAGTCGCGACGAACCGAGAGACGAGTTCAGGAAATCGAATTCCTGCCATGCTTCACCTCGCGCCCCGAACACGCTTGGGTCTGGAGGCTTGACCAGCACGCGGTCTGACGCGCGGCACCGCCTCCGCGCTGCGGTCCTCGAACCTCGCCTTGGATCCCTCGAGGTACCGCGGATCCTGCTCCATCGCTATCCACCGCCGGCCTGACTTCTCGCACGCAGCGCCGGTGACGTTGCTTCCGGCGAACGGATCCAGCACGAGGTCACCCTCATCCGTGAGGTAGTCGACAAAGAACTTGACCAGCGACTCCGGGAACCTCGCTGGGTGAGGCTTCATATCGAGCGCCTTGCAGCGACGGAGGTAGTAGCTGTTGGACTCGGTGTTGGCGATCTCGAGCAGGTTCGATGGGATCGAGCCTCCGTTGTCCCGCTGGAACTTGTCTGAGATGTCATGTCCGGACGGACGCTTCTTCGCTGTGTACCCGCGCCGAAGCAGGTCCTGCATGCTCTTGCTGTAGGGCTGAAGCACCTTCCGATTGTCGGCCTTCGGAAAGTCCTCCTTCGAGAACCACCAGACCATGTTGACCGCGTCTTTTACGCGGATCCGCCGGACCGTCACCCACTCCGCCGGGGTCGGGAGCTTCGCGGGGTTGTACCAGTAGAAGTCCTGGGCCAGCTTGAACTCACGCGAGAGCAGGACCGCGAGTTCGAAGTGGTAGATGCTCCGGACAGGGGCGCCCGGAATCCACGAGCCGCCGATGTCGAGAACGAAGGACCCAGTCGGTTTCAGGAGCCGCTTGATCTCCAGGCAGAATGGCATGAACCACTCGAGATACCGCTCGATCGGCTCGTTCCCATACTCCTTCTTCCGGACGAGCGCGAACGGTGGCGACGTCATGACCAGATCGATGGAGGCGCTTGGCATGCGCTGCATCGAGGTCAGCGAGTCCGCGCAATAGGCCACTCCCAGCGAGGTTGTGTAGGCCGGGCGCATGCCCTCGAGACCGAGGCGACCATCCTGCTGAGTAGTTGCCAGCTTAGTTCCAGCCTTCGTTGCCATGGTGTTCCCCGCACGCTTCCGACTGCGTTCTGTGACAATCGTACCGGGAGTACCGCGCGAGGCGGGGTAGTGGATGACGACACCCTGGCAGCCTCTCCGCTGTGACCGGTGGAGCGGCCACACGGGACAGCGTGAGTAAAAAAAGGCCCGGTCGAGGCAAGCCTCAGACCGAGCCCTTCAGGGGGTTCGCCACGCACGGCCCTTCCATGGTCGTGCGGGCCGGGATCCTACCTCGACGCGTCGGGAACGTGGGCTGACTCAGGCACTGGACCCGCGGGAAGCGCAGGTGACGGAGGTCGGGCGGACGCCCTGCCCCTCCCGCTCGGTCGCGACCGTTCGCGAGGCGAGAGATGCGGCGTGTCTAACGGAACCGTCTGGCCGGACCGCGTTTGTGCAATTGGTTATGCAATCCTGCCGCCGGCCTGCTCCTCGCGTTGTACAGGAAGCGCCTGTGCCTCCCGGCGCCTGGGCGTCGGCGTGATCGAGTCCGCTCGCCGGCCAATCCACATGCCGAGCCTCCAGACGGCGACACCGATCGTTCCGATCACCGCCCGCAGCACGAGGAGCGGCGTCGGGCCCGTCCCGGGTTCGTCGCGCCAGCCCCGTCGCTCCTTCTTGCAGGTCGCCGCCGGCAGTGCCGCCTTCTGCACCAGCCGCGCCGCCGAGCTCTCCCCACACTTGCATGCTCGGCAGTAGCCGAACGCGTCGTCCTTCCCGGGCTTCCGATACGGGCAGACGCTGCACGCATCGAGCCGCTCGTTGTACGCGGCCTCACTCACCTGACCGAGGACCGTCAGCGACCACTGCGCCCGGATCAGCTCACGCGCATCGGCGAGGCCCACCTTCGCCGGCGGATCTGCGGCGTCACGCGCGGCGGATCCCTCGAGCCGCTCCATCGCGGGCGCCATCGGTGGCGACATTGGATTGATCGTCGGCGGCATCAGGGGCTCGGGTACTCGCAGATCAGGTCGGTGGCGTTCACGGCGATCGATTGCGGGTTCGCCAAGATGATCGTCTCGCAGCTCGGCGGCGAACTGGCCATGTCGAAACACACATGGCTCGGGCAGAGGTCCGCCGCCTCGATGCCGGGCGGATCGACGTTCGCGGCCACGCACCCCGGGCAGTAGTACTGCGAGCTGATCGGGATCGCGATCTCCTGCGGGTACATGCCCTGATCGGTCGGATCGGCCCGCGGGACGTTCCGCATCGGCACGCTCGAGGAGTCCCAGTCGCAGTGCATGACCGTCCGCTGGGCCCAGCTCGTGTTGAAGCCGAAGCACTCGCACGGGCCGTCGTCCTCGAGGACGCGGTAGCCGGCACGAGCGCCGACGAAGACGTACTTGTTCCCGCCGTAAGACGCGTATCCCTTGGTCGGATCGCAGAGCTGCTGGGCCGGAAATCCACACTCGGCGGCGCACCAGGAAACCAGCGTGCAGCCCAGGGACGTCGGCTCGCACGCGCCCTCGAAGCAGTCGACCGATCGCGGGCTGCCATCGACCACCCACGCCAGATCTCCCGCGCTCGTGCCCGCCTTCGTCCACGCGGTCACGTTGGTCCCGATCTGCCGTCCGCCCTCCCAGTTGTTCTCCGGCGACTGCGGGAACTCCCACGTCCACGACGCGAAGTCCCAGTAGCCGTCGAAGGCCCGGAAGAAGACCGACCGCAGCCGCGCCCAGCGCGCGTGCGCTTCAGGCTCGGTCCCCTCGTCGGGCTCGGCCACGCCCAGCACCCACGCCGGCAACTGGAAGTCGCCGGCGTCGCCGGTCACGTCTTCGGGTGACACGTAGGGGTAGGACGGGATCAGTCGATAGGGACCGAGCACCGGCAGATCCTCAGGGGCGAGGGGTCCGCCGCCCGGGATCGCGGCCGCCATCGCCGGATACATCGCGGCGAGTTCGTTGACCTCGCGTGCGACCTCCCCGCGGTGGTCGCGCGTCGTGAGCCAGCCAGCCTCACGCATCGCCTGCAGCACGGGTCTGACGATGCCCACCCACGCCGTCTCGAGTGCGGTGCAGTCGTTGTGGGCCCGCAAGACCGCAATCGCTGCCTCGGCCTCCTCGATCGTGACGATGGCCTCGGCCGCTGCGGCGCGAATCTGGAACTCGAAGATCGGCATGCCGGCACGCACAGCAATGAACCGCTCCGGCACGATCTGCGAGAGGTTCTCCTCGACGTCGAGGTCCGGTGGCAGGTCGACGCAGCCAGGCTGGTACTGGTAGTGCGCCTCCAGATGCACCGTCGCGAGGTACTGCCGCCACATCGGAGTCGGCGCGGCGTGCAGCACCGCGCCCGTCGAGTCGGTCGCGTCGGCGTCGATCGAGGCCGCGCCCTCGTTGAACATCATCACCTCGTAGGCCGCCTTGAACCGCTCCGCAGCGACGCGCCGCTGGTAGCTGGTCATGCCCCCGGTGAAGCACTCTGCCGGCCAGGAGAACTCTGCGATGTCGCAGCACTCGAGTTCCTCCTCGGTTGCGCAGGGATAGCCCGGATTCCAGAATCCGGGCCTGTAGGCAGGCTCCTGGGCCACGGTGCAGCCGCCGGCGCACTGGAACTCGTCGTAGATGTTGGGCCCGCACCCGGACGTCGAGCCGGTCCAGTAGCCGCACCCGGCGTCGTTGCAGGCGGGGAAGGAACGATCGTGGCCCAGCGCTCGATATGGGGGCCACCAGATCCAGTGATCCGCCTCCCAGTGGTACTCGATGCGGAGCGGGTCTCCGCCTGTGAGCTGCGAGTAGCCGCAGGCGATGCAGTCGGCCGGGTTCCCGCACTGGTCGATCGTCTGCGTCGGCGGCACAAGCGTCGGCCGGTTGTTCACCAACGTGATGCGGTCGCCCGGCATGTGAGGCCAGCCGCTGGTCGAGTCGAGCAGGCCGTTCCAGATGCCGTCGTCGCACTCGTTGCAGCAGCAGGCGAGGCGGGCGCGGTTCATGCGCACCCCGCATCTTCATCGTTCGGAATCGAGAAGACCCAGCGCGTCCGCAGCTCGTCGTCGCCGTCGACGTAGCTCACCCGGTGCGCGGGCAGGACCGGCTCCGATCCGCCGTAGCCGATCGGCCGGAGGGTGATCGTCGAGCCCGACGGCTCGACGTCGCGACCCACGACCTCGCGGCCGGTGCCGTCGTTGCCGGCTTCCGCGCCGTTGAGGGCACCCGACGAGGGGACCGCATCGCCGAGCTCGCCGCCAGTGACAACGTCCCACGAGTGGCCATCGGACGCCAGCGCGACCTCCTCGAAGGGGTACCACCACCGGTTGGTCTCCCCGGCGATCGCGGCCGCGCCGTCGAGGACGCGAACGTGAATCTGCTCAGGGACGACGAGCAGACCGACCTGGACGATCCCCCACTTGCCGGCGCCCGTCGACGCCTCGGTCCAGATCACCGTGCACTGACCCTCCCCCGCCGTCGTCTGCAGGTAGTCGGTGCCAGGCACGACGGTCGCTCGAGTGTGGACGAGCGAGTTGACCGTCAGCTTCACCCGGACCAGCCCGGCGATTGCGGCGCGACCGAAGGCTCCGGGCTGGAGCGGCTCCAAGAGGATGGCCAGTCTCGCGCGTCGGGGGAGATCCGTCTCGACCGGGCGCGTGGATGTAAAGGCGAGCTGCGCGAGGAACCCCTCGAGGCCGTCGCCCGGGGCGCCGGGTTCGATCACGGGTCCGCCGAGCACGCAGCAGCCCCAGCGCGGCATCTCGACGGCGTCGTCGTTCCGAACGGTGATCCAGTTCGGGTCGGGATTCGCAATCGAGAGCAGCTCGCCGCCGGTGCGCACGGGCCCGCCGCGCAGGCGCGCCGCGTCGACGATGGCATTCCAGTCGTCGGCCGACGGCCGGAAGGGCTGCCCCTGGCGCACGTACTGGAGCTTGGCCATCAGGTGCCAATCCCGAGTGCGCTGAACGAGCCCTCGTCGTACACCCGCTCCGAGTAGGCGAAGGCCGGCCGCTTCACCAGGCGCTTCGCACCGGCGTCCTGCACGACGTCGTAGAGCACCCAGAGGTACTCCCATCCGCCCTTCACGATGCCGGTGATGGTTCCGATCGTGAGCCCGGTCACATTCGGCGAGGCTGAGAACCGGAAGGTCACCTCCCAGAGCCCGTCAGACGCACGCCTGGCACCGCGGGCGCCGAGGAAGAGGACCTCACCGGCAGGGAACCCCTTGAAGGACCCGTTGTTGGTTTTGCCCGTCAGCCCGTAGACCGTCGACTTGAAGGCGTTGACGGCGCTCGTGTCGGCGAAGTTGAGGTAGTGCGTCTCGGAGAACGTGTACCGCGGCACCTGGACGTCGCAGCCCTCGATGTCATCCGTTGTGACGCCGATTGCGCCAGCGAAGCTCGGGATCGTGAGTGTCCAGGACGGCGGACCGAATCCCCCCACCGTGGCCTTGGCCTGGCTGATGTGCACCGTCTCGGTCGTGACGTCAAACTCGAACGACGAGTCGCCCGCGGTCGGCGCCTCAGGAGGCGGCTCGTCGCTGATGGTGTGGCGCCGCCAGTTCGCGCGGGCGAGCCAATATGTGTCATTGATGGCCTCAAACTCGATCTCGCGGAGCGTCAGCCCGTCGATCGACGCCGGCAGGTTGGTCTCCGCGTCGGCGCGGATGTCGGCTTCGACGGAGGAGCCGGAGAACACGTACACCCTCTCTCGCGTCGGCGAGGGGCCGGACGTCGATCGAGGGCCCTCAAACTTCTCGATGTAGGTGATCGGCATGGGTCACGGACCGAAGGTCAGGCCGCCCTGCTGGGCGGCGGCGGCGATCTTGTGGGTGTTGCGGGCAGTCTCCTTGGTCGCGGTCTCGATCGCCGCGAACGGACCGCTTTGGAGGCCGGCAACTGCCGCGGCGTTGAAGGTGCCCTGGGCCGCGACGGATGGGCGGTGAAGGTCGTCAGGATCGAACTCGTTGATGCCCTTCATCGACGGGAACGGATCGAGGTCGCGAGGCCGAGGCGGGCCCATCGATGAAGCCTTGACATCCAGCACCGCCTTATCGAGTTCCGCCCGTGCCGCGACGAGCTCCGCCTCCGCGCCCGTGAGCTTTGCCGCAGCTTCCGCGTCGATCTTCTCGCGGCGCATCCGTGCCTCGTCGACGATGTGGCCCAGCGCCGTGTCGCGATCAACCGTGAGAGCCGCCAGGTCCGCCTGCTCCTTCGCGTTGATGCCGCTGATCGCTTCGTCGCGAGCTGCCTCACCATCGGTCTTGCTCGCGCGGGCGCGAACCTGCGACGTCTCCAGGCTGAGCTTGAATGCCGTCTTCTGTGCTTCTGACATCCCCGAGACGAGATCGGGGTAGTCCTCGACCAACTGCGCGACTGCTTCCGAGATCTTGCCGAACAGCTGCGTGGACAACTGCCACACCGGGGTCATCATGCGCGTGCCGATGCGCTCCATCGACGCCCAGAACTTCGTCCACGTCTGAAGGACCAGGTCCAGGCCGAAGATCCACGCCGAGTCGAACCCTTCCAGTTGATCGGTGATCAGCTTCTGGATGGCGGCCCCGGACTGTGGGATCGCGGTGCGAAGAGCGAGCGCGGCCGCCTCCCACGCCACTTTCAGTCCCGCGGAGAGGACCTTCATCGCACCTGCCATGTTGCCGGCCATCATCGCTTCCCGAATCGCGACAACGGAGTCACCGACTGCGCTGGAAAGCCACGCCCACTGTTCGCCGAAGCGCTGCACCGCCCGACCGCCGGACCCTGTGTACCACGCGATCCCCACAGCGAGATGCGCAACGGCGGCCACCACCGCACCGATTGGAGTGAGCATTGCCCCGATCGTGGCGGCAACGGCGGAGAGGGCCGCACCGAGCACCCCGACCACGGCGCCGAGCCCGATGATCCCAAACCCAATGGTGATGACGGCGCTTCCAAGCGCAATCAGCGCCGCGCCCGCAACAACGGCGACAACCGCTGCCTTTGCGATCGTCAGGATGAGCCCTTGGTTCTGTTGGACCCAGAACCCGACCCTGGCGGCGACGGACGCGACGTCGGCAGCAAGCTCCTTCACCACCGGGCCCAAAGCGGCGCCCACCTTCACCGCCAGTGCGATGACCGTTCGCTTTGCCAGGTCCAGTGCGTCGGAAAGGTCGGCCGCCCCAGCTGCTGCCTCGCCCGACATCGTGATCCCGAATGCTCTCGCCTGCTTGCGGAGCTTGTCGATGCCTGCGGCTCCATCCGCGAAGAGCGGCAGAAGCTGGGTCCCGCTGCGCCCCCAGAGATCCATCGCGGCCGCGGTGCGTTTCGCCGGATCCTCGATCTGCGCGATCGCCTCGCCCATGGCCAGCAACTGCTCCTCGGGCGTCAGTCCCTTGAGGCTGGCCGCGGAGAGTCCGAGCGCATCAAGCGCCTCGATCGAGGCCTGAGTCCCCGAGCCGGCGTCGACGATCGCCTTCTGCCCCTTCCTGATCGCCGACTCGAGGGTAATCATGTCGACGCCGGCCAGGTCTGCGGCGTAACCGAGTTCGGAGAGGGCCTCACAGCAATCGGAACCAGGG
>ENA-ORBV01015726-ORBV01015726.1-microbial-mat-metagenome-genome-assembly--contig:-NODE-15726-length-11083-cov-6.212520_pt1 | contig 11083 bp, 4 predicted proteins | sample MGYA00237777_ERZ505514 | MGnify/ENA primary metagenome ERZ505514 (study PRJEB26160, sample SAMN06269048) | microbial mat metagenome | isolation source: Oligotrophic lake microbial mat | place...
CTCACTCTTTCTCTAATTTAATATTTGTTATCAACAATATTGGATTTACTGGCAATAGCCAGATAGAAAGGGTCCGATGATATCTGGTTCATAAATCTTGAGCACAACCTGGACATTGAAGCCAGCTGTCCTGTGTTTGTGAGAAAAATAGGAAGTGTCAACCCGATAATCTGGATGACATGGCTCGTTAATGGACATGTGAGTGCCATCGATGCTTAGAATAATGGCTGTGCCACCCCAGGCTGCTTCCGTTGGAAACACAATCACTTGGTGGTGTAGAGCAGCGATTCTCTGGACCCACCACCATGTGTCGCTAGCCATTTTTTGAAAATCCATGTTGTTGAAAGTTGGGTTCCGTTGATCATCAGTAAGGTAGACTCTGACATGGTGCAAAGCCATAAAAAAGGCCTTCAAGTCGACTTGCTCTGGCAACACCTTCGCCTCTGCAACATCTGTCGTCAAGAGCTGTTTCCAGACTGTGGCACAATGATTAGGATGTGGGCCGAAATGGCTCTTGAAGACTCGAACATTCGCATTTGTACCGCGCCGTTCTTGCACATCTGTTGGCACACCAACAAGCCTAAGTCCTCTACGGAGCATCTGGTTGCCTGTTAAAAACAATTGTTCTACGTGGGCGTCCCCCATTGCGGCGTCCATCATTGTTAAAGATGAACTGAGTCTACTAACTGCATTGTTGTGTTAACGTGTTGAGTGCGAGAGATACATATCGATCGACTAACCAAATAGAAATCTTTGTCGTAGAACTAGCACTGTTTCGCTACTGGCTCCATATTGGCTCCATTGGCTCCATTGGCTCCATTGGCTCCATTGGCTCCATCGGCTCCATCGGGTCCATCGGCTCCATCGGCTCCATCGGCTCCAACTGCTCCATTTTCGGCGCCCTAGGACGCACTTTGGCTCCATGGTACTGACGTACGTAGGAGCCTACGAACCTCCTGGGGTGTTGACTAGTAGTGACTAAAATAACTACACAGATAGCTCAGCATATTTGCCTAGGTAGAAGTGCAACTAAAATAGTAGCCCCACAGGCTAGGGAGTGAGATGAAGAGCTATTTGGCCTAGGTGGGTGGGATGAGGAGGGAAAGATCAAAAAAGGGGCCATGGTGGCCCTTGGTGGTGCAGGTTGCCAAAAAAGTGTGTTAGTCACTTTTGGCTGGCCCTGACAAGGCACTTTCGTGCGGGGACAGATGGCCAGACCCAGCCTGTCAAATCAGGCCTGGAGTCTGTAGGCTACTAGCTAGTAGCTAGCTAGCTAGCTAGTAGCTAGAGTACACAACATTGCAATTAACTGGCCGGGCACAACAACATGTGATTGCTTTGTAGTAGTGCCATACGCCGTCTGTGCCTGATATCCATAATTTATCCATCAGCTTCTTGTCTCAAACACTACTGTACTGACTCGAGCCGTTCATCCTTAGACTATGGCTGGAACTTCGTTTTGCTGCGATAAGTTTTTAGCAGCTGTTAACAGTTTTTCTTGTAATTCGACGCCGCGATTTCCTACAGACATTTCGCTTATCTATCTGCTACAATAGTACATGAGGCTATTGTGGGGAAGCACTTTACATTGCAATAGCAGCGGCAATAACAACGGCAACAGCAACAGCTGAATTTTCTTAGGATAGTTGCTACATCGAGACAAAGACTTCCACTTCTACCCTCAGTCAGTCAAGTGCAGACCGAGCAGAAGTATTCGGCAAGACGATAAATAAACACTATCCTTTCAAGGTCTACATGTACCGGTCGGTGATTGAAGACGAAAGTTGCCTTCTTCTCTACCCATTGAACCAAAAGGCCCTGACAAGTGTGATCGGCAAGAATTGCAGAGGTTGACAGTGACATTAGTATGAAAGCAAGAGGCTCCTTCGCAATCATGGCTGCAAGACGGCATTTTGTGGCATTTTTGGGGTTGCACCCTAGTGTCCGGAACCAGGGTCCAGCACCAATGAACTTGAGAGAGAGTGCCTGGCCTGCAAGGAGGACTGTGTTTGACATGATGTGGGAACCTGTGATTGGGTCCAAGCTCGTCTGCCCCCTGCTGCCCACCATCAGGAGATTATCCAACACGCCTCAAGATGAAGATGTGGAAATTCTCTCTAAAGGGGAAGACGTACTCTCCCGTCGCTTGGCAATTCAGAAACAGATTCAGCTTTATGCTGTGAAGAATAAGACGACCCTGTACAGCGAAGCCAAACGAGCAAAAAAACTTTGGGGAGATGAATCTGATAAGTTTATTTGTGATTTGATCGAGACGGGCAGCGTGGACAAGGCCAGAGAAGGGAGCAAGGGTATTCCACTACCCAAGCCCAAGAAACCTCCTGCCAAGGAGAGACAATCTTCTAGTTTGGATGAGGTCAATGACGAATCGCCATCCATTTTGGACTGGAAAGAATTTATTATTTGTGCTGCAGAGTGTTCTCGAGAGCAGCCTGAGACAAAATACACAATATTTCTTTTCCAGCCTAATGATCGCACCCTGCGGGATTTCTCTATCACTTTCACTCCCAGCAGCAGTGATGCAGATCTGAAGGCAGAAATGGGACAGCTTCCTTTCTCTCCGGACCAGATTGATAGAATTGTGATTACCTGGGAAGGACGAGACTTCAAGGCAACATCTTTCTTGAAGCACGAACTAACCAAGGCCAACCTTGATGTTTTCTTTGAAAAAACGAAGCAAGACCTACCTCTGCTCAAGCGATGCTTAGATTCACTGTTAACACCATTTGATATGGATGACACGATTGTGAAGCCGAACCTGAAATATGTCGCCACGGACCCCAAAGATGCATCGTCATTGTTCCCACCGGAAAACCAGCAAACGGATAAAGGTTACGCCATTGTGGTGGCTGGCGAAAGTGGGAGTGGCAAAAGTGTGTTCTCAATCAAGCAAGCACAAGATAATGCATACCAGCCTCTGTATTTGACCATAACAAGCAAGCACCTGGAGGGGAAGCCGCCTTTCGACTCTTTCGCTCTGAACAAACTTCTTGATCTCACTGTTTCCCAAGTAGCAGAAAATGAATCTGAATCAGAAGCCTTGTTCGCACTGAAGAATGTTCTCAATGTGAAACGTAACGATTGGGCTCAAGGGGTGCTTGCTGATGTTATCAAGAACTTGAGCTTTAGCTCTACTTTGCACAAGGATGAAGTTCGAACCTCCCAAGAACAATTTCAAACCTGGATTCGAGGAAAATGGTTGAAGGCAAACAGACCAGAGAAGGTAGCAATTATTGTGGATGAGGGCACAGATGTTGACCTCGCCGAAGGCCTGATATCGCAAGTTCGCAGCATTATGAAATGCTATTCTGGCCTGGCACAGAAACAAGTTTTGCTGATTATTGCTGGTGTCGGGTTGGATGCCATTAAGGAGGATGGTCGAGTAGGAACAAATCCTGCTTATTCTACGCTGGTGCTGATGAATTCTCCAAAGATTGAACAAGTTATTGAGCACGAGCAGGTTGATAAAGCAGTGTTGGAAGCACTCAACAAAGGGAAATATGCACAAGTCTTGAAAACAAATTCAAGGATGTTCTTTCGCTCCGTGTTGCCTATTCTGCGATCGGATTACCACAAAGTGGACGCAAACTTTGACCCAGTGACAAAAACGGCCCGATATGCCGATAGGCTTTTGGATATTGCATCTTTCAGGCCCGTCATGGACCACGCTGTTCGATTTTATGTCAAGCAAAACAGTGTGAAGAGACTTGCAAACCTAACACTTTCTAATCTTCTTTTGCAAGCCTTTGCGAGCCATTTAGTAGAGGCTATGAAGAAGTGTGAGGACCGCGGTACCCAGGCCGTTCAAAAAAACACAGAAAAAGAAATCAGTCGAGTCTGCGAATTTGAAGTCTACAAGGAGATCCAGGATAATCCAACGAAGAACATCTTTGCTTTGGGACTTGCATCAAAATCAAACACTTCCAATGCACTGAAGTTCATGGCCTGTTTTGGCCTCACTTGTGAGCTGCGACCACAATTTGGTGACGAGTTTGAGGAGTTGACAGCCTTACATTTTATGAGATACATGGAAGCGCAGGGATATCTTTCAAGACGTCACGTGTTGAAGCATGCTTGGCCTCCAAAAGGCTCCGAGGCTTGTCTGGAAAAGGCATTGCAAAATCAAGAAAAGAATGAATTGCTTGATTTAGAATTCAACGTGCCCGCAAGTCAAAAGCTGTGCCTAGTTTTCTCGCAGGGCACACCAACTGCACAGGGAGGAGATGTTTTGGCACTGCTTGTAGACTTTCAAGAGGGCCGGGCAGAGTTGGAAACCATACAATGCAAACACTACCAAACTATGCCGCCACGTAGTGAATGCTGCAAATGGTGGGAGTCTCTGGGAGTTGCGCTGGGCACAGACGGCTCTGCCATTCTCGACCCTCAAGATGGTTCTGCTGGGAAGTCATACAGAGGGTTGCAAGCCTTTCGCGACCTTTTGACAAAGAGATTAAATCAGTCGAATAGATCCCTGGAGGTTTCCATTGGAAAGCGGACACTTGCCGTGTCGTTGAAGACGCCAGCATCTGCTGAGTTCCCAATACCAGAAGATGAGAGCTGCCGTGTGTGGTTTCGTGAAATGTTTGAACCGACTTTGTCAGCTATGTCTGTCACCCTGGAGTCCGCCACGAATGACTAGCCAGTTGAAAGACCGGACACCTTGTATCATGAACGCTTGTTCAGGGGCACCGTGGGTGACTCCATGCAGCAACCAGACAGGAGCGCACACGCGGGCACAGAGCAGCATCTCAACAAATGTCATACCATTATAAATTTAAAGCTTTAGATTTGTTTCATTCGTTCTCATCATTTCCCGTGTCGCAGCAGGCTGCTAGCGCAAGCACATGAGTCGCAACCACACAAGGTAGGAGAACAAGTAAATTCAAAGTTGTCTATGCGACAAATTTGGATAGGAATTTGACCGGCAATGCTTGTGCCTTGGATAGTAAATGTTTTCAATGTGGTTATACTGGCCAGACTGGCGGGGATGCGACCATACAAGTTGGTGTCGTGCAGTTCCAACTGTCGCAACCGAGTTAGAGCATCAATTTGATTCGGAATAGTGCCGCGCTATCAAGGAAAAGAGAACAACAATAGCAAGTTAGTAGGACGGCATCGCAAACGAGCTACAGGGCCACAATCTGTTTCGTCAAACTCACCAGTGGGTTGTTGTTCAAGAGCAGTCGCCTCAGACCTGTCAACTGGCCAACAGTTGACGGTATTGAAAGGTTGAGTTCTTCAAAACGTGTGGGAGGAATATCAGTGTGTTGTAGTGAGAATCGGAAACGAGCCAAGAAGAGAAAATTATTTTTCACACCTATGCGTACCATTCTCGGATAGGTCAAGCAACTCTAGTGATGTCATCCCACCAATGGATTCGGGAATGGATCCTGAAATGGACCAAGGAGGGGATGGGTGAGTTGACGGAAAGCAGAAAGATAGGAAAAAGAACACGCTCCACACGAAGACAATCTTACCAGCTAGACGGTTAGTAGCGGCTTTGAAAGTCTTAAGGGCAGTGCAGAACCCAAGCTCGGTCGGAATGCCCTCCAGTCGGTTATCGTCGAGCCACAGTCGAACTAGATTCGTCAAGAGTCCAAGCTGGGAAGGCAGTGCTCCCGTGAGCTGATTGCTGGACAAACCTAGAGTCGTCAACTGGTCCTGCAGTTGGCCCACATCACTGGGTAGTACACGACCAGTCAGCCGATTTCCAAACAGCATCAGCTTCTTCAGGTTAGTCATTTGAAAGAGGCTTTCAGGTATTGTTCCTTCGATATAATTTTGGCTGAGAGTCAACTCCTCCAATTCGACAAGACCCATTCCTAGAGTAGCAGGAATGGATCTATAAAGTAGATTCCCACTGAGGTCGATGACTCGAAGCTCCGGGAGGAGGGCCAGTTCAGGTGGCAATGTTCCCTGCATCCCGTTGAAGGGAAGCAAGATGGCGACATATTCCCGATCATTCGCAACCTTTGGTTTTGGTCCTTTCGACTGCATTTTGACCGTCACTCTTGTCTCACAAGGTTCTTGAAGGCTGAGAACTTTTAAGGACATATCATTGGCATACCAGTCACACTCGTGTGCGTCATACGAAAGCCAATTTTCAGCGTGGAACCAAGGCATGATGGAAGACGTCGTGGCATATGCTAGAGTTGCGAGGGCAAAGCGTTGATAGAGCCGAAAAACACTGTAGCTTTCATAATTTGGATCTTCTTCTAGCCATAGCAGAGCTTTGGCTTGCGGGGACGCTGCACTTTGCCGTATTGCCGCCATTGTGTAATTGGGAAGGACAAACACTTCTGGTGGTTCGTGGGTGGGGACCATTGTTGACGCGGTTGGTGACAATGTGGGGCCATCTGTTGTAGATGAAGGGGGGCCCTCTGTTGGCGCCAATGTTATTGGTATATCTGTTTCTTCCAGATCAAGAATGGTAGTATCACCCATGGTGGGCATCGTGGTCATGTCGATAGTAGCTTGCATGGTTGGAGAAAGTGTCGCTGCTATTGGGGCTGATGTAGGAGTTCTCGTGGGTGATCTCGTGGGTGTATCAGTTGGACTTTCTGTGATCGCAGCAGTTGGACATACACAATCACACCCGCAGAGACGTTCGGAACAATTAAACGCCAGAACTTGAATTCCACAAACAGTATCGGGCAAGACGCCTGTCATGTTGGTATCTATAATCGACAACTCTTGCAGGTCGGCCAGTAACGCTAGAGCCAAACCATTGCCGTCTTGGCTTTCCTCATTTACAATCTGTCCAGAAAGTCCCGGATTCTTGTTCAAGTACAATTTTCGCAGCATGGACGATGCATGGAAGAGTTCCACCGGGGCTTTCCCGGTAATGGCATTTCCATCGACTCGTAGCTCTTGGAGGAACCGTAATAATCCAAGCGCGCTGGGCAATTCTCCAGTGAGGCTGTTATCTGACAAAACAAGGCTCAACAAGGAATCTTGAAGGGATGGCAAGTCGGCAATACGCTCTGGGATACTGCCGCTCAATTTGTTGGAGTCTAGGCGCACTTCTCGCAAGGACATGCCTGATGGCGAGGATGACGACGACACAATGTCCTGCTGTCGCTGAACATCGGTGGCGTCCTCTGGATTGTTGTCAAAATCATGTTGAAGTGTGGCCCCGGTAAATATTTCGTGTGGTATGCTACCGGACAGTTTATTATCTTGCAAATACAGCCGTTTCAAGTTGTACAGATTTCCCAATTCAGACACAATACTACCCTCCAGCGATGTTGCAAATACCATTAAATCTTCCAATTGACTCAATTGCCCCATGGTAGTGGGCAACGATCCTTTCAAATTTAGATTCAAGGCCATTTGAAGCGATGTCAGAGACGTGCAATTTCCAATCTCGGAGGGAATGCTTCCGGTGATTTCGTTTATCGATAAATCAAGGGTTTGCAACTTGTTAGCAGATCCCAAGTAGGTAGGGATCGTTGCGTAAAGCAAGTTGTTGCCCAATTCGAATCGTTGCAGTTCAGGCAATAGCAAGAATGGTTCCGGAGGTAAAACTCCGAAGAGATTGTTATTGGGCAAGACAATGGCAGTAACTTCGTCTTGTGCGTTGCAGGTTTCGTTGCGTGTCAAAAAGGGCATCATCCAGTCACATTCGTGTGTGTCATAAGTTAAATACGACGACGGTGACGCTTGTATCATGATCGTTGTTGCAGTGTTAGTGGCTTTATTATTGCTATTGCTGGCGGTACTGCTTGTCCATTGTTCACCATTCGTAGCAAAATACAACACTGCCAAGGCGTATCGATTTCGTAGGCGCGTTTCCTCCATTAGGTCCACATCTGGCTGTTGCAACAACCATTCGTAGGCGAGGGCTTGTGGCGAGTCGGCGTCACTTTCAATGGCTTGCACCGTGACGGGAGGAAGTGGAAACAGAGTGGTCATTGTAGGTGTCAATGTGATTTGTATGGTAGGGAAAGATGTTGGTGTTGCTGCTGTTGGTGATGCGGGAGCCAGCGTTGTCACGGGAGACGTGGTAGGCACCATAGTAGTAGTGGGAACACTGGTAGCACTGTCCTCTGCCTTGTGTTTACCCGACAGGAATCCGATTAACAACAAGACGACCGCCACAAGGACTCCAATAACACCCAAACCACAAATATACAGACCACAACGTCTTTCTTGCTTGCGTTTTTCTTGCAAAACAGCAGTATCGTCACTGCTCACACTATCGCCGTCATCCGAACTGCTTTTGATCTTTTTGCCACTTGGCGGAGTGGATGCCACGGTACTAGCGGTCGTCACTGGACTCAGTAATCCTTGCTGCTCGTCTTCCTCTTGTGAAATGGGGGAGTCTAGTGAAGTACTGCCTACAATAGGCATTGTATCTTGCGTCGGTACGTTTTCAATAGGTGCAAAGTCATAGGCCTTATTGGTTTTTGCTGTGGATTTGTCCTTCTTGGGAGGAGTTAGAAACGAAGAAGACCCTGTCTCGGAAGAAGGAGGAGCAGATTTCCGACTAGATTGCTTCTGCTGTTTCTGCTGTGCTGGGCTGGCCAAAGTAGTAGCAACATCGGTGTTGGTAGGTGTTAGATCGGCTGTTCCCGACTCGCCTTCATCCGCCTCAATTTCTTCCTTGGCTTCTTCTGAGGTAGAGGAAGAAGAAGTAGCTTTAAATGGAGTAGGCGGCGGAGGAACTGCTTGATCTATGTGGCAATCTTGCGTAGGTTCATCTTCTTCTGTTTCTTTTTCTTCGTTTGTTGCTGCTCCCCCTTCTGCTCCTTTGCTATCACCAGCATTGGCAGTATCATTATCATTTCCGTTGCTATTGGTAGCTTTTGCTTCTGTATTTTCCTTCGGCTCTTCGGTCTCTTTGCTCTCCTCGTTGCTACTGGGAGCCGTAACTTTGTCTTCTACATTTTCTTCGTCTGAACGAGCTCCTGATTTCTCTTCCTCTTCTTCCTCTAGACCTTGGTCCTGCGTTTGGACTTCCTCTTGATCCTGCTCTTTTTTGGGTGTTCCCTCCATGATGATTTACTGCATTCACTTCTTATAATATTGATGATTTGTTGGATATTTTTTAAATCCTTCCTGGAAATACTAGTGTATCAATTTTCTTCCTCTATTGTCAATGACGATCAGGCCGCTACTGGTACACTACTAGCTAGCTAGCTGTTATGATAGACAGTGTAGTAGTCGTGCGTGTGGTGGAGATCTATTGCGCGTATTTATTCGTTGACTTCCGAAGGGCCTGCCTTACAAGATCGTTGATTTTTCTCTTGCACGAACTACCAACTCCCGCCGATGTTCATTTAGTAGTTTTGAATTTGGATTTGCCTAAGGACAAAACGACCTATGCGCCTTCCGCGCTTAGTCACCATAAATTCTAAGGAGTTTTGGAAGGACACGCGTCGGCTCTTGTCACAAGTATCCACTCAACATCCAAGTCATGCTCGCTCGCCATCAAATCTGCGCTTTAAATTTCCTTGCGTTGCTCCATTCACAAATTGCTTCGTTCCTCCATTCTTGGCTGTTGCAGTTGAGCAAGTTCTGGGCATTCCAACTGCTCCGAGCAGCAGCTAGCTAGTGCCACTGCAAGTTGCAGATTCAGACCCATGATTGAACAAAAGACCGTTAAAAGCGTTAAAAGTAACAGATCTCATTTGGACCTGTTGGATGGGTCTCAAGACCCTTCTTGACATCCTGCTCAAAGGGTCTGAGGGCCTTGAGGGCCTCAAGACCCACATTTGAATGCACTGGACAACAACACGGATTTTGATCAAACCTTGTGGACCTTTGGACCCTTTCAGACCCATTCAGACCCACTTGGACCCATTCAGGTCTGGGTCTTAAGACCCGTTGGGTCGGATTGGATCTTGCAGGTCTCAACGGCTGTTTGCTTGCCAAAACATGGGCATGAAGGTCTGAATCCGCAACTTGCTGATGTCGCAGCAGCCTGAGTGACCCAATGTCGCAGACCCATCTTTTGCTGGTGCTGCTGCCCCAAGCAAAAGCTAAATCGCCAAATTTCACACATGTTGTGTCAGCTGTTCCTGGCAGCTAGAAATCAGATGACAACAACAACAACAACAACCACAACAGCATTTCGGTTGCTTGAATTCTTTGAATTTTGAAGACAACGAAGCCGTGAAAGACGCACAATTTGAGTTTTGAGCAACACACATTGGCTGTGTCACCAGTGCCCAAGCCACAAAATGCTCTGCGCACAGATGTGCCAGTCCCTGGACATCGGCCACTGCTGCACAATTGTGGAAGGAGGTGAGTTCACCTTGCATGACGGAAAACCTCATTTCCATGCAGCATTTCTCAAGAAGCAGACAAATCAAGGCGATTTTGCAAGCAAACAACAAGTGATGTGGTCCAGTGGATGAGCCATTTGCAAGCTCTGTCAACAGTGATGGGGAACTCATCTGCTGGGATCAAACTTCCTGTCAAGACTCCATGCCCTCTCACCTTTTCGAAATGAAGCAGCCTTTTGCGAGGAGGGCCCAAACTGTGGAATCATTCAAGTCACAATTGACAACACTGCTTCCCTCTGCACGACTAGTGGACAAGACCCAGTGTTGCTGTGGATGATGTGCATCTGCTTGTGGGCTCGGTCGGTGACCCACGGTGTCCTTCCTTTCTGTCGGTTCGAAAACAAATGTTACAACCTGCTTCACAGTCAAGTCATTTGCTCCTGCTGTTGTCACAAAAACATCCTCTGTCATCATGCTGCGACAGCTGACCAACAACCACATGGGCTGCCACATCGCTGTTGCCGTCGACCGATGCAAGAATCTTGATGCAACAAATGATGCGATGCTGCTGCAGATGAGACTCAACTGCGCTGTGTTGTTGTCAAGCTTGCATGATTCTGCCAATCCCAGGGACAGAACTGTTGCATCCTGGCTCTGGAACGCATCCTTTCGGCACTCAAATGCATTCCGGTGATCCATTGAAGCCACTTTTTTTATTTCATGCTAAACAGCAAAGAGTGACTGATTTATAGCAAATTGTTGGAATTGTTTCTAAGGCTAGTGCTCTGGAAATAAATAGAAAATAATTTCTTTTTGTTGGTCCTCACAGTGCTTCC
>ENA-ORBV01015727-ORBV01015727.1-microbial-mat-metagenome-genome-assembly--contig:-NODE-15727-length-11083-cov-4.578957_pt1 | contig 11083 bp, 13 predicted proteins | sample MGYA00237777_ERZ505514 | MGnify/ENA primary metagenome ERZ505514 (study PRJEB26160, sample SAMN06269048) | microbial mat metagenome | isolation source: Oligotrophic lake microbial mat | place...
TCCCTATGCCTCTCGTGAGCGCGGCCCTTCCCTCGGGAGTTCGTGGTTTCCTGAGTTCGGCGTCCCGGCCACTGTCGCCCTGAATCCTCTTCGATGCACCTCGTCCTTCCACCGGGACTCGACCACGTGCTCCGCACTGAGGAGGTGCTCCGCCGCGCCTACCTCGTGGGCGGTTGCGTGCGCGACGCCCTCCTGGAACTGCCCCTCAAGGACATCGACATCGAAGTGTTCGGTGTCACCTACGATCAACTCGCATCCGCCCTCCGCCATCACGGCCGCGTCGATCTCGTCGGGCGCTCGTTCGGCGTCGCCAAGGTGACCCTCGGGAGCTCGGTCTATGACTTCAGCATTCCCCGCCGCGATTCGAAAACTGGCCTCGGCCACCGCGGATTCGACATCGCGCTGGATCCGGACATCTCGCCGCGCGACGCCGCGGCCCGCCGGGATTTCACGCTGAACGCCCTGATGTTATCTCCCCAATCCGGTGAGCTTCTCGACTTCTTCGGCGGGTTGGCGGACCTCAAGCAACGCATCCTTCGGCATACCAGCCCCGCCTTCGCCGAGGATCCCCTCCGCGTCCTGCGCGGCATGCAGATCGCGTACAAGACCTTCGGCGCTGGGCGGTTCTATGCCGACTGGGCGCTGTCACAGCCCTTCTGTCGGGAAGAACGTTGGCCCGCAGCCCGAACCTGAACGAAGCTGGCCGGCCTGCGTCGACTGTCAACCCGACATGCGCCGCCCACCCAACGAGACCCGCCTTCTCCACCAGTCCGGGCGCTGGGCAGGCTGAACCGGGGGCAAACCGGCCGGCTTGCGGCGCAACGTCAACTGTTGAGCCTGCTCGGCCACGAAATCCACCCAGGCACGGATCCGCTGCTGCCGCACCGACGAGCGCTTGACGATCATGCTGAGCGGGGGCGAGTTCAGCCCGGTCCAGTCCAGCAGCACCGGCTGCAAGCTGCCGTCGTCGATACCGGGCAAAGCCGTCAGGTCATTGATACGGGCGACGAGTTGCCCGTCATACAAGGCCGCATCGAGTGCATGTCGGCTGTCACTCACCAGCCAGGAATCAACATTCACCGGGACGCGCTCGCCGTCTTTCTCGAACACCCATTCACGTAACACTTCGCCAAACGGCGCCCGAAATAACGCACATGAGTGCTGGGCCAGGTCTGATGGGTGTCCGGGGATGCCGTGTCGCGCCCAGTACGACGGGGACGCGACGATCAACCACCTCGTCTCCGCCAGGGTGCGCAGGATTGCGTCCTGCTGAGGAGGCCAGCCAAACTGTATCAGCGCATCGGTGCCGAGCCTGGACAAGTCGCGGCTGGAGCCCGCCTCGACGATCTCGAGGTGGATGTCGGGATAACGCGCATGAAAGCGCGGCAGGATCGCAGGCAGCACGAACTGCAGAACGACGGTGTGTGCTGCCACGCTGATTGTTCCCTTGGGCGTCACCGACTGATCGTGAAGATCGGCGTCCAGCTCGCGCAATTCTGCCAGCACCGCGCGGACCCGCTCAACGTAGACAGCAGCGTAGGGCGTCGGCCTCAGGGGCTGGGTGGAACGGTCGATCAGCGTCACACCGAGTTCGGCCTCCAGCGCCTGCACCAGGCGGTGCACCGATGGCGCGGCCACACCAAGCTGCCGGCCCGCAGCGTTGAAGCCGCCGCTGTCGACCACCGCCACCAGATATTCCAGACCACGAAGTTTGTGAACAGCCATCCGCTTCTCCTGATAGGTGCCAGCGTTAGCATTTTGCTCATGAGGGACTAGCACTAGTGAGTATTGCCGTCAAACGCGTGTTTGTCGAGAATAGCAGCCATCGCACACACATTCAAGGAGTCAACAATGCGGCCACACCTCTTGCATCGCCGAAGCCTCCTGAAGGCGGCTGCGCTCGTGCCCTCATGCGCCATGTACGCCTCTTGGGCGGCATCGCCCCCGGTGACGCTCAAGAGGCTGCAGCTGGTGGTTCCCACCCCAGCCGGGTCGCAACCTGACGTGATCGCTCGCTGGATCATCGAGCCGCTGTCGCTCAAGGCGGGGGTGACAGGGGTGGTCATCAACATGCCGGGAGCATCCGGCGCGCTGGCGGCCGATTCGGTGTTGCGCGGAAGTCCCGAGAACGGACCGCTGCTGCTCGGCGGCCTCGACCATGTCGCCTACTCGCACCTCAACAGCGACCGGCGTTCATTGGATCCTCTCGTCGACTTCGAACCCGTGGCTGTAGTCAATCGCGATACCTGGGTGGTGGCCACCGCCAGCGACTCGCCAGCGCAAAGCCTTCAGGCACTGGTGGAGCGCTCCCGGCGCGAGCCCTTGAACTACGCAAGTACCGGGGAAGGATCTACCGCTCACCTGCTCAGCGCCCGCTTGTGCAAGGGGCTTGAGATGGATGCGCAGCACATTCCTTACCGGGATCCATGGATGCCCGATCTGCTCGCTGGCCGGATCCAGTTCGTCGTTGCGCCAACGCCGGCCGTGCTGCCCCAGCTGCGCGCCGGGCGGCTACGGGCCTTGGCCAGCCTCACCGATGAACGGCTAGCGCTGCCCGGCACGCCGCCATCGATCCGGGAGCTCGGATCGCCCGACCAGGTCTTCTACGGCGGCTTGTTCCTGTTCGCTCCGGCATCGTTGGCATCCCTGGCCCCCCAACTCAACGGCTGGTTCCGCGAGACGGTGGGTTCACCGGACATCATCCAGCGCTACAGGGATGCATCAATCGACCCGATGCCAATGGATCTGGTTGCCACTAGGGTCCTTGTAAGGCAGCGCCTGCAAATTGTGGATGCGATGCGAATGTCCATCTTCGGCAAGACCCGCTAAATCTGGATTTGCGATGTCCATCACTGTTGCTGCTGCGTACGGTGGCTGAAAGAGCAAGCCGGACGGTATGAATCCCGCCAACAGGAATCCAGGTCATTTGAGCTTCAGGCTCTGGTTGACCAGCGCTGCAGCCGTGACTTCGCTGGTGGGACTGGCTGTTGCAGCAATCAGCGCGAATAGTCTGCCAGAAACGCCGTCGGTGTCTAAACTGAACGTGGCGGTGCCCAAGCCGCTTGGCGCCAGGGCCCAGGACGGGATGGCAGATGCGCCCATGCCGGTAGATCTTTACCGCTTTGCACTAAATGCGTTTTTGGTGCCGTTGCTGGACGATTCTGAACCGCGCCGGTGGACCGACATGGCCATCGACTTTAGCTGCAATCCGGGAACCCGCGTCATGGTTGACGGTGAACCGATGGTGGTGGGCAAGCTGATTCCGACAAGCGCTTTCACTGTGCGCTGGACTATGCACAACTGCGCTCCTATGGGACGGGAGTCGGTGGAGTTAAACGGCAACGTAGCGCTGGTTGTGTTTCGCACGGAAACTGGCCTGAGGGCCACAGTGCAGCCGGATGACTTGCGGGTTGACAGTCACTTGGGCCGGGCTTGGCTGCATGGCCCTTTTGTTGCTGACACTCCTCTTGCTGTTCGAACTGGCGATAGGCCATCAACATTTAAACGCGAGTGACACAGATGCCTGCCCGCCTGAGAGCTGTAAGCGAGCCAACAATGGAAACCAACAATTTAGCAGGCGTCATCAGGGTCGCACCACAGCCAACGACAAACGACGGCCCGCCCAAAAGTCGGTCACTGTACTTGTTATTTCTCACATGGACTTTCACCGCGTTCAACTCCATCCGCATACTGGGCTATCTGCCAACGGTATTGGCGATCATCGAAAGCAGTAATTCCAGCCAGCATTCGATGTTGACGTGGATCACCTGGCTGGGTGCCAACAGCACGATGGCTGCCTGGCTGTACGAACATAACGGTCGGCGCATGAGCAAGGCCGTCGCAGTGAACGTCGGCAATACGACCATGTGCCTGGTGACCACATTGGTGATCGTCTACTACCGTATCTGAAATACGCATCGGTAGCTGCGGGATTATTGTGTTCGGTTACCCTCGCCAGACCAAAGACCGCTATCGCAACCTAAGAAACGGTCAAGATTAGGGCTCCACTGGCAGCAATGGGCACAAAGCATCTTTTGGGGCGAGCTGACGTGAATGACGTCTTTCAGTCTGAAAACAGACATTGCGGACGCGCGTACACAGCAGCAACCATCGAAATGCGCATCGCAGGCTTTGCGATCCAGGTAGCACGTCTTCTATTCGGCAACGAAGGGGATGTCACCCATCGGGGAAGTGCGTTGCGGTTGCCGCAGGTCAGCCGGATCGCTTCGCCCATCATGGTGCGTGGCCGCGTCAGGGTGCGTCAGCCGGCGGGCATCGCCCGCACGGGCAACCGCCAGAATTTTTCGTTGATGTCCCGGTCTGGTGCAGCCTCACCCGTGCGGACTACGATGGGTTTGCGGCTGGCGCCAACGAAGAGCGTACAGTCCAGCGCGCCGATTCCTTCGACCATGTCGGAGGGGGCGGACGCCCCATGCGGGCAATGTCGCCCGGGGTGGTGGCGAAGCCGGTTGGGTTGCCGATGTCCGCGAGTTGTGCCGGGCGCTTGCGCCAGGCGGTGTCAAACATGGCTGCCGGGCGCGCAAGCCAGCCTTGGGTGATCCCGTCGAGCGTTTTTCTTGTGGCAGCCTCAAGCACTGTCTTCATCAACGCATAGGCTGGCGTGTTGTAACGCGCAGCACGGCGCAAACACCGTGCTGATCTGAGGTCCCAGGTATTGGGCGAGTGTGCGCAGCCGGCCGCGTCGGTGGCTGCGGTTGCAATGGCGCACGGGGTTAACGCCAACCTGGTGCGCAAATGGCGGCTCAGGGCTACCGGCGGCTCGGTGCCAACGGCGTTCGCACAAGTGGATAAAACTCCGGCGAGTTCGTCGCGCTGGCAGTTGGCGCTCAGGGCGCTGCAGCGACAGCCGCATCAAGCTGCGCCGTGGCGCCACTGCGATGAACATCCACTGATCAGTGCAGGGCGCAGGTGACTGCACGGCCCGGCTGCGTGAGTGGCTCAAGTGATCCGGATGCCCCTGATTGAGCTTGACGTGCTGTGGTTGGCCGTGCACCTCCATCGGCATGCGTGCAGGCGACGATCGTTTGCTCTCCATCGTCGTGCGCGTGCGCAGAATCCGTCCCGGCCCCTCCACTCTGGCCCGCTACACGGTCACCTCGCGGTGCAGTGGGCCTTTTGCCACGCAGGTGACGTATGCCGTCGAGGCAACCCACACTTACATTGATTGAGCACAGCCATTAAAGTGCCGGCGGACGGGCTCCGTTCGAGGTCGGCAACGTGCCGAAACGGAGGTTTTTCCACGTGCCCCGCAAGCGCGTAGTGCCGATTGATCACCACCCATTCGTCCCACACGGGGCCAGCCTCGTCGCACCGAGCGAGGTGTCCCGGCGCCAGCAAGCCGCCCGGCCAATCGGTGCGCGGAGCCAAGCGCATACTTTCGCGCAAAGCCTGCATCGCCGGTCGTGGTAGTCCGCCACGCGGCCGAATATGGCGTGCGCTCAATGGTTGCCAGTGGCGCATCCGCAAGTCTTCTATTGAGTGCTTTTATACGTTCATTCCCCGAATGTCACGCCCGGTTTGGCGCTGCAAACCAGGGTGATCATGCATTCGCCTATTTTCCCGGAGTATCAATGACAATCTTTTCCGCACTGCGCAGCATGCCCAATGAATGCTCTTCTAACTTGACCTCGGGCCCAGTGACGATTTCAGTCGTTCCCGCCAGTACCACAATCGCGGCGCCGATGACTGATAGCCAAATCGTGAATACGAATGAACGTGGTGTTTTTGATGGGCGCGTGTCCCGCCCGAATGACAAACAACTGGAATCCACTTCATCGTTTCGCACACGAATGTTGCCTACCCAACGACACAGGTGACTGTCACATTCGTATCTCGCCAGGCGATTGAAGTGGCTGAAGAATCGGTCTATTGGCCGGCGATGGACTCTAGACAACGCAGCAGAACATTGCGGGCAAGAATGCTGGACGGAACTCGCTTGTACCCACGAACCATCTAATTTCTTTTCCATCAACATTGCTGACCTCCCTCCCGCAATTGCAGGACTGTTCAATCATGGCGGGTGCAATCCCCGCCCCTTGGGGCCGGGGGAAGTCATTTACCGTCTGACTCCAATCTAGTGGAATTGCCAACAGTAGATTGTTCGATAGCGAACATATGGGCGGAATACCGACTCCCATTGGGCGATGGAGTTGCGCGGCTGCGGCTGTGACATTCGCCAACGGTCGATTCAGTTCTTTCTGTGCGGCAACGTGAAGGTTGGCGGGCAGCTTCCGGCGGTCACGGTTGCGGCCCCACATTGAGCGTCCTCCTAACTTTCATGAGGTCCACTCGTCACCCCGCATCATGAAAGTTATTTCACGTTAAATCGGCGTCGGCGGTAACACCCACCTGTTCACCCGGCCCCTGCGCGCGCGGAGATTAGGGTTCGGTGATCCGATTCGGCCGATGCGCACAAAGCCGGAGCAGCGGAACGGGTCTTTTCTATAGTTTAGATTCATCGAACTATATTGAACGATAGTAATAGAGCCACTGGACTGGAACTCCGAACCACTTTCAAACCGTCTGGAGCACCCGATGTCTACTGAAGCCCAATGCCCGTTTGCAGGCAATGCAGGCAAGAACACCGTCGCCGCAGCGCCATCCAATACAAACTGGTGGCCAACTCGACTCAATCTCGGGCTGCTGCACCAGCACGGCATGCAGTCCGACCCGATGGGTGAATCGTTCGACTATGCCGATGAATTCCGCGGCCTTGACCTGGACGCCGTTGTCAAAGACCTGTCGGCATTGATGACGGATACACAGGATTGGTGGCCTGCCGACGGGGTCACTATGGTGGGCTGATGATCCGCCTGGCCTGGCACGCGGCGGGCAGCTACCGGGTGAGCAACGGGCGCGGCGGCGCGGGGACTGGCAACCAGCGCTTCGCACCCTTGAACAGTTGGCCGGACAACGGCAACCTTGACAAGGCGCGCCGATTGCTCTGGCCCATCAAGCAGAAGTACGGCCGTAAGTTGTCGTGGGCCGACCTGTTCATCCTTGCTGGAAACGTTGCGCTGGATTCCATAGGTTTCAAGACCTTCGGATTTGCTGGCGGAAGACCTGACAGCTGGGCGCCGGAAGAACACATTTACTGGGGTTCCGGGAGCAACTGGCTGGGCGACCAGCGATACAGCGGCAAACGCCAGCTGGAGCAACCGTTGGCCGCGGTGCAAACGGGATTGATTTACGTAAACCCGGAAGGCCCGAATGGCAACCCGGATCCAGTCGCCTCAGGCCGTGACGTTCGCGAAACCTTCGCGCGCATGGCGATGAATGACGAAGGAACCGTGGCATTGGTGGCCGGCGGCCATACCTTCGGCAAGGCGCAGGGCGCCGGCGACCCCAAGCTGGTTGGTCCCGAGCCCGTTGGGGCTCCTATCGATGCGCAAGGCCTGGGCTGGATCAACAAGCTCGGTAGCGGCAAGGGCGTCCATACGACCACCAGCGGCATCGAAGGCGCATGGAAGCCCAATCCCACATCGTGGGAAAACGGTTATTTCGACATGCTGCTTGGCTACGAACGGGAGTTGACCAGGAGTCCGGCCGGCGCCCACCAGTGGACGCCCAGGAACTGCAAGCCGGAACACCCGATTGCCGACGCGCACGAGCCAGGCCAGAAGCACCCGCCGATGATGACGACGGCGGACCTTTCCCTGCGTTTTGATCCTGTCTACGAAATAATCTCGCGCCATTTCCATCAAAACCCGCAGGAGTTCGCTGACGCCTTCGCCCGTGCCTGGTTCAAGTTGACACATCAAGACATGGGGCCGCGTGAGCGTTAGCTGGGCAAATTGGTCCCACAGGAGGTGTTGATCTGGCAGGACCCGATTCCACCGGTCGACCACAAGCTGGTCGATGCGCAGGACATCACACGCCTGAAAGCCGGTGTGCTTGGGTGCGGCTTGTCCATCGGGCAACTGGTCAACACGGCCTGGGCGTCAGCGTCGACCTTTCGCGGCAGCGACAAGCGCGGCGGAGCCAACGGTGCGCGCATTCGACTGGCGCCGCAGAAGGATTGGGAGGTCAACCAACCCGCCGAATTGGCCAATGTTGTCGTCAAGCTCGAAGCGCTCCGGCACACGTTCAACACCCCGGACCGCAGTGGCAAGAGGATTTCACTGGCTGATCTGATCGTGCTGGCTGGCTGCGCAGCGGTCGAAGCCGCAGCAAAAAAGGCCGGCCTCGAAGTGCAGGTGCGATTCAGCCCAGGCCGCATGGATGCCACGCAAGAACAGACCGACGTGGATTCCTTGAAGGTGCTCGAACCAATTGCCGACGGGTTTCGCAATTACGCCCGCAAGGGATTCGAGGGACTGGCGACCGGGATCCTGATCGACAAGGCCCAACTACTGACCCTGACTGCCCCCGAAATGACGGTGCTGGTGGGTGGTCTGCGCGCCCTGGGCGTGGGTCACCCCGGGCATGGCGTGTGGACCAGGCGCCCGGAAACCCTCAGCAACGACTTTTTCGTGAACCTGCTTGCGATGGACACGCAATGTCAGCAATCCGCCGACGCGGGCGTGCTGGAAGGACGCGACCGCAACAGCGGAGCAATCAGGCGCACGGGAACGCTTGTCGATCTCGTCTTTGGTTCGAACGCGCAGCTCAGAGCGCTGGCCGAGGTGTATGCCAGCCGCGATTCCCAGCCGAAGTTTGTACACGACTTTGTCGCGGCCTGGCACGAGGTGATGAACCTGGACCGGTTCGATCTGAGCTGATGCAGGCGGCGCGACCCTGGCCGCGCCAGCCTCCAGCCTGTCCCAACACACGGTGCCTGCGCATTCACGATTCATCGGCGCCAGCCGCAGTCCTATTGCCACACGTCAGCTGGCAGCGACAAAATTCAACGCGACACCGTTGTTGCAATAACGTTTGCCAGTGGGCGCCGGGCCGTCCTTAAAGACGTGCCCCTGATGCCCCTGGCACCGAGCGCAGTGGTACTCGGTACGCGGGAAGATCAGCGCAAAATCGGTTTTAGTGTTGACTGCATCGGGCAACGCCCGGAAGAAACTCGGCCATCCGGTTCCGCTGTCGTATTTTGCGTCAGAGGCAAATAGAGGCAGCTCACAACCGGCGCACTGGTAGACACCGGGTCGCTTTTCATGGTTCAGCGCGCTGCTGTGCGACGCTTCGGTCGCTTCCTTGCGCAGCACCCGGTATTGAAAGGGAGTGAGCCTTTTCTTCCACTCCGCGTCGCTCAGGCGCAGCGGTGTGATTCTGGCGGCAGAATCGGTGGCCGCCACGGCGCCACCGACGAGCCCAAGGCTGGCGAGGCAGGCGAAAAGTTGTCGACGGCGCATAGTGGAACTCCTGAAGCAGTGTGGTACTGATTGGGTCGTGTGGCGTCGCCAATTCTTTCAACGCAATTGCACAACCTTGCCCAGCCAATCCGGCCTTGGCACAAGATGCCAGCTGGCTACTCTGAACGCTACCACGGCCCGCTTGTGACTCCCCTTCGGCCTGGATAATGGGCACACTCTGCGAGTCAGCCATGACGATCAACCTGCCACCCCTGGAGCCCGGCCACTTGCCAAGCGCTATTCGCGCCCGCTTTGTCGCCAATCACAACGGCTTGTGCGTGCATCTGTTGGAGGCCGGCCATGAGGTACCCGGGCGACCGTGCATCGTATTGCTGCATGGCTTCCCCGAGCTCGCCTACAGCTGGCGCAAAGTCATGCTGCCGCTGGCCGATGCCGGTTACCACGTCATCGCGCCAGACCAACGCGGCTACGGACGGACCACCGGCTGGGACGCCGACTACGACGGCGACCTGATGCAGTTTCGTCTTCCCAATTTGGTGCGCGATGTACTGGGGCTGGTCTATGCTTTGGGGTACCGCTCCGTGGCCGGTCTGGTGGGCCACGACTTCGGCGCATCGGTCGCGGCCTGGTGCGCACTGATACGGCCGGACGTGTTTCGCACCGTGGCGCTGATGAGCTCGCCATTTGCCGGCCCACCCGACCTGCCTTTTGACACCGCGCACCAAACGCCAACACCGACCGCCTTCGACATTCACCATGACCTGGCCGCACTGGAGCGGCCACGCAAACACTACCAGCGGTATTACGGCACACGCGCAGCAGATGCCGACATGCGGCACTGCCCGCAGGGTGTGCACGACTTCCTGCGCGCCTACTACCACTACAAGAGCGCGGACTGGCCCGGCAACCTGCCGTATCCCCTGCAATCCTGGAGCGCCACCGAGTTGGCACAGATGCCGACTTACTACATCATGGAGCTGGCCCAGGACATGGCCGCCACGGTGGCTGCGCACATGCCAAACGCTGCACAGATTGCGGCCAACCAATGGCTCCGGGATGACGAGTTGCAGGTTTACAGCAGCGAGTACCGCCGCACTGGCTTCCAGGGCGGCCTGCAGTGGTACCGCTGCAAGACCGGGCGCCGCTTCGAGGCCGAACTGCAAACTTTCTCCGGGCGCAGCATTGACGTGCCAGCGCTGTTTCTGGCCGGTGCCAGCGACTGGGGTATCCACCAGTCCCCGGGAGCGCTGCACGCGATGCAGCACAGGGCGTGCACGCAGTTGCGCGGCGTCCATTTGCTGCCCGGGGCGGGCCACTGGGTGCAGCAGGAGCAGCCCGGCGCCACCGTCGCCACGCTGCTGGAGTTCCTGCGCCAGGATGCTGCCGGAGAATCGCGCCCATGAAGAAACTGCTGCTGGTGTTGCTGTGTGCCTTCACCTGCATCGGTACTTCTGCGCAGACATCGGCGTACGAGGAAGCCGATGCTGCCTATGCCCGCGGCGACTATGTAAACCCGCTGCGCATTTTCCGCGCTTTGGCGCAGGAGGGCGATGCGATTGCGCAGTTCAACCCCGGTGTCCTGCTCGACTTCGGCCAAGGCACCGCGCCCGACCAGGCGCAAGCCAGCGCCTGGTACCGCAGGGCGGCCGCCCAGGGCCATAACGCCGCGCAGTTAAACCTCGGCGGGATGTACCTTGAACCTGGCAACCGCAGTTGGACGCGCCCGCGCGCACTGCGATGGGGTGCGCTGGCAAGGCTGAGCGCTGCGGCTCCAGGTGTGCCCGCGCACACCTGGACAG
>ENA-ORBV01015729-ORBV01015729.1-microbial-mat-metagenome-genome-assembly--contig:-NODE-15729-length-11082-cov-5.600727_pt1 | contig 11082 bp, 10 predicted proteins | sample MGYA00237777_ERZ505514 | MGnify/ENA primary metagenome ERZ505514 (study PRJEB26160, sample SAMN06269048) | microbial mat metagenome | isolation source: Oligotrophic lake microbial mat | place...
GCAAGACTCTGCGAAAACGAACTGAGAGCGCGGCTGCCTTGCACGATTGATCAAACTGGCGACCTATCCGCTCCCCCGCATTTCACCCGTTGATAGGTGGCGCCGCCAAGGCGGTGACGCCTCCCGACGCGCCTGTGCGCCCAACGCTCGTGTCCGTCTAAGGCACATGGATATTGCCAGTGGGTTAACGGAGCGCCCATCCTACGAATTTCCGCATTCAGCGCCCAATCGATATTCGCCTTAAAACAGTCTTATATTGGGGCAGTTCCATAGGTTCCGTCCAATCTTTGGCTCGCTGGTTGAAATGGACTATTGTCACCACGGCCAATCCCCGATTCGACCTCTTTGCTTTCCGCTCCACACACCGACACCGGCATGACCCCTGCGCCCTTTACCATCGGTGCACGACGGAACGACCGAATGGATGTCGGCCTTCACGCCCCCCGTTTTCGTTCTCTCTGATCTTTCATGCTCACAGGACCCCTCCGCAGTAAAATTCACGCCATCTGGGCCGCCTTCTGGTCCGGCGGCATTTCCAATCCCCTCGAGATCATCGAGCAGATCACTTACCTGCGTCGTCAGCGAGCATGTCTTCCCGTTCCTGCGGACGTTGGGCGGCGACGGTTCCACTTACGCGCATCACATGAAGGACGCGCGGTTCACCCTCCCCACGCCCGCGCTGCTGGCCAAGGTGGTGGACATGCTCGAACAGGTGCCCATGGAGGACCGCGACACCAAGGGCGACCTCTACGAGTACATGCTCGGGAAGATCGCCTCCGCTGGGCAGAACGGCCAGTTCCGCACCCCGCGCCACATTATCCAGCTCATGGTCGAGCTCACCGCGCCGCAGCCGCGCGACGTCATCTGCGACCCCGCCTGCGGCACGGCCGGCTTCCTCGTCGCCGCCGGGGAGTACCTTCGCGAGAAGCACCCGGAGATCTTCCGCGAGGCCAGGCTCAAGGATCACTTTCACCACGGGCTCTTCCACGGGTTTGATTTCGACAACACCATGCTCCGCATTGGCAGCATGAACATGCTCCTGCACGGCGTGGAGCATCCCGACATCACCCACCGCGATTCCCTCGCGCAGGACCACGCGGGCGAGGAGGAAAAGTACACCCTCGTCCTCGCAAACCCGCCCTTTGCCGGATCGCTCGATTACGAGACCTGTGCCAAGGACCTGCTGCAGATCGTGAAGACGAAGAAGACCGAGCTCCTCCCGCCAGCGAAGCTCGGCCCCGTCCCGCGCGTCGCCATCACCGCCGAGGACCACGCCAAGAACAAACTCCCCGACCTCCTCGCCCGCTGGCGCAGCCTGCACCCTGCAGGGTCGGACCGCGCAACCACGCCGTCCGAGGAGCTCCGCCGCCCGCGAACCTCCCAATCCTTCTGCGTACCCAAAGCCGACCTCGCCGCGCAAGGCTACGACCTCTCGCTCAACCGCTACAAGGAAGTCGTCCACGAAGAAGTCACCCACCGCCCGCCGGGGGAAATTCTGAAGGCCCTCGGCCAACTGGAGGCAGAGATTCAGCGGGGCATGAAGGAGCTGGAGAGGATGTTGAAATGAAAGGAATGGAAACCTTGGGCGGGACGCCCAAGCCACGTGGCACGGGCATCCTGCCCGTGGCTCCCTCTGCTTCGGAGCCAAACACCCCGCCGACGTTTCGCAAACGACGGGGAGCCTTTCTTCCGCATTGGACCTGCGACGGTGCCGCGTACGCAGCCACCTTCCGCCTCGGCGACTCATTGCCGCGACACGTACTCGAGGCTTGGTTGATGGAACGTCGTGCCCTCGTGGATGCGGCCGCACGCTCAGCCCATGCGTTGAGTGAGCAGGAGGAAAAACGTTTGGACGAACGTCACTCGCAGACCATCGAAGCGTACCTCGATGCCGGTCACGGTGCCTGCTGGCTTCGCGAGTCAGCCGTTGCCCAACTGGTCGCAGACGCGCTACGCCACTTTGACGGCCAACGTTACCAGCTCCACGCCTGGTGTGTGATGCCCAATCACGTTCATGGGCTCGTGGAGCCTCTGTCCGGTCACGGGTTGTCCGCCATTTTGCACAGTTGGAAATTGTTTACCGCCAAAGCAGCAAATCGGACGCTCGGAAGAACAGGCGTGTTTTGGCAGGAAGAATATTACGACCACCTGATCCGCGATGCCGATGATTACGCTCATGCCCGCCAATATGGGATGAACAATCCGGCCAAAGCGGGCTTGAACAACTGGCGCTGGGTCTGGAGCCGCGAGGAACAGCCATGAAGAGAACGAAGATCAATCGAGGCCCAGAGCTAAACCGTGGCGCGGGCGTCCCGCCCGTGGGTTCGCAGACCTTGGGCGAGAAAGAGCTGAAGGGGATACGGAAGTGAAAACTGACTGGAAAACGGTCTCGCTCGGAGACGTCGCTGAGTTTGTTCGCGGCATCAACTTCAAGCCCGATGACGTAGTGTCCACAGATACGCCAGGGTCGGTGGCATGTATGCGGACTAAGAATGTTCAGACCGAATTGGACCTAACCGATGTCTGGTCGGTGGGAGAGCAGTTCGTAAGGCGCGAAGAGCAGTTCCTTCAAACAGGAGACATCTTGGTCTCCAGCGCAAACAGCTGGATTCTCGTGGGAAAGTGTTGCTGGATTCCGCAACTGCCACGACGCGCGAGCTTCGGCGGTTTTGTCTCAGTGCTTCGCCCCAATCGCGCCAAGGTGGAACCAGGATTTCTTTTCCGTTGGTTTTCATCGGGCCGCATCCAAGCGACGGTTCGCAGTTTCGGGCAACAAACGACGAATATTTCCAACCTGAGCACTGATCGGTGCCTCAATCTCGCTATCCCCCTCCCCCCACTACCCGAGCAGCGCCGGATCGCGGAGGTGCTGGACCGGGCGGAGGCGTTGCGGGCCAAGCGCCGCGCCGCCCTCGTCCAACTCGACTCCCTCACCCAATCCCTCTTCCTCGACCTCTTCGGGGATCCCGTGGCGAACGAACGCGGATGGCCCGTTCGAGAGGTCGGCGATTTCGTCGCTGGCTTTGAAAGCGGCAAGAGTATCGTGGCCGACGATGAAGACGATAGTGCCTCGCCCTATCGCGTGCTAAAAGTCAGTGCCGTAACGTCGCTCGAATTCCGCGCCGAACAAAGTAAGGCCATGCCACCGGGCTACGAGCCGCCTCGATCGCATATCGTGCGACCGAGCGACTTACTCTTCAGCCGAGCGAACACCTCAGAATTGATTGGTGCGACAGACTACGTTGCATCGACGCCCGACAATCTTCTACTGCCCGACAAGCTCTGGCGCTTCGTTTGGCATGAAGAGCCAAGGGCCAATCCGCACTTTGTACGCTTCCTTTTTCAACAGCCTCGATTCCGCCGCGAGATCACCCAGAGGGCGAGCGGCACAAGCGGTTCGATGAAGAACATCTCACAAGACAAAGTCCTCACGATCCTTACGGGATTGCCGCCGCTTGTGAAGCAGCGTGAATTCGCCCGGCAAGTGACAGAAGCGGAGAAACTGAAGTCGGTTCAGCGCTCATCGCGCGCCGAACTCGACGCCCTCTTCGCCTCCCTCCAGCACCGCGCTTTCCGCGGCGAATTGTAGTTTTTCGAAAGATCTGCCACGCTCTCCACCATGTTTAAGCGAATCCAGACAAGAGGCTACCGCAGTCTGAAGGCGGTCGACCAGGAGCTCGGGGCCTTTCAAGCCTTGGTCGGGCCGAATGCCAGCGGGAAAACCACCTTTCTGGATGTGGTGGGTTTCCTCAGCGACCTGATGCGGCAGCGGGGGGAAATTATCCCCGTCGTGCAGGAACGGAGCGCGACCTTCGAAAAGCTGACCTGGATGGGAAAAGGGACCACGTTCCAATTGGTGGTGGAAGCGGAGATTCCACCGGTCGTGCGTTCAGCCATGGCCGAAGGCTTGGTCGACTCGGACCGGGTACGCTACGAGCTGGAGGTGGGCGTCAGCGACGGAGAGGTCGGCATCAATCACGAAATTCTCTGGCTCGTAAAACACACGCCGGTCAAGGGCCGGCAGGTGGAGCTGTTTCCTGCGACGCAAATCAGCATGCCCGACTTGGTCAGCAAAGCCGGCCGCGGGCGAAAAGTCGCCGTGAAAAAGAATCCGGGTGGAAACGACAACTACTACAACGAGGGCAAGCGGAAGTCCTACAATCCTTCCTTCAAGTTGGGTCGTTCCCGGTCAGCCTTGGCCAACCTGCCGGCCGACACGGAAAGTTTCCCCGTCAGTTCCTGGTTCCGAACCTACCTCGAGCAGGGCGTGCAGCCCTTCGTGTTGAACAGCCAGATCATTCGAAAGCCCAGCCCGCCCGGACTGCACCGGCGATTCCGTACCGACGGTTCCAACCTTCCGTGGGTCGCGGCCGAGTTGCGGAAAGACAAGGGCCGCTTCGCCGCCTGGCTGAACCACGTGCGCACCGCCTTGCCTGACATCCAGGACGTGTCGACCGTGGATCGTCCGGAGGACCGCCACAGTTACCTCGTGATCCACTATGCCAATGGCGCGGCGGTCCCGTCCTGGCTCGCTTCCGATGGCACCCTCCGACTCCTCGCCCTCACCATTCCCGCCTACCTGCCGGACACCGAAGGAACCTTCCTGATTGAAGAGCCCGAGAATGGCATTCATCCGCGAGCGCTGGAAACCGTCCTGCAGTCGCTCTCGTCGATTTACGGCGGGCAGGTGTTGATCGCCACCCACAGCCCCGTCGCCCTCAACTTTCTGCAACCAGCCCAAATTCTCTGCTTCGCCAAGGACGAAGAGGGCGCGACGGATATCGTCGCCGGGGACAAGCACCCCGCTCTGCGCGAATGGCGGGAAGGCGAACCGGATTTCGGTGTGCTCTTCGCCTCCGGGATCCTGAGCTGAGTCTGCCATGCACGACCTGATTTTCGTTGTGGCCGACAAGAACATGCACTTCGCGTTGCGGGGCGCGATGGCGCGACCCGAGGCACTGGGCATTCGGCCGATCCGCGTCGATTTCCTCGTGCACCCCGGACGAGACGGCGGCGTGCGCAAGAGCGGCCCCGACTTGCTCTCATTGAAGCGCTCGTCCGCACGCCATGGCATCCTCGTGCTCGACTATGAGGGGTGCGGCGCAACCAAATCCGCGGAAGACTTGGAACGGGAGCTGACCCAGCGAATGGCATCCATCTGGAGCGACCGAGGTGCCGCCTTGGTCATCGAGCCGGAATTGGACGCCTGGATGTGGGGAGCCGAAAATTCGCTGAAAAGCATCCTCGGCTGGAGCGATCCGGGTTCGATTCGCGACTGGTTGCGCGAGCAGGGATTTGAATTCGACAACCGCGAAAAACCAGTACGTCCGAAAGAGGCCCTAGAGACCGTTCTACGAAAGCTTCGCACGCCGAGATCATCCGCCATCTATGAGGAACTGGCTGGCAAGTTGAGTCTGAGCCGATGCATCGACCCAGCCTTTGTTCGGCTGCGGACGACCCTGCAGCGTTGGTTTCCGGCCGCCTGAGCACCGTCCTTTGGCCCGGTCGTTCAAGGCGAACCCCTCGCCACCGCCCGCCATGCCGCGCTTCACCCTCCAGCCCCGACAGTGGTACGCGATGGAGTGTATCTTTCCCGACGCGCATCGGCACGTTTCACCCATCTGGTTGAAGGACCTGCAGCCGCAGGGCGGCGGTGACGGACGGATCGATCTTGTCTTCTTTCACGCCAACTATCCCGCAGGTGTGCAGGACAAGGTCTACTCTCTTCGCGTAGTGCGCCGCTTCACCGGGTACCTGCTCACCGAAAGGTTGGCTCCGGACGACGCCGAACGACCGCTCATCCTCATCGAACGCATCACCGTGGAGTGGCTGCACCGACATTTCCCGGGACTGGGTGTCGACGCTCGCGACGACGCCGACCTCGTGGCCCGCCTCGATCGCGTCACCGGTCGAGTGGCAGCACCATGATCCCACTCGTTTCCCCATACCGCAGCCAAACGCCCCCAATCCTGCGCTCGCGAACATGCGTCTGCAAAGCCAGCCACAGCTGACGGGAGTTCAGCGCCACTCAGTCAGGCGGGCGACGCGAGTCGCCGTTCTGCGACCCGACGCCACGTTTCGCCATGCCTGCACGGAAGGGGTGCAACCGGAAGTGAAGTCAGGGCGTGGCACGCGCATCTTGCCCGTGGCTCTCCAAACCTTGGGCGAGACGCTCAAGCCACGCTCCTGACTGACTTCACTTCCGGTTGCACCCCCGGCTCTACGGAAGAGAGTGCCGGCCCCGTGTCGATCTCCTTGCCTGGCAACCTGCGGGCCAAAACTACGGTCAAATCGACCTTATCTGGTAACCCTGCAGGCCTGTCTGGTAACCTGATAAGCCATTCGGATCAGTCCTACCGGGCGGTGGTCAGAACCGTTTCGAGCCCTCCGGCCTGAGCATACCAGCACGTGCGCAACGATCCCTCCAACTTCGATTTTCTCCGCGCCGAATGGCCCGAGGTCCATGACGCCGCCGCGCGAGCGGAGGCGAGTATTTACGGCGATGCGCGCACCGCGTGTTTTTACGCCCGGCGCGCCCTCGAAGCGGCAATGGCCTGGCTCTACACCTATGACGCGAAACTGAAGTTGCCGTATCAGGATAACCTGAGCGCGCTGATCCATGAGCCCAGTTTCAAGGCGGTCGCCGGGGACGCCGTTTTCACCAAGGCACGCGTGCCACTCAAGTCCCAGCGGCAGGGCATCCGCTACGACGACCTTCCCGACGAGGACAAAGAGCAGTGGGATGCAACGGAGTGGAGCGACGACGGTAGCACGCCGAGTTTTGTCGAGGCGGAGGCGGTCAACAAATGGCTCTTCAACATCGACACCGTGGACAAAGTGCTGGCCCACCTGATGACGCACGGACTCAAAGTCGCGGGCGGGGATCGGCTCGGGAAAACGATCCTTTTCGCCAAGAACCAAGCGCACGCGGACTTCATCCAGGAACGTTTCGACAAGAACCATCCCCACCTTGCCGGGAAGTTTGCCCGGGTGATCACGTTTAAGACCGAGTACGCGCAAAGCCTGATCGACGACTTCTCCGTCGCCCTGCAGGTTCGGGTCAAACCGAACTTTTTGATATTTTGGCTGATTGCCAAGCTCTCGCTCACCCGTCTGAAGGATTTTAAAACGCTAATTCAGGTCCAACCGCAGTACCATGCCACCTTTCCTGATTTCGATGATGCCGCTTTTGTAGATGGAGTTCAGGTACGGACTATCGAACAGCATTTCCGGGGCGTACTCGACCCTCTTGCCGCCGACCATGGGGATTTCACTGTTTGCCAGGTTGAAAGTGACTTCCTGCGTTTTCCCGCCGCATCCACGGTGGTGCAAAACATGGAATCCCGGGACCACGGTCTTCTCGAGAACCAGCGGATTGTCCAAAACGTCCACGATGAAGGCCTCAAGGGTCGCGTGGTGGATCCGGCGTGAGGCTTCGAAGATCATTCCGGCAAACTTATCCTTCAAATGGATCATCTTCCTGTCCGGGGTCCACGCGTAGCTCTCGTCCACCAGGCCGCTGGACCGCCCCGGAGTGGCATTGTCGACCAGAATGGTCCAACCTTTCGCGTATTCGCCCATAACGACCCTGGCCGCCAAGTAGGCGTCCCCATGCTCGACAAAGATCCACCCGCTGCGCTCGACGATGCGATCAAGCGAATCCCCGAAGTAAACGCCGTATTCCAGACTTCCCGTGTCAGTCGCTGGAAACCAATCCGGATTCATCTGTGTCCAGCGGCGACTCTGCTGCACCAACCTGACTGATCCCTCCTGCACGATCCGGCAGTACCCACTCGAGCTGACTTCATAGCTCCCGTTTTCGCCCTTCACAACGGCGGTCGGAAACACCCGCGGACCGTCCTTTCCCTTGAAAGTGATGCCCTGCCAGCGCGCCGCGTTGCTCAAATGGCTTTGGACGGCGGCAGGATGATCCATCTGGCCGCCGAGGATGTAGTCAGGGGTGACCCAGCTGTAACGCAGGAAGCGGGACTCCGTATCGCACAAGAGGGTGCGCTCCCGGCACCCAAGGGTCTGGGCCAGATGTTCACGAACAGCGGCATCTTCCTCTACCAGCTCCAGCCATACGGAGCGTTTTTCAAGATGGTCCGCCAGGAATCGTTTGTCTCAGGGACCCTCCCCACTGACGTCGATTTCGGTCCGAATGGACGCCTCTACTTCTCTGACTGGGGCACAGGTTGGGCCAAGAGCAAGCGCGGCCGGCTCTACGCGCTCACCCACCGCGACATGGTGGGCAACGCCCTCGTCAAGGAGACTCAACGTCTGCTGGCGGAAGGCATGTCCAAGCGCAGCGAGGCCGACACCGCCGCCCTGCTTGATCCCTCGGCCCGGGTTGCATTCTTCGCAGCCCAGGGACTCGGCAAACTGGGTCGCTCCGCGGCCACCGCCGCCCTTGTCGAAGCTCTTCACGCCAACGCCGACCGCGACCTCTACCTGCGCCACGCACTCGTCATGGGCCTGCTCGGGAGCGGAGCGAACGACGCCCTGAGCGCGGCCGCCAGCGACGCGTCGCGCTCCGTCCGCCTGGGCATCCTTCTGGCCTACCGGCGTATCTGACCCTCGGATATCACGCGATTCCTCCGTGACGCCGACCCCTTCCTCGTGCTTGAGGCGGCCCGATCGTCGCCGCGCAGCCGGCGCTTGCCGCCCTGCTCGAAACCATCACAGCCTCGTCCCCGGACATGCTGGTGCTGCGCTCCATCAATGCGCACTTCCGCCTCGGCGGTACCGCCAACGCTCGCGTTTTGGTCTCGTTCGCCTCGCAACGCAGCGTCGCCGATTCGCTGCGCGTGGAAGCCCTGATCCAGCTCAGCGGCTGGTCCCAGCCCGCGGCCCGTGATCGAATCGTGGGGGTTTACCGCCCGCTCACGGGTCGCGATACCGCCGCCGCCAGCGGGGCCCTGGCCGGATCCGTCGAGGCCCTGCTGTCCGATCCGTCCGAAGAGGTGGTTCTCTCCACCCTCCGCGCCGTTGACAAACTAGGCCTGACGTCCGCCGGCGACGCGCTCTTCGCCCTTGCCAGCCGGGACACCACGACGTCGGCCATCCGGATCGCCGCCCTCAAACCCCTGGCGGCGTGGAAACACCCGCGTCTGGCCGAACTTATCCGCCTGGCTGGACTCTCCAATGACGTCGAAGTCCGGGCGGCCGCGCAGAACTATTTCTCGCACCTGGAGCCGAAGGAAGCCGTGCCGCTGCTGATCCACGCGTTTGAAAACGGAAAGACGGTCGAACGTCAAAATGCCCTCGCCAATCTTGCGGGCATGGACGGCGCCGAAGTCGACGCGGTTTTCCTGATCCTGAAGGATGGCTCGTCCCACGTTGGCAGCATCGCCAGTGAAACGGACAGCACGATCACCTTGCGTCCTGCGTCCGGCGAAAGTCCGGTCCAGCTGGCGAAGGCGTCCGTCGTCAAACGCGAGTCAGCTCCGTCCAGCATGCCCGAAATCTACGGCCTGATCCTCTCCCGTTCCGAACTCCGCGATCTCGTCGCCTACGTCACGAGGCTCGGCACTCAGGGGAGCGCCCCGGCGCCCCGCGCCGCCGAGTCCCACTGACCGGTCCGTCCGGGCGTCCTTCGCCCGGACGGACGATCGGGATTGAAGTCTCGCCGAACGCCCCACGGCCGCCCACCGTGGGACATGATGATTCGTTCCTGGTTTTCCCGCTGCACCGGTCACATTCGCGCCCTGCTTCCGTTCCTTGCCATCAGCGTCGTCGGCCTGTCAATCGGCGCCCCCGGCCCGACGCTGCTCAAATCCAATGGCGGCTGGTGCTGGTTTCAGGACGAACGCGCCGTGGTGGTGGATGACACGCTGATCTTCGGCTCCGTCGCCGGCTCCACGCGGGGTGACAGCCAGGCAGGGGACGTCGACGTCACGTCCGTCGAGCTGCGCTCGGGTCGTATCCATTCGACCACGCTTCATCCCAGGCTGCAGAGCGATGACCACAACAACCCTGCGTTTCTCCCCCTGCCAGATGGTCGAATGCTCGCCACCTACCAGACGCACGGCGGCCCCAAGGGCATGCCCGGATTGGACCTGATGCGCTGGCGGCGCACCGTGCGCCCGCACGACTACAGCGAGTGGTCGCCGGAGCAAACCCTGCCGGTCGGTGCCAACGTGAGTTACAGCAACCTCTTTCGCCTCGGCGCCGAAGGAGGCAGGATCTACAATTTCCACCGCGGGTACGGCTACAATCCAAACTACCTCGTTTCCACCGACGACGGTGTCACGTTCACTTACGGCGGACGGCTCCTGCAATGGCCCGTTCCCACCGGCGATCCGCGCTACACGGGACTGGGCGGGGGCCGGCCCTACCTCAAGTACGCCCAGGCCTGGGACGATACGATCCACCTGATCGCCACGGAAGACCATCCCTCCTCTTATGACAACGGGCTTTATCACGCCTACTTGCGCAACGGAAATCTGCACCACAGCGACGGCCGCGTGATCGCTCCGCTCAGCACCACCCGCGACTCCACGGTCTCACCGCAAAGCCTCACCGCAGTTTTTGCCGGCGACGCCGACCACGTCCCGTGGATGTGCGACCTGCACCTGGATAGACAGGGGCATCCCCGCATCACGTTTTCCGTGCAGCGCAACAGTTCGATCGGCCGCGGGAAAAGGGGCATCGTCGATGGTCAGGATCTGCGATACCACTACGCCCGCTGGGACGGCCGTGCCTGGCACGTGCACGAAATCGCCCATGCCGGGAGCCGTCTGTATGCCGGGGAGGACGACTACACGGGTCATGCCATCATGGACCCCCAGCGGCCGACCCGGGTCTACCTCTCCACCAACGCCCACCCCGTCACCGGCAAACCCCTCGTCAGCCAGACCGACGGACTCCGCCACTGGGAGATCTACAGTGGCGACTCCACCGATGACGGCGCCACGTGGACTTGGACCGCGATCACCCAAGACTCCACCGCCGACAACCTCCGCCCCATCGTCCCGATCTGGAACAACGCCGGCGACCGCACGATCCTCCTCTGGCCTGTCTCTTATACACATCTCCGAGCCCACGAGACTAAGGCGAATCTCGTATGCCGTCTTCTGCTTG
>ENA-ORBV01015733-ORBV01015733.1-microbial-mat-metagenome-genome-assembly--contig:-NODE-15733-length-11079-cov-6.238684_pt1 | contig 11079 bp, 5 predicted proteins | sample MGYA00237777_ERZ505514 | MGnify/ENA primary metagenome ERZ505514 (study PRJEB26160, sample SAMN06269048) | microbial mat metagenome | isolation source: Oligotrophic lake microbial mat | place...
TTTCACCACTGTGAGGCCAAAGCTCCCCACATCTGAACTGAAGTCTCCAGCAAGTTGTCAACCAACATCTGCATGGAAACAATGTTACTAATGTCAAATTGTCTTTTCTGCATCAACTCTGACCTGAAAGAAAGGTTAGAAGGGTGTCATGTCCTCAGTTTTGACATTTTTTCACCACTGTGTGCCCAGATTTCACTGCGTCTGAACTTCCTTCTGCAGCGCAGTCTCTGTCCCCACTTGAATTTTTTTGCGGGATGCACACTGTCAGTCACATGCAGTCATTGATCAGTTTGAATCATTGTTCGGTTTAGCAAACTGAACCGAACCAATCGGTTCTGACCGGTTCGGTTCGGTTTGGAATTAATCGCTCCGGCATGCAAAACAGAGAAAATTCGGTCTCACATGAGACCAGCAAGAGCGGGGAAGCACATGAAGGGGTAGCTTTGATTGGAAAACCCTGCTTGCAGACTGCATGCATTTCAGCACAAAAAGTGTAAAAGTGACGGTTTGGTGTTTGATGTTTTCATGGTGCCTCACTTAACAAGCATGTTCTGTGGATGAGCGTTCATGTGTGTTTCAAGCTCCCCCTGCTTGCTGTGTTTTGATCTTGTTGAATTCAGTCACGGCACATTGGTCTGCAGGAGATCAATGTGGAATTTTGGCATTCTCCCCACTGCTCAAGAGCAAGCGCGCGCAAGCACGCAAGCATCCCCGTCATGCTGTTCTGTGGGTTTGGTGCTGAAAGCTGCTGCGCTTTGCCCTCAACAGTTCTGCCACATGTGTTGCCCTGGCAGAGTGAGACCCCCCCATGGGAAAACTGATTCTGTTTCATTGTCTGTCTTTTCTAATTCACCAGGACACTTCTGTTCATTCTCTGTCTTTTGCAGCAAATGTAACAGGACATTGGGAGCAATGCAAAATGGTCTTAACATCAGTGACCATGCTTTTGGCGTTAAGGGACAATTTGGTCGGCTCAACATTTTGCTGTGAAGCGACGTGGTGTGGTCGTCCACAACTCTGAAACATGCTCATTGATCACCAACAACTTGTCACAAAAGAGCACAATCGTCAGCAACAAATTTTGTTTTGGGAAAAGCTTTTGACTGCAATGTTTCACCAAAGCAATTGTCTGTTTGTGTCACAAATGAGAAGCTCACAAGAAATCAAACTGGTGGAGGTGCATTTTGATCAAATGGACCTGGCTCTCAGGAAAACAGACTGCACATTTCTGACAAAACAGCACCAGTGTCCGCAGAGACACACATCGACATGACCTTTCCAAAGATCCAAATGACTCTTTCTTCTCTGAAGTCTTCTGAATTCGTCGACGCAACACCATGACTGGTGCGATGGAATGGGTAGAACGCCACACAGTGGCTCAAAACCTAGTGCACAACTTCACAGAAAAGTGCGGGATTGATTTGCCCTGTGACGGAAACCATGTGTCTGCTCAATTCCTGTCTGACAGATTCGAATCACCAGCGCGACTCCGGTTGAGCAGTGGGTGAAATCATCCACATGTTAACTCCAGTGGAGATGTGCTTGTCTGTTTGTCAAAACTTGGTCCAATGTGTCTTGGATGTGCTCAGCTTTGCTAGCTTTTGCCAGACTGACATCTTGGCTTGATCAATGATTGTGTCGCAAAAGTTCATGCTGCACCCTGCTTTCTTTTAGCAGTTTCTGTTCCATCATTCAAGCTTGCTTTTTTTTTGCAGCATTGTGATGATGACAATGTTCAGCTTGTTGCATGCCTTGAATGAAAAGACACTTTGAGCTCTAGCCTGGCACTTGACCAGGTGGCTAACAGCTGCAGCAGTGCAGAAGAAGTGTGCACTTGCACACGCACTGTCTTGACAATTTTGTTGTCACACTTGAAGAACTCTCATGAGATCAACAAGTTTTGCTTCAACAGACTGGAGATGGAAAAGATTGACTCAAAAACAACTTAACAAAAGGAAACAAATGTCAGGGAGGGTGAACCAAAAAAAAGATTGTTTGCCATTGATCCAGAACATCTTGTTGTTGAGTCTTTGACTTCATGACGAATTGTTTGGCTGCTGTCTTGCAACCCATCTGACCTTCACATGACAGCAAAACAAAATGGAATGTTTCAATTGAGACTTGCGAAAACAGAACAAATTCAAATCAATCATTTTGCGCACATGCAATTGGACATGAAGCTGAATAGAGTATGAGTGTGCAAATTAACCTGCTGAGTTTCATTTTCCGCCAATGAATTTGTCGGCTTCTCCAAACTGCTTCATTTCAACCTTGACACAGTTTATCTCACACAAAGCTATGACTTTCTCCACAGGTTTGACATTTTGGTTAGCTCAACATTTTCTTGTAAAGCCATTTGCTTGTTAATTACAACATGTCACAAAAGAGTGCAATCATCAGCAAAAACTTTTGGGGGGGGACGTTTCCGACTGCAATGTGATGTTTTGCCCAAGCAATTGTCTCTGTGTGTCATAAATGAGAAACTTATGACAAATTGAATTGGGGTGCATTTTGATCAAATTGACTGGGCCCTCAGGAAAACAGACTGAACATTTCTGACAAAACATCACCAGTGTCTGCAGAGATGTGCATTGCCATGACCTTTCCAAAGATCCAAACAATGACAGTTCTTCTCTGAAGCATTCTGAATTTGTCAAGGCAACACTGGGAACCACTTGATTCCCAAGATTCTCAACCAAGGTCAGAAGTTGGGTCCTGACATGGGATTCGCGAAACTATTCGCGACTGGATCTTGAAGAAACATGATCTTTCCAACCGCTCATCGACTCGTGATTGATTGGTAAATTCGCCTTGGTAAATTAATTTGAAAGCGGGTTCCGCGTAAGGTTAAGCCGGGTCCCTCCTTCCCGTGAGCGCGGTGTATGTCGTCGTACTACTACTAGCACTCCGAGTGCGAGCCAGCACTGCACAAGTCCTGTACAGACTGTCTAACTAGAGTTAGAGTACCAGTACCAACCTGGTACTAGCTAGCTAGTAGTACTAGCTAGTAGTAGTACTATAACCACCATCATTATTCCGCATGGAAAGATTGAACCGAAGATGACGGATTGACAAACACAAGTCAGTATATGATTATTATATGGGAAAGAAGTGGGTCTAATAGCTTTTGATTATCTAGCTGCGAGATCTGCACGAGGGAACACTTGTCTATCTAGAAGTGTTGATTGTGAAGGCGGAAGGGAGAGAAAGATGTTCTTCTCTTCTATGCGCGAACGGCACGTAGAAAACAAATCGACCCAGACTCTGAATGGTAGTAACAGCAACATGAACGGTAGCTCCAACAACAACAGCGACAGAACTCGTGGCATTCTGCAGCGCAATCATTCTGGCAAGGTTCGTCAGCGTGCGACACAACAATGCTCCAGAGCCGCTGCCGGGGACCTCAACTGCAACAGCAGCAACAACAATGGCCACAATAATAACTCCAATGGTGTCAGAAAATTACTTGGCACAGCCAGTAGTACTTCCAATATACAAAACCTTTTATTGCCTCAAGGAGGACCCCATGTCCATCAAGCATCGTCTCGAATCTTGGATGCCTTGGCACATCCAGCTCAAGCTGCTGCCGCAGCTGCTGCGGCAGGAAGTCAACCCCAAAGAATCCGTGGAAGGAAGCGCAAGGCAACAGCCTCTTTGGGGCTCTTGACGTTCATGTGTATAGCGGTAGTCAAATACTCGGGGAGCATGTATGACGACGACAACAATATGTACAGTGTCTTGGACAGCACCATTACCACCAACAGTGACGCGGCTGCGGGTGCTGAATCCGTGGAAGCCAACAGTCGTCGAGCACAATTGCGCAGTCGGTCTCCCGACAACAATGACAATACGAATATCGAGAATAATAACAATTCACCTCTGCTTCCCACTTATTCGCTGGCACGCATAATTTCATCCTCCAACACCGACAACAGCAATATTGTGGCAGAGAATTCACAATCACAACCTCCCAATCACATTGTATTAAGAAATCGAATTGTCCATGCCCTCAAGGCGGCCTTTGTGGCCGATGCGGCTTCCATGGGAACGCATTGGATTTACAACCCCGAAGACCTCAAACAGGTTGTGGCCAAACATCCCGTACGACCCGAATTTCACAGTCCACCGGCGCCTCAATTTTACGATGCCGACAAGTATCCGGGCCATTATGGACCCGGACAGGCCAGTCCCTATGGAGAACAATTCATGTTTGTCACCGATCATGTGGCGAGCATGGCACGGTCTTTTGCTGCCGCCAAGGCCATGTTGGAATACGATGATGACGATGAACGACAGGCGGATCCCGTGTCCATTGTCGAACCCATGTCGCATGCCATGCAAGAATGGGCCGAATCCTTTGGAGGACGACCCGATCATGCCATGTCGGATTTTCTCATTTGTCGACGAGAACTCTTGGATGCCCGCAACAGTGTGGGCCGCGGGGGTGGTGGGGGAGGCAGTAATGACGGCAATCCTCCTCCCAAGGATGGTGGCGAGAAAAAGACGGCAGACGAAGGGGAAGAGGAAGATGATGACGAGGAAGCCACCACCGGCCGTCAAGTAGAGGATCCCTCTTGTGGGGCCAATGATGACCAAGCTCATTTCTTTCTCAAAATCATTCCCATGACTTGCTTGTATGTCGGTCATCCGCATCGTCATCATTATGTCGAACAGGCCATTCGAGTTCATCAAAACAATGATTTGGCGGTCATGTATGGATTGGTACTCAGTGATTTGTTGGAGCGAGTCTTGTTGATTGGTATTGACATCATCGCTGGTGGCGAGGGGGAGAATAATGATGGACAGGACGAAATCATTGAAAAGCCAGTCAAATCGCTGCGCGAAGCATTGGATGTTACCCTGAAGGGATTGCAAGAACAACACGACGAAGAAAGTTGGTTCCATTTTGCGGTATCCCTCACGCAACATCATCAAAACAGAGAATCCCTCATTGCGGGATGGGCCCAAGCCAGGGAAACGGCGGAACAAAAGCAATCGATGGATGCGGTAGCGGCACAACTCGGACCCCGAGGACGATCTTGCCACATGCCGGGGGCTTTGATTCTTTCCCTTCATGCCCTCTATCGTGCCACACAGGAACAGTCGCCAGAAGAGACCAATCCGCCCGGTACTGCGACCAATACTGAAAAGAAAAAGGGTTCCTCGTCTCTCACACATGTCTACAAGGGATACGATTATTACGTCAAGGCGCTCATGGGGACCCTTCAAAAACCCAAAGAAGAAACCTTACCCCCCAAAGAAAATACACAGCTTGTTTCTGCCATTCGCGAGAATATTTTTGCCGCCGGGGATACCTGTAGCCGGGCCATTTTAATTGCCGCCGTCTTGGGGGCAGCCTACGGTGAACCGCCGCGTGACTGGTGGCAAAAGATGTACCCCGTCCTTTCGGGTCAAGTGGAAGAGGCCGCCTTTACCATTGCGGATTATGCCAGTCGACGATTCCATCATCGTCGTCGTCGTCGTCATCGGAGATGAAAAAGACGGTGGAGAGAAACATTGTGAAAGAGTTGGTTATAAGGGGATTCATTGAAAGCGTTGACATGTCGTGAATGTGTTACTAAGTTTGCTCAAACTTAATATTTGGCAGAAAACAACTTGTAGACTGCTTGTTAAATGCACCATTTGTTTACACATGCATCAAGCTAGCTAGAGTATCGATACCCACCATTGCCAAAGACTGGCGACAGCTATGGTGCTTCTACATTAAAAAAGGGCATCTTTTCTGCTAGCTACTAGTAGCCCTTATCACCTAAGAGGTCCAAGATGCCAACCAGAAGCACCTTAATTTCCAGTTCTTCAGGGCAGAAGATTTCATTTCTCGTAGAAAACGCTACTGTATGAGAAAATGTAGTAGTTGGAATTTAAACTATTCCTAATTGGTTGTTTTACACCAAAAACTCCATTCACTGGACAGCTTTTGACGTTCCCAGCAGATTTCCCAATCTCTTTCATTGATTGCACAGCATCTCTTGCTCAGATGAAATAATCTCATTCCAAACCTAGTCAGCAAGACCTTTCCATGCATCTCGTATTGGGAAGGGGACTCCGCAGACGCGTGCATGGGTAGACCCAAAAAGCAATAACGTGGTTCAACCACGTTATGGTTGATGGTTCATGAACTCGGCGCTGGCCAGAAATTAGTAATACCTCCATATACATAGAAAATGCACACACTCAACCCAGCAAGGACCACAATGCATCTACAAGATCCCATGCCTCTAGCGCCGGTGCCCCTCCTTTGGCTCCTATACATTGATGCATATTGGAATATTTAGGAGAGGTGTTTGACACGTTGCAAGTACCCACAATTTGGCCATTATAGCCACATTCGGTCCCATTGAGCAACAAGGGGTCGGCAATGGCAGCACGTCCATTGATGACAATCATGTTCTTGCGGTCCTGTTTTTTTCGCTTTTCTTGGACGAATCTTTCGGCATTTCGGACCCTGTACTCGTCGCGTTTGGCAAAGGCACCGGCAAAGACAATGGGCCCCGAATAATATTGGGCAAATTCTTGGAATGAGGGTGCCCCGATATGTTCAAAATCAATGGCTTGTTCGGGATGTCGTGCTTGATAGGCCAAGGTATCGCGTCGAAAGGAAGTCCCTTGTGTTCCTGCATACTGGTGCAAGGGCCCCAACACCAAGGCATCCATTTGATCCAGTGGTTTGTGCACGACCACCATTTCTAAAATATCTTTCCATCGTTTGGAATACAAAAAGGGCTGATTGAAGATCGCATAAAGGGTAATATTGTGTTGAAAGGTGTACATGAGAGCCACATTTTTACCTCCATTGTTGCCGTCCGAATCAAAATCCATCAAGGATTTGCTAGAGATTAATTGTTCTTGATATTGACAGACCAATTCCGTAAATAATTGTCGTGTATGAGAATGGCCAATAAACAGAATGGATTGTGGCTTGTTTTTGTGGATTGGGATAAAGGTGGGTCGGTTCCCCCAATTCGCCATTCGTTGTCGAAAGGCTGGTACATGCAACAAGGTCCTCTTGGACGTCAACGGCGAGGATGCAAAATATGTCATAATTTCGTCATCGGTCGCATTGGACAGCGCTGTTCTGGTGCGGACATTGGCCCACATGGCATCGACAAATTTCTCGTAATGGGGACCCGCACATTGATAATGCAATTCCGGCAAGAATGGATTCATGGCCTCGGTATGAGACACGCGTTTTTCGTCCAAGACGGGAGCGGGTCTGACACGACAAATTCGAAGTCCATCGGGGTCGGTCGAAGAAACCGTAGACAAATCCACAACTGGATCAGCAGCAGTAGTAGCGATAGCAGTATCGGTGGAGCTGCTTTCTGGCGTTTCTATTCTTGTTTCGGAAGTCTCCCAAAATGGGGCGGCGATGAACGTGGATGTCACATTACTATTATGAGTAGTATGATTATTCGAGATGGCGTGATTCTCTTCGACTTGATAGGCCGGCAAAAACGGCGAGGCATAAAAGCGACCCAAAGCCACCAACACGAAGGAAAACACCATGCCTCCTACAAAGACCACGGGTCGTGATACACCAAGGTGTGTCATGATGTTCTTTCTTGACTATGAAAAAATCGATGGCATTCGATTTGGATTTTGGCCCGCTACAATATTGCAGAAAGATGAATAACGCTGCCAATTTTCGCTTTTAATTACGTTCTTGCTATTGGATGCTTGGAGGCAGCAACAGATACTAGCTAGCTAGACTCACTTACTACTAGCTACTTGTAGCACAACTATCACTTTTTGAACTTCTTGAAGTAGTAGGTAAAAAATAACTAGCAAGTCGTGGGAAGGGTCATATCCAACGCTTCGAGGTTTGCGAATATTTTCGGTCATCGTCATTTGATTGTTCGCAGGAACCTTCGCTCTATGTTTTCACTTTTTTCTGTTTATCTTGACTGCCCTTCAAACTTGTCATCTGATGCAGACTAAGGGTATGGGTAATGTCAGGTCAGGGCTAGGTCAAATGATAGGACTTCAGATTGACGAGGCTACTACTAGGGCAAACATAACCGGCACCTATTGGTTCACTTCTTTGCTACTTTGGGAACATCAAGCGTTTAGAACATTAAAGATCACGTGGCATAGCTGGGTCACTTTTGCTGTGGCGTCGGCCTTAGGGTCCTGTAGAAGCAGCGCATTGCCAACCACTTTTCTGTTCAGTTCCGGTGTTGTCCCGCTTGCTGTAGAGGGGATCTCTAACTGGTGATCATTTTTTAATTTCTTCAGGTATGTTTTGTTTCCCGAATACTCCTCAGGAAATTCATAACCCAGGAGCGTTGCCACTCGTTCCACCTCATTCCAGTTTGAGTTGGCGACGGGCTTCTTGAAGGCAAAATTACGTTTCTTTAGTGGGACAACAGGAACGTACTTGCAGCATTGCAGCAGGTACTGGTCATCCTCATCGTCTGACTCAAATACAAACCTATAGGCATCGCAGAAGAGAGCACAGTACCACAGCACTTTCACAGGGTGCAAGCTGTGGTCTTTCGAAATTGTATCCTGCAGCAAATAGAGACGCCAGTCCCCTGCTACACCATTTTGCCCTTCCTTGACCAAAACAAACACATCTACAGCATCGAAAGATGTGTCCTTGGGTTCCAACGCAATGGCGGAAGCGTCACCTTCCAGGTCGCTGGCTTCGAGCACCGCTAAAGCCTCTTGGAAAGCACCCTGCAGCTCCTTTATTTCAAAATGCTCGAGCTTACACTTTGGAAAGTTGATGACTTCATCCTTTTCATTGTCCCTTTCATTGTAGCTATACCATTGAAAGCTTCGGACCATATCGTTGGTGATCAGGAAATGGGCGGCCTTTTCGAACAAAACACCCTTCGGAGAAGGAACCTCAAAGACTCTCTTCAATAACTTCGTCACAGTGTCTTTCTCCAGGGTTTTCGCATGATCCCAGAATATCTTCTCTGCCAGAGGGGAACAAAACCGCCAATTAAAATCCACAAAACAATTCTTCTCATTTGGGTCAGTAACCGTCGGATCTGGTACAAGAATGTGACCAGGGGAAGTCTTAGACATGGTGTTGAACTTCTGCTGGACCTGTTGCGATTGCAGCATACTTGGCATCCATTTAGCCATCTCATCGTCAATGCATCTAATCTGCTCTTCAAGCTCACGCACAGCTGCTTGTTTTGCTTCCTCCAGACCCTCTTCTGTCGCTATGGCTATAAAGTTGTCACAGGCGCGCATGTTGCCGCCCCATATAAAGTAGCAAGCTTCCACGGCTTCTTTCTTCTCCTTAGCTTTGGCACTCAACATGGCTGACTTTTTCCACGTCGGAAGATTCATCACTTTTTTGTATCCAGTGGTCTTGGAAAGTACATATTCGTAGTTCTCCCTCTTGGGGGATGAAAATATCAACGTCACCCCCACACTTTGCCTAGGCTTTGCTTTCGCATGATCGGCAGCATTCTCTTTTGATCCCGGTGAATCAAACAAATACACCAAATCCGGGTCGTCCCTAAGGGCTGATTCGGTCTTAATGTCGTCAGGGTTAACAGCCTCCATGGAACCATCCTTGGAGACGATCCACGCTTTTCCCAAAGACCCAGAGTGAAAGAAAACCCTGAGGTTTTTACGGAGAAGCTCCGCCACAAACGCATTGATAGACCAGCTCTTGCCAATTCCGGCAGCACCACTGATGACATGCAGGATTGCACCTCCTGATCTGCGTTTTTTTTTGTCCGTTATGTGACTCAAGATGATTTCGCCAACATCCATGACACATTGCCTAAGGTAGAAGGGGCTGTTATCTGGACCCGAACCCAAGTACCAACTGCAATTGGCAATAGGAGGAATCTTTACAACGTTCTTCTCTTCCTCCATGAGGGTCTTCTTGGTATCCCCATCCGCAGCTGACCGCTTACTGTCAGGTTCTTCTGTTGCATTTTCATTCACTCGCTTCCTCTTGCTACCGGCAAAAAGAGTAGCACGTGTTTGCGCCCAATTCGACCCAATCCTCTTCATTTCATCATTATTGTCAGGCGCTGAGGCTGGAGCGATGTCATTAAGGGAAATCAATCGATAATATACCCGTGTACATTTAATAAAAACACAGAGTTGGAGATTAATTGTTAGTGAAGGACGATTTGTTTTTTTTAACAACACACGGTCAGACCAAATCTAGAACACTTCTAGAACCATCTTTTCTTACCATTTGCTTTCCCCGTCCAGTGGCAGGTCCCCGGTGCTTCGAGAATGTCATCTCTGACCATCAGATCACCATCTGGATGTACCAGTGTGCCATCACCAATCGTATCGAGTACTTGTGCCACAGTCCGTTTCTTCGCACTGCTAAACGGCCACTTGCGGCTGCTATCAGCTGTGTCAACAATGGTGATATCTGCCATGTTGTTCGACGCTTGTTGTTTCTTCCACTGCATGCCTAGCTAGCTAGTGTTGAACTGCTGCTGTTAGTGGTTTTCCCTCCACGGTGCAAAGAAAGGTTCGAGAGCTATGCTGCTCTTGTTGATGTCTGATCCGTCTCCTTTGACATTCCCCCTTGCGTCCATAGAGCTATCGCGGTTCTGTAATCCTACGTCACCTCCACCCTGTGATCAGTTGTCAGGCTCCGACATCCAAAAAGGATGTCTATCTGCAAGAGAGGAGGAGGATAAAGCAATAGCATCAGCCACCCTCTCTTCTACATGTGCACCGGCAAGAGATTAACAAACAAAACAAAACCTCCACCCGCCCTGATGAATCAATCCGTGGTCTGTCCCGTTGGGTATGTACGTGATGTCAAATTTCACCGGATAGTGCCAGTCTTGCCAGGTAGTGATTAACACCTTCGTCAAGTCAGCATCGTCACAAGCAAGGCGAACCACCGTTCACCCACATTGCCACATTCTTTCCCATCTGGACACATCTGGTCCAGATAACTCGGAGCACGTGCCTACTATTCACTTAGTATGATGAAAAGAGAGCACATTGGCTCTAACAGTTTCAGCAAGTTGCAGTTCGTTTAAACTGGAAGCCACTGATGTGGTAGGCCCCCAACATTTTTAGAACTGATGTCTCACTCATGACTGGCACCTTTCC
>ENA-ORBV01015736-ORBV01015736.1-microbial-mat-metagenome-genome-assembly--contig:-NODE-15736-length-11078-cov-8.633851_pt1 | contig 11078 bp, 5 predicted proteins | sample MGYA00237777_ERZ505514 | MGnify/ENA primary metagenome ERZ505514 (study PRJEB26160, sample SAMN06269048) | microbial mat metagenome | isolation source: Oligotrophic lake microbial mat | place...
CCCTGGTCCTCACCTTCCCCACCTTTCCTCAGTCACCTACAACTTGCCAGATTAATTGAGTCTCCCCCTCCTGACTCTGCTCCAATTTGACTCCAAAAGAGGTCGTCGTTTGGTTCATATTTATCTTTTTGTATCCATGTCTCTCAAGTGAATTTCGAAGGAGTTCCATGATGTGTTTTATCATTCTTCCTTCCTTCTGTTTGTTTGGTTCCAATCTCATTTTGCAATGACATACTCAACCTTACCCTGTGGGCGATGGGGGGTGGCTGTTCCACATCGAGTGTCTTTTAAAGTTTCTTTCGAGACAGTGCCGGGTTACCACTGGCTGCTGTTCACCCTAATGGCACCAATCTTTGAGTTAACAACAACACTGTTGTTTTAGGTTCAAGCTTGCTGTCAAGGAAGCATGAACAACACATGCACCACAGGTTAGTGAACTGAATCATGGTGCCAATGAGATGCTTACAAGTGTTTGAAGATGGTTTGGGAAGCAAGCTGGATAATGGCATGTTCCAAAGGACACTCTGAGAGTTTTTTGTAAGGTGCTACACAAAGACATCTCCTTCTTGGGGGTAGAGGTTGCATGCGCCATGGTCAGGATCTGACATCATGTTCATGCAAACCTATCCAGACATTTTGTCATCAGAGTCATGTGCTGTAAATTGATGGCTTTGGACAGTAGACGATTCCAGGAGTAACAAGCAGAAAACTTTCAGCAATGAGGAAATGCTGGCTATCAAGAGATTTAGATCTTGGGACAAACTCACAGTCCTGTGTCTCTTTTCCAACAGAAAAACAGAAATGGCATACAAAAGACAGATTCGTGGTACTGCAACAAGACCTTTGCTACAAGGGCCCAACAAGTCACAAGCATGCTTTGCCTAAACAAAAAGAAGACACTGTGTTATAAGTCTCACTAGCTAGTAGGAGAGAGTTTATAATCTCAAATTAGTAGTTATTATTTGCTACAAGAATCAAACATGACGCTGGTTTCACTGCTCTCGAATTGGACAGTAACAGTTGATGCATTCAGTTGGGCCGGATCCTAATATTTTTTTCTTCCAGTACTATTTTTTCCGCGCAGCAGCTTTCTTCTTTTTTGATTTTGCAGTTGTTCCGAGGTGGTCCTTTATGGCTCGGTCGATTAGTTCTTCCACGGCATGCTGCCTCGTCCTGTCGTACGCGTCCTCCCACCAGGGCAGCGTATAAGTCAACGTGAGCTCACTAAAAGCCTTGGAGACGTTGTCCATATAAGTAGGAAGAAACACATTCTGATAAATAGCCGAGAGTAATTTCAAGGCTTCTGCTGAATTTCCACAAGCCATGGAGGCACCAACAATTCTCCAAAGATCCTTCGCATGGTCCAACCTGTATCCGCCTCGAACAGCATACTTGATCTTTGCAGCTTCCTGATAATACTGAAGCGCCATAGGAAAGTTTCCGTTTTGGGCACAACATACACCTTCCATTACCAATAGATCTGCTCCGGCATTGTGCTGTAGAGAAGGGGAGAGCTTAGCGAAGACATCCCTACAAGCTGCTCGTTCGTTTGATGACATGACCCGCTCAACAGCTACTGCCATTTTGACAGAATCCTTTGTGACTAGCGCCGCTGCGTCTTTGTATGCCCGATGGATTCGTCCTTCCAGCTTTCGTAGTTCCTCTGAGTTGCGAATCAAGTGGCACCAATCGCATTGGCAAGAAAAACCAACATGTGGCTCAATCCAGTTTCGGAATATGGTCTCGCGCTCGGCAAAAGACTTCTCGTGGCTAACATAAGATAGGGTCAATTCCTCATCACTTTCCACATCTTTCGTTGTCCAAACAAACATTTGATCACCAATTTGTTTCCATGTACAATTGGGAGAACATGAATGGTTGAAAAATGATTCATTGACCCCTGGTAAGGAAGACGGAAAAGATAGGCGGAAAAGGACAAGGTTAGATCAAAGTGGCAATGCAAAACAAGCAAACATTGTCAAGTCTAACTCACAAAGACCAGAGCCAGAGCTCACTTCATCGTCCATAGGCTCACGTGACTTCTGGAGATGTTGATGATGCTCCCATGCCTGCTCTACCTCTTCCCCGGAAACTACTGCGAAAGTATTGCTTGTCATGACCCTGTGGGCTCTCTTTATATCAATCTTGCCATCGTCAGCACCGCCATCCACAACTTCGCCACACTCAGATGCTAGGGAATATACGATCGGTCGTATCTCTGGCCTTCGGTGCATCAGTGAAATCAGTTCATTTTCTAGCTCCATGGACGACCCTTTAAGCACTTGCTTTGAATATGGATCGATGCTGTATCCATGTGTGGTAGCGAACGGTGGACTGCTACAGAAGACCAATGCCTTGGAAGAAGAAACCAGAGTGTTGCTCCCGATTTTCTCATTCGCCAAAGTACCCCTGTACTTGAAGCTTGCTCGCTTTGAGATGTCGACACACCGCTGGATTTTGGGAGACGTATAGTTAGAGTGAAAGGTTTCCAGTACTTGCCTTGGCCGACGATATGCCTCTTTTTTCATCGCAGCAAGGTCGTATAGACCTTGCTGCTCCAACAGCAGTCTGGTAATATCCTCTTTCAGCTTCTGGAATTCTTTTCCTTTTTCTTCAGCAATGAGATTGGATGCTTCAAGGATCTTATTGAGTCGGATTTGAGCTGTGGCGAGACGATACATAGCTTTTGCGTGACTACAATCTAACTTCAATGCGGATGTTGCATGTGTTTCTGCTTCCTCCCATTGCTGTTTCCGGATCCGAACTTCCGCTAGGTTTCCATGACATGCCAGCTGGTCCTCTTCCGTGATGTTTTCGCATGCCAATGCACGAGAATAGAGTCGCGCCGCAGTTTCATATCGCCCTTTGCGAAATGCGTCGTTGCCCTCCATCCGCAGCTGATTGGGATTGAGACCCTCCGTGTCCACCAGCTTTTTACCTTTTTTGGCTGCGAGCCAAGATCGCCGAGAAGGAAAAATCCTGACGCATTCTGGATTATCACATCGCAACAGGAGATTACGTTCCGGATCGTCACCCGAATTCTTCATGTAGGGTGCGAGAATTGCAAGATAGGTCCCCTCTGGAAAATACTCGTTCGGGTCTTCGTTATCGGGTACAAAATTGTACAGAGAAAACAATAGACAGTCTCCTATATCATCTTCTACCAACAGGTTGGTTCCTACGAGTCGATGTGCCGCGTAAATTGTCTTTCCAAACAAAATGGACTGCTCGTGAATATGATTCACGTTCATTGCAACCTCTCGTAGGGTAGTAGCCTTGAGGGTGAGTATTGATGGGGCTGGACCATGCAGAACATGTGGCCTCATGGTTTGTCGAACGTAAACTTGAGCCTTTCCCCTCTTGGGCGGCTTGTCCCTCTTTTTCTGTTGAGCTGCTGTTTCCTCGTGCATCCGGACGAATCCCATCTTGTTGATAAATGGCGGTGGAAGTCGCGACCGATTCGTTGGCGGTGGTCCTCGCTCCTGCGCTTTCTTCGTCTGGGCAATGACGTCCATTCCTATGCTATTTGTTTCGGGACCATGCGCATTTTCCTCCTGTGAGCCCATTGCCTCCACCATCTCCAAGAACGACGACATGTTTCAATGAAATGGACGTTGGTCCGTATCTGTTGAGGAAAATACTCTTCTATTGTGCGCCGATGGAGCTACTGAGTGAAGGTTGGTTTCTCTTGGCTCTGTCTTGTTGTACGTAGCATGACAGGCTGCATTGATTCAACCGCGATATATTCATTCATTGATTGGTTCGGAAATTTTCCATCGTGGAACTTTTACTGCAGTACGTTTCAGACATTCACAACCAAGCAAGCCTTTGTTTTGCCAGATGAGAAAAGCTCGCGCACCTCCTCTTTATTGAGGACCGCACACTCATCCTCTCCGTTTCGGCCCTCGTTGTTGATCCTCACAACCTCAACCGATCCGCTTTGCTGTAATTTATCAGTCTTGATGTGGTTATGGCCGAAGAGATACTTCGCGGCTTCTGACAAAGGCTAACACTCACTGTATAGATAACGACAAGCTAGCTAAGACACAAGGCGTATTACCTTGTCTCGCAAGCGCTTGTCTACAACTGTACGACGAAAAAACTGTGCTAGACTTTCGGCAAGGCGATTTTTCTGTATGGTCTCTTCTTGATAACCCGAATTTCGATGTTCACCTCCAATCGCATCTCTCGATCAACGCTGCGCCTGACGGCGAGGCTTCAACCGCATTCAGTAGTATCTGCTCGCTCATCGTCAGTTGTCAAGCCTGCCAAGATTGTGCAAATCCACAGTTTGACATCTAAACAGATTCATCGCTCGTGCAATCGACTGCAACTAGCCAATAATTACTCAAGCAACTCCAGAAATGTCAGCATCCAAATTGACAAGAAGATAAAATCAAACGCAGATAATTGGAAGTCCCTCTTGAGCATATACGAAATCGAAAGTGGGAAATTCGACCATCGGAACTGGGCGTCCCTTTTCAACCGACTAAAGAATGTGAGTGAGAAAGACATTGAACGAATGAAAAACGACAACACATTCAAAAAGATGATAGCCTCACTTGAGCACCAGTTGCTCATAGACGTGAAAGAAGCTGCCAAAGGCAAGGGAAATTCTGACGTTCAGACTTTATCTAATATCTTGCACGCACTAGCTAAACTAGGAATAAAAAATGCGCCATTCTTGGAGGTGGTAGAAGAAGAAGCTAAGTGGATTTTAGCTAAAGGCGACCCTCAGGCAATTGCAAACATTGCATGGGCCTGCGCCACACTACAATACCAGGCCCCTGCTTTCTTTCAGATACTTGACAAACAAGCAGCTCGCCTTGTAAACAAAGGAACTCCGCAGAACATCTCAAACACCGCTTGGGCTTGTGCGACACTGCAATACAAGGCCCCTGCTTTCTTTCAGATGCTCAACAAACAAGCAGCTTACCTTGTAAACAAAGGAAACCCTCAGGCAATTGCAAATACAGCATGGGCTTGTGCCACACTCCAATGTGATGCCCCTGCTTTCTTTCAGATGCTGGACAAACAAGCAGCTCACCTTGTAGGCAAAGGAACCCCCCAGACAATTGCAAATACAGCATGGGCTTGTGCCACACTCCAATATGATGTTCCAGATCTTCTCTTTGAAATTGATTCGCATTCCGAAAAACTCGTGGTATCAGGAACCACTCAAGCCATTTCCAATACAGTGCTTGCATTTGCAGAATTAGGATACGTACCAGAAGCTTTGTTCGGGCATCTCTCGAGCCACTTGGAAAGATTCCTTAAATCAGCCGACCTTCAAGCCATTTCCAATGTACTCTGGTCAATCGCTTCACTCGACATCCCGCACGAAACAGAAATAATATTTCAAGCTTTGTGGGAAAAGGTTGCCCTGCGGAAGACATCCATGCTTGTAGATGAGAATCTTCGGCAACTTGCGTTTGCTGCGGTATATGCGAGGGTGAGTGGTCGTCAACTAGTAGTCGAGATTCCCACGAGTCTCGAAAAACAAATGGTAGAATCCATTTCCAAACAAACAGATGATGCAGAAGGCACAAATGAAAACGAGTTCTCTTCGCTCTTGAGTCAGATTGGATTCGAGCACGAACGACAAGTGACGCCATTTGGCGATACCGTAGGAAGCTTTCTCGCGATTGATTTTGCTTGTAAGAAAAGGAAGATTGCAATCGAGTATGATGGCGAGCATCATTTCCTGAAAAATCTATCAATGGGACAAGCAACAATTGGTCGAGAGACTGGTCGTACAGTTGCCAAGCGACGCCTGTTGCAAAAGCTTGGCTGGAAGGTTGTCAACATTCCTTACATGGACAATATCGAGCTGTCCAAGAATTCGTCCGCAAAACAAGCAAAGAAGGATTATTTGAAGAAAAAGCTTTTAGGGGTTGGCGTGCATTTATAGTGATACGAGCAAAAGGGAACTAGTTCATAATTATTTAAGGGAAAACGTAAAATAATTTATACCTCGCGTGCGACATTATTCCACCCAAGTGTATTCGAGTTGGTAGGTTCGACCGAAACAAATGGTGCAGGTACCCAACTATATAGACACCTATGAAAGCCCTGGTCCACTCGAACCATTTTCAAATATTTCACTTCATTACGCAAAACACAATACCTATAATTAAAATTAACATTCGTAGCAGTTTTTCTACTTCAGGCGAGTAGAAAAAGGATTCTGGGGTATTGATTTATACTGTAGCAACAACAACGCCATCTGTGATTTCTTCTCCAAGGACACCAAATCACGTCACGTGCCGCCGAGCCATGCATGCATTAGAACATGGTCATCCTTTCTTTATTCTGTCAACGCATCATCGCCGCTGATCAAATTTTCTCTACTTTCTTTGTGTCTATTTGGTTACCCTCCAAACAATTCTGCCACACGCTTGGCGTCTCGTTGTTTTTTTAGTTCGGCTTCTCGAATTTGATCTTCGGCACGCTGTTGTTTGGCTTTCTTGTCGGCCTCTTTTCGTGCCAGCCTCGCCTCTTCGGCTTTTTTCATGGCTTCGGCTTGCTTGGCCTTTTCATTGGAACCGGGATCGATCATGCTATCCGTCATTCCCAAGCGTGCTTCGGTTCCGTCACCAAAGCCTCCCGTAGATTTACTGACAGCATCATAGGAAGGCAACGAATAATCCAATTTTTCGACGGCCAAAGTTGTGGTAGGGAAATCAAAGCTTTGCGGCGAATTGTCAAAGGCGGCAGGCAAGAGTGCTGCTCCGGCAATTTGAGATGCCACAGCCCATCCCATGACTGCGACAGTTGCGGCATTGGATGCTTTGGAAGCCTCCATTACGGGTGCCGTCCGAAGGGGTGCTGTAGATTTGGGTGGACAAAATGCCCAAGTGCTGTCCATGGAAAGGACCACCAAAGCTGTGCTGGCTGCCAATGCTGAGATCTTCATTCTCTTGTAATTGTCGTGGATAAAGGCTTCCGATGCAAGAAAGAGAGTGAGCGTTCAAGAATAAATAAATTGTGAGGCATTTCGTGCTTCGTCTGCCATCTTTTATTGGATCGCTGACTCCAGAGAGGCTGTCATCTTGATGGACCTACCAGCTCTATCTCCTGGTGTACAGCGAACTACTAAATAACTACTCTAGCTAGCTATTAGCTAGTAAAGGACGACCCAGTCAGCAAATGGAGCAGTCAAAGATATTCATTGAGTTGGATCTTCACACGTCAGCGATAGCTTTCGGAATGAGTGTGCATCTACCAAGACAAACCATGTTTTTGGTCAAAGATGCGTCTACAGGCTTCGTCTGGCCTTCTGCTCAATTTTTCTTCTTTCGCAACAAAAAAGGCGACGAGCGCGATCAAGCAAGATGCCAATCAGCAATAATCAAATGAATGAATCAATTATATTTTAGTTATTGTTAATTTGAGTTCTTGCGATCAATCGACAAGGAAGACAACGATCACTGAATGAAGCCAAGTTGTTGGAGAAGGCACAGTAACACAACTACATACAGTAAGGGTACAGCATCGGTGCAGTACGAGTAGGTGTCTTGACTAACGAAAGCAGCGGGGACTTAGTAGGTTCATAGCATTATTACTACTGTAACACCACCATGCCTCGGGTGGTGCTCAAAAAGTTAAATGCCAAAAAGGGCAACAGGAAAACAGGCACAATCAAAGTGGGAAAGATTATGCTTCTCATGGCGATGCTATTTGTGGGCCTTGTCATTGTTGGTATGCACGTGCAGTATAAAATGGTTCTCAACAAGGCCCTCTCTTTGTCTTCGACGTTGAGCGAGCCTGGAAAGATAGCTGTGTCGGTACCACAAGCGGCTCCACAACAACAACAAGAACAGTCCAGCAAACTTTCAAGTACCAGCCAAAGCGTGCCTCAAATTCATAATAATCATGCTGCTGCCAACAAACATCCTCGATTTGTCACGGTATTGATGCCCAGTGTGGTCAATGAAAAGGGCGTTGGAAAACGGTTGAAAGCCATTCACGAAACCTGGGGTCCAGCTGCCAATGTCATCTTTGTCGTGTCCGTGAAAAGTCTCCCACTCGTTCAAGACGATTATCCCGAAGTGGCGTCTCTTCCCGTAGTGCCTGCCGATAGTAGTACTGCTGTTTCTTATCCTCAAGTGTTATGGTTGCCAGAACACTTGTCGGAAAATGACATGCCGCGATTGCAATACGTCATTTCCAATATTTTTCAAATGGTCCATCCCGAATTTGCCTTTTTTGCCAACGACCATACCTTTGTCATTCCCGAACACTTGTGTGCCTTTTTGCAAGGACGAGATCCCCTTCATTTCTTGTATGCAGGACATGCCTTGCAAACCAATCAATACGTCTTCAACAGTGGGGCGGCGGGATACTTTTTGAGTTGGTCCACGATGCGGCGCATGACCGAAGTATGGAGTCCCCACCACCACCATACTCCACATTGTGCCGTGGTCAGTCCGGAAACAAACATGGCCGCCTTGAGCCAACATGAACGATTCATGCAACAAAGTCCTGGATTGTTCTTGTCGGATTGTTTGTTGGAGGGATTGGATGTTCACGCGATGGATACACGATATGGTCCGCAGCACCGCTTTCACGCCTTCGGTTTGGTCGCGGTCGTTTCTGGGAAATGGGACGCCTGGTACGCCCAAAAGCATACCCAAGAGGCGGCTCATTTCATTGACGCCGATCCTTCGTATGCCACGGTACCCATTGGAGAGGATTGTTGTGCACCCACGACGGCAACCTTTCATTATGTGGAAGACTTGGAATGTCGGGCTCTCTATAAGGTGCGACAATTGTTGCTATCGCAAGACATTGTCTCCGATGAGGAATTGCAACGCACCATGATTTCCGTCTGGCCCAAGAATCCGAACGAGCTTGGTCGAAGCAAACCTCTTCCTGATGCCGACAACAAAGAAGATTGGGAACCACTGCTCGAAACGATTCGAAAGATATCGAAAAAGGATACGGGGGTAACATGTTGACGAGCGGTTATCCAATCAGCCAGCACTGAGCAACACAGCTACTGCCATGCAGTGGCACGAATAAAGCAACGCGGAAGCAGTACCCCAAAGATTCTTATCGGCTGCATCCTTACTGCGATTAGAAAAGACGAGGATATCTTGTAAAAGAAAAACCTGGATAGGCTCCCTACATTGCATCATTCTAGTATCACTGACTGATAAAAGCCATGGCTGGGGGTCTGCCAATTTTCTTTGCCTTCGGGGATCCAGGAAAGTCCATACGCACTCAACAAAGTGGAATGGATGATGTCGGGCTCCAAGCTACCTAGGTGTTACATTGAATTCCAGGCACGCTCAAGGCACTCGTCAATAGCAAAGCGATCGGACCTACAGCCTGACCAACGCCACAATAGACCCCAAAACGGTGGAAGAAATGCGAATGGATACCTCAACACATAATTATTAGACAAGAATCTCGTACCCAAACGCACTTTGATTGCTTCCGTTTTTGTTGAGCACACGTGAAGAAATCTCCTAGAGAAACGGGCCAATAGTGAAGCAAGAAGCCCCAGACAATCGGAGCAAAATGTTGATATGACCTAGAAACGAATTGTCAAAAACGAGACAGCAAGCTTCCCTGCCGCAGTAATTTGACATGTAAAAGTACGTACCACAACGATTGTGGGTTTCTATGAATAAAGATTATACCAACAAAAGTAGTGATCCATAGCTCAATACATAGAATGTGTGCAGTATTATTATTTTCCTTGGGCATTCACAAACAAACAAATGCATCAGCTACAGTGTAGTTCTGAGCATGACGGGCTGAGAGTTTTGGGGGATGAGTGCGTCTAATTAACTTTGCACGAAATTGGCGGGGCTTTCAAATTCTGGGCCCCAGCACGCGGGCTGTGATTCAGATGTTATCACAACAACCAGTAGGAATCACAAACCTGCGAGCCCATTGAAATCATAGAGGCTAGGCTGGCTCTTCCGCGTCCGTCGCGCGACGGACGCGGAGCTTGCTACAAATATCTATACATTCGTGACAGTCACAAACACAAAGTATGCACTCCAGAAGCTCACGAACGCAGACCTTTCCGTCATTTTTTGTGAGAGTTGGCACGGCCTTCCCGCCAATGCCCCAATGACGACTCCAATGACGCCCAATGCCAACTCCAATGACGACCAATGCTGCACCCTTTCTCTGCGTTTGTCACCATCACAAATGCTAACCTGTCATTTTATTGTGCGCATTCGTGACAGTCACAAACGCACACCAATGACACATTGTGCGCATTCGTGACAGTCACAAACGCACACCAATGACACACCTTGCATGAGCCTTCTTGAGCCAATTCTCTCATAAAATTGAAATCTGCATTTGTGAAAGCCACAAATGAGCACCTGACAAAAAATCAAATTCTCAACCAAAAGTCACTGTTCCTTGTTTGTTCTGATCACAACTAAGCTTGTTTCAGTTGAACAGATAACTGATTTTGCGTTTTCCCAACATGGAAGCCGTCGACATGGACTTGGAAGATGTGGTCCCCAACTTTCCACCGCACCAGTTGGCCACTGACAACGATGTCGAGCATCTCAACATGCCCAATCATGTTCATCCCCCCACTGCTTATGAGTTTGAGTGTCCCCCAATCTTGATACCGAACGTGCATGGCCATCCCGAAATTGACGTCATTGATGCCTTTCGCAAGTGCGAATTTTCTTCTCTCCGCAGTCACCCGGGAGAGTCCGTCCCGGGGGTGGTTCTGCCACCCTCCATCTACAAGCCCTCGTGGGAGAACATGACCGATGTTCGCAAGACCATTCTCCTGGCCGCTAGGAAAGTTGGCATTGACATGGTGTGCAGCGCTACCAATTCCGACAAGCACAACAAGAAAAAAGGCACTGGCAAATGTTTCGTCCTCGGATGTGTCTACAGCCGAACCTCAAAGGCGTTTGAGAAGAAAGTTGAGGAGTGCGAGAAGGCTGAGCCCAGGGTGAGTGAGTGTGGCGTCCCTCTTGCCCATTGTGATTATTCCAACAGACAGGATGCCATCATAGGCCAGAAGTCCCGCAACCGCAAGCAAAAAGTCAAGGAAGGTGAGGCAAAGGGGGACAGGTCAAAACGCAAGAACT
>ENA-ORBV01015738-ORBV01015738.1-microbial-mat-metagenome-genome-assembly--contig:-NODE-15738-length-11077-cov-5.561000_pt1 | contig 11077 bp, 10 predicted proteins | sample MGYA00237777_ERZ505514 | MGnify/ENA primary metagenome ERZ505514 (study PRJEB26160, sample SAMN06269048) | microbial mat metagenome | isolation source: Oligotrophic lake microbial mat | place...
AAGCAGAAGACGGCATACGAGATTCGCCTTAGTCTCGTGGGCTCGGAGATGTGTATAAGAGACAGGTATGAGGAAGACAAGAAAAAGCGACTAGGATCTCATGCGCTTGAACCCAAACGAATACGTTACCGAAATATACACTAATTCTACTCTTAGCTTTTTAAAAGCATCTTATAGGTGGCGTGAAGTTTAATGAATACCTGTCCTTGTGGAGAGTCTTTATTCAAATCAGGGTGGTATAATTTAGCTAGCCTTCTAAATGCCTTTTTTATCTGTTGATCTGTCGAACAATCATTTATCTCTAGGGCGCCGAGTGAAATGAGCGATTTTAACGCTTGTTTTTGACCTTCATTCCAATTTCTGGGAGGGCGGGGGGGGTCGGGGTACTTTGCTTTTTCACTTTTGTATAGTGTAAAATCTCTTCTAATCGGAGGTTTTATAGAGCGAAAAACGTCGCTTTTCAGAGTGAACGACAGGATGTCAAGGTCAAGATAAGTGCCTTTTTCAGAGGGAAATGGTCCTGTGCTTTGATTCCATGATTTGGTTTTTCCCTCTGTAAAACAGTTACTTTCAGTCATTTTAGCTCTTAAAATCTCAGCGAAACTAGTTTCTTTGGGCATTCCCACTCTTCGGGAGAATGAAAAAAACTTCGTATACTTGAATTATTCTTTTGGACTTTCGACCGATTGTGTATATGATGTACGTATTGAAGGTGCTAGACCTTATATTAACAACACCCATACGGAGGATAATCGTAATGGCAAAAGCTACTAAAAAGAAAACGACTACTAAGAAGAAAACTGCAAAAAGAAAACCTAATGCAGCTTTCATGAGACCCCTAAAACCCTCGGCTGCTCTTGCAGAACTAGTTGGTTCATCACCACTTCCAAGAACACAAGTTGTTAAAAAACTTTGGGCTTACATTAAAAAGAATGATCTCCAAGATAAAAAGAACCGAAGAAACATCGTTCCTGACATGAAAATGCAAGCTGTGTTCGGTAAAAAAACTTTCTCTATGTTCGAAATGAACAAAATCGTAGCTAAACATCTTAGCTAATTGATCGAGAATTTTTTAGCAGAAATGCTATTTCAGAAAGCCCACCTAAACAGTGGGCTTTTTGTTTTTGTAGTCTTGAAATTTATAGGACTGTGACCTATAATCAGAGGCCTATGACGCCAATGTCGATGAGTGAAATTAGAGAAATGGAAAAGTCCTGCAGACTTGCGGCCCAGACTTTGTCGTACGCTCTTAAGTTTGTTAAGTCTGGCCTATCAACAAATGAATTAGATAAAATAGTACACGACTATATTTTAAGTAACGAAGCTGTTCCCTCGCCATTAAATTACCACGGCTTTCCGAAATCGATTTGTACTTCTGTTAACGACGTGATCTGTCACGGTCTTCCGGACGAATCCATTCTCAAGGATGGCGACATTATCAATGTGGACGTGACGGTATTTAAATTTGGCTTTCACGGGGATACTTCGGCAACTGTATTTGTGGGCGACGTTAGCGGTCAGGCTAAGGCGATCACAGAGTGTGCCCGCAATGCTATGCATAAGGGAATCGAAGAAGTCAAACCCGGCGGAACAACTGGCGACATCGGTTTTGCCATCAATAAATATGTTACTGGTAAAGGCTACCATACTGTTAAAGAGATTGGCGGGCATGGTATTGGACGGAACTTTCATGGGGATCCCTTTGTACCATCTTTTGGCAAAAAGGGGCGTGGTGACCGCTTAGTTCCGTGGTGTGCTATTACGGTAGAGCCGATGATAAATGAAACTGGTGTACCCTACAAAGAAGTAGGTATTCCCAACTCAACCATCAAATATTATAAAACTGGGGATAGCAGTCTTTCGGCCCAATTTGAACATACCGTACTAATTACTGATACTGGCCATCAAATTTTAACCCTCCTTGACTAGCCGAAAGCATTGACAGTTTTTTTTTTTGACTGCGGGATTGGGATCAACTAATCTCGAAGTTCGATTATGAAAATAACAAAGGGTAAAATCATGCAAAAGCAAACTATCGCACCAACTAAAACCAAAAACCTAAAAACTCAAAAGGGTGTCGACTATCGAGTCTGTCGGGCCGCGATGGAAGATCCCAAAGTTTTCAAAGAACTGGCGCGCTGGGGTCGCGAAGAAATTCGTATTGCTGAAACTGAAATGCCGGGTTTGATGTCGCTCCGTAAAGAGTTTGGTAAGTCTCAACCATTCAAAGGCGCCAAAATTGCCGGTTGCTTACATATGACAATTCAAACGGCAGTCTTGATTGAAACTCTCACTCATTTAGGTGCACAAATTCGCTGGTCCTCTTGCAATATTTTTTCAACACAAGATCATGCAGCCGTGGCTATGGCCGCAGCAGGAATTCCTGTATTTGCCTGGAAGGGCGAAACTGATGACGAATTTAAGTGGTGTATAGAGCAGACAATAGATGGTTGGGGCGGCAAAGGGTTTGATCTCATATTAGACGACGGGGGCGATCTCACTAATATGATGCATGAATCTCGCTATGCCACACTGATGAAAAATATTATTGGTATTTCTGAAGAAACTACCACCGGAGTTCATAATCTTGAGAAACTTCATAAAGAAGGTAAATTAAAAGCTCCCGCAATTAATATTAACGATTCAGTGACTAAGTCAAAATTTGATAATCTCTATGGCTGCCGAGAGTCGCTGGCTGACGGAATTAAACGCGCGACTGATGTTATGCTCGCTGGAAAAGTAGTAGTCATCGCTGGCTACGGTGACGTGGGTAAGGGTTGTGCCCGCTCGATGATGTCCTATGGTTCACGCGTGCTCGTGACTGAGATTGATCCCATTTGTGCGCTTCAGGCCGCCATGGAAGGCTTTCAAGTGGTCACGATGGATGAAGCTTGCACCCAAGGTGATATTTTTGTAACAGCGACCGGCTGTTGTGACATTATTGCTGAAAGACATTTTAAAAAAATGAAATCAGGAGCGATTGTTTGTAATATAGGTCACTTTGATATCGAAATCGATATGGCGTGGCTTAATGACAATACCAAAATGCGCGAAATAAAACCGCAGGTGGATATTCACACTTTCGACGATGGCCGTGAAATTATTGTCTTGGCTAAAGGTCGTTTAGTTAATTTGGGATGTGCTACGGGACATCCCTCTTTTGTAATGAGTAATTCATTTTCGAATCAAGTGTTGGCTCAGTTAGAACTTTGGCAGAATATCAAGGCTTACAAAGAGACAAAAGTTTACCGCTTGCCCAAAGAGCTCGATGAAAAAGTGGCTGCTCTTCATTTAGAAAAAATTGGAGTGAAGTTAACAAAGCTTTCAGACAAGCAATCGAAATATTTAGGTCTTGGTAAAATGGGGCCGTTTAAACCGGATCATTACCGGTATTAATCTGTATCAGTTTAATCTTTTATAATGTTCAAAACATTTTGCTCGACGGCCATCGTGTCTTTGTAACCCATCGCAATTAGTTTTCGACAAAAGCCGGTCTCGAATAATAGATAACTGATGAGTTCAGCAGCCTCTTGGCGCGAACCTAAACCATCAATCAAGAATTTAAGCGTGCTCGGAAGATTTTCAGCTTCGTCAAAAGCAATTTTGCCAATGTCTTCAGAGGGCCTGATATGAAGTATTTCCAACGGCTTAAAATTTCCAGAGGCCGAATTTTGATCCTTGATCAAACTGACAGTTTCATTGATACGTTCGAGACGTTCAATATCTAAAAACACGTTATCCATGAGTAGAGCATTGGTGATGACAGAAATAACTCGCGCTAACGTGGGCATGATCGGCATTTTAACCGAGCCAGGATCTTCGAGTTTTATTTCTTTTTGAACGCCAATCACGATGAGTTTGCTGGCACCCAATTTGATGGCGGGACTAAGTGGCGTAAAATTACGTAGGCAGCCATCGCCGTAGTAGCCGTTACCGACCTGAATTGGTGGAAAAAACACCGGTATAGCCGACGAGGCCATAATGTGTTCCGTGTTGAGTTCACAGAAATCCGAAAAGCGCCGCACCTTTTGCCATCCCTGTAAATGTGGAACCCCCTGTATAAAAGTAACTCGATTAGAATTGGCATAGTTAGTTGCAGTCACCGCGACAGCTCTCAGATTTTTATTTTGAATGTTATTTTGGATGTTAGTGTAGTTAATATTTTGATTGAGCAGGTCTCTTAAAGGTGCCGTGTCGAGTAGTGACATGGCCTTCTTTTTTTTTATCAAGGAGCCCATGGTGAATTCCTTTAAAAGTCTAAAGCCTAATCGGCCCAAAGAAAGCGTGTCAGTGCGAATGACCATATTCGTTTTTAGTTTTGACCACACTTCGGGTATAGCCTGACTGCCATTTTTTAAATCGTGAATCATTGAGGCCATAAAGGCCGCGTTAATGGCGCCAGCGCTTGTGCCAGTGATTATGGGGTAAGGTTTCTGGATTCCATTTTTATAGGCAATTTCAAACAACGCTTTGATGGCCCCGGCTTGATAAGAACCGCGAGCCCCACCGCCTGATAACACTACGCCTGTTTGCTCGCTTAATTCTGAATCCATCTGGTTGTTATTCCTAGTTTTTTTCTAGATTAATTTTAGTCTACTATGGCGCAGTTTGAAATACCGATCAAATCAGACTGGATCAATGTCGGTTCGAATCCAGCCATTTTATTTGTTTTTCCCGGTCCTTTTGGGGGCTGAGGCCTCGAGCGGTGAGGTTACGATCCAGGTTTGGGATTTTCTAGTGAATGAGATGAAAAAGTAAGATTTCGTAGCCTAGTCTTCTCTATATCCTCGATTTCGCCACAAGAAAAAAGTAAAACTACATACCGCAAATAAGATGGCGGCAAAAAAACCGTAGCCATAACCTTGGCCAGGGTAGTTGCCCCAGTTAATTCCAAAGTACAAAATTGCGGTTTTGGTAAAAATGATCGGAATTAAAAATGCCGGAATAAAGCTGGTAAGGGACAGATCTTTCTTAACATCGCTTCGAGTTGTCTGATCAAGATTGCTTTCGGTATTTTTTTTAAATCCCCAGTAATTGTTAGTATGAAAATCGACAACAACTTGGTGCCAAATTTTTTGCAAGCCATCTTCATCACTTGGATTGTGTGTTTTAATTAATACGTCAAATTTATTTTTGGCTAAATCTAAAATGTTTTCTAAACTGCTATTTGAAAACTGGCCATGAATGTTGGTGGTGAGATCCGTTTTCCTATTGGCTAGTATCTCGTCGTAAGTGGATTTCAAGCTAGTCCTTTTTAAAGGACTTTATCTAAGCAAAGCATTAATGGATTTCCATCAGAGACACAAGCCACATACTTTTCACGATCTAATATATAATGCTGTGGTACGCACTGAGTTTTTCGACGAGCTGCTAAAATACAAAATTGCAGAGCCTGCTCGATAGGTTCGACTTCTAAATAAATAAGATCTCCAACGCAATTGGGATACGAGCGTTGGATTACAAAACTTTGTAAAAGAGTGCATTCCGGGCCAGCGCTAATTGAGCACGCTCTATCTGCGGAGAGCTTGTTAAACCCCATTCTCTGCATGCTTACCGTACAATCCAAAAGAACTTCGTGGGGATGCGAATCAAGTGCCTGGGCGCCAAAAGTTAATAAGGAGAAAAATAACGATAAAATAAGTAGATGTGTTTTCATAGCAGGTATACTCTCACTAAATCTTGTTCTAGGCAAGGGTCTCTTTTTTAAACGCTTTTGATTTCCACATATAAAAAACAACGGGATAGATTAATAGCTCTAGAATGAAAGATGTTATTAAACCTCCAATCATGGGAGCGGCAATACGCTTCATGACATCGGCGCCAGCGCCAACTGACCACATGATTGGAATTAAACCCATAAAAAGTGCGGCTACAGTCATAAGTTTGGGCCGCACTCGGTGAACGGCTCCTTCAATGACCGAGCTTTTCAAATCTGACAGAGAATTCATTTGTCCCTTTTTTACTCGGTCATCATATGCAAAATCAAGATACATAAGCATGAATACCCCGGTTTCAGCGTCAAGACCCAAAAGTGCAATCATCCCCACCCACGCAGCAATTGAAAGGTTGTAACCGAGAAAGACCAGTAACCAAACTGCGCCGATTAAAGAAAAGGGGACTGCTAATAGTACAATGGCCGTCTTTACCACTGACTTCGTATTAAAATATAAAAGAAAGACAATTAACAAAAGCGTCAGAGGTATAACAATTTTTAAGCGCTCCTTTACTCTCGCCATATTTTCAAATTGTCCACTCCAAGAAATAAGATATCCTTCGGGAATGACTATTTTTTGATTTAAAAGAGTCTTCGCTTTTTCAACGTAAGTTCCGATGTCGGTTTTATTGGAATCAATATCAATATACACGTAGCCAACGAGCGAAGCGTTTTCATCTCGAATCATGCTGGGTCCATCTTTAAAGTGCACTTTTGCTATAGAACTTAACGGTATCTGAGCTCCTATCGGCCCCGTAATAAGTACGCGTTTGATACTTTCAATATCTTGTCGAAAGGCTGGTGCTTGCCTAACTTGAATGGGATAGCGTTCCCGTGTCGCAATAATTTGCGAAACGTTTTCTCCACCTATCGCCACCATAGCCTGATCTTGGGCGTCTTTCAAAGAGAGGCCATAGGACTTAAGTTTTTCGCGGTCAAAATCTATATCTAAAAAATAGCCGCTAGCAATGCGCTCGGCGATCACTGTACGAGTTCCATCTAGTGTTTGGAGTTCCTTTTCAATATTCTGACCTATCGACTGGATAGTTTTAAGGTCAGGACCAAAAATTTTAACGCCGATAGGACTTCTGATGCCTGTTGAAAGCATGTCAATGCGGTTTTTTATGGGCATGGTCCAGATGTTGGGCATTCCTAAAAAGTTTAACTTATCATTTAATTCTTCAATGAGTTCTTCTTCACTAATTGTTTCGGGCCAAACGCGGCTTAAAGGGGCCTTTAGAAAATTTGGAAAGGCCGAGTGCCAGCGTTCGTTTTTCCGCCATTTCGACTTTGGTTTTAGGGTGATCGTAGTCTCAACCATACTGAGCGGGGCCGTATCAGTTGAAGTTTCCGCTCGCCCCGCTTTGCCAAAAACAGTATCTACTTCAGGAAAAGTTTTTAAAATCCTATCTTGGATAGTTAATATTTTTTGCACTTCAGAAACCGAGATTCCAGGCAGTGCTGTGGGCATATACAAGAGGCTGCCTTCATGAAGAGTTGGCATAAATTCGGAGCCTAACATCATAAAGCCCGGAATAACTGTAGCCATGCCCATTAAAGCAATGCTCAAAGTGGTTTTTTTGTATTTCAAAACCCATTGAATCACTGGCTCATAAATTGCAAAAAGTCTTCTACTGATGGGATGCTTGTGTTCGGAATAATAAGTTCCCACAAAAAACGCATTGCCCAGTTTATTAAGCCATTTGTTGGGAGTCTTGAAAGGATCCGGCCTCGCAAACATCATCCGCACAGCAGGATCAAGGGTAATGGCAAGAAGTGCCGCAATGGCCATGGCAAATGTTTTAGAAAGCGCTAAAGGCCTAAACAATCGCCCTTCTTGGTCTACAAGAGTAAATATAGGAATAAATGCGACTGCAATGACAAGAAGAGAAAAGAAAACAGACGGCCCAACTTCTTGGAGAGCTTCTAACCGCACCTTAAAAAAATCTTCACGCCGACCGCTCTCATTCCACTGTTGAATTTTGCGGTAAGCGTTTTCTACCTCTACAATGGCACCGTCAACGAGGACTCCAATAGAAATCGCAATACCGGCCAATGACATAATATTAGAACTTTGCCCAATTAAGTAAAGTGGAATAAAAGAAAGAAGTACCGCAATTGGGATTGTGATAATAGGAACCACCGCAGACGGAATATGCCAGAGAAAAAGCAAAATTATAAGGCTGACGATAATAAGCTCTTCTATGAGAGTGGTTTTCAGTGTATTAATAGCGCGCTTAATTAAATCTGAGCGATCGTAGACAGAGATTATTTTTACCCCTTCAGGAAGCGTTTTTTGAATTTCTTTTAAACGATTTTTTACGCGATTGATGACTTGAGGCGCGTCTTCCCCCTGCCTCATCACAATAATTCCGCCAACGGTGTCGCCAAAACCATTAAAATCGGTAATTCCACGGCGCATCTCAGGGCCCACCGAAACAGTTGCGACTTGTTTCACTAAAACCGGGGCGCGGCTTCTCGAATTATAATCGACCACAGCTTCTTCGATATCTGTTACCTTTTCAACAAGAGCCCGACTTCGTACCATGGCTTCAGCGCCTGAGAATTCAATCGTGCGGCCACCGCTTTCTTGATTTGAATTTCTCACAGCCGCCATCACCTGCTCCATTGTCACTTGAAAGAGCTGCAATTTAGTCGGATCCACTTTGACTTGATACTGTTTTACAAATCCACCGACAGCAGCCACTTCGGCCACGCCGGGTACTGATTGAAGTTGAAACCGTAGTAACCAATCTTGCATAGATCTTAAATCGGCCGAATTGAAACGACCTGACTCATCTTTAAGAGCGTATTGATAGACCCAGCCCACACTTGTGGCGTCAGGACCTATTTCTGTTTTAACACCTGTGGGAAGTTGCGAAACAATTCGATTAAGACTTTCTAAGACCCGGCTTCGGGCCCAATATAAATCAGTTCCATCTTCAAAAATAATATAAACATAAGAAAATCCATAATCAGAAAATCCGCGAACAGATTTTACTTTGGGTGCACCCAACATCGCTGAAACAATGGGGTAGGTCACTTGGTTTTCCAAAATATCAGGAGATCGATCCCATCGAGAATATATAATCACTTGTGTATCAGAAAGGTCTGGAATCGCATCGAGCGGTATTTTTTGAAGGGAAAAAATACCGAGTATGACTAGTACAAGTGTTCCTATTAACACAAAAAAGCGATTGTGAGCCGAGAATTCAATGATTCTCTTAATCATGGGCTCCTCGAATTTTGGCTTCGGAATCAATTAAAAAATTAGGACCAGAACTAATGAACTCGCCAACATTTAACCCCGATAGAACTTCATAAAAGCTATTAGTTTTTAAGCCTACTTTTATGTATCGCGGCTCAAGCTTATTTAACTCAGTTACCACATAGACAAGGTCACCCTGGCCCGTATGTAAAACCGAACTTTCTGAAATAGCAATTCTATTGGTAAGTTTAATCTCAACTTCTCCGCGAAAACTGGTCTCCGGAATCAAGTGTGGTGCCCCTTGCGTAATAGACCCGATCACGCGAATTGTGCGGCTGCTGGGATCGACAATCGAGTCTACCGAAATAATTTTTCCACTAAACTCCTCTTCAGGATAAATACTGCTCGCTCCTTTAAAGGTGAGGCCGGGCCGAAGGTACCTTACGTCACTTTCATAGGCTTGAAACGCCATTGAAGTAGGTGACAGCACTCGACCCGATACGGGGATTGTAGATACAAGAGCCATTTTTTCGACCTCTTGTTTTTGGATACCTATTAGTTCTAGTTGTGATGTTACAGCTTGCACTGCGCTTCTTTTTTCTCCCGCTTTAACATTCTGCTCTGGCGCTGGCTCCTTAACTTTGACAAGTTTCATATGACAAATGGGGCACTCACCAGGAGTATCTGAATGAATTTGAGGATGCATCGGACAGGTCCAATAAATTTTTTGTTCAACATTCGCTACAGAAGTTTTCTTTTTTGATTTTGTCTTTTTATTGACAGTTTGTATTGTTACGAGTCCCACCACTCCCAATATTAGGATAATTAGAATCCATTTTTTAATCATAAAATAGCCTCTTCGCTAGGGTAAATACTTTTCTAAATTTGAAACTGCTTGCTCATACTCTAAACGCAGTTCAAGCGCCTTTAATTTTAAGTTCGGGAATGCCTCCATGGCCTCGCGATGATCTTGCAGAGTCTCCAAATCTCTAGGGGCGAGGTTGTGTGCCAGCTTCATGCGTTTTTCGGCCTTGGGAATTAATTTTTGCTTTAAAGTATCAAGTTGTTTCTTCAGTGACTCAACTTTGCTAATTAGTATTAATTTTTTCGCGTCAAAAATTCGTCTATGTTCTTCATACTCTAATTCTGCCTGCATTCGTTCGGAGGCTGCAGCTTGAGAGGTTGAATAGGGCTGCCAAAAGAATACAAAAGGTAAAGTTATGCTGACCATGACTTCGTTGGAGCGAGGCGCCATGTTCGTCTCAGCCATTTCTTTATAACGTAAATTTAAATCGGGGAACCAAGTGGATTTAGCCTCGCGCTCTTTAGCCCGATAACTCTCCAAACTGTATTTTATCATTTGAATTTGGTGGCTGTTACCTATTGATTCAAGCTTAGGTATAGCCGAGAGCGGCGGCTCTAGAGCAGTTATTTTAAATTGAGTGGGATCTGCATTTACAAATAGAGCCAGCTCAATCTGGTCTTCTCTTATTTTCTGAACTGCAGCGAGAGTCTCACTTTCTAAAAAATCAAAATCGTATTCCGCCTTTAACAAATGTACGCCGGCAAAACTGTCAGAGCGTGCCGATGAGCGGGAAAGCTTAATATGGTTTTTTATGATATTCTGTTTTTCTGAAAGCAGCGCCAATTTTTCTTGGTCCTGCCAAAGTGAAAAATAAAGCGTTTTTGCCTGTGATAAAATCTCATTTATTTGAGCCAGGCGTGACTCATTTTGAGAAAGTGCCGCATACTTTCTCGCTGAAGACTCTGCCGCTAATTTTACAGGAAATGGAAGCGATTGATTGACTTCAAACCCTTGCCCGCTATTGCCGGACTGGTCGCTCATTTGAATGATGCCTACCATGGGAGCAGGAATAGCTAGGCCAGTCGATCGCGACTGAGCTGCTTGAGATTTGGCAGTTTCTATCTTGTAGTGGAGATTCTGCGCTCGTACCTTAGCTAAAAATTCGCTGAGAGTCAGGCGCTCTTGGGATTGAGCCGGGTGGGTAAGCGATAAAAGATAAACCAAAAGCAGCAAGTGAGTAGTTGGCTTCATACTAGTGATACGATACCTCCGGGCCGTTTGTGACAGGTCATTGAGATTTTGACTTAATTTTCGTTAAATGTCACAATTTCAGAATAATATTCGTATATAA
>ENA-ORBV01015739-ORBV01015739.1-microbial-mat-metagenome-genome-assembly--contig:-NODE-15739-length-11077-cov-4.150273_pt1 | contig 11077 bp, 3 predicted proteins | sample MGYA00237777_ERZ505514 | MGnify/ENA primary metagenome ERZ505514 (study PRJEB26160, sample SAMN06269048) | microbial mat metagenome | isolation source: Oligotrophic lake microbial mat | place...
CTCTATTCGTCGGCAGCGTCAGATGTGTATAAGAGACAGGTGTACTACACATCGGATGGCGGACAGAATTGGGAATTACGAAACTGTGGTCTAGATGGCGCGGACGTAGATGACATCACGTTTGTCGATGCCGCAACGGGTTGGGTCGTTGGGGATGGAATCTATCGGCTTGCGCCGCCGAAGCGTACACAGTCGGACACCACACTTTCGTTTGCATTTGTGTGCCCCGATTCAATTGCCCGTGATACCGTAACCATTCGCAACCTAAACTTTTTTAGTTCTCAATGGTCGGCGTCGATTATCGGTACCGACGCCGATCTCTTTCGAATTAGCAATTCGTTGCCAGCGTCGCTTGCGGCTTGCCAGTCACTGCCAATCATCGTTGAGTACACTGCTCGGCGTACTGGTGCACACAATGCAGTGCTGCGCATCGACATAAGAAATCCGGATACGACATTATTTGTAACGCTAAGAGGCGATCGTCGCGAGAAATCGGCAATGCCACGCGACACGCTTGTTTCGTTTACGGTTCGGGTAGGCACGATGGATGAGCGCGCAGTGTTCTTTCGCTCGGTCTTGCCATGGAACGAGCAGATAACGCAGATTCGGCGCATCAGTGGTGACACGAGCATTTCGATCATCACTCCGTTGCCACTTACGGTGTTGCCCGAAGGTGTGCAAATGTTTGCGCGGTCGACGCCAACCGACACCGGCTGGGCCGAAGCCAAATTCCGTTTTCGACTTATGCCTTGCGCTCGTGATACAACCATTACTGTTAGAGTGTACGGAGTAAGTCCGATACTCGAGAGTATAACTTCTCGCTCTGCAGACATGGCGTGCAAGCTGCGCGACACGTTCAGAATCCCCATTCGCAATGGCGGCAATGCGCCGCTTGAAATCACAGACATCGCGTTCTCGGGAACCGGGGCTGCTGCGTTTAGGGCGTTGGCTTGGACGAGTGGCAGACGCCCGTTCCCCGAGACATTCGACGTGAATGTTTCGGACACACTGCTCGTTGAAGGACGGTCGATTTCGGGTGACGATGTAGCAGACCTTGTAATCACCAACAACGACTACTCAACAAAGCGAGGAAAGAAGACGCCGTGGCGTGTTCTTCTACGTCTTGTGTCAACACGTCCGTCGGTAACTGCCGGACCCAAGATCATCGATCTTGGTACAATGTGCGTGGGAAGTGTCGTTACGCGTTCGCTCGACTTCACAAACTTCGGCGCAAGAATGGGCACGCTACTTTGGCAGACATTGCCCGCTAACGTTACGGGGCTTTCGAAGCAAGTGTGGTACCTCACTTCGGGTCAGCGTCGTTCAGTATCATTCCAATACACACCAACACAGCTCGGTGCGTTTACTGACACTCTTAAATTGCTGTTAACACCATGTGATACGTTGTTCACCTTTGTTATAAAAGGTGTCGTAAACGATGTCTCATTGGTGTTTACACCATCGGCTATAAACGACTCTACGCCTAGTGGCACAACCATTACGTCGAGAGCGGTTTTGCGCATGGTAGGTCCGGGCTCTGTTAATGTTTCTACGATTTGGCTCGTACCACCGCCTGCATCCGTTATAGTAACTACCACACCAGCCTTGCCAGCCAGCATTACCTCTGCCGACAGCATTGTGGTGTTGCTACGATTTGCTGCGCAGGGTGAGACTACCGTCTTAGGCACGCTGCAAGCAAATGCAACAGTGCCCTGCACAACGTCTGCACAAATACCGGTACGATTTAGATCGATGTTAACCGACCTCGATTTGTCTAAGCGGAGTATTGCGTTCCAGCAGCGATGCAGCCCTTCAACACAGCACGATACTATTGCTCTCACATGGCGTGGCAGCACAACATTGTCGATGCGAGCGCCGGTGCTGGATGTAAACGGACCCTTCGCCGTAGTGCAACCCGCCGGACCGTTCGTGCTGTTGCCGAACACCCCACAACAAGTAATCGTTGCGTACACACCGCAAGCACAGGGTCGGTCCGCGGCAACCCTAACGATCACCGATAGCGCACTTGCGATTACCATTTCGATACCACTGTCGGGTGATCTTCGAGCGTCCAATCCTACGGCCAACAAAGCGAATGTCGATTTTGGTCTCGTAGATGTATGCCAGCAGCCTATCGATTCGATCGTGACCTTGTACAATCGCAACGCAACCGATAGAGCTGTGCTTGCACCTTTCGGTGCGACAGTTCAGGGTGGTCTCGAACTAATTGGAGGTTGGCCACTTACGCTTGATCCCGGAGACTCTGCAACAGTGATTGTGCGATGCACACCATCGCAATCCGCGAACCTTGTCGCGCCCGCGCAGTTCACGCTGCGCGATGAAACATGTGGAAGCGTGCTTCCGATTGGCGCGCAGGCACTGCCTGCAAGTGGCACACTCGTTATACAACCTTCGAGCATCGATGTGGGCTCGATGGACACTGGCATTACTGCGCAGCGCACCATTACCATTCACAATCCCTCTACGCAACCTCGAGTGATTGTTAGTCTAACACTTATTCCCGCATTGTCCGAATGGACGCTCACCGCTTCTCTTGGCGGTGTGGTTCTTCAACCTGGTGACACCGTGCGGGCCGACGTTTCATATGCACCTCGACTGCCTGGTGTGCATACAACAGATTTAATTCTTGTTGAGCGTGGACTCTGCGAAGTAACAAGCCGAGTACCAATTCGCGGTGAAGCCACGGTACCTCCGATTCCGCCTCAACATGTTGTGCAGTTGTTTATCGACGACTACAAAGCAGGTCCCGGCGACGCAATTTCAATTCCCGTGCATTGGCTTAACGATGTATCGTCTGCACAGATCGACAGCGTGCACATCACCATCGAGTACTCGTCACTGCCATTCCTTATCGACACGGTTATAGCCGGTGTACTGGCCGGTGAAACGCAGACCACATGGAGCGATAAAGAAGTTGGCTTTATGCTTCGCGGAAATTCAAGTACACTGCTTGGTAAACCGGGCGTTGTAGGTGTGATGCAAGGTCGTGGTCGATCTTCAATACCCGACAGCACAGGTCTCGTGTTTAAGAATGTTACCATCTGGTCTATCGAACGTGTGGACAGTTCACCAGTCAACGGCTCTCTCGTCGTGGACGCATGCGGACCGCGTTTCTTCATTAAACTCAACAGCCCCACGCGCTTTAGCGCGGCCCCTTCCCCTCAGGGTATTGCTGTGCACTACGACGCGTTACAACCCGATGCTGGCCACGTCTCGGTGTACGACATCTCTGGCGCGCTAATCTCAACGACGCCATTTGCAATTGCATCGGGCAGCGGTGAGATTCCATTAGCAGTCGAACTTGCAAGCGGCGCCTATGTTGTGCGCGTTGAGTCGAACAGCCATGGACGCCTTAGCGTCCTCCACGCAGTCGTTAAGTAGCCGCAGACGTCTCAGCGTCCTCCACGCCATCGTTAAGTAAACGCTCAGCGACTTTCAATTGCCATTTTCGGCTGGATTGGTCCGTTCCCGAGCTCTTTAACGGCTTCGGCAACCATATCCCTTAGCATCTGTTTTGAATCGACGGTGAGCATGCGCGTTGCTGTTGATAGCGGTGCGTACGAACCATCGTCGCCTATCCAATTCAGCGACATCGTAAGTGATGCTCCACCTTGCACACGTGTTACGGTACCCACGACGATGTGGCGAATATCAAATGCCCGCAGCGTGCCAAGCTCGGTCTTCGAGACCGGGTTGTAATTCTCTGTGAGATACATCTTTGCGAGTGCGTAGATAGAGTCGCGCGTTTCCATATCCACTGCCGTGATGCCTGGGTTGTTCTGCAGCGCCTCGACCGATACCAGTACAGCGTCGTACGATGCCGAGATCTTCTCTTTAATTAGTGTCCACGGCACCATGCCCGCGCCCTCGATGAACTCGATACTGCCAACGACAACCGGAACTGTCGGACGTACATTGAAGACACTGTCTGCACCCGCATACAGCGCGGTGTCGTGTAACGCATCGCACAACGCTCGTTGCTCCGAAGCAAGAATTGCAGGGTCGGCAATGCGCCGCTTTCCATCGGCGTGCCGTATGGCCGCATATCCCGTTCCCGCAGCTCGCAGATCGTAACGCTCACCAACGGCAAGCAAAACATCACTGCGCACGAGATTCCCAATACGCGCTGTAAACAGGTACGCTATACCCGTTGCATCCAGACCCTTCGCCACGTCTAGTGCCGTGAGCTGCGCACCGGTTGGTGCGGATATCAGAAACGAATCGCGAACAAACGATGGGATGAGCTGAAACTGTCCGGTCAGCTCGCACGCAAGCGCAAACCCTACTTCGACTTTGGCGGGGCTAATCGATGCGTCGGACGAGTCTGTCTTGATTTCCGCAATCATCACTTTGCCTAGGGGCACACCTTGGTCGACCGTTTGAGCAGTCGAAAATGCCCAAGTACAACACAGTATTGTAAGGGTCAGGAATGGGGCTAATCTCTGATTCATAAGGACTTAGCTCCATTGGTTACGTTATGGTAACACACCAGTAATACTGGCCTTACAGTACACCGATAGTTTCGTAGACGTTCTGTTCTATTCGTTCCGCTCATCGTTCGAGGTACTCTGTGACAAGTGTAAAAAACAACATTCGAATGTTGATTGTAGCGCTGTCTTTAATATTCAGCTCCGTAATCGCATCCGCTCAAGACGGCATTATTACTGGTAAGATAACTGACGCAGAAACTGGTGAAGCTCTTCGTGGTGCTTCGGTCTTAGTTGTCGAAACTAAGAAGGGTTCGTACTCAGACTCAAAGGGTATGTATCGCATTGCAAAAGTTTCTGATGGTACTTACACTGTGCGTATCAGTTACGTCGGTTACGAACCACGTACACTAGACAAGGTTGTTGTCGTCGGTGGCAAGCCCACAACGACCAACATCCTTCTATCGCTCCTAAAAACTGGCGGTCCTGTCGTTATCGTCGAAGCCGAACGCGCTAACGATAACGCTGCTGCGTTGCTTGCTGCTCGTAAGAATGCATCGCAGGTAAGTGATGGTATTGGACGTGAAGAAATTTCCAAGCTCTCTGATGGTGATGCAGGTCAGGCGCTAAAACGCGTTTCCGGCGTTACGCTTGTTGAGGGCAAGTATGTGTTCGTTCGCGGCACGAGTGATCGGTATAGCAATACCACGCTGAACGGATCGGCACTCACTTCGACAGAGCCTGACAAAAAGTCATTTGCGTTCGACATGTTCCCAAGTGAGTTGCTTGAGAACGCTAACATCATTAAGTCGTTCACACCCGATCTACCAGGCAACTTCGCCGGTGGTCTCGTGCAGCTTAACACCATCGACTTTCCGTTGGGCACTAGCCTGAAGCTTTCGGCTTCGCAGGGCTTCAATGATTATGTGACGTTCAAGGGTAACGGATTCCTGAATACTGCTGGCGGTGGCACCGACTGGCTGGGCGTTGATGACGGTAGCCGAGCATTGCCTTCAGACTTTCCAACAGATCGTCTTGCAATGAACCAGCTATTGCGCGACGTGAAGAACAGCAGCGATCCTGCTCTTCAGGCAGCCGCAGTTAATCGTCTGGACAACATCGGACGCGAATTCCATAACAGCAACTGGCAAACAGGTACTGAGACAGTGGCTCCGAATGGCAGCATCGCACTTACCTATACAGACATCTTTTCTTTAGGCGAAGTCGATCAGCTCGGACTCGTCGCATCGGCGAACTATGGTTCCTCATGGCAGAACAATCGCATGGTTCGCGGTGGTATTCTCTCGAACCCAGAAGATTACCTCTTCAAGTTCAACGGTTTCGCTTCTACACACACCGTTAGCTGGAGTGCATTGCTGAATGCTGCCTACCGCATCGGTACTGCTTCTACGATCAGCTTCAAGAACGCATTCAACCGCTCGGCTGATGTTGAGAACGTTTATCTATCGGGCGAAAACTTCGCGCAAAGCGTTGAGCAACGTCTCTTCTCGTTTCAGTACGTGCAGAAGCAACTGTATGCAGGTACGCTAGGTGGCGAGCACACGCTTGCGATGGCGAACAATGCACTACTTGACTGGAAAGTCGGTTTCTCGAATTCGCAACGTGATGAACCCGACTTCCGTCGCTTGCAGTTCTTGCGCAACACATCCGATTCTGGCCAACCACTGTTCGCAGCATTCGACCAGACACCGCAGGGTGCCGGCTCTCGCGCAGGACGTTTCTTCTCGAACCTTGACGATGATGCAATCTCATTCGGCGCGAATTTCACGCTGCCTGTTACAACAACGTTCAAGGTAAAAGTTGGTGGTCTCTTAGAGAACCGCTCGAGGAATTTCGCAGCTCGCTCGATTACCATCGTGCAGGGTGCAGAGAACGATATTTCAGATCAGTTCACAATTCCTGATAACGACGTTATACCAGATCTCAGCCCGATGTTCGCCGATTCGAACTACAGCGTCGAGAAGCAGCGTTTAAGCTATTCAGAAGACTCGAAGTTGGCCGATAGATACGACGCTCTCGAGAACCTCGTTGCTGGATACGCGATGGTTGATGCACCATTCGAAATCGCAGGATTGCAAATGCGCGCCATTGCTGGTGCTCGCATCGAAAAGAGCATTCAAGAGCTTAACAGCTTCACGGTAACAGACGAACCGGTTCGTGTAGATCAGAATCTTCTCGACGTACTGCCTGCGGTAAACCTGATTATTAAGCCAAACGAGTCGTTTAACATTCGCCTTGGCGCTTCGCAGACCCTTGCCCGTCCATCGCTTCGCGAGTACGCACCATTCCAGTTCTATGACTTCCAACAACAAGCAACGATTGCAGGCAACCCAAATCTGAAGCGTGCGCTTATCAAGAATTTTGATCTGCGTTTCGAATACTTCACGGGGCCGGGCGAAGTGTTGTCATTGAGCGGCTTCTACAAGCAATTCACCGACGCTATCGAAGAAACAATCTTCCCGCAACAGTCAGAAATCGTTCGGTCGTTCGGAAACGCTCAGGGACAAGCGAACAACATTGGTGTCGAGCTCGAGGTTCGCAAGTCTCTAGGCTTTATCGCCACGCCGCTTCAATTCTTTATGGTATCGTTTAACGGTGCCCTTATTGCGTCGAACATCACCGTCGAACAAGCAGGCGTGAAGGATACGCGTTCGATGTGGGGACAGAGTCCGTACACCGTTAACGCCTCACTTGCTTACGTCAATCCAGACTCGCGCACAGCCATCACATTAGGCTATAACACTTCCGGACGTCGCATCATTCAAGTAAACCTTGTGGGTGTGTTCCAGGGCGATCCGCACGTGTATGAATTGCCGCGCGATATCATCGACTTCTCGGTGATACAGCCAATTGGCGAATCGTTCGAAGTGAAGCTTGGTATTCGCGACTTGCTGAACCAACCATTGGTCTGGGAGCAGAACGGCGCTTTGATTCAATCGAACATCCGTGGCATGGGCGCTACGCTCGGCTTCGGATACAAACTCCAGTAACACTTGCAATCAAATTCATCACACTCGGAGATATCAATGCCACGCACGCTATACGTCGTTTGCATACTCATACTGAGCAGCATCACCCTGTTTGCTCAGAATCCCACGACCGTAAACCTCACATATCCTAGTGGCGGTCAAGTATTTCGTCCGGGATCTACACAAGAATTTCGTTGGGACACAGCCGGCACCTTCCGTGCTCGCTGGCGCTTCCTCTTTGGTACATCGGTGGCGGGTCCGTGGACCGCACTAACAGGTGCGGGCGCTGCGAACGTTCTTGACTCTGCTGGCTTCCGCGGTCAGTCGGTTCCGACATCAGGCGGCTGGCGCGTACCTGCAGCAGGTACAACGTCGGGCTACATTAAAATGGAGTTGATCTCAAACCCAGCTGTGTACGATATCTCGGATAATCCATTTACGATTGAGAGTCCACAGACAGTTGTACCCGATTCTATCCTAGCAGGAGACATCACGGGAACAACTCGACTACATGCTAACAAGATTTACGGTCTTAGCGGCTATGTATATGTGAATGATGGCGCACAGCTGATCATCGATGAAGGCACGATTATCGTTGGCGATGTTCCAGGCAACAACTCTGCCATCATCGTTAACCGCGGTGGTAAGATTATTGCCAACGGATCTGCTGCTCGTCCGATTGTATTCACAAGCCGCGCAGCTCCGGGCCAGCGTGCTCGTGGTGACTGGGGTGGAATTCTAATGTGTGGTAGAGCGCGCGTTAACCAGGCTGCTGGTCAGGCGGCTCTAGAAGGTGGCGTTGCTGATGCTGTGGCTGGTGGCAAAGGCTGGTACGGCGGTACGGATGATGATGACTCCAGCGGGTCACTGCGTTATGTACGTATCGAATTCGCGGGTATCGCTACTCAACCAAACTCAGAGCTTAACGGACTCACCATGGGTGGTCTCGGACGTCGCACGGTTTTGGATTACATCCAAGTATCGTACGGAAACGATGATGCATTCGAGTGGTTCGGTGGTTCGGTTAATGCTAAGCACCTTATTGCTTACGGCACACTCGATGATGATTTCGATTGCGATAACGGCTTCAGTGGTAAAGTGCAATTCGGACTTGTTAAGCGCTTCCGTACGGTTGCAGATGTTTCGACATCGCAGTCGTTCGAGATCGACAACGATGCACAGGGTTCATACCTAAACCCACGCACGCAACCGGTGTTCTCGAATGTCACATCGATTGGTCCTGTTCAGGATACATCGTGGACTGCAGGTTCGGGTGTAAACCAATTCAGCTCGCGTTATGGGGCTGCGGCGCAAATCCGCCGCGCGGCACGTGCTAGCATTTTTAACACTGTATTTGTTGGATGGCCACGCGGTTTCGAAATCGCGCAAACGCCAACGATGGTGGCTGCATATAACGACTCCCTTCGCATCCGCAATAACAGTTGGTACGGAATCAAGGGCGCAACACTCACACTCGCTGGTGGTACTCCGCCTGCAGGTATGGATGCGAACTGGTTCTCAACAGCTGGTTTCAATAATGAAATCGACAAGGGTAATCCGAACAATGCCGGCCTTGTTAATCCTTGGCCAAACGACGCGTCATTCGATCCGCGTCCATCAATCGTAGCCCCTTACCTAAACGCTGCCGGCTATGCAGGCACGCCACTAGCGCCAATTAACGATCCGTGGTTTACACAAGTAGACTACCGTGGTGCATTCTCTGCATCGGAGACACGTTGGGATGCACAGTGGGCAGAGTACGATCCGGTAAACGCATTGTACCGTGCTACAACGGTTCTGCGCATTACTGCGCCGGGCGATGTATTGGCACAATCGTTTACAGTTGGACAGAAGGTTACGCTTAAGTGGGACACTTCTGGTGCAACGGGCAATCACTACAAATTCGAATTCGCAACGTCGGCAACAGGTCCGTGGGTTGCAATCGCAGGCGCATTAGACGTAACAGATGCGGGTGCAACACGTGGTCAGCTTGTTGACGGCTTCACGATTCCGAACACACCTACAACGACTGGTTACATCCGTATGTCGTTGGTGGGTGACCCATCGAATCTTGACATTACAGACTTCCCATTCTCAATCGTTGCTGCATTCGACACGACAACAGTTGTTCGCCTTATCGAACCAGGTGGAAACAACCGCACGTTCCGCGTCGGACAATCGGTTGACGTGCGTTGGGATACAACAAACACGTTCCGCGATCGCTTCCGCTTCGAATTCGGCACATCGCCAGACGGTCCGTGGTCTCCTCTGCCAGGTCTGAGCAACGTGCTCGACTCGGCAACACGTCGCGGCCAATTCGCTGGTGGTATCGTATTCCGTCCAAACCAGGTAACAACAACCGGCTACGTCCGCATGACGTTGCTATCGGACACAACAAAGACAGACATCAACGACCAGCCGTTTACTGTTACGGCGCCAGCGCCTGCAACATGTGACTCCACAATCACTGGTGAAATCAATGGTCGCGTCTACCTGCGAAACACGCAAGTGTATTGCCTAAGCGGTTACGTTTATGTGAACGATGGTGGCACGCTTGAAATCCAAGAGGGTACGATCATCCTTGGTGGCATTCCTGGTGAAAACTCCGCACTTGTAATCAATCGTGGTGGCAAGATTCTTGCGAACGGATCGGCGGAACTCCCAATCGTCTTTACGAGCCGTGCAACGGCTGGGCAGCGCGCCCGCGGTGACTGGGGTGGAATTCTTATCTGCGGTAAGGCTCGTGTAAATCAGCCTGCAGGTGAAGCGGCACTCGAAGGTGGAGTATCTGCAGCAACGTCTGGCAAGGGCTGGTACGGCGGCACAAATGATGATGACAACAGCGGTGTACTTAACTATGTCCGCATCGAATTTGCGGGTATTGCAACGCAACCAAACTCAGAGTTGAATGGCTTGACAATGGGTGGCGTCGGACGTGGCACGAAAATCGAAAACATTCAAGTGTCGTACGGTAATGATGATGCATTCGAGTGGTTTGGTGGAACTGTTAACGCACGTCACATCATTGCAACAGGCACGCTGGACGATGACTTCGATACCGACAACGGTTTCCGTGGTCGTGTTCAGTTCGCAGTTACGCAGCGATTCCGCACGGTTGCCGATGCATCAACATCACAATCATTCGAATCGGACAACGACGCACAAGGCTCGTTCAACCAGCCCTATACGTCAGCAGTATTCTCGAACGTAACAGCAGTTGGTCCAATCGAAGACACATCATGGACTCCGGGTTCTGGCGCAAACCAGTATAGCTCGCGCTATGGTGCAGCCGCACAGATCCGCCGCAACTCGCGTCAGTCGATTCACAACTCTGTATTCATCGGATGGCCACGCGGTTTCGAAATCGCACAGGTTCCAACGATGGCCGCTGCACTGGCTGACTCTCTCGAAATCCGCAACAACGCATGGTATGGCATCAAGGGCTCATGGCTAACGCTTGCTGGTGGAACACCTCCGGCCGGCCTCGACGCGAACTGGCTTGCAAAGCCCATGTTCAATAACACGCTCGACAAGTCATCACCAAACGGCGCGATGCTCGAAAACGCTTTCGGCTGTCTCTTATACACATCTCCGAGCCCACGAGACTAAGGCGAATCTCGTATGCCGTCTTCTGCTTGA
>ENA-ORBV01015740-ORBV01015740.1-microbial-mat-metagenome-genome-assembly--contig:-NODE-15740-length-11076-cov-11.064006_pt1 | contig 11076 bp, 16 predicted proteins | sample MGYA00237777_ERZ505514 | MGnify/ENA primary metagenome ERZ505514 (study PRJEB26160, sample SAMN06269048) | microbial mat metagenome | isolation source: Oligotrophic lake microbial mat | place...
TCAGATGTGTATAAGAGACAGACCCCGTGAGTCCCGCATGAGGATGCTCTATGCATAGCCAATTATAGGCAAATTAGGGCATTGCAAAGTGGAAACATTGTGGGGACAAACAAGATGAAATTGTTCTCTGTTTGTTCCAAGACAAAGATCTCATGAACAATTCCTACAATTTGCCATGAATCAGTCACTCTTTGCTGTTTGGCATGAAGGTTCAAGAATGCACACTGAGACTGGACACTGGACAACAAGTGCTTTAGACCAAAATAATGTTACTTTTGCAAGTGATTGTTCAATTGATTCATTCCAAAGCTCTGTGACTCTGTGATGACTGATGAGCAGGCATCGCTTTTACGCATTTAGTACGACGTAGTCACAATTTCTAATTACGGTTGGAGAACGGAGTTATTCCGAACGATCGAATAGAAGTTCAGCTCAGTGTTGAAAACTAGCTATTGTAGTAATCAGAAAACTCGGGGAACTTTTGTCACTTAAAAGTTTGCTTGCGTGGCCCGAATTCGATGGAGAAGATTCGTTGGTTATGGTCAGAAAAACCGAATCGTTACGAATTTTTCTTGCTGGTCAATACTGTATTGCCTTACGCCGTTACGCGGCCATTTTCGCTTACACTTCAACAAGTCACGTGCCAACGTCAGTAACGTTATCCACGTAAGGGCGTGGCCGGTAGAACAGAAGCGGCGTGGCCTAAAGCCGCGTTCGTCATCGCCTTCCTTATCGACAATCTTTCCCGTCCATGGCAGCAATGCTACATTTTCACGTGAGAACGGGAAAGAACAAATCTTTTTCTTCTTTTGGGGTACTGGTAAATTGGTAATTTCCTTGAAGTACTGGCAAAAAACTCGCCATTCGGAGCCAGTGACGAGCCCCATACATGATACCTCACGTTTCTGATCTTTGGCGTTCAAACTTGTTAGAGTACTAGTAAATTGGTAATTTCCTTGAAGTACTGGCAAAAAACTCGGCATTCGGAGCCAGTGACGACACTGACGAGCCCCGTACTTCACGTTTCTGATGTTTGACTTTCTGGTGGTTCACGGACAGTCTTTGAACTTTCAAACTTGTCCACGACTTGAGCATTTTTAATTTTCCTTCTGTAAGATGGCCAGTACTTAAGAACGTACTTGAAGTAGTTGCAACAAAGTATTCCGATGCTTTGAATACATTTTTCGGCAAGTGGTTAAGATATAATACTCCGAGTAGTGGGATTGATTTACCCACCTGCGGAGTTTTGCTCATAATAGCTCTCATAATTAAGAGGGATTGCAGTACACATCTACAGTGAGACTTCCGTTTCCGGGATCCTTGCCGAACACAGGCAAAGATGTACTTACTGGACAAGACGGAAAGCAAAATAGTGTTTACATACTGTGCGCACGGTACATGTAGCAGGAGTACTGGTACGTACGATATAGCAGGAGTACTGGTACGAATAGCACCGAGGGATAGCACCGCCGTCGTGAGGGAAGGGTTGGTTTTAGGCTGCTGTTATCTTTCTAGTTCGCAGTTCGCAGTTCGCACAACTCGCATATCCAACCTTGTCGCTGCCCATAAAATCAAACACAATGAATAATACTGCAATGAATACCACTACGACTGGGTTTGCATCCCCCAACCATGAGGCAACAAAACAGTTTGCCAGTGGAAACTACAAAGAGTGCCTCTCGAACATTCATTTGGCTCTCTGTGAATTGAGGAGGCTGGTAGCTGCGAAAGAATCTAATCCTAATCATACTGTTGCTGCCATGCATGCAGACCAAGATTCATTGTTCAAGGTTACAACGGTTGCCATCGATCCATTTCTTCTTTCAAAAGTTCCCGAAGCAGATACCAGCTGTGGCGGCATTGGCTTTTTTGATCGCATCTTCCTCATTTCTCGTAGCAACAGCGAGAACGATGACGATCCGCTCATTGCCGACAATGGGAATGAAACCAAGATTTGTGTCTTGCTCTTGTACAACATGGCCGTTGCCAAACATTTGGGGGGTCTTCTCAGTGGGTCCAAGGAGGATCTGTCGGCTGCTCTCAACGTCTATCGTATGGCATGCGACTTTCTTCAATCTCGACAGCAGCAACAGCATCAAGGCGAAGACGAAGAATTTATCGAGAACGATCCGACCTTGCAGCTACTTGGCATGGCGCTAATGAACAATGTGGCGCACATTCAATCCTGCATTTGGTTTCACTCGGCAGAAAGCAACCAGTGCATTGAATGGTTGCGGTCCGTCACCCAGCTCATGGATCCGCAAGCACTTCAAGACCAGGACTTTTTGTTCTTTTTTGTACACTATTATGTTATGCCGTCCAACAATCCAGTGTCTTCTCCTGCTGCTTAAGTGAATGCAACCTTCAAGGGAAGAACAACTGAAATGCGCATCCAACGACCCATGTATCTATAAAGCACTGGAAACGAACAAACACTCAACTGCATGGTAACTATGTAATTGCATAGAAAACATTTTTACAGAACGACGTTTTATGAAGAAGCAGCTAGTAGTAATCCAGTTCTTTTCAGGACGAATTGAAGTAACATGCATGGTGGTCAGCATATCTCCTACTCCAGTTCAGTGGTGAGTGCTATAGCTCACTCTAGGGCATTCCCATCTTGCTGACACCAGTCGGTCTTGTAGTTTCTCCAGCTAGCAGTGGTAGATCAAGTCTAGCCTACAGCTTCATGATGCTAGTGTTGTCAACCGAGCGGGTAGATTTACCAGTGCTGCATGCATTTCTTGTCGGACGGGTAATTCGCTGGTCGGGAGCTAATGTTTCTACTCCAAACTTGAATCCTACGTACGTTGCGGCATCAATGCCACGCCCGAAGGTGGCAGTTACCAATACGACACCGATTTGTTGAACAAACATGTGAGCTCGAGTTACGTGATGAGGAGCCAGCCAAAACACGTGCACGCAATGACGATTCCGGTACCTACTTGCATAAAACTCTTAAAAGCGGACCACCTTGTCACGGCAGATTACGCCTGCTGTTTCTACTTATTCGGAAGCTCACGTGCGTGTCGAGTTTTAGCGTGCAGTACACGTGTGTTGCTTGTTCCCCTTCTACTCTACTCTAGATTGTTTCAAGCGACTTCTCTCCATTTTGAAATCATCAGTGGCCGTATCTATCGGGTTTGATCGTGCTTCTCATTCCTTTCGCGTGAATGAAATTGCTGGGATTGGCTTGATTGACAATTCCAGTTCACGGTTTTTCGTGATACCTTCCCCGAACGTTGACGAGGCGCTGACGGATGGCTGTCGTAGCTACAGTACAAAAATGCACAACCAGCAGATAGACTAGCTCTAGGTCGGTGGCTAATATTAACACAGGGATGAGTGATTGAAGATTCGGAAGCCACAAAAGTCAGCTCAGCGAAACACGCACAACTTGCGCAGGCAACGTGCCAGAAACTTTTTGTGCCTGGTTAATGTTTCTCCTTCAAACCAGAAGCTTAGAGAGCTTCGAAATTGATTACCAGTACCTTGTAAGTACCACCTGGCCGTCCTTTATGCTACGCTTGCGACAACAACTTGAAGTTGTTTCTCCATCTGCTGTTTTTTTTTCTTTCCAAACCAGAAGCTCAGAGAGCACCGAAATTGTTCCATTCACTTTCGAGTGATTACCGGCGACAACCGTCGACAATTCTACACTTGTTACGAGCGGAATAGACTCACTAGCTAGTTCATCCGTGACAAAACCCCTTCTCATTTTCATTTTAGTTTTCGCCACTTGTTTGGTTCGTTCGGAACTAAGTTCTCAATTTATTTTAGTTTTTACACCGCCTTTTTCGGAAGTTCAACAACAAGCTGTGATAAGACTGATAACTACTAGTGTAAATTCTTAATTCTGCGTGAATAAACTTTGGAGCGTGATTGTTTATTCCAAGCGCACAGTTTCTCCAATTTTCCAATCTTGTGGCCTCCGATCCAACCGATGGCTGTCATGCCAACTCAGGAGCTCCAACTGGCCATGGCAGCGATAGATGAAGAGAGGGAGAGCCAACAAACAACGGGTTCAGATGCTGTATATAACCAGCAGATGTAAAAAGTAACCACAAAGTAGTGCATGCATTAGCTACTAGTAGCTTGTGCATTATATATATCCAACAAAGTTCATACTAACTTGAAACAAAATTCAATGAAGAGCAAGGTTGCCCATCACTCCAATTATGACATTGTGTACTGCCATCTCGTGGGCTCTGCTGATGATTTCCATTCTCGCTCGTGACACTAAAGTTTCTGGTTTTGTTGGATGCAAATGCCAATGGCATCCCTATAGGTATAATGGCCGTGCTACTACTAGGTCAATATCTACTTTTCATCATGATAATTTGAGAATACAATTGTCGGTGGAAAACCAGGAACACTTGCATCCTTTGGACACCACACCGTTGGAAGTGTCGTCTGACCCAGATAAGGATCCAATTTGTTTGAGTTGCCAAGCTCTTCTCACGTCTATTCAACAGCAGCAGCAGCAGCAGCAGATCAATCCTGATGAGTCCATTTTGGCGTCTACGGAAGCTTACCGTGTCTTTCACGGCCGGGGTGGGTTTTATGGTCCAGATTGTGAACAATTCACTTTGGATTGGTTTCCGCCGGTATGGGTTTTGACCAGTTTCCAACCTGAACCACTATCTTCCAAGGAACTTGCCACAATTGATCACGCCTTGGAGTGCAAGTGGGATGACGAAATGGCAAAGTTTCAATCATCCAATCTCGAAGATCCTCCACCGTCCTTTGCTTGGGTCTACCAGAATCGATATCGAAACAATGTCACGAATAGCATCATGAGGGGGCCCATTCCCGAAATTCACATAGTCACAGAGAATGGTGCTCAATATTGGGTTCAAACGACGGCCGACAGTGATGGCGCCAAAGGACAACGCCACCGAGGCATTTTCCTCGATATGGCCAATGGTCGAAAATGGCTTCAAGAAAATGCAGAGGGAAAAATCATTTTAAACTTGTTTGCTTATACGTGTGCTTTTTCCGTGGCGGCATTGCTGGGGGGTGCCGACGAAGTCATCAATATTGACAAGGTGCAGGGAGCTTTGAAAATCGGACAACGCAATCACGAACTCAATGGATTCGGTGCCGCTGGCAGAGCTCGCTTTCTCAATCACGATATTTTCAAAACGTGGGGGAAACTTCGCAAACTAGGACCCTACGATATTATTGTGGTGGATCCGCCCAGTTATCAAAAAGGAAGTTTTGTGGCCAAAACAGATTATATCAAGCTTGTTCGTCGTCTACCAGATATGTTGGTTCCTACGGACGAACAAGTTGGTGGCAGCCGCAGTCAAGTTCTCTTTTGTCTCAATGCCCCCGAGTTGGGAGTCGATTTTCTGAAGCAACAGGTTTCCGAGGGTGCTCCTGAATTGCGATTTGTAAAGCAAGTGGAAAATCCGTCCTCCTTCCCTGGCAAGGATCCAGAGAAAGCGCTCAAAGTTTTGTTGTATGAGTTGGCGGATGATTGAAATTATTGATGGCACATGTGCTCCAGCCACATTGACGGCTTCGAAACTGCCGCTGGGTGTATTCGGAAAGCGAGCCTAAGTAGACTGTAACTCAACAGTCTACTACAATACAACGGTACTGGTGGTCAAAGAAACACGACAATCGAAACTATGCCAAGCAGAAGCGACGGGGTACTGTCCTTCCATGGCGTGACCAATTCCAAACAGCTAAATAGTAAATCGAGTGTCATTAGAAGATAATCACGCATAGGCGTTTATGTCGCCACATACAACAGCAACTAAGAAAACACACAACAAATAACAAAATAGCATTGATACGACGAAACCAAATCCGGCGCCTCGCTTTGTTGCCAAAGTCTGAGGAATGCCGAGGTAGTCCTCCTGCTCGACTTCGGCATGAACGCAATCGATGCTTTTGAGTAGTTTCTTGCTTTACTTAGGGTTGTATATCTCACATTTAGTGGAAGCACAGTACAACAATATGAACGGTCCCAAATATTTCGTGCTCCCAGGCATGGCCGATTCGCGCAACCAAGTAGTTGCAAAGCGACCTATCTACTAGAGTGAAGACTGCTTCTCTTTCTTCTCGAGGTACCAAGTGCAAACTTTCTTGTGCTGTTTCCAGTCAGACGCCTTGCAAGGCTTGCAACAGTAGCATTTATCCTTACAGGGGCACCACTTGAGCTGGCTTTTGGCGGCTACTTTGCCGCAAGCAGAACATACTAAATTGCTATTCTTGCTCCTGCTTTCGTCGCTTTTCGACTTTTGCTTGCTTTGATACGAACAAAACTGTTTGTGTTTTGCCCAGTCCCCGCGTTGGCACGACGCCTTACAATAGTGCACTTTGTAACATGGACAACAAATTTCGTCTGCCGCCTTGACCCATTTGTCACAGTGAGCACACTAGCAAAAAGGCAAGGCGTCGTCCTTGAGGCGATCACGTGCTGACTTGATGGATGTTTCTGTCAGCTATTGCCGCATGTCGTCGGACAATTCGGTAGTGCCACCACGTCGAAATTTAATTGGGGCATTTGGACGTAGAACCCCCAAAAGATTGGTCTCGTATTCATCCATGGATCCAGATCTCAAAGCCCTAAGAAGCGCTCGCTTGGCTAGATTTGGCGTTCGAACTTTGTCCTTCAGTAACGCTAAACAAGAAGCTTGTGTGGTACCAAAATACTCCTCCAGGTTGTACTTCTCTAGATCCTTCAAGTTGCATCGACGGAGAAGCGCTACAAAGGCAATTGCACACTTTGTGCGCTTGTTGGTTACGACGCTTCCAGTTTGATCTTTGCGAGCTAAATACGCCTCGAAGATTGCATGGTGCACCCATAGCATCGCACAAAGGAACTGGCTGTAGGGGTATTGGTTCACATCTGGATTTGGGTGGTTTGCTCCCAATCGGGCGAGCGCTTTGACATACGTCTCCAATGCTTTCTCGTCATTCCCCACATGGTAGTATGATCTGGCGGCCTGCGCGTAGCTCCACATGTCGCAAAGGAATGCATCCCCAAGTTCCAAATAGAAAGGCGCGGCATCTTCCCATCGCTTCAGGGCCGCCAACGTACATCCAACTTCCGAAAGGCTTCGGTAAATGATACAGGCGAATTCATCTGGGTCATCTACTGACACTGATGTTGGTGGCAGATTCAGAGCCAAATCAGCTTGTAGGATGCGCCAATCTAAGAGCTCTTCCTTGTACTTTTTGGATGTTGTCAAGACCAATACCAATTGTCCGGTGAGGAGGTGTTTCCAGTGGTGAGTGGGTACCGTGTAGATAAACTGACGAAGAAAGTGATGCATCATGCGAGCTTTCAAGAGCTCTTGGTCGTGGGAGTCCAACATATCCTCGAGATCTGGAATAAAGTTCACCCAAATCAATTCGTCGTTTGCCTCGCACTGCGCAAGAGTCTCGTCGTCGGTAGTTGTGACGTAAAGGTCGAAACAAAGGTCCCGCCCTTCGTCAAGCCCGCTCGGAATTACGTGGTAGACACATTCCCCGTCCCAAATCTTTTGTACCCAGGTTTGAGCTTTCGTGTCCTTCAGGGAGATGCGGCATTTCCCTTTCAGTTCCCCGTGACGTGGGAGCTGCCGAAAGGACGGAAAGAGGTGGTTGTTGTCACCATCTTGTTGGACGCTGAAAAAAATCCCGCACCAAGCCATGCCATGTCTTCCTGTTCTAGCTTATAGCCACAAAAGACGCCATGCTCTTCGCGCATCTTTTTTATGTTGTCGCTCGACGCAATGCTAATTTCGTGGAAGTATGCAGCATTGTTGACTTGGGCCTTCGCAATCGCTTCCAGATCCAACGTGTGATTGTGCCAAGGTTTGCTCCCCTCTTGATGGGTGCGGTTGGAACTCTTTTCTGCGCTCATGGTAGGACAATGAATCTATCTGCTGTAGTCGGAAAATGCGTTTCAATCAATCAATGGAGAAATGATTTGCTGGTCGTAACAACAAATGAAATGCGACAATGAGAGAGAGCGGCTGATGGTACTAGTAATAAATCATATGGCTGGTGCTTTGATCGCTCGGAACCGAGATCGATTACGACTAAGCCAGAAACGCGCGGTTGGTCTCGTTCAAAGAAAGGATCCACGATTCATCCGATCACACTTGAAACCCCAAGGTGTTCCTCCTCCTGAAAATTAGGAACAACACACAACAACCAACTACATTCTACTTTTGCATGAGTTACAACAGCCTTGAATTTGTCAAACCAAATCCATGACTTGAAGAAGCAGCCGCAAGAGCAAAATCTCAAGGCAAGGTTCTGCTGTGTTTCATAGCCCTGGATGGGGTTCATGATTGGACCACATTCAAAACATGCTGAGCAACCTGCCCAGGGAGTTCCATCCCTCAATTGGAACTCTCCCACATTCAAGGCAATCATGGTGTTGTAGGCAGTGAATCAAGAAACAGGAAGGGAGCAATCCATGAGCCTGCAGATGGAAACAGTGCAGAACATGATAGAAACAAATGCAATTCATTTGCTTGCATGGATCAGAGTCAAAGGATGGAATGAGACAATGCTTTCTAGAGCTTCAGTTTTGGTTTTGGCTGTAGCTTAACTAAATGTTGGTTTGAGGGAAAATGTCATCTATGAGTTTAGCAAACCGATCAAAAAGGTTAAAAGGAAACCCGTTGAATTTCCTTGATGCTCTTCTGTTGTTGGTTTGTCAGACCAATAGGACCAAAACAAGCTTTCTGAGCACATGAGTCTGTGTCAGAGCGTCTCAAGGTTTATGACTAGCTAAGCTTTCTTTTTAAGAGAATTGGATTTTTTTGCGAGTTCAAATTTGGACAAACTTGAAGCCACAGGGGGTGTGCATTCAACAATTGAGCCAGTGCCATGTCGACACACACTTGCACATTTTTGCCACACACAGAATCCTGGCGGCAGTTGCATGGCATCACAGTTCTGGTTTTTGGACATTTCTCCTGTGAATGGCCACCGCTGCAACATGGCCCTCATGTGACATGTCCTCCAAGTGGAAAGCAGACAGGCACACAGGCAGACAGGCAGACAGAAAGACAAAACTGGCACAGACACTGCACTTGCAGATGAGCAAAGCAAGTGGGTTGAACAGGAGCAAGAATGTGAATCTCAATGGAGTTTCAGTCTTTGGTGTCAGACGCACATGGGACTCAGTCTGTGTGTCAATGAAAGAATCGAGAAAGATCTTTGTGGCTCACATTGTTGTCATTTGATTGTCACATCAATGGTTGAACATGATGACAATCAACGGCATGGGCGATGGCAGCGTCGGCGATGAGCTCGAGCACTTGTCCACAAACTTCTGCTGCACTGCACATTGAGAGATGCTCGTTGGGAGACCCAAAAGGTTGACACAAATCAAGAGAGTTCAACAGTTGTCGCATGTCATTCAAAACATGATTCATGCTTGGAGCGCATCAAGCCGAATGTCATCATTGTGCACAACGCTCAAAGACCAGCAGCGGGTGGCGTGTCGTTCCTTTTTTGCCAGCTTGACGGATCACAGCACATTGTCAGGGACTGCTCAAGTCCATCGACAGGATGCGGACGACAATGCCGAAAAGTGCCTCAATTTTGTCCAGCACGACTGTGGCGGGAAGGCAATGTCTTGTGCGGGGCCAATGTGATGAATTCCACACTGGGAGCATTCATCAAGTTTGTGGTCGGCTCATGGAGGCAGCTCTTCAAGATGTGCGGAATGGAGGCAGCAAAGAAGTCTTTGCCTGGTCGGCATTGCATGGATTGTCGGAATGGGCACAAAAAGGGTCAGATGGCATCAACAATGGCGTTGCCGTTGAAACAATTCTTGCTTCGGTTGGAGACAGTGATGTGCCAGCTGCTGGAGAACTTACGAAGAGTGGCAACCTCAACAATGACATGCTTGCAACTGTCTGGTAAATAGATGGACACAAAAAACACCAAAACGCATTCAACTGTTTCAAAACAAAACACAATGATGAGCAGCGCAGTCGGACTCGTCTGTCTTGTCAACAGAGTGAACTTCAAACCAAACAGTCATGACAGTGGTGACCCAGTTGCAACATGCCCAGTGGCATCTGGACAGCATTGGGGCCCCAACCCTTGCACATGTGCTCCTCCTCTTTGTTTCCTTTCTTGTGGCAAGCATAATTGTATCCGCTTTGCAAGTGACACTCCCAAGGAATTTGGACAGTTTTGTGACTAGGAATTGTGACTGGATAGACCAATCAGCGTGAAGTCCCCATCGAAAGTCTTCAAATCCAATGGTGACCCAGCCCCAAGGGTTCCTGACCCTGGCTTTTTTTTCGCATTTGGCGGGGATAGGCCTCATCCAGATCCAAAAGTCTCAAGTCTCACTGCGCGACATTGTCACAGGTCAGATAAACCAAAGGTTACCACTCGCAGCAGCCAGCTGGGACAACCAAGTTTGTTGTCCTATGAGCGTGTCACGCGCTCTTTACGGTTCACAACCGCCCATGCCTTGGTTGAACTTCAATCACGGTTGCCAAAACTTCACCGTTTAATTAACAGAAAGACAGGCCAACGGCAACGTTAACAGGGCCTGCGCACCGAGACTGTGTATTTTTACTCTTACATTTTTTGGGCTACTTGCCCCTGAGATGCCACTAGTAGCTAGCTAGAGGGAGGGCCGGTTTCTGGTAGGACATTTACACAAGCTCCCTGCCCCCCTCGCCCCCGCCGCCAAAGAAAATTTGGGGGGGGGGGGCAGCTTCGTCAAAAGCCATCACAGAGCAAGATGTGGTGGTGTCTCTGGAGGGTGGTGACTATGTAGTCATGGGGATGTTCAACAAGCATTACAACAAGCATTTCCTGTTGGACCAACAAGACCAGAAGAAATTGCAAGATGCACAAAGGGAGAAAACTCGCCTCCGATCCATGTGCGGAAAGTGATATTTGATGCAAATCTCCACATGCACAAGTTGGAAGAAGGTGGGACAAAAGACACCTACAAACAAGTTGAAATTGGTGATGTGAAAAGTGTCAAAGGAAAGCTCCAGGTGCTTGATTGATTGATTGATTGATTGATTGATTGATTGATTGATTGATTGATTGATTGATTGATTGATTGATTGATTGATTGATTGATTGATT
>ENA-ORBV01015741-ORBV01015741.1-microbial-mat-metagenome-genome-assembly--contig:-NODE-15741-length-11076-cov-4.931176_pt1 | contig 11076 bp, 8 predicted proteins | sample MGYA00237777_ERZ505514 | MGnify/ENA primary metagenome ERZ505514 (study PRJEB26160, sample SAMN06269048) | microbial mat metagenome | isolation source: Oligotrophic lake microbial mat | place...
CATTGAAAGTGGGCCAGTGCTGGGTAATCGCCCAGCCAGGAGCCGCCTTGGCGACCAGCCGATTCATCGATTCGATCCAGGCAGCCTGGTAGTCGATGAAATCGATCACGTTCGAGCGAATGATGCGGTCCGAAAGGTTGCCGAGCGCTCCGCCCAGCACGAGCGGCAGCCCCCATTTCAAGGCCCGCTGTCCGGGAGTGAGCCGGCCGTACAGATTGATGATGAAGGCGATCGCCAACAAGCTCACCAGCAGGAAAAACGGTCTCCGCACGTACTCGCTGTGCTTCTGAAACAGGCCCCAGGCGCCGCCTGGGTTGTAGGCCAGCGTGAAGCCCAGGTGGTCCTTGATGATCTCGATCGATGGCTCCAGGGGATTGCGGTGCGAGAGCGTGATCTCTGCCCAGGCTTTGGTACCCACGTCCGCAACCAGCGAGATAGCCGCGACGATCCCGAAAAAAATGAAAGTGGGGCGATCCCCTGGAAACAGCGAAGGACGCTGCGAATCCTGACCCGGCTCATGGGGCGTCGGCGCTACCGCGCCCAACGGCGCTGCCGCGCCCAGCGGTGACCACGGAGCCATGGGCGCAGCCCCCTGCCCTTCCGGAGTCGGCCAGGGCGCCGCGGAGACTGGCAGCGGACTCGCCGAGTCAGTCACCGGCGCCGGAGAAAGCGGCACCGCAGCCGAGTCAGTCACCGGCGCCGCGGGCAGGCTGGGCTCGGGGTTGAGGGGCTCTTTGAGCGAGCTGTCTTCCGGATCGGACATACGTGAAACCGCCGACGGTCTACGACAGCTCAGCCAAAAGGGCCAGCCGCTTGCGCCTCCACCCTAAGAGCCCGCCCGGGCGCTTCATTCCCGGCCCGGACGGCCAGCTGAAGCTTGTTTCGTGCAAGCTTGGCTAGGGTTGGCTAGGGTTGGCTGGGGTAGGCTCGGTGCTCCCGTACCCCCGTTTGACGGGCGGCCAGCTGAAAGATCTGGCTAAAGGTCCGGAGGAAGGCCCTCTGCTGCTTGCGCCGCAAGTAACACTCGTGATCGCAGGCCTTGTCACTGAGGGTTCGGCGCCGCCCCGCGCTTCGCCATCCATTTGGGTTGGGGCGCGTGAGCCATCAGCTGCCTTGGGCGTTCTCACGCGAAGGGTCCGGGGCGACGAGTGCTTCGATCCGCGTCCCTCGTACCGTCACCCGCTCGTTCATGGCAGTCTCGCGGCGCGCGCGCGTGCGGGGTGACGTGTTCGTCCAGGGCACCGGATCGTCGTTCTCATGCGCCGCGCCTCCGACGCGGGTGGAGAAGAGGTGGGGCGGGAGATTGCGACGCATAGTCCGGAGGCTCGACGACCACGTGGGACGTGTCACCTAGGTTCCAGGCCTTGAACCCGAGATTTGACTTGACGCGTCTTCCCAGCGCGGAGTGTTGCGGCGCGCTGCTGAGCTCGAACGTAGTCGCTCAGTCTCGCCAACGACTGCCTCAACGTCTTCGATGAGCACGACGACTTGAAAAGCATTCTGGTCCTCGAAAGGTCGTCAGCGCGTCTCGAGAAAGGGCTTAAAATCAGGGTGTAGCGTGGGGCATGGAGAAAAACGCAAACGCCAAGATCCAGCCGAGCCATGACGCGAGCACAGCGAACGCTGTGCTCCGCGTCGACTACTGTCTGTCTCAGCTGTCGGATGCCGACTTACTCGCGAACACGCGCCGCTTGGTCGGCAGCTCGAATCAGTTGTTCGCCGCGCTGCTGGCTCACTTGGCCGAGGTGGAGGCCCGCGGCGTCCATCGCACCCGCGCCTGCTCAAGCCTCTACACCTACTGCATCTACGAGCTCCGAATGTCCGAGGACGCGGCATTTCGCAGGGCTACCGCTGCCAAACTGGTAAAGCGCTTCCCGGCCTTGTTCGACGCTATCGCGAGCGGCGAGCTTCACCTGACGGGTTTATTGATGCTCGGACCGCACCTCACCGCGGCCAATCTGGTGGAGGTTTTGGCTCGGGTCAAGCACCGCACCAAGAAGGAAATAGCCGAGCTGGTTCGCGCCCTCAGTCCCCTGCCAGACGTTCCGCCGCGCATTCAGCCGCTCGGGCCCGCGCTGGCGCGTGCCTTAAGCCCGAACGCCACCCCTGGCTGGCAGGATTTCGTGGAGTCGATGGTACCGGTGCGAGAGCTGACGATCGGCGACCGGCCGCGAGACTGGGGCGGCGGCACCGCGCTGAGTGGGGTACCCGACCCTGACCTCTCGCCGCCTCCGCAGCTGGTCGAACACGCGCCAGCGCGACGCGCCTCTGGGCAAACAGCAGCGGCATCAGCGGTACCAGCGGCATCAGCACCCCTGACGGGACCGCAGCGCTACGTGGTGCAGTTCACTACGACGGAAGAATACGTGAAGCTCGTGGAGCGCGCTCAAGCGCGGCTGTCAAACTCGCTCCCAAGCGCCGCGCTCGAAGAGCTTCACCTGCGCGCGATGCAGGCCCTGGTCGCTGAGCTCGAGAAACGCAAGTACGCCGTGACGCCAGCTCGTGAGCGCACGTCACACCCAGCCGCCGAGTCAGCCCAAGCTTTCGAGCAGGCACCAGCTTTCGAGCAACTCCCAGCCGCCGAGCAGCTCTCAGCCGCCGAGCAGCTCTCAGCCGCCGAGCAGCTTGAATCGCCCGCTCAGCGCGGTCGATACGTCCCTGCGGCCACGCGCCGTGCGGTTTTCGAGCGTGATCGCGGGCGCTGCAGTTATGTCGATGGGTTTGGGCAGGCCTGCCGCGAGACACACTGCCTTGAGATTCACCATCTCAGAGCGTTTGGTCGCGGCGGCGGGCACACTCTCTCCAATCTGACCCTGCGCTGCCGGGCACACAATACCCTTGCTGCTGAAGAGGACTTCGGGCGGGCGCTCATCGAGCGGAGACGCGGCTCGCCCAAGCACGAGCCATCGACTGTCTAAGGGCGCTGACTCTTAGCGGTCCCGAGAGCTTTGCCGGTGAGTGGAGGTGGGGTCTGCCCACCTACGCTCCGGTGTCGGCGACCGGGGACGTTCGCTTGGTCCTCGCGAAAGCCTCGCCGGAAACCAGGCTTGGCGGGCGGCCAGCTGAAAGATCTGGCTAAAGGTCATTGTCGGCCGGGGGTGACGCGAAGCCAGAAGAGGCCAACTCAAGTACAATGAGGGGCCATGGGCTACGATGGCGACCGCTTCGTTTGGGAGAACCGGCGAGTCCGCTCGGAGCACGTGTGCATCGGAGAGGTGCTGTACCAGCCGGGCGGAAGCTGCGGGCCGCGGGTTCAACGCGATTGGCAGCTGGTGTTCTTGCATTCAGGGCAGCTCAGCGCGGCCGTGGACGGCAAACAGAGGCGCCTTTCTCCGGGTCAAGTCGGGCTGTTTCTACCTGGCAAGAGCGAGGAGTTTTCGTTCTCGGAAACGCACGCGACGCATCATTCCTGGTGCGCCGTGACCCCTTCCCTGGTGCCGGGAACGCTGCGTCGCCTGCTGGAGAGCTCGCCCGAGAGCCAGGTCTGCAGCGAAGTGCAGACTCGGCTTCTGGCGGCCGGGGTGGCGCTCGATGGCACCGATTCGGAAGTGGCGCGAAGCGTCGTGGACCACATCGGGTTGGCATTGCTCTCTGCGTACGCCAAGGCGGGCACGGAGCACGCCGACGAAGGCGTCGTGGCCAAGGCCGCGCGCTACCTGGAACAGCACCTGTTCGAGGACGGCTGCCTCCAGAAAGCGCACCTGGCGGCCAATGTCTCGCGCAACACCTTAATCAATCGTTTTAGCAAAGAGCTTGGCATGACGCCTGCGCGCTACCTCTGGAAGAAGCGGGCAGAGCGAGGCATTGCCATGCTTAGCGAGACCGGGCACACCATCGGCGAGATCGCTTACGCTTGTGGCTTTCGGGATCCATTTCATTTCTCCCGGCTGGTGAAAGGACTGCAAGGCGTATCGCCGCAAAACCTGCGCCGGCAAATCTGGTCGACCGATCCGCAGGCTACGCCTTCCGTCAAGCCTCAGCGCTCGCAAACGGCGCGTGTCAATGCGCGTAAGCGTGCAACGCCTCGGTCCTAGCGCCTACGGAGCTTGCGCGAGAGCTTGGTTCGTGCCGAGCTCGCGCGCGGCTAGAGTGATTTGACGAAGTCCCAGATGAGTTTTCCACCGGTCGGCGGCCACCCGTGAGTGCTGCCGTCGTAACCCCCGAAGCTGTGCTCGCACCAGCGCAAAGGAGAAGCTGGCTTGCAGCCTTGGTAGTCGACGCAAGCGTCGTCCTCTACGCTTGGCTCTGCGTCGCGCTTCATGCGGATCTCATCGTGCATGCCGGCTAGCGGGGGCAGCGTCGTATCCATGCAACCGCTGCGCATCAGGTAGTGAGTCCGAGCAGTCACGCCACTCGCAAACGTGACGTGTGGGTCGTCGATGCCGTGAATCACGACCGCAGCCGGCGCACCTTTGCAGTTCTGACTCTCGGGCAGGCCGCCCGAAACCGGGCCGACCGCCAATAATTGGTCGCCGTAGCGACAGCCGAGGAGATTGGAAAAACTTGCGCCCGAGCTCGTCCCCGCCACGAACACCCGGCGCTCATCCACGCAATAGTTGGCTTTTAGCTCGCTCAGCACGTTCTCGAAAAACTTCGAGTTGTCCTCGCGCTCGGCGGCGGATTCCCAGCCGCCCTGCGTCGCGTCGAGCGGCTCACGCAGCGACTGCATGTAGACCAGCACCGCTTCACCTCCCATCACGCTCTGAAAGCCGGCGCAATCCCCAGCTTGGCAGTTCTGATGGTTGCGATTTCTTCCGTGAAAGGCAAAGCCGAGTGGATAGGGCTTGGCTGGATCATAAGTTGGGGGCAGAGAAACGCTGTAAAGGCCAGTGCGCGCGGCGACCGCCATCTGCCTCTCACCCGTGGGGCCCGCCGCTTTTCCGCAACCGGCGCTCGCCTTGGGTCCGCCGGCCCCAGCTCCGCCCGTCGCGCCCGCCGAACCTCCTCCGCCAGCTTGTGCGGGAAGGCTCCCACCCATGCCGACTCCTCCGCCTGCGACGCTTCCGCCCTGAGCGATGCCGCCGGAGGCCGCACCCGAGCTGCCCGGAGCACCGCCGCTGGCGGCTCCGCCTTGCTGCGCGCCGCCCACGCCTCCCGAGCTGCCCGGATCCTCCTGGCAACCAAGAAGAGTCCCACTCAACAAGACCAGTCCAAGCGAGCGCGCAGCCATCATCGATCGATGATGACCGAAGAGTCCCAGGTCGTAAACTCGCACCTTTCCTTAGCTGATGCAGCATGCAGCATGCGGCATGCAGCAGGCAGCTAGGGAGTCTCTGAGCGGATTATTGGGCGTGAGGCTGGAATAGTTGCGCCTCTCTGTCGGCCTTCGATTAGACCAAGTCTAGTGATCTCCACCGCCTTGCCGTATGGGCTTTCGAGCCGCGAAGAGGCTCCGCATTATTTCGATTGGATGGCGGCGCTCTTCGCCGAAGCGATTTCGGGAGACGTGCTGGATCACGGGGCCGGAACCGGAGCCCTCACAGCGCGGCTATTGCTTCGCGCCAGGCGTGTCGTGGCTCTAGAGCCGGACGGCGTGCTCCACGGGCTGCTCTGCGAGCGCTTTCAAGCGGAGCCCAGAGTAGAGGTGCTGCGCGGCACTATCGAAACTTTCCTGGAGCGCAGCGGCCCCAGCACGCTGGATGCCATCTTCTCTTCCAACGTGCTCGAGCACATCCAAGACGACGTCGATTGTCTCGAGTTACTTCGCACGGCGCTCAAGAAGGGCGGCGCCTTGGCTGTGTACGTGCCCGCCCGCCAGGAGCTTTTCGGCTCGCTCGACGAGAGTGTTGGCCACGTGCGTCGCTACTCGCGGAGTGAGCTCACGCGCAAATTGTCCTTGGCTGGCTTTAGGGTGGAGTGGGCGCAATATCGCAACCTGGCGGGGGTTCTGCCGTGGCTGTTCGCGGGACGAGTGCTTCGCAGTCGCGAATTGTCGAGCGGTAAGCTGCGTCTCTTTGACCGCTTCGTTTTCCCCATGTCGCAGCTGCTGGAAGCGCGCCTGCCCATGCCCTATGGCCTCAACCTGGCGGTCTTGGCGCGGCGGAAGTAACAGAGAACGCATATTCCCTTCCTTGATATTTTGGAACAAATGTTCTACTGTGATCGCAACGGGTGGGAATGCGACACAGAGATTGGACCCATGACAAATTCGACTCCAGCTAAGTTCCGTTTCCAAGGTCCCAGCTTGGGCACGTTGGCGTGGGTCTCTCTGCTGTTCTCCCTCACGGCTTGCAGCGACGGCGAAACCACTCCTGGGGCTAGCTCCGGCGGATCGGCGGGAGTCGGAGCCGGGAGTAGCGGAGGGAACGTGGGCAAGGGCGGCAGCGCCCAGGCTACCGGCGGAACATCTGGATGTGACCCGGGCGCCGCAGGCGCGGACGCGGACGGCGGTGCCCCGGACGGGATGGACGAAACGATCACGCGGGACATGGTGATCTACGGCTGCACTTCCGCGGGCATCATTGCGGCGGTGCAAGCGACGCAATTGGGCAAGACCTCGATTGTGGTGTGCCCGGAGGCGCACTTGGGCGGCCTCAGCGCCGGTGGGCTCGGCTGGACCGACAGCGGCGACAAGTCCGTGATTGGTGGCCTGAGCTTGGATTTCTATCAGCGAATCCAGCAGCACTACGCTGGCGCGGGCAGCACCGGCGCGAAGTGGACCTTCGAACCCAGCGCCGCAGAAGGCGTTTTCGAAGCCCTGGTCGCCGAGTTTCAGCTGGAGGTGAAGCGCAACGAGTGGCTCGATCGCGACAGCGGAGTCGTCATGGAAGGCGCACGCGTCAGCTCCATCACCACGTTGAGTGGCGCGCGCTACGCCGGAGAGGTCTTCATCGACGCCACCTACGAGGGCGACCTGATGGCGGCCGCGGGCGTTTCCTATCATGTAGGTCGCGAATCGAACGCTACCTACGGGGAGAGCATGAATGGCGTGCAGGCAGCGCGCGCCACCTCGCACCAGTTCGCCGGCAAAATTTCTCCGTATGTGGTGGCAGGAGATCCTACGAGCGGTCTGTTGCCGCGAATCAGTGCGGCGCCGCCAGGCGCAGACGGTTCGGCTGACAACCGAGTGCAGGCCTACAACTACCGCGTCTGCCTGACCAATGACCCAGCCAATCGCATCCCGTTCGCTGAGCCCGCAGGTTACGACCCCAAGCAGTATGGGCTGCTGCTTCGAACGCTACTAGCCGGCTCGCAGCACGTGTTTGGAAAGTTCGACGCCATCCCCAATCAGAAGACCGATACCAACAATAGCGGCTCGTTCAGCACCGACAACATCGGGTTCAACTACGCCTACCCTGACGCCTCCTACGAGGAGCGCGACGCGATTCTACTGGAGCATGCAACCTACCAGAAGGGCTACTTCTACTTCCTGACCAACGATCCAGCGGTCCCCGCGGATGTGCGCACCAAGATGGCGGCTTGGGGTCTGCCGAAGGACGAGTTTACGGACAACGCGGGCTGGCCACATCAGATCTACGTGCGCGAGGCGCGGCGCATGGTCAGCGATTTCGTAATGACCGAGATGCACCTCAGGCGCACGCAGCCCACCCCGGACACTATCGGCATGGGTTCCTACAACATGGATAGCCACCACACTCAGCGCTACGTGGTCAGCGACCCACAGGGCGACTACGTGCGCAACGAGGGAGACATTCAAGTCAACCCCGGCGGGCCCTATCCCATCTCCTACCGCGCGATCGTGCCAAAGAAGGCGGAAGCCGAAAACCTGATCGTGCCAGTGTGCCTATCCAGCTCGCACATTGCCTACGGCTCGATCCGGATGGAGCCGGTGTTCATGATTTTGGGTCAGTCTGCGGCCACTGCCGCCTCCTTAGCCATCGACGGGGGCGTTGCGGTCCAAGACATCGACTACGCGGACCTTCGGGCCCGGCTGCTTGCCGATGGGCAGGTGTTGGGCGTTGGCCCAGAGCCCGAGCCACTGCAAGGCGTGGTTGTCGACGACAGCCAGGCCGTACTGACCGGGGCCTGGACGGCGAGCAGCTCCGCGCAGCCCTTCGTGGGTGCCGGCTACCGCCACGACGGCGACACCGGGAAAGGCGCCAAGTCGGCGCGCTTCGTGGCCAGCTTGCCGCTAGCAGGCGTCTACGAGGTACGGCTGGCTTACAAGACGAATGCCAATCGAGCCACGAATGTGCCGGTGACGATCGAGCACTCCGCCGGTACCGCCAATCTTGTCGTGGATCAGCAGGCTGAGCCCACGGTGGATCAACTGTTTGCGGTGCTGGGAGACTTCGTTTTCGGCACCAGCGCAGCCGTCGTGATCTCGAACGCCGGCACCAACGGTCACGTGATCATCGATGCGGTTCAGTTCGTCGCGAAGTAGACAGTAAGTAGGCGGCCGCGCCCAGTCCGCTGCAAGTAACGAGCAGGACCCCGATCCCAAGACTGAGGCCGCGTGGCCAGAAACTGAACACCAGGCGGGCATCGGCGGCCTCGAGCGTCGTCGAAAGCGCGGCTTGGTGCGACTCCACCGGGCGCCCGTTCACGCTCCAACCGGGGTCGAAGTTTTGGTTGACGACCAGACGGTCACCAGGCCGCGCACCCGACACGTCAACCTCGACTCGATTGGGCGAGAAGTCAGTGATGGTCGTTCGGCCCATGCCGGAGAGCGTAAACGCCTCTCCTCGATACTGCTTGAAGCCTTTGCCGCGCGCGCCTTGACCGATAGGACGACCGTCGTCGGCCTTGGGCGCCCAGATGTTCAGGCTAGCGTGCATTGTGCACTGGAGCACGCCGACGCCTGCCAAAAGCGCAGGGACCGCCTCCGGCGCGTAGTCACGACGCTGGTACTGCAGGTCTCGCGGCACGCGCGCAAACTGCTGGAAGCCAGGCGCTTTAGCGACGGCCCGCGGACGCATCCAGAACGCACGCGTGAGCGGCGTGCTGGCTTCTCTTCCAATGTCGATAGCAAGCAGCAGGCAAGGAGCCATGAGCAGTAGCTCCAGTTGCGGCCTTCGAGGAGAACGAGCCAGGAGCCTCCCCAACCAGGCTGCGGCCGCCACCCCAAAGCACAGCACGGCCGGGTAAAGCCAACGTGTCGGTACATGCTGCGAGCGGAAGATGGAAACTTTGTGGAGCAACGTCCAGGGAGCAAAATCGTGGAAGGCTCCGAACCCCAGCACGAGCGCTAGAACCGCAGTGAGCTTGAGGGCTTGCTCTCGCTTGGGTGAGGGCCAAAACGCCCCCAGCACCAGCAGGGCGACGGGTGCCCAGCCGATGTAGATGCCGTACTCGTGCCAGCCCCATTGAGGGACGGGCGCTGGGCCCCCAACCAGCATGTCCCAGAACAGGCCTAGGTCGATGGCTTCGGTCGACGGCACGAGCCGTGGCCGCTCTCCGAAATCGGTCGCGACGGCGAACAGCTTGGGGGCTGAAAGGCCGACCGAGATGGCGCCGAAAACTGCGACCAACGCCAGCGGACGCAAAGAACGCTCGAGCGCCGACCGAGTAGCCGCGTAGACGCTCAAGAGCACCACGGCGTGCGGTAGTGGGTAGATACCGCCCGAATAGACCAGCATCGCCAGCGCACCCGAGCCCATCAAGAGCGACCCGACTTTGAAGCTCCAGCCCTTGTTGACCAGCACGCGCTCGAAGGCCCAGAAGACCCAGGGCAAATAACAGTACTGCAGGTGCCACAAGTGGCCAGTCGCAGCCTGCAGCGCGAAGCGACCATTCACGACGAACACCAAGCAGGCCAGCGTCCGCGCGACCGCGCTCCGCGTGAACTCGCCCGCGAGTAGCCATGTCCCGATGGCAGACACGAGCACCGTGCCCAAGAGCTCGACGCGCAGCGCGTGCCGCAGGTCTAGGAGCAAATACGCAGGCAGCCAGGGCGATACGAGGTTCGTGGCGCCCTGAACGTTGCCCCACTCGGAGAAGCCACCGCAGGCGTAGGGCATCCAGAGCGGCAACTGCCCAAAATCGAGCAGCGCCTTCACGGTCAACAGACGGTGCGCGCTCATCTCGTCCCAGTCGTGTCCCCCATACAGGTCGAGGTCCGCGAAGGTCGGCGAAAGCGCAATCGCGATGCTCAGGAGCACACTACCGAACCCCAACCATGGCAGCACCCGCTCGAGCCACGCGCCGCGCGCCACAATCAGAGATCGCCTCAGAGAAAGCCGCAGGTTTAACCAGAACCGCGCGAACAAGTCGCGCCACCTTACATCAGGGCGCGAGCCGCGCTATGAGAGAGCCAGAAAGTCGTCCCCTGCCGAAGGCCCGACCATGAGCGACCAGCGCCCCGGTATCATTCTGGATCGCGACGGCACACTGATCGACGTGGTCCGCGACGAGGAGACTGGCGTCGTTTCCGTGGCCTGGACGCCTTCACAACTGCGCTTTCTGCCGGGCGTGCTGTCGGGGCTCGGGCGGCTCAAGGCCGCCGGCTTCGGTTTCGCCATCGCGACCAATCAGCCAGGCCCGGCGAAGGGCCAGTTCAGCGTGGAAGCCGTGCATCGCACGCACCACGCGCTGGTCGCTGCGCTAGCCGAAGCCGGCATCGCCATCTCCAGCGTGGAGGTGTGCTGGCATCATCCAGAAGGCAGCCCTCACGGCGTGGCCGAATTGGCGGCCGCGTGCGACTGTCGGAAGCCGAAGCCAGGGCTCTTGCTCCGAGCCATCGCGAACGGCGGGTTCGAGCCCAGTCGCAGCTGGATGATCGGGGACAGCCCGACGGACGTGGAGGCAGCGCGGCACGCGGGGGTGCGCGCTGCCCTGGTGTTCGCGCAGAACCGCTGCGAGCTGTGTCCGCTCCGGAGCGGCTCGCCGGTCCTGCCAGACGTGGTGGCGCCGCGCTTCGACGAGGTCGCGCGGAGCATCCTCGCAAAGCCGCGGTCAGCGCTGGTGTCCTAGCGCGCCTCTTGGCCGACAGCGGGCCCCACAGCGCGCGGCCGAGCGCGCTCGAGGTATTCGAATAGCTCTCCACTCAATGCCAGGCCACCGGGAACAGCCGCGGGATCGAGCGGGGCACGCTCACCAGGATCCTTCGACAGGTCGAAGAGAGAAAGGTGACGCCCCTCTTCGACGTACACGAGCTTGAAGGGGTAACTTACTAGC
>ENA-ORBV01015742-ORBV01015742.1-microbial-mat-metagenome-genome-assembly--contig:-NODE-15742-length-11075-cov-3.984088_pt1 | contig 11075 bp, 9 predicted proteins | sample MGYA00237777_ERZ505514 | MGnify/ENA primary metagenome ERZ505514 (study PRJEB26160, sample SAMN06269048) | microbial mat metagenome | isolation source: Oligotrophic lake microbial mat | place...
TTTCAAGCAGAAGACGGCATACGAGATTCGCCTTAGTCTCGTGGGCTCGGAGATGTGTATAAGAGACAGCTGTTTTTACTGAATCGGTTAAATTATTTTTTAGAATTTTTTCATCTACAAAATCACCTAACTTATATAGAGTTGATGCGGATAATGTTGTTCCGCCCCAGGTTCTAAAATCTTTGGCGGTAATTTTTTGTTCTGTGGTATCGGATAGATAACTGTTAACGTCTGAGGAATCTACACTATGGCGATTGCCCTGATCATCGATGTATTGGAATAATTCAAAGCCGGGGAGTTCGCTGCATTGTTTAATTATTTTAACAACTTTTGGATTGGTCACCGACACAGAATGGTCGACTCCGCTTTTGCCTTTGAAATTAAAGTTCACTTCTCCCCCACTAATTTTGACATGCTTATTTCTCAGGGTTGTTAATCCGAATGAAGAGTTATCTCTGGCGTACTCTTCATTTCCTACCCTAATGAATGTTTTTTGCAAAAGCCAGATAACTGTGGCGATAACTTTTTTCCGGTCGAGAATATTTCCAGACAGATCATGCGTTAGGCGACTTCTTATTTTCGGCAGAGATAGGGCGAAGTCGATTAATTTATCAAATTTGGTTTGTTGAGAAAGTTCAATCCATTTGGGATGATAAATATATTGTTTGCGGCCTTTATCGTCAAGGCCGGTGGCTTGGAGATGAGTGTTATTTGTAGGAGAAATCCAGACATTTTTCCAGGCAGGTGGAATTCTTAGTTTATTGATTCTATCTACAGATCGTTCATCAGAGATTTTCTCGCCTTCTTTATTTAAGTATACAAAGCCTTTGCCTCTTTTGATGCGTGAGAAACCGCGCGAGGATTCCGCAATATATCTCAAATGAGCCTCTTCGATTTTTTCTATTAGTTCTCCACTCGGAATAGACATAAATTAAGGTTACTAAGTTTTGAGGAAATTAGCAATTTGCGATCTTTGACTTGACTTAACTCAACCTTTAGCTTTATCATGTCTTTATCCTTCGGGGTTGGGTGTGATTCCCTATCGGCAGTAAAAGTCTGCGAGATCAGAAATGGTCATGAGCTGGTGTAATTCCAGAACCGACGGTATAGTCCGGATGAAAGAAGGCTGGCGCACTTTGTGTGCAGGTTTAGCCCCGAGCAATCGGGATTTTTTTTGCGGAAAATATGGGAAAATACTTTAAGCATTTATTAAGAGTAGGACCGGCTTTAATTATTCTGGCGGCAGTTCTTTGGGCTTTAGATGGCGTTGTCAGGCGTAGCCTATACTCGCTTCCTCCGATAATTATTGTTTTTTACGAGCATTTAATTGGGGCAGCTATTCTAGTTCCGTTTATTTTTAAGGATTTAATTAAAACCAGGTTTACTAAAAAGGAGATTTGGTTGCTGATTTTAATTGCTCTTTTAAGCGGAGTTCTGGGGACATTATGGTTTACCACTGCCCTACTTAAAGTAAACTTTATTCCTTTTTCAGTTGTGTTCTTATTGCAAAAATTGCAGCCGGTTTTTGCGATTTCAACTGCAGTTATTTTCCTTAAAGAACCAGTTAAAAAAACTTATTTGAATTGGGCGCTTGTGGCAATTGGGGCCGCATATTTTGTGACTTTTAAGGATGGCGTGGTAAATCTAGCAACCGGATCTGAGACTGTAATTGCAGCGATGTTTGCTCTTGGGGCAGCAATTGCCTGGGGATCTTCAACTACATTTTCAAAAATTGCTCTCACAAATAAGCCATCTGACGTAATCACCGGGATCCGCTTTATTCTGACGACCGTCTTGGCTATTCCATTTATTTTCTATCTAAATGCACAGGGGTCATTGTTGGCACCAGAATTTTCTCAATATTTAAGATTCGGTTTTATTGCTTTGTCTACAGGAATGGTAGCACTATTAATTTATTACCGAGGACTTAAAGAAACTCCGGTAAGGGTTTCAACAATTTTGGAATTAGTGTTTCCGGTTTTAGCTATTGTTATCGATGCGTTTGTATATAAAACATTCTTAGCGCCAACACAGCTTTTGGCAGCAGGTGTATTATTATTCAGCATTTGGAAACTATCTTCTTTACAACTCAAACATGAAGTTTAGTTCACGCCAGATTAAGGGAAAAGGACGCGGTAAGCTTTTAGGATTTCCTACTATTAATCTAGAGATTCCTGAGAATTTTCGATTAATAGATGGAATATATGCAGTTAAAGTTTTTATCAGTGGGCAGGAATTTATTGGAGCTTTGCATTTTGGACCTGTCCCTACCTTTAATGAACTGGAAAATACTCTGGAAGTATTTATCATAAACATTAGCCCTGAGCAATTGCCTGATACTGTGGATTTAGATATCGAGATAGAAATTATTAAGTATCTAAGGTCTATAGAAAATTTTCCTAACCAGGAGGAACTAATAAAACAAATTGGAGAGGATGTTGAGGAGACTAAGAAATCTGCGGGCTTAACTTTTTAAATCGTTTTCTTCTTTAGTTAAGAAGTATGCTGCGAGAATTGTTGTCAACGGAATGGATAAAACCAGACCTATGCTGGCTACTAAAGTTTTAACAATTTCTTCGGCAATAATCTCAAAGTTAATAGCTTCATTGAACCCAATACTGTTATCGGTGAACATAATTAATAACGGTAGCGAAGCTCCTGTATAAACTAACACCAGGGTGTTCACAACTGAACCAATATGGTCCCTGCCGATGTTCATAGCTTTTTTGTAGATATCCCAAACTTTAGCTTTTGGCAATTCAATTTTTAATTGATTAACTATTGAAGATTGAGAGACGGTGACATCATCGAGAATTCCCAGAACACTGATTATTATTCCGGCGAAAAGTAATCCCTGGATGTCAAAATTGCCGTTTCTTGAGAGTTGGATAAAACCGGCTTGTTCGTTAGCATATCCTGAGAGTTTGGAATAGTTAATAAAAATTAATGCTAACGTTGAGGTGAAACAGACTGAAAGGAAAGTTGAGACAAGGGCGATTGTAGTTTTTCTGTTAATGCCGTGAGACAGATAAAATGTTACCGGGAGGATAAATAGAACTCCAACCAGAGTTACCCAAACTGGGTTATTTCCGGCGGTGATTTGAGGAAGAATAAAAACGAATAAAACTGCGAAGGAAACTATCATTCCTATAATAGAACCTAATCCTGATTTTTTACCAATCATTAAAACAAGGATAATGAAAATCGCAAATAGCCAGTATATTGAGTTGGTTCTAGTAAAATCAGTGATGAAGACCTGCTCGGTGCCATCGGGATTTTCATAAATTGAGAGTTTGACTTTATCGCCTGTTTTGAAAGTTGGAGAGTTTGGGGCGTTAAAAGATTGCTCTGTATTTAATATTTCGCCATTCTTATTTTCTGAGGTTATTTCGACTTTCTTGCCGTCGTCTAAAACTATGCCTTCAAATTTAGTTTCCTCTGTGGGTATAAAGTACTGATCAGGATTTTCCTGGGCAAATACCTCAGGAGATAAGTTAAAAGCCAACGCTAGGATAATTACTATAAAGATTTTTTTCATCAATCTTAGTAATTTTAGAATTTAGAATGAAATAGTGCAACTTAAGCGGCACATTTTGAACATTTACCGTCCGTTAAATCTCCCCCGCAATTATTACAGTGGTCATGCTTGCCTTCTTTGTGATCACCATTTTTGAGACCCTTTCCGGCCTTGAAATCCAGGAGATTTGTTATTTTCCCTAGTCCTGATTCCAAACCATTAGTCGTTGACCCCCTTTCATTTATACCGCCACAACCATCAGCATCTTGAGCCATTCTCGCTTTCATGTATATTGCCTCTTTTGCTGAGTCAAAAGCATCGCGATTATTCTTCTTGTATTCCTGTAGTTGTCTAAAAGAGTAAATCACCCCATCTGAACTTGCTGAATCTGCATTTAGAATTGTACTTCTTCTCATTGATGCTGCGTTAGTTTGAGCGCTTTGTAAACCTAGGAATTTCTTTTCCGAAGAAATATCTACTATATTCTCCGCCTGAGATGTGATAACTGCTGAGCCCAAGATATCATCAAAGTCATCAAAAAGTTCTAGGCTTGCATTTGTCTGAGGTGTTTCCATTAGCGGCAAGGATGTAATGTTACTCAAATAACCGGCTATAATCTCTTTTTGCTTTACAGGTGGTTTTACTTCAAACAGTTTTTTTGGACGAGTTGAGTTAAATGATGCTTCGATTAATACCCTTACTCCTTCAACCCTCATCCCAGCATAACCTCCATTCTTTTGCTCTGCGCTTGTATTAGTCTCTTCTCGTCAGTATTCGCTATTGCCAAATCTACTAAGTTGTCTTGCGCCCCTTCAGAGCCTCGTAGAGGCTGAATTACCCCTTGCTGGAGTTTGGCTTCATCTAGAAATTGCTTTCTTAGCACAAGCGTCCAGATAACGTCCTGACCTTTAATATATTGATCATTTTCACTGAGCAGTATCGACTCTAACGCAAGTCCGATAGCAGCCCTAGGATTCTTAGTATCCCAGGAGACGCTTTTCATCATCTGCCTTGGCTTACTACCAGTCTCTTCCATTGAATCAGGGACATTTGTTTTTTCCGACTCGCTTTTAGAGTTGATTGATTGAACAATTGGAGATTGAGGGTCGCCCGATTCAAGTATTACACCCCAAGTATGTCTCGCATTCGGCACTACCTTACCACTTGTTTTATGAACTGATCCTGTTAGTTCTGTGGGCGGGAGCAGGGAAGCACCGGCAAGGGTATCTCTCGCCACCTCCAACGAGAAGCTAGTTTTAGTAGGATCTACCTTATCAGAAATTAGAATTCCTTTTCTCCCCAACGAATCAACTCCGACTTTTCCTCCTATGTACAATTCAGCCTGACCCTGTTCAAAATTCGTACGAGGACCAACTGTTGCAACAACTGTATAAGGCTCACCGTCTCCTCGACCAAAATCACTCCTTAACATCACCATGTCTCCGGGCTCAAATGCTGCTATCACTTTGACCTGCTTTCCTACTAACGCGAATGTGACTTCCTGACCCTGATTAATTAAGTCCGCAAATCTTAAACCTAAGCGTTGTCTGAAGTTTAACGCCTGCTGATCAGCGTTAATTGAAACTTTATCAAGAAGGCCACCTTCTGCTGTAGGTGAGGCTCCGAGAAATTGTCTTAGTGCTTCTGGTTTTCTTTCGATCATATTTGCAACCTTATGGCGTTAAGTATATGCAACTTTGTGGCGTTTGTCAAGAGTATAAGAGTCCCTAGAGATTTAATTGAAGTGCCCCGGAATGATGGGTAAGGGTTATTTTTGGCAGTTTTTGCAGAGGCCGAAGAATTCTAGGGAATGAGACTTTACTTTAAAGCCGGTTTCTTTTTCGATTTTCTTTTCTTCATCATGGAGGTCTACCTCTAAATCTACGTCTTCGACTTTGCGGCAATTCAGACAGACTAAGTGATGGTGATGGTGGCCTGTTTCAAGTTCATAGCGTTTTTTTCCTTCGCCGAATTCGATTTCTTTTATTATATTTTTCTCAAGTAAGAAATCTAATTCTCTATAAATTGTGGTTTTGTTAACAGGGATTTTTAGAATTTTGAAAGATTCTATTAAGTCACCCGCTGAAATCGGGGAAGAGCTGTTGATAAATATTTCAACAATTTGTTCACGTACCGGAGTAATTCGATATCCCGCTGATTTAAGCTTGGAGATTATTTCGTCAGGATTATTTATCATCAGCTAATTCTAATGAGGACAGGTAATAAAGTCAAAGAAGGTCTGGCAACCTATTCGCGACCAAACCTTCTCCTAATATTTTCAACCTCCAAGTCTGACGGAATCTTCTTTGCTTATAATTTTGAAAAGCTTCATTCCCTCGAAGGTTGCCTGAGCGGCTTTTTTACCGTTTTTCATTGTTACAACAGTAACCTCCGAATCAGGTACCTCAATCATTTTACGGAGTTTGACATTATAGAATTGCATTATATTCACCTCCTTTATACATTCGCGAGCCCACACAAAGGCGGGCCGCAAATGTATTGTGTTAATTGCCCAACTGGGCTTAAGTAGAATATATGCAACTTGGTTGCATTTGTCAAGAAGAGAGTTCTTATTTCTTTTTCTTAGATTTCTGAGAGGCTTTGTTCCCTAACATCCAAAGGGCGATAAGAGCGGGGAAAAGTAGTATTGAGGTGACTGCCCAATCAGCTATACCTATTATGTAACGAGAAACGAGAAAATTAGATAGAACATCCAGACCTGTAAGATAATATGTGACCTCAAGGCTGAAGAGAACGAGCATAAAGTAAAACAAAAGTAACCAGACTTGTTTACTAAAGAAGTGCTTACTAAATGCGAGAGAATAAACACCCATTCCAATAAAAAGAGTTAGGAATATTCCCAGAACACTTCTTAGGGTTAGGTAATTATTTGCGTAAGCAAAAGCGCTAACTATGCTCAAAGCTACATAGGAATAGAAATATATTTTCCAGAACATTAACTGATAATGAGTCAAATGAGCTGGTGTTGTCAATATTGAGACATTTATTTCATGCAAGAGTCAGAGATTATGTTTAGGGGAATTGATTAATCCGCATTTTTTCCATTTTAGTCCGGAGCCGCAGGGGCAGGGATCGTTTCTGCCTACCTTAGTATTTTGCAATTGTCCTTTTTCACCATATACTTGCTGGGCTACTACTTGGCCGCCTCTTTCGACGGTGACGCGGGTTGCTGAGGATGCTGATTGTCCGACTACTGCAGTAGGTGCTGAACTTTTTTCTGACGTGGAGTAGGCTTGGTCATTGCTTGAACCCTCAACTTTAACTTTTGTGGCACTTCCGTATATACCAGTATCACCAACAGGAATTTCTCTTACTTTGGGAGATGAAGATACTCCGACTTCTTCAAGCAGAACTCTTTCATCTAGTGCTTCTTCGTGTTTTTCTATTGCTTTAGATAAATCGATTGGGGAAACTACATTAACTGGTCCGTGGTTGTGCATTGAGACTTTATAGATGCGGCGGGCGATTTCGGAATCGATTTCGGCGATCATTTTTTCGAATAATTCGAAGCCTTCTTTTTTATACTCTATAAGTGGGTCGCGTTGGGCATAACCGCGAAGTCCAATACCGGATCTGAGATCGTCCATGGTGTCGAGATGTTCCATCCAGAAACTATCAATTGTGTTTAAATAAACGAAACTTTCCATTTGGCGCATTAAATCAGCACCGACGGTTTTTTCTTTTTCGTCGTAAAGTTGGGCTGATAATTTAACTAAGAATTCTTTTAGTTGAATAGGATCTTTTAGATCGCTGACCTGGTTTAATAATTGCTTTCGGCTAGCTTCATCGAAATTGATTATTGTTGAGAAATCTTCAAGGATTTTTTCATACTCAATTCCATCTTCGGTAGTATAATCGTCGACTATTGCTTCAACCTCGGCAGCGATTTTTTCCTGGAATTCATTCTTTAAAGTTTTCCCCTCTTTACCGGCGATGACATCCAAAACGTTTCTTCTGACACCGTAAATAATCTGGCGTTGTTGGTTCATGACGTCGTCGTACTGGACTGTGTGTTTTCTGATATCGAAATTATGGCCTTCTACTTTTTTCTGGGCGCCTTCTATTGCCTTTGAAACCATGCCGTTTTCGATTGGCATATCTTCAGGCATTTTCAGGAATCCCATAACTTTAGCAACCTGGTCGCCGCCGAAAATTCGCATTAAATCGTCCTCCAAAGAGACAAAGAATTTGGAGGCACCAGAATCACCCTGACGACCGGATCTTCCCCTGAGCTGATTATCAATTCTTCTTGATTCGTGTCGTTCGGTTCCGATAACGTAGAGACCGCCCAGGTTTTCAACATTTTTGCCAAGTTTAATATCAACTCCACGACCGGCTAAGTTAGTGGCAACAGTAACAGCGCCCTTTTGGCCGGCGTCGGCGATGATTTCAGCCTCACGTTCGTGGTTTTTGGCATTGAGTAAGGCATGGGAAACTCTTTTCTTTTTCAAAAGATCGGAGAGGAACTCATTTTTATCAATCGACGTCGTGCCGACTAAGACTGGTTGGCCGGTGGCGTGGATTTTTTCAATTTCAGCTGCAATGGCCATTAATTTTCCGGTTTGAGTTTTGAAAATGGCATCAGCGTGGTCTTTACGGACCATGCCTTTATGGGTAGGGACTGTTAAGACCTCGAGTCTATAAATTTGGAAGAACTCTTCCGCTTCGGTGGCGGCGGTTCCTGTCATGCCGGCTAGTTTTTTGTACATACGGAAATAGTTTTGGAAAGAAATTGTGGCTAGGGTTTTGGATTCCTGTTGGATTTTTACGCCTTCTTTAGCCTCGATAGCTTGATGCAAGCCTCCAGAGTACCTTCTTCCCGGCATTAAACGGCCGGTAAATTCATCAACAATAATTACCTCACCGTCTTTGACGACGTAGTCTCTATCTTTTAAGAATAATGTTCTGGCTTTTAGAGCTTCTTCAATGTGGTGCAGAGCTGAAAAATCTTTTTCATACATGTTTTCAACGCCAAGAATCTTTTCGATATGAAGGACTCCAGTTTCAGTAAGGTGAGCAGCTCTTTCTTTTTCGTTAACTACATAATCAGGTTCAGCGTCTAATTTACTGACGATATTTGTAAACTCGATATACTTACCTGTAGGTTCAGTATCCGGTGCGGAGATTATTAATGGGGTGCGGGCTTCGTCGATTAAAATTGAGTCGACCTCGTCAACTATGGCAAAATTGTGGCCTCTTTGAACCATATTCTCTAAAGTGTTGGCCATGTTGTCGCGCAGATAGTCAAAACCAAATTCATTATTGGTGCCGTAGGTTATATCGGCGGCATATGCTTCTTTTCTGGAGATCGGGCGAAGGTTTTTTAAGCGCTTATCACTCGTATCGGGATCTTTATATTTAGGATCAAACATGAAAGCTTTTTCATGAATTATTACCGAGACTGAAACTCCAAGAGCGTGATAAATAGGACCATTCCATCCGGCATCACGACGGGCTAAGTAATCATTGACCGTGACGACGTGGACTCCTTTGCCTGAAAGAGCGTTGAGGTAAACTGCGAGTACGGCAGACATGGTCTTTCCTTCTCCGGTTCTTTGTTCAGCGATTTTGCCATTGTGCAAAGCGATGGCGGCCATTAACTGGACGTCGTAATGACGCATACCCAGGCTCCTGCTAGCTGCTTCCCGAGCCATAGCAAAGGCTTCCGGTAGGAGGCTATCAAGACTTTCACCTTTCTCGTGCCTTTTGCGTAAATCAAGAGCTTTTTCTTTGAATTTTTTATCGTCGAGCTTTTTTATTTTAGGCTCATGAGAATTAATAATTTCAACTATTTTCGAGAGCTTATTAATTTCTCTTTTATTGGCATCCACTAAGGATGAAATGAAGTTAAACATAAAGTAGTGGAGGAATTATACCTAAAGTACTACCATTTTTGAAGCACCTACTTGATTAATAGCCATAGTTTTTAATACACTAGTTTGGTACCTGCCTATGGACAGTAATGATCCCGCGAATCCAAATTCTAATACTTCTGGCGGGTTAACTCCTCCGCAAATGCCTGCTTTTGATCCAAACTCAGTGGGAATCCCTCTCCCGAATCAAGCTCAAACTGACCAAATAATTTCTGACCTCCCACAGTTGACACCCAACACACCTATAACTTCTCCACAACCAGGTCCAGCTTTTAACACAACTGCACCTGAAATACCCTTATCCACGATAGCCCCCCCAGCCCCTGTTAATTCCTGGGACCAGTCGCCCTCTCAGACTGTTGCTAATCCGTGGGACGCACCTGCACAAATTCCCCCTCAGAATGGCGCCCCTGTGGATACCCTTTCATCGACTCAAAGTCCTTGGCCATCTTCAACAGCCACATCCACCGCTGCTGAAGTGCCTACTGCTCCTACTGCTCCTGATGCAAGTAATCCCTTCCTTCAGCCACAGGCTGGTGCGAACTTTTCTATTCCTCAACCACCTTTAGATCAAAACTTGCCAGCTCAGCTCCCAACTCCTCTTCCCAACCCTATAGCAACTATCCCAGACCCAATGAACACTGCTTTTAATCCAGCAGGCTCCATACCGGCTAATCCTTTTGCACCTTCACAACCTCCTACCGATCCCCAGAGTCTCGGGTTACCTAATACTACTCAAGTACCTCAGGCTGCTGCAGTGACAGATCCTTGGGGCCAGCCCACTGCGCAACCACCCTTAGAGAATCCTAGCCAACCAGCCCAGGAAGCAGCGACAATGGGTTTTATACCTACAACACCTGAAAATCCGGTTTTGGATACAGGCCAACCAGGATCAGATCAGGTAGAGAATGTTGTTATTCAAGATCAACCTATGCCTACGGACCCCCAATCTGCAACGCTAGATTTGTCTACTCTTCAAGGTAGTTCAAACGGGAACGGGTCCATTCCCGTTTCTGTTGACCAAAATAGCCAGCCAGGAAACCCTACGCCTAACCCACCTGCAGTTCCTCAAGGAATGATGCCTACCGAGAATGCACCTACGGATTTGTCTCATCTCATCGCGGGAGAGGAGCAGCAACCAGTTCAACCGATGGGAAATATTTATGCACCACCAGTAGCATCTGATCAAGTGCCCGGGCCTTCAGTGCCCCAAACTCCATCCACAGAGGGAGGATCAACACCACCTCCTGAGAAACACTTGAACCTAACAAAAGTACTTCTTGTGGCTGGTATCCCAATCATTCTAGTTGTGGCAGCATTGAGCGCTTATCTAATCTTAGGCGTTGGTAAATCAGCCCCTGAAGCTGATACTTCATTGCCTGTTGAACAATCTGAGCAAACTCAAGCTCCTCTTACGAACCCTCCAGAGCAAATAGTGGCTCCGCCACCAACTGCAGCCTTAGAACCGCTTCCTGGATCAGCCACACCGTCACCTTCGGTTGAGGATATTTCCTTACCTGCGGTCCCCGAATCCTCACCTGCGACTTCGCCGACATCGGCAATGGATAAATTAAAAGCTAGACAATCAGCTTCTCCGAGCCCAACACCGGGGGCTTCAGCTTCCGATAGTTTACCAACGAACTGAAAGTATTTAATGCTAACTT
>ENA-ORBV01015744-ORBV01015744.1-microbial-mat-metagenome-genome-assembly--contig:-NODE-15744-length-11074-cov-6.119214_pt1 | contig 11074 bp, 11 predicted proteins | sample MGYA00237777_ERZ505514 | MGnify/ENA primary metagenome ERZ505514 (study PRJEB26160, sample SAMN06269048) | microbial mat metagenome | isolation source: Oligotrophic lake microbial mat | place...
CGGCGTCGATCAGCGAGCTGACGACGTTGTTGCGATAGACCGCCAGGCGTGCGGTCGGGTCCGAGCCGTTCCACGCCCGAAGGCCGGCAGGACACGGCAGATTCGGCGCCAGCAGGGTGGCCGCAAAGTTGGCTTGATTCACGAGCGGGGCCCGTAGATGCTGCAGAGCTTGGGCTCGGCTGGCGCGGGCATCAGGTCCTCGGCGCGCTGGCTTTCCGCGATCAGTGCCGCCAGGCTGGGCACATCGTTGTCGCGTTCGAGCAGGGTCGGCATCGGCCCAGTACGAGCCAGGACTGCGGCATACAAGCCCCAGACCACGTCATCGACCGGCGCGCCATGGCTGTCGATCAGCAGCGGCGCGCCAGCGGCGTCGCGGTCGGTGGCAAAGCCCGCCAGGTGAATCTCGCCGACGGTGGTCAGCGGCAGGTTGTCGATGAAGACCAGCGCATCGCGACCGTGGTTCACGCAGGACACGTGCACGTTGTTCACGTCCAGCAGCAAGCCGCAACCCGTGCGATGGATCACCTCGGTAAGGAAGGCCGCTTCGTCCATCGTCGAGGCCTCGAATTCAAGATAGGTCGACGGGTTCTCAAGCAGCATCTGCCGCTGGAGGCGCTCCTGCACCCGGTCCACGTGCTCGCACACGCGGTCCAGCGTGGCGCGGTCATACGGCACCGGCAGCAGGTCGTTGAGAAACACCTCGCCATGGCTGGACCATGCCAAGTGTTCGGAGAAGCAGGCCGGCTGATACCGCTTGATCAGCGCAGCAAGCCGGTCAAGATGCGCTTCGTCGAGCGGGTCTTCTCCGCCGATGGAGAGGCCGACGCCGTGCAACGACAACGGATAGTGCTCGCGGATGCGGCCCAGGAAGTGGTGGTAGGGCCCGCCGTCGACCATGTAGTTCTCGGCGTGCACTTCGAAGAATCCGATGTCCGGACGCGTCTCAAGCACATCTCGGAAATGCTCAGGCTTGAGACCAACGCCCGCTCGGGCGATGAGCCCGGAGCGCGTGTGAACCCGCCGCACGGCGGGCACCGCGCGCGTCGCGCGCGGTGCCAGGAATGTGCGCAGGGTCGACACGGCACTCTCGGGCTGTTTGTGATCGCGCAGGCGCTGACAGTGTCCGGATCAGGACTTCACTTCCTTGAACTCTTTCAGCTGGCCGGAGCCCGTCGGCGAGGTCTTGGCAGCTGTCTTTTCGCAGGTGCCCTTGGGCACGAGCGTCCAGGCGTTGCCCTGGAAGTCCACCTTGGACGTGCCCGAGCAAGTGGTGCCGGCGCCGGCCTTGCAGTCGTTCTTGCCCTTCAGTGCCACGCCGAAGCATTTCTCCTTGTCGGCAGATTGGGCGGCGGCGGGCAAGGCGGTGAAAGCAGCGCCCAGCGCAAGAGCAAGGGCAACGGCGGGAAGCTTGTGTGAGGCTTGGTTCATGAGGATCTCCATTTTGAAAGCAGATTGAAGAACGCTTGCGGCAAGGGCCGCTTCGGCGGCAGGGACTCGAAAACCGCACAGTTCGCGGGTTTCGTGCTGCTTGGACAGGGATTGGTTTCCAACCCCGACATTGGGTAAAAAAGCATGACGATCAGCGGCGCAAAGGAGCAACACCTTTCGCATGGGTCCGGCGGTCGTCGAGCCACCTTCAGGCGTTGAGGGATGTGCGCATTCAGTGTTCATATGCCCACCGTGAGATTGACCCACGCATCCGGGAGCCAAGACAAAACAAGGGCTTCGAGTTGCTTGTCCGCGCCGGTGAGGATGGCGACTCCCATCGCACCCATGATCAGCGCGAAACCGATGCGCGCGCGCTCGACCCTCGCCAGCACCCAGTTGCGGGCGCTCACGAATCCGGCCCGCGAAGCGTAGGCCACCGCCACCAGTGGCAAAGCTGCGCCCAAGCCGAACACGGCCAGCACCAGTCCACCGCGTGCGGCACCGCCGTCGCTGGCCACCAAGGCCAGTGCCGAACCGAGCAAGGGCCCTGAGCAAGGGCTCCAGACGAGGCCCAGCACGCCGCCGAGCAGCAAGGCGCTACGCAATGACTTTCCGTCCAGGCGCGCCGACGCGGCATTGGCTCCGCTGGCAATCGGCCGCATCCAGCGCGAAAAGCGTTCGCTGAGCGCGGGCACCAGCATCACCAACGCGAAGGCGATCATCATCGCGGCGCCCGCCGTGCGAACGGTCGAACTGTCGACGCCCAGCGCGGGCCCCAAGGCGCCGAGAAACACGCCGATGGCGGCGAACGACAAGGTCATGCCCACGCCCATCGCGACGGGCGCGAAACGGTTGCCCTGGATGCTGCCGCCGACAACCAGCGGCAGCAGCGGAAGCACGCAGGGAGACAAGGTCGTCAGACCGCCGGCAGCCAGGCTCAGGCCCAGTTGCGGCAACGACAGGCCGGTGAGCACCTCGAAGACTTTACAGAGCCGACTTCAAAGCCGCGCGGATGCCCGCCTCGGTCGTGTCGCCGACCAGTCGCCCGCGCTCCTTTTCGCCACGCAGAACGACCATGGTGGACTGGGTCTGGACCTTGTACTTCTTCTTCAGATCCTTTTCGGCGTCGAAGTTGACTTTGAGCACCGTGACGTCAAGGCCAGGTTCGGCCTTCAGCTTCTCCAGCACCTTGTCCTGTGCACGGCAAGTCGGGCACCAGTCGGCGTGGAACTGAAGCACCACAGGCTTGTCGGCCTTCTGCGCGGCGGCGAGCGCAGCAGCGCTGTAGGGTTGGAATTCGATCGCGTGGGTCATTGCTGCGGAAGTCAGCAGCAGTGCAGAGACAATCAATTGGCGCAAGGTCATGGACGGCTTTCGTGGCGGTTGGGCAAGGACACCTGAAGCGGCGGGCGCTGCGTCCAATGAGCAGTAGTTCGAACAAACCCGGCGCGTGGTTACAGCTGCCCAAGAAAATTTCATCCAGTGCGTAACCAAACCGCCAGGAGCGTCGAACTTGAACAAGGACACATGAGCGACGATTTGGAAGGCCGGCTTCGCGGGTTGTGGCTGCTCGCGCAGTCTGGCGACGAAGTCGCCTACAGATCTGCCCTGGCATTGGCTGCGGCGCGGCTACGTGGCTATTTCCTGCGCCGCATGCGGACGCAGCCCGACGATGTGGAGGACCTGGTGCAGGAGACGCTGTTGACCATTCATTTGCAGCGCGCCACCTATGACCCGGCGCTGCCCTTGACGGCGTGGTTGCACGCCATCGCACGCCACAAGTTCATCGACTTTCTGCGTCGCCATGGCCGATCGGGCGCGCTGCACGACTCCATCGACGACGTGGACGAGACCTTGCTCCCGGTGGTCGAACACGATCTCACGGCCCGTCGCGACATCGGCAAGCTGCTGGATCGGCTGCCCGCCGAGCAACGCCAGGCCATTCTCGACACCAAGATCGAAGGGCTCTCAGTCGCAGAGTCGGCCGCGCGGTCGGGGGCATCGGAGTCGGCTGTCAAGGTGCGCGTGCACCGCGGGCTTCAGCGGCTGACGGCATGGTTGCGGAGCGAGGCATGAAGACGCAAGAACTGGTCGAACTGCTGGCACGCCGGGCTGGCCCGGTGGCACCGCGCTTCGTACAGCGCCGGCTTGCCGGTGCCGCGTTCGCAGGCCTGGTCGTGGCGACGATCGTCGTCATCGCTGGGCCGGGCGTGAACCCGCAGCTTGGCGCGATGGGGGCGCCCTTGATTCAGAAGCTGGCGTACATCGGCGCACTGGCTTTGGCCGCAGGTTGGTTGACCGATCGCGCCTCGCGCCCCGGTGTGCCGTCGGCCGCCGCGGCGGCTTCGGTGCTGGGCGTCGTTCTGGCCATGGCCGGTCTCTCTTTGGTGACGCTGATCAGTGCACCTGCGGGTCAGGCAAGCAGCCTCCTGCTGGGCAGTTCGTGGAGCACCTGTCCGTGGGGCGTCGCATTTCTCTCCTTGCCGACGTTGGGATTACTGCTATGGGCGATTCGAACGCTGGCGCCATCCAGTGGCCGGGTCGCCGGCTTTGCTGCGGGGCTGCTTGCGGGTGCGGTGGGGGCGCTGGCGTATTCGCTCTACTGCACCGAGACGTCCCCGGCGTTCGTGCTGGTCTGGTATTCGAGTGGTGCGCTGCTGTCCGCTCTTGCAGGCGCCGCCATTGGCTCTCGTCTGTTGACTTGGTGAATCGCGAACTGGCGATCTGATGCCATCCGGGTTGTGTGAAGTTGTAGGTGCGCCCAATCCTTGAAGATGGGTCGCGCTGAACATCTCCTGCAACCCGCTCATTGGTGCACCCTAAGGCCTGCGGCCGGGCTGGCCGACGGAGGCGCCGGGCGTGCGCCAGGCGTGACCCGTCCGCGGGGACGGGCCACGTCCGGGAGCACTCCCGCCAAGCGGGAATGCGTCCACGGCAAAGCCTGCGGACTCATACCGCGCTGTCCCACGGCGCCGACAGCCGTACCGCGCCATTGATGATGCCGACCATCGAGTAGGTCTGCGGGAAGTTGCCCCACAGCTCGCCGGTCTTGGCATCCAGATCTTCGCTGAGCAGGCCGACATGGTTGCGGCGCGCCAGCATGGCCTCGAAGGCCGCTCTGGCTTCGTCCCTGCGCCCGATGCGCGCCAGCGCATCGACACGCCAGAACGAGCAGACATTGAACGCCACCTCGGGCCGTCCGAAGTCGTCCGCGGCCTCGTAGCGGCGCATGAAAGGGCCGTCGCACAGCGAGACTTCCATCGCCTGCACGGTGCTGATGAAGCGCGGGTCGTCGCGTGGCAGGAAGCCGACCTCGCCCATCAGCAGCACACTGGCATCGAGGTCGCGTCCGCCGAGGCTCTCGGCGAAGGCTTGCCGATCCGCGTTCCAGGCGCCCTTGGTGATGGCCGCGTGGATGGCGGCGGCGCGCTGCTGCCACAGCGCAGCACGCTCGGGCAGACCCAGCACCACCGCGATGCGGGCCAGCCGATCGCATGCTGCCCAGCACATCAGTGCCGACGAGGTGTGGACCCGGGCGCGCGTGCGCAGCTCCCAGATACCGGCATCGGGCTTGTCATGCAACGCCCAGGCCTGCTCGCCCATCACTTCCAGCGCAGTGAAGTCGCTGGCGTCGCCACGGCGGAACAGTCGGTGGTCGTGGAAGGCCTGAGCGGCGCCGAGCACGACGTTGCCGTACACATCGTGCTGGAAATGTTCTTGCGCCTGGTTGCCTACGCGCACCGGCCCCATGCCGCGATAGCCGGCGGCGCGCGCCACCACCGATTCGGGCAGCGACTTCTCCAGGCCGATGCCGTAAAGCGGCTGCACATGCCCGTTTTCAGCACCGCGCACCACGTTGTAGAGCCAGTTCAGGTAGCCCTCCATCGTGCCCACCTCGGCCAGGCTGTTCAGCGCCCGGACGACGAAGAAGGCGTCGCGCAGCCAGCAGAAACGGTAGTCCCAGTTGCGCCCGCTGTTCGGTGCCTCGGGGATGCTGGTGGTCATTGCGGCGACGATCGCGCCAGTCTCCTCGAACTGGCAAAGCTTGAGCGTGATGGCCGCGCGGATCACTGCGTCCTGCCACTCCAGCGGCACTGCCAGGCGGCGAGTCCAGTGGCGCCAATACAGGGCGGTCTGCTCCTCGAACTCACGCGCCGTGTCGTCGATGCCGCCTGCCAGCGTCTCGTCGGGGCCCAGCAGCAGGCTAACCGGCCCGGCCAGCGCGAACCAGGTGCCGTCGAGCAGGTAGGTCAGCGGCACGCTGGTGTTCAGACGCAGCGTGAGCTCGGGCATCACGAAGCGCAAATGGTGGCTGCCGCGTGTGATCGAGGGTGACGCCGCGCCCCAGTCGCCGTGCGGGCATACGCTGAAGCGCACGCGCGGGTGCCCGGCAAGGGGCCGCACCCGGCGCACCAGCTGGGCCGGGCGGAAGACGCGGTCGCGGTTAACGAAGCGGGGAGCGAAGTCCACCAGCTCGATGCCTTGCCCGCGGTCGTCCCACAGCTGCGTGCGCACGATCGCGGTGCCCGGGTCGTAAGACTGCTCGGCGCGCGCCAGCCCTTCCAGTTCCACCGTCATCGCGCCGTCCAGCGGCAGGCCCTCGGCACTGTGCAACAAAGCGTCGAAGACCGGTGTGCTGTCGAAGCGCGGCATGCAGCACCAGACGATGCTGCCCCGACGTTCTATCAACGCGCTGACCGTGCAGTTACCGATCATCGCCAGGTCCAGCCCAGCAGCGGGCCGTGGTGCTTTGGACAGCTCTTTCATGTGTGACCTTTCCTGTGACCTTTACCGCTAAGGGCAGATGCCCATGCAAGCATTCGGCTTGCATGTATATTTGTACCAATATACAAGGACAACGCAATGACCCTGCCTTTCCTGCGGCGAGCGCGGTGAGCTGAATGGCGACGATGGCCTTGAAAACCTTCCGCCTGCAGTTGCGCTTCCTGGCTCCGTTGGTGGCGGTGCTGGTCGTCGCGGCCTATCTCGCCGTCCCGGTGATGGACCAGGTGACGCTGCGTTGGTTCAGCCGCGACCTCAACAGCCGCGGCGTGCTGGTGGCGAATGCGCTGTCGGATTCCGTGGCAGAGGCCCTGATCGCGGGCAAGCCGGAGCGGCTGCAACCCCTGTTCGACCGCACCGTCCAGGATGAACGGCTGGTCGCAGTGGGCCTGTGCAGCGCGCAGGGGCGGCTGCTGCAGCGGACCGACAGCTTCCCGGCGACCCTGACCTGCACAGCCGCCGCCGAACTGGCCCGCATGGCTGAACCGCGGCTGGCGCTCACCGGTGGCGCGGTGCATGTAGGGGTTCACGACGTGATGGGGCAGCCGCCCACCAAGCCGGTTGCGTACGCCAATCCGGCCCCTGAGGTGATCCCGGACGACGCCTTGCCTGGCCTCGAAGCAGCAGCGACCGCCCTCCAGGCGATGCCTGTGCCGGTGCTGACGGGCCGGCTCATCCTGCTGCACGACATGAGCTTCATCGAGCGCCGCAGCCAGGACACGCGGCGGTACCTCATCGGTTTGATCGCCGGGCTGGGCCTGGTGATCGCCATCATCACCGTGGTGGTGGCGCAGCTGAGCTGGCGCGGCTGGGTCAACGGCGCGCGCGCCCTGATGCGCGGCGAAGGTCTGCTCAGCCCCTTGCTGTCGGGCCCATCGTCGGCGCCCGAACTGGCGCCGTTTGCTGCGGATCTGCGCGCCAGGCTGCGCGACATGGAGGATGAGTTCCGCCGCTCGCAAGGGCCCGACGCGGAATGGACGGCCGAGCGCTTGCGCACGCTGCTGCACACCCAACTCAGTGGCGACCAGGTGATCGTGGTGTCCAACCGCGAGCCCTACATCCACGAGCGCGGCGACGAGGGCATCGTCGTCAAGCGGCCTGCCAGCGGCCTGGTCACCGCCGTCGAGCCCGTGATGCGGGCCTGCTCGGGCACCTGGATTGCCCACGGCAGTGGCGGCGCCGATCGCGAGGTGGTGGACAAAGGCGACCGCGTGCTGGTGCCGCCTGGGCAAGACGCCTACCGGCTGCGCCGCATCTGGCTCACACCCGAAGAGGAGCAAGGCTATTACTACGGCTTTGCCAACGAAGGCATGTGGCCGCTGTGTCACGTGGCCCACGTGCGGCCAGTCTTCCGCGAGTCGGACTGGGAAGCCTACAAGGCAGTCAACCAACGCTTTGCCGATGCGGTGGTAGCAGAGGCCCGCAGCGAAGACCCCGTGGTGCTGGTGCAGGACTACCACTTCGCACTGCTGCCCGCGATGGTGCGCGAGAAGCTGCCCCAGGCCACGATCCTGACGTTCTGGCACATCCCATGGCCGAACCCGGAGTCCTTCGGCATCTGCCCTTGGCGCCGCGAAATCCTGGAGGGCATGCTGGGCAGCACGATCCTCGGCTTCCATACCCGCTTCCACTGCAAGAACTTCATCGAGACCGTCGATCGTTATCTTGAGGCGCGTATCGAGCACGAGCATTCGACCGTCGCTTTTCGCGAGAAGGAGACGCTCGTGGAGAGCTATCCGATCTCCATCGAGTGGCCCGGTGACGCCGAGGTCGCCGCCTGGTCCAGCGTGCGTGGTTGCCGGCAAGCAGTCATTGATCGCCTGGGCCTGCCAGCCAACGCCTGTCTGGCCGTGGGTGTGGATCGCTTCGACTACACGAAGGGCATCCTCGAGCGGTTGAACGCCGTCGAGCGCTTGCTGGAGAAGAGGCCCGAGTGGATCGGCCGCTTCGTCTTCGTGCAGGTGGCGGCACCCACGCGCGCGGCGCTCGACGAGTACCGCAGCTTCCAGGAACGCGTCCAGAGTGTCACCGAACGCATCAACCAGCGCTTCGGTCACGCCGGCTACCAGCCCGTGCACCTGCTGGCCACGCACCATGAGCACGACGCGGTGATGGAACTGTTTCGCGCCGCCGACATCTGTGTCGTGACCAGCCTGCACGACGGCATGAACCTGGTGTGCAAGGAATTCGTGGCGGCGCGCGATGACCTGCAGGGGGTGTTGATCCTGAGCCGCTTTGCCGGCGCCTCGCGCGAACTGGCCGAGGCCTTGATCGTGAACCCCTACCACGTGGAAGAGACTGCTGATGCGCTGCACCGTGCCGCCACCATGCCCGCCGCCGAGCAGCGCGAGCGCATGGCCAGCCTTCGCAGCACCGTGCGCGACTTCAACGTCTTCCGCTGGGCCGGACGCATGCTGGCCGACGCCGGGCGCTGGCGGCTGCGCGCCCGCATCGAGGCGCGCGTGAAGCGGCACCAGCTCGGATGATGAAGGCGATGCAGCACCTCTTTACGCCCGAAGGAGAGGCCGCGCTGGCGGCGGTATTGCGGTTGCAGCCGCTGATGGCCTTCGACTTCGACGGCACGTTGGCGCCCATCGTTGCGCGCCCGGACGACGCGCGCATTTCGGCGGCTGTGGCCACGCGCCTGAAGGCGCTCGCCAGCAAACTTCCCGTGGCCGTCGTCACTGGGCGCGCGGTGGCCGACGTGCGCGAACGGCTGGGCTTCGAGCCGCAGTTCATCGTCGGCAACCATGGCGCCGAGCCAGACATTGCGTCCTTGACCAGCGGCATGCCCACAGAAGCCCTGACCGGCCCACTGGACGGGCTACGGAGCACCTTGCAAACGCACGGCGAACTGCTGCGTGCGGCGGGCGTCGCGGTGGAGGATAAAGGCCTGTCGATTGCGCTGCACTACCGCCTGTCTCGAGATCGAGTGCGGGCCCAGCGGCTGATCGCAGATCTGCTCACCCCCGAACCCGCAGGTTTACGCCTGTTCGCCGGGAAGATGGTCGTGAACGCGGTCGCGAACGATGCGCCCGACAAGGCGCAAGCCGTGCATGCGCTCGTGGCACGCCTGGGCGCAGCCGCTGCCTTCTTCGCCGGTGACGATGTCAATGACGAGCCGGTATTCGTCGCAGCGCCTGCGCACTGGCTGACGCTGCGTATCGGTCGCGAAGACCCGGCCAGTCGCGCACGGTACTGTCTCGAAGGGCCTCAAGAGATGGCGATGCTGCTCGAGCGGGTGCTTGCGCACCTTGCATGAGCCGGCAGCGAGGGCTCGACAGCACGACGGCGCCTTGCGTGAAGAGCGGACACCTTGAGTTTCTCAGATATATTTGTGACAATGTATTGACTCAACGATCAAGTGCAAGTCGATTTCATCTATTGGTCAGCGTGAAAATCACTCGACAACTTTGGAGATTTCTCAATGAACCACGTCAATTCAACCATCCCTCTGTCCGCTCTCGCCGCCCTGGTGGCGCTGTTGTCTGCCTGCAGCAGCACACCGGTCACGCCGCCTCCAGCGCTCGCCCCGATGAAGGCAGCTGCTGCGGCCGCACCCGCAGCGCCGGCTGTGGCACCAGCGGCTGCACCGCGGCCGATGGCGCCCTCCTCGACCATCGCCACGGTGACGCTGCCGGCCTACCTCGATCCCAAGAGCAGCATTTCCACTGAGCGCAGCGTGTATTTCGACTTCGACGAATTCACGGTCAAGCAGGACTACACCCCCCTGGTGGAGCGACACGGCAAGTTCCTGGCATCGAATCCCAGGGTCTCGATCAAGATCGAGGGCAATACCGACGAGCGTGGCGGGTCGGAATACAACCTGGCCCTTGGACAGAAGCGGGCAGAAGCGCTGCTGCGCGCCTTGAAGATCTACGGCGTCAAGGACACGCAGATGGAAGCCACCAGCTGGGGTGAAAGCAAGCCGAAAGCCACTGGCCAGAACGAAGCGGCGTGGGCGCAGAACCGGCGTGACGACATCCAGTACCCGGTGAAGTGAGACTCTGTCATGCCGGATGTTCGAGCGCCGTGGAACGAGTTTCTTGCCACCTGGCACCTATGACGTTGCGATGGTCACCAAGAAGCGAGTTGCCCCGGTAAACGCTGCAAGCCCTGTTTCCGAACAGGCCTTCAGCGCACCCGAAGTACGTGTGCTGCGTCGGTTCCGCCTGGTGTTCAACGCCGTCAAGACGCACTTCCAACAGGTCGAGAGGAAGGCCGGTGTCGGCGGTGCACAGCTGTGGGCGCTCAGTGTCATCCACGCCCATCCGGGCATCGGGGTAAACAGCCTGGCGGCTTTCATGGACGTCCACCAAACCACGGCCAGCAATCTCGTCAAGGCCTTGGTCACGGCGGACATGATTGCGGCCGAGAAAACTGCACCAGACCGTCGGGCAGTCCAGCTCCGCATCCTGCCTGCCGGCATGCGGGTGCTGCGGAAAGCGCCAGGTCCATTTGCCGGCGTTTTGCCTGACGCATTGGCGACGCTGGACGCGAAGACGCTTGAGCGCATGGACCGCGACTTGGCGCTGCTGATCGCAGCCTTGAGTGCCGACGAAAAGGCAGCGCGCATCCCCCTGGCCCAGATGTAGCGCAGTGCAAGCGACAGTGTGGGTGACAGTCTGCATCGGCAACTGGTGTCGCGTTTAGTCCGCGCCACACGCGCTGCTGAGGCCGCAGCCGGCGCCGACCTGCCGCAGTTCGTGAAGGACGAGTTCGACGCCTTCCTGGAATGCGGCATCCTGGCCCACGGCTTCCTGCGGCTGCGTTGCGGTGACTGCGGCCACGACAAGCTGGTGGCGTTCAGCTGCAAGCGGCGCGGCTTTTGCCCGTCGTGCGGGGCCCGGCGCATGGCCCAGAC
>ENA-ORBV01015745-ORBV01015745.1-microbial-mat-metagenome-genome-assembly--contig:-NODE-15745-length-11073-cov-6.968534_pt1 | contig 11073 bp, 6 predicted proteins | sample MGYA00237777_ERZ505514 | MGnify/ENA primary metagenome ERZ505514 (study PRJEB26160, sample SAMN06269048) | microbial mat metagenome | isolation source: Oligotrophic lake microbial mat | place...
AATGATACGGCGACCACCGAGATCTACACCTCTCTATTCGTCGGCAGCGTCAGATGTGTATAAGAGACAGCTGTGAATCTCTGTCATGGTGTAACCGAAGACTAAATTTACGACTGCACACCCCCTTTTTGTCTTTGGACGGTTCTTGTGGCCCCCCTGCACCTGCCCATGGTAGTGTAGTGGTCTCGAGAGCTTCTTTCTTTCTATACAGGTGGAACAGACATTAACACGAGTGCATCTTGGAAGGCATGAGCGCTGATCATCCTCCACAGGCCTCCGAAACTGGCGACGGAGGAGAAAGCGAGGACGAGGAGGATCGCAAGCCTCCTGCCTTGCCACAGCCTGCAGCCGATGCTGCAGCAAGTGGGGCACCAGCTGGCTCACTCTCTGGGGAAGAAGAGGATGGCATAGGGGATGATGACGACGAGAATGATCTTACCGATGACATTTACAATTCGGAAGGAAACCAAAGTGATCCAGTGGCTGGTGCAGTAGCAGTAGGAGAAGAAGAGCCACAACCGAACCGGCCAACCAAGAAGAGAAGACGTACAAGCGATGATGCAGAGGGCGCAGAATCTGAGGTTGCAGCTGGCAGAGCTGCATTGGCAGCTGCTTCTGCAATCTCATTACAGGAGAAATGGGATGACATGTTTGCCAGACTCGTCCGCTATAAGGTATGTGATGGTTCGGATTGTAACCCTACCAGATGATATCTACGCAACTGTGCGGTGAAACAACAATCTCACAGGTCAAGTTGCACCTCTTACTTGCTCTGTTCCTTACTTTCAGCAACTCCATGGCAACTGTTTGGTACCTAATCGGTACAAAGAGGATCCTTCCCTTGGTTCTTGGTACGTGGATAGGGAATCACCACCGGCTGCCTGTTCTGTACTCTGTTTTACACACCTTTGGCTCATCTTTCCCTCTTTCATTTGTACAAACTGATTGCTTGCTGCTACAGGGTGGCTACTCAACGAAGGACGTACAAAATTTTGACAAGTGGGGGCAGCGCTTCAAGTGGGATGAACGTTGATCGGGCACGGCGGCTAATGGAGCTTGGGTTTGAATGGTCGGTACGTACCCAAAGTACTGTCCATGGCAGGCATGCTGTCTCCACATGTCTCACATGTGCATTCAATGCACTGTTGTTGTTCATTCTGTTTTTGTTTGGAAAATGTAGACCACTCATCCTAGACATGTGCCATGGGAAGAGCGGTTCGAGGAATTGAAGGCCTTTGTCGTAAGTCCTCTCCATTTGCGTTGACACAATGCCGTTCCCAGTGCCACAGAATCAATGCTCCAATATGAATGTCCCTCTAACTCCATACTTCTGGATTGCTTCTGCAGGCTGCGAATGGACATGCTGAAGTGTGAGCTATCTTAGGCATACTTGTACTGTACATCTGTCGGTTCTGTTGACTATTGCCCTAATCTCACATTCTTATTGCTATGTATACACCTTTGCCACGCTTCGTTGGTGCAGTCCCATGAGATGGGAGGTAAGCTTCAATTCGTTGAAGGCTTAGTTGTGCCATTCGCAGGATCACCATGTGGTTCTCACCTCTTTCTGTCTCGCACCTTATCTTTTGTGACAGGAAAATGTTCAATTGAGTAACTGGGGTGAGTCTGTACTTTCGGTAATTTTTTTTGTAGCTGTTCGACGAGGCTGACCCGTTGTCCTATCCTTGTACCTATCCTTGTACATTCATTCTTCCAGTCTCCAAGCAGGTAAGACCTGAGGTGGAATGTCCGTTTGCAATGTATTTAAGTTAGTTGTCTCACGTTTGATGTATCTAATATCCTACAGCGCCAGGATTATAAGCTATTGAAGCTTGGTAAGACCACGCGACTCACCGAAAAGCGAAGAAGACTTCTGAACGAATTAGGCTTTGTCTGGGAGATCCCACGAAAGGGACGGCGACTCCGTACGGCGAAGCCGGTGCAAAGCGCCGCATCTATGGAATCCACTAGTACTTCAGCGGGAACGGGTTCTGTCGGTGTTGCCAGTGCGCAGCTAGGAGGCGCCCAAGCAGCTTCGACAGCTCCTGGTGGACTGCCGCTTCAAGGAGGGGCGCCTTTTCAAGCACAAGGATTTGTCATGCCACAAGCATTTGCTCAATCGTTACAGGCAATGCAGCCACCAGCGGTACAACAACCGCAATCTAATACAGCACGCAGCGCCCCTGGTCTTATGGAGACTTTGGGTGCAGCGATACAGGCATCAATGCAGGCAAGTGGGGGGCAGAACCCGCAAGCTCACTTGGCAAACATCGTTGCCTTGGCACAGCTCTTCATGTATGCTCAAGCTCAGCAAGCTCCCCAAGCACCAGCGCCTGTGCAACAGAATCCTTTGGCCCAGATGCTTGGTGCCGCAATGAACTCGCCAGCACAAGCGGGCGCACTTGCAAACAACCCGCTTTTTGTTAACATCCTTCAAGCTGCACTTCAGCAATCTCAAGCACAACCACAGTCCGCGCAGCCACAGATACCTGCTCTGAACCTGCAATCGTTAATAGCCGCTGTCTCTGGTGCACAAGGGCAGTGCGCGACTATAACGCCGTCCCTGAATTCCGGGGAGAGCTCTTCCAACACGACGAACACCACGACGACGAACGCGAGTGGCAGTAGTCAAGGAAATATGGTGGCTGGCCAGCAGCAGCCACAACTGCCCTTTCAGCTTACTTTCGGACCAATGGGCTTACAAGTCGTTTCGAATACCATGAATACTGTGCCGTATCAGCCCACCGTGCTTGTGCTGACGCTTAACGCAGGTGCTGGATTGCAGCAACAGCAGCAACAACAGCAGCAACAACAGCAGCAACAACAGCAGCAGCAGCAGCAGCCAGGTACTCAACAAACATTTCAACCTAATCCGTTTGCCGCGGCCAACCTTGGTGGCATTCAGCAGTGGCTTGGCGGTGCAGGCGGGGGCGGGGGAATAGATGCCTCCGGTTTGACGCCGGACATGTTAAGATCACTGGGATTCCCAGGGACCGCTTCAAACGGCAATGCCTCGCAGCAACAGCAACAGGCCCAGCAACAGCAGGAACAACAACAAAACCTACCGCCTTCACCCGCCAGAAACTCAGAGACATCACAAAACAACGGCGAAGGTCCGCCGGACCCGGATGGCCATGGTGGGGGTGGCTACGCGGTGTAATTCTTTTGCCTATCTATCTCTTTTAAGTAGCAGTCAGTATAAATCCTCAATACAGTAATCATTGTGTCACTTCTCCCCACCCATTTGCTTCCTAAACGAGTAACGCGAAATAATACTAAGCTCGACACTAGCTAGCTACAGTAGAAGGAGTTGAATTCAAGGCACTATCTCGCACAAGTCTTCTATTCGTCCACCTTCCTTTCGTTGTTAGTTTTACTTAATTCTCTTTTTGGTCATTTTGCGATTCTTTCCCATACCTCCCCGTCCTTTTTTCTTTTTGAAAAGGACATTATCCGTGCCATCATCATATTCATAATCATACGCCGTAACACCCTTGGCCAACTTGCCCTTCTTGCGTGCCTTTTCTTTCTCCACGCCACCTCCGTTCAACACCGTTTGCAGCACTTTGGAGGCTCGTTCTTGTTCACGACCCGTGGTCTTGCTGGCGGTAGAATCATCCAAGAATGTCTTGCGTTTCTTGCTCGCTTTGAGCATCATCTTTCGTTCGGGTTCTCCCTCGCGCATCTTATCGAATTTGCCCAAGGATGCCGTGGAAACCTGGGTCGCCTTGAGTGCGGCAGTAATGGATGTTTTCCCTCGCAAGGTCTTGCCACTCAAATCGACGGGCACTCCCGTCGGCAACGGCACATCCAAACGACCTCCCGCTCTCCCGGCTTGTCGGGTTTGTTCCCGTGCTTTTCCCACACGACGGGTCATACCCTTGGGGACAACCCCGGCACGCTCTTGATTGGAGAGTCGACTCAAACGATTCTGCTCCGTACGAGCATGTTTTTCATCACGAGCCTTTTCCCATGGATCGGCATAGGGATCATCATTGGCGCCCACTTCCATAATGGGCCACATGCCACCAGGTCGTCCTTTGGTATCATCGGCAGTTTCGGCATTGGCCTTGTCGTAGCCATGTCGAAATTTCCACGACTGTGTGGCCTCGTCCCATACCTTGCGTGATCGTTTTTCCTTGTTGACGGAAATCCCACGTTCCTTGGCAAACTTTTCCCATCGCGTATCTACCTTGGGTGGTGGAGGTGGTAAGGCCCGGGGAATATCAATTTTATCGTAAGACGGCAATATCATTTGGGGACCCGCATCACTCTTTTCGTGTGGTAATTGCCATAGAGCATGAATCAATTGCGTACATCCCTCGGTGGCTTTTTCGAGAATATAATCATCATTGATTTGGGAGGAAGATTGTAGTGTGTTAATGGTGATATTTTCATTCACATTCTTGTTTTTCTTGTAGAGAGCCGTTTCTTGAAGGGGGTGAGGATTCACGGCCGTCAAGTTTCTCAAATCAAACGAACAAGCCTCGTCTCCAGCTTCGGCTGGTAACTCCGAATAGGAGAGATCTGGCTCTGCCACTTCTTCATCCTCGTCCGAGTCTTCTTCTTCTTCTGCATTTTCTTCTTCGTCAGAGGAGGAAGCTTCCTGCTCCTGTTCCTTTTCTTCTGCCTCTGAATTGTCATCCTTGTCATCCTCTTCTTCCTCGCCACTGCTGTCATCCTCGTCCTCATCTTTTTTGCCCTTGGCACCCTTTTTGTTCTTGTTTTCTTCTACCGACGAATCGTCAGATGCAGACGCAAAAGCATCGGCAGTGGCACCATAATCCAACTCTTCCTTCTCGCTCGCGTCATCGTCCTCTTCCATTTTGTCTTCCTTGACGACTTCTGGCTCGGGGGCCTTTTGGGCAGGGCTCTTGCTCCTCTTTCTATTCTTTCTGGCCGATCCCATGTTTATTCGAATTGGAATAAGAATATGAATGAATCAATCAATGAATGTAAAGCCTGTACTAGCATTATCGTATGCTAGCTAGTGATAATGAAGTTGATAACGAAGTTAATCTGGTCGACAAAAGGCACCTGGAGCCCTATCCTTGATCTCCCGATTCACAGAAAATTGTTGTGATCTTCGGGGCGCAAGTTTTAATTTGGTTGGCTTGAGATGTGAGAAAATAATGGTCTGCACTTCGTCCTTCAAATGAGCATTCATGATTGCATTTTGGTTCCGTGACTGACTTTCGGGGGTACTCAGGTGTATATAATCTACAAGTACGGTAATAATATAGAGAGTTCTAGCTAACTATAGCACAGTCACTATATCTAATATTGCCACTGTCACCAGCTCGTCTGTGGTCAGCTAGAAACGTTTGCTAAGAGTTACTTTTAGTCACTACTGTGCTAGCTAGCTATGGTGTGCAGTGTAGATGTCCTATGGAACGATATCTTTGATCTGTGATACCCGATGTTTTGCCAATTGCGAGTTTCCAAATTATTCGTCGCGAGCAAAGCGATATTACAGATCTTCTCAATCTCCCAGCAGCCACAGGCTGGACTCAGATATGCACGACACCGAACATCAGTATTGAGAAACCAAAATCGGTTTTTGTGTCATTGAGGCGGCGCCGACGATGGCAGAGGGAAAGCAAGCTAACAAGCAAAGTTTCTACAATGAAGCAGCTGCTGCTCAACAACGTGCATGGCGAACGCTCACAACATTTTAAGCCTCTCTCACTCTCTTTCTTTTGTGTCGCGTTCAGCACCAACGTGTTGTTTGACATGACGTCAGTAGCACCAGCACAGCAAAAGATAGACCAAGCGACAAAGCGAAAGGCGTAGATGATTGGTATCCAAAAAGAGTCAATCCTGCGAGGCGTGGCTCTTCCAACCGGAGCACAAGCACAAACACGAGCAATTCGAGATTATTGTTTGGAGAGTGACGCCCAATTAATTATGGCTTTTGTTGCTGGTTATCGGCAACAACAATTTGTTGACAGATGGACTTGTGAGATTTTTTCCAGTCTCGGCGTTGACACTTTTGGGAGCAATACCAAACACGCAAACACTGAGCACATCGACCACCGTTTGTAGGATCCTGGCTGCCGATTGCCTGACAATAAGAGCAAGTGAGGGTACAGGAATACTTTTCTCGGACATAATCCTCGGCAAGAGCCCGTCTATCTGTGAGTATAGAATTAATATATTTTCCCCATCCATCCTTGAATGCTTCTTCTGGGTTATTGGGCGGGTCACACCCATGTGCTTCCAGCAATTTCAGAAGCCTTACGCTGCCAGCATAGCAGGCCATATCCATAAGATTGTATCCCTCCGTATTGGCCCATCCTTTCCTTTGAATCCGTGGGTCGGCCAGTAGTATTTTGGTGACGGAAATGTGGCGATTTGCAATGGCCAACGAGAGAGCACATTCATCGCCAATACAACAAGCATTGTAATCAATCAGCCCATCCTCTAAACTCAAAAGATGTCTTACAATCTTGTGTTGCGCTCGGGTGCAAGCAGTGAAAAATGGAGTGCTTCCTTTGAAATGGCGTGCATTCATATCAATGCCAGGAACTTTGCTGAGCAGCTGAACGCACTCTAAAGATCCCCTGTAACAGGCTTCCCAAAAGGGTGTAGCCCCTCTGCATCTACCTCTATTACTCGTCTGGGATACCTCAGTCTTCAAATTCACATTCGCGCCGGAATTAATTAGGATCTGTGCAAGGCGAGGCATATTTTTCATGCATGCAAAACTCAGCATGGACGCTCCTGCCTGTGGATGAATAAAGTTAACGAAAGCTTCATTTTTATACGTTTTTTCATCAAACATCATCAGATTTTGGAGCATCAGGGTGGTTCTATCTTCGTCAGTGGTCAGTATGGAGCTTAAAACAGGTTGAATATTTTTTTTTAAGAAGTCATTCTTGACTTTGTTTTCCTTATTTTCTTTCCGCCGAATCTTCTTTTTCGATGGCATGGCGATAGATGGATAATGAGGAAGAATGAGGTGATAAATCAGGTGCTTATACGACGTACCATGAAGTCCGTCAGTGGCGTTTGTTTGGAAGTGTAACTTCCTTTAGAAAGTAAGTAAGGATTTATCCAAGTTCTGTTGATGTACTAATAGTATAGAGCCATCGTGAATGTTGTCCAAAAAGTGAGCGATTTCCTTTCGCGAAAAGATTTTGCCCTGTTCATGGAGTTGAGCTGGTGCGCGACTTCATTTGCGCACACGGCGGCAACATCTACATCACGTTTATATTTTGAAAATTGGCATCGCCCAACTAAAAAATGAGCGAATAAAATGCATCCACTACTAATAGCTCTAGTATGCAGTACAGTACACAGTTGAGTGCAGTATTATGCACGACCGATACCTCCCTCCAAAGCAACAAACCTGTAAGAAGTTCATCAATAGAAAGAGCTCTTATGGTCTCTGTCTCTCTTTGTCTCGTTTTTTAGCAAACAAAACTAACGCAGAACTCTGCTGTCTCTTACTCCGTCTCTTTTATCAAACAAAAACAAATATTATACAGCCAACAACCATGCTTCGAAACTTGATTCTGGTGCTGCTGCTGCTGCAAGTTCAAGCACAAGAAAAGGCCAGCTCATATATTGACGAAAAAGCACTTGCTCATGTCTTGTCCATGACCAATACGGAAAGCGAGGACAGCAATTTATCTTCGACAACGAATGGGAGCCAAGAAGAACGAGACTTGCTGAGAATCTTCCATAATCGCAACAACAATGACAACAATGAGAATGACAACAACATTGATAGTAATGTTGGTGGGTCCATGGGAGATCGCTGTGGCAGTGGTGGTCGTGTTGTAAATCGTCTGGTGGGCGGCAACAATGGCGGCAACAATGACAATAACACTTGCAAGGCTGGTCTGGATTGTGACCGAGTGGGGGTCGGAATGAGGTGCATTCCTCCACGGGAATGTCTTCGGGCAGGCCTCCATGATTTCCATTATAATTTTGATCCCGAACAGTACAAACAAGAGGTTTTTCAACGATCCGGTGTCACCTTTGATGATCTGTACCAAGCTCGATTGCGACTGCCCGATGACCGCGAATTCGTCCATTCGCAGGAAATGCAAGCTGTCATCAAGACCATGCAAGAAAACCCAGGAAATCTTGGCTTGATTGGCGAGACCTTTCGAAAATGTACATCTCTTGTAGAGGATGAGAATGATACTTCCACAACTCAGGATGTGCCAATGATGGACTATCCAGTGCAGCAGCAGTATGATGATCCAACCACAACCACTTACAATAATCATGAGCATCCATACACAAGAGCTAGGTATCTGCAAGGCACACCAACCCCCGCACCGACCACTGCAGCACCCGTTTTGGGACCTAACAATCTTTTTCTTGGCTTGCATATTGAATTTGGTGGTGGCGTGGATGCCTCTATCTCGGTATTTTGGCAGGATGGAGACACCAGTTTGCGAACATGGGTAAGAGGATGTCTTGGCGCCGAAATTGGCGCGGGGGCAGAATTTTCGTTTATTGCACTCTTTTCGCAGTCGAGTGATGTCATGGACATTGGTTGTGGGAGTGTTTTATTTGACACGGATATTGGTGTCGGTATAGCCGCGGGTGTTGGTCTGGGAGTTTGCTTCAACCGAAATCCCGGTTCGCTCTATTTTGAAGTCACGATTGGTGCTGGGACAGGGGGTGGTTTTGGTGCCGCTGCCTGTGCGATCCTCCCCGAAAATGTCACGCCAGGAATTCCAGGAACTTAATCATGTCGGATAATGCTGGCTACTAGAGGGCGGGCAGTACATGGTTGTTGGATTTTGCTTTAACTGTCGTTATACATCCGTTCAAGAATTGTAGCAGCAGTACTCTATATCGAAGTGGAAGGTAACAACTAGGACTGTTCATACAATATACATTCAATTTTTTAAATACAAAAATTAGAAATTTTAGAATTGCTCGGAATCGTAAAGCGATCCAGCTCGGTAAGACTGGATGGAAGGGAAAAACATTGAAGGAAAAATCCAAATGTCGAAAATACTGCTGCAGTTGCCGGAAGATCGTTTGAAGGGCGCTAGATTTAGATCGTTTAGGGTATGTGTGCCCCGACGTCCCCTTTTGTGGTACTCTTTGGCCAAGACTCTAAGCAGAGCAAAGTTGGAGTTCCAAACGTCCTTGCTACTCGTTTAGAGACCAGGAGAGCGACAACGAAAGTGTCCTCGTGGAGGACCGAGACTGTGCCATTGACTTGTCGTTTGTAACCCACCAGACAGATATGCGGTCTGATAAATGGAGGTGGGATTTCCCCAGTGCTGTTGGTCTGTTTGTCGCCACCGCCACCATTATGTCGTCGTCGTTATTGCATGGCTTCTAAAAAGGCAAGGGCTGTCTCCACGGACATTTTGTCTCTAGGCAGCAATTCCAATGGCGCATCACTACTGAGTTCTTGTTGTTGTTGTTGCCATTGTTCGGATATCCATGCCTCCCAGTCTTCCATAAAGAGATCGAATGTCAAATGTTCTCGTTCCGCATCGGTAAAGATAATTTCGTAGGCAGTTTCCAAATCATGACAATGATGATGATCCCTGTTCTTGGAGGTACCTGTGCTTGTGGTGGCGTGTTGTTGTTGTTGTTCCTTTTCAAGAAAGAGTTGTTGAATAGTTTCTCGTCGTTGTGCCGTGAGCATTGGGTTATGCTGTTGAAACCAAACATCATTGGTATTGTGAATGTGTTCCATGACTGCCTCCCGGTCCAAATAATCGTTGTCGTCGTCGTGACAATCCCCATCGTGTCCAGCTGGTCGACGACGACAAATCATGACATTGACTGTTCTGCGATATGCTTCATCGGGCTCAAAGGATCCCGATGTCCAGGCTCCTTGTCGTTCTGGTGTTGGCGGTGTCGGTGTAGCTGGAGCTGGAGCGGTTGCGGTCTCGTTTCCTGGCGTTGATGTTGCTCCAGTACTTTTTTTACCACCATTACCAATCAAATCTTCAACTTGTCGTTGCATGACAACATGGGAAACATCCCAATCGGCGCCTGGTAAATCTTGTAGCAATGGCAGTAATAAATCCAAATGATGAAAGCTTATGCACACGTAAACCCCACCATGTTGCGTCAAGAGTCGATATACTTCCATCAACAAGCCAGCCGTGACTGAAGAATCACTGCACAAGGTACAATCCAATGTACTCTTGTCCATGGCTGCATGGAAATGGCCATTGGGAAACTCGGGCATCAAACGACGGTTTGTGGTTGCCGAAGAAAAATCGGCAATGACAAATTGCAGTTTGTCCACAATGCCGTCGTCGTTGTCTTTGTTGTTTTCGTCGTCTGCTGACTCTGGATGTCGCAAGGTCCATCGTGTTTGCATTCGTGCCATTGTTTCTTTGTCGCAATCCACATTGACAACTTGTTCCAGCCAAACTTTATTAGTATCGTCCTCATTCTTATTTTTGCCACCCAACGCTTCGAGCAACGTTTCTCCCACTATGGAACCTCCCGATCCGACATGGAGGAGTCGCATTCCTCCTCGCTTGTTGTCATCTGTACTTGGAGTAGTAAAATGAGCCAATGCCGACTCTACCAATGGTACCACCGAATCCGCGCCCGTCAACCATTCAAATGGACGGATGCCTTGCTGTTGGACGTCGCCCTTTGAGGATGACATGGCGAAAAGGGCGGCCCGTCTCTCTCTCCAAACGCCACCAATATAACAGTACTGGTTTTGAATTAATTAGACAATGGCTGGCTACTAAACTAAACAGTTACAAGATAGTTTATGATGCATCTCAATACTAAATTGAATGCTTGCGGGGTGCCATGCATGGCCGAAAAAATGAGAGGTGTGCATCGTATCACGGCAAGAGGAGAGCCATAGATCAACTGTGGGTCCCCAAAAGAATCAATTTGGACTCGTGAATCAAGGAAATGGTTGGGTTAGCGTTAAGAATACTACAGTTATTTGTGTCGTACTTTATGTCACAGTGACGTCTTATTGAGTACCGGTTGTTTATCCTTTTTTATGCGCATAAATTCTTGTCCCTAAATAAATTTATGCGCATAAATTTATTTAATGGAAAAGATTTATGCGCATAAAAAATGATTAACAACCGACATGAAAAGCGTCAC
>ENA-ORBV01015746-ORBV01015746.1-microbial-mat-metagenome-genome-assembly--contig:-NODE-15746-length-11073-cov-4.283285_pt1 | contig 11073 bp, 12 predicted proteins | sample MGYA00237777_ERZ505514 | MGnify/ENA primary metagenome ERZ505514 (study PRJEB26160, sample SAMN06269048) | microbial mat metagenome | isolation source: Oligotrophic lake microbial mat | place...
GAACAGCCCTTCGCCTTGCCATCGAGTTGCTCGTTCCGCACGCCGACTCCGAGCCGCCGTGGGGGATTCTGGCAGCCAACACGGCCGGCGCCCTCGTGCTCGGGCTGCTCGTAGGGCGCGTGTGGCCGGTCGCTCCGGATTGGCTGCGTGCTGGGCTCGGGGCCGGACTGCTCGGCTCGTTCACGACGTTCTCTGCAGTGGCCGTAGCGCTCGTCGGTATGACGGCGGCAGATCAGGCGCTGACAGCCGTCGCTTACCTTGCCGCCACTCTGGTGCTCGGCTTCGGCGCCGCTGCCCTCGGACTCCGGCTCGGGCGGCAACGCGACGTACCATTCGCCGTCGACGTCATCGATGAGGTGGCGGAATGAGCGCCGCGCTCATCGCCGCGACCATCGTCGCCGGGGCACTTGGCACGGTGCTGCGGTATGTGACCGCGCGCGCGCTCGCTCCGCGCTCACGGTTTCCGTGGGCGGTGCTCGTGGTGAACGTGGTGGGCTCGGCCATCGGGGGAGTTGTGCTCGGGCTGGCGACGATCGGGGGCGTCGATTCGGGCATCCGCTTGATAGTGCTCACGGGATTCTGCGGTGGCCTGACAACCTTCAGCACCTGGTCGGTTGAGACGGTGCAGTTGCTTCAAGAGGGTAAGTGGCGATGGGTTGGCTTGAGCGTCGCGGGAAACCTAGTGCTCGGCATCAGTGCGGCAGCTGCGGCCTACGCGATCACGGTGGCGGTGGCCGCTGCTGGCTGAACCGGCGAAACGCTCGAGCTAGCGCTCGGCCTGAAAACGGCTGAGCGTTGCCACAACCTGCCTCGCTATCATGCGCCCTGCTCGATTGGCACCGATCGTCGACGCCTGTGGGCCATACCCGGCGAAGAACACTCTCGGGTCGCGCACGGCGTTGCCGCTCGCTACGGACACGCCCCCCTCGGTTTCGCGAAGCTTGAGCGGCGCGAGGTGCCGCAGCTCCGGCCGGAACCCGGTAGACCAAATGATCGCATCCGCTTTCTGGAAGGTGCCGTCCTCCCAGCGAACCCCGTTCGGCTCAATCGAGTGGAACATCTTCTTGGCGTCGAGGAGGCCGCGCTCGATTCCGGCCTGTACGCGACGAGTGCGCGGAACCCCGGTGCCCTGCACGATGCTCGGCAGGGCGCGTCCGGCGCGCGCCGCTTCGTCTTGCAGCCGGACCGCCTCCACTCGTGCCTCGAGGTCGAGCTCGCCGTCGTTGAGAAAGTCGACCGGGCGGCGGCTGACCCACACTAACTCGCTCGCAACGTTCTCCAGCTCGAGCAAGAACCCGATGGCCGAGGTGCCGCCGCCGACCACAACGACACTCTGTCCCGCAAAATCCTCTGCCTTGCTGTACTCGCTCGTGTGAACGTGCCGCCCCTCAAACGAGCGTAGCCCCGGGTACCAGGGGATGAACGGGGCACCCCACGTACCCGTTGCATTGACGACCGTCACTGTCGAGACCGTCTTCTGTTCGTCGTTGAGCATGAACGTCACTTTGAGGTCATCGCCGCTGTTGTCAACGAGCGTCACATCCGCCGGTCGCACCACCTGAAACTTGTAGTGGTCCTCATACTGTCGGTAGTAATCCGCGACGACATCCTTGGCCGGAGCATGATGATCGGCGGTCTCGAAGCTGAGCCCGAGGGCATCCAGACCCGGCAGGTCGTTGATGCGGTGTGCCGAGCCGATGCGCAGCGCTTCCCAGCGAAACTGCCACGCGCCGCCGGTCGACGGCCCGCGGTCGAGCACCACGAACTCATTGCCAGCGTCAAGACCGAGACGCTGCAAGTAGTACGACACCGACAGCCCGGCCTGGCCCGCACCAATGACGACAACGGAGGTGTCGGTTTTGGCTGTCGTCACGCCCCAAGGCTACCGGCCTGCGAGTGCCTGCTGTTGAGAGCGAATGGCAGATCGAAGACGACCACGCGCAGATACTTCGGTGGACAGCGACCATCGTCTCCTCCGCGCTGCGTGCTAAACTTCTCTCTAGCTTTTATCCACTGCTATTCGCCCGTTCCCGGCGCCCAGTCAGCGCATCCGGACAGATCAATGAGGGGGTCTCGCATGGGGCGTGGCCGTCAAAAAGCAAAGCACACCAAGGTAGCGCGCGATCTGAAGTATTTCAGTCCAGACACCAACTACAACGCGCTTGAGCGTGAGCTCGGTAGTTCTCCCCCCGACCCGAAGCTCGTCGAGGATTTGCAGAAGTGGCCGGAGTACGTCGCGGGCGAGGCCGAGAGCGACGACGAGTATGCGGATTCCGCTGACGAGAGCAAGTCGGCATAGGGCTCAGACCCGATATATCCCGGTCAATCGGACCGCTCCACCCGCGACGCCCTTTGCCCCGGACTCAAACGCGGCGAGATCGCGAGCAGCGGTCGACACGACACCGATGGTCCAGGCTTCGACTCCTTCGGCACTCATCGCGCCAATGACAGCGGATGCCGCGGCGCTCGAAACCACCGCGATCATGCCGATCCCCAGATTCCAAGTACCTTCGGCGCTCTCAATCGTGCTGCCTGCGAGGTCGCTCAGCACTCGAAACACGCTCGGTGGTGACCAGGTCGATCGCTCGATCTCGACCCACGATGCGACCGGAAGCACCCGGGAGAGGTTCGCGGCGATGCCGCCACCCGTGACATGGCTGAGGGCATGAACTGCCCCCGGCTCGGTCGCCAACAGCCGCAGTAACGGGCCGGTGTACAGCCGTGTCGGCTCGAGGAGCGTCTCGCCGACGACGCCACCGAACTCATCGAGATGCTGCGTGTAGCTGATCGAACGAGCAGCAAGAATGTGCCGCACCAACGAGAATCCATTGCTGTGCAGACCGCTCGAGGCAAGGGCGATCACCACGTCGCCGTCGGTCACGCGGTGCGGGCCGAGCAGGGCATCCGCCTCGACTGCGCCGACCGCGGCGCCGGCAACGTCGTACTCGTCTGGACCGAGAAGGCCCGGATGCTCGGCGGTCTCGCCTCCAACCAGCGCGGTTCCCGTTGCCGCACACGCCTCGGCAATTCCTCGCACAATGTCGGCGATGCGCTGCGGCACGACCTTGCCGCAGGCGATGTAATCCGTCATCAGCAGCGGCGTGGCCCCAACGACCACGATGTCATCGACGACCATGCCGACGAGGTCCTGGCCGATGGTGTCGTGCTTGTCGAGCGCTTGGGCGATCGCCACCTTCGTGCCAACTCCATCGGTCGAGGTCGCAAGCAGCGGGCGATCAAACCTCTTGAGGAACGACACGTCGAACAGTCCGGCGAACCCGCCGACCCCGCCGACCACGGCCGCGCCGTGCGTCGCAGCAACCGAAGCCTTCATCAGCTCAACTGCAAGATCCCCCGCCGCGGTGTCGACGCCCGCCGCACGGTAGCTGCTGGCGGCGTCCTCGATCACGGCTCCAGCGTAGTGGCGGGCTGGGCGACGACGAGAAGCGGGATGCCGAGTGGTTTATTGCGACTGTTGCCCGTCAGCACCATGATGAGGCCAGCGCGTGCGGCACCGTCGGAATCGCGTCATCCCACCCGGTGCTTGAACTCACTCGTGAGCACTTTCGCTCGGACGCGCTTGACGCCGGGACGCCGCCCTCGTGATGAAGTACAGCACGGTCCCGACGGCGAGCAGTACCGCACCGAAGATCCACACTTGTCCGCTCTGTTGGGTCAGCAGCAAAATGCAGGATGCGACGCCGAGAATCGGTACGACAGGCCAGACGCGAAAGTGCTCGTGCTCGACCTTGTCACGACGCAGCACCAGCACGGCCACGTTCGTCGAGATGAAGACGATGAGCAGCAACAGCACCACCGTCTCAGCGAGAGTCGCGAGATCGCCGACTGTTGTGAGAATCATGGCGACAACGGTTGTCACGATTATCGCGACCCAAGGAGTTTTCCGTTTCGTGAGTACGCGGCCGAGCACTCTGGGCAGGAGCCCCTGCTCCGCCATCCCAAAGGTGACTCGGCTTGCCATGATCATCGTCAGCAGGGCGCCGTTGGCGACCGCGACGAGTGCGATGAGGCTGAATACCCATTCCGGGATACCGACCTCTGTCGCTGCAACTACAGCAAGCAGCGGTCCGCTTGAGCCGGACAACTCGTCGGCCGGGAGTGCAATGGAGCTAGCAATCGCGACGAGCACGTACACCACTCCGGCAGTGATGAGAGCACCGAACAGCGCCTTCGGGTAGACCTTCGCGGGATTGCGCACCTCTTCCGCGACGTTGGCGGAAGTCTCAAACCCGACGAACGAGTAGTACGCGATGATCGCGCCACCGAGGATGGCGATCGCGGGGATTGAGCCATCGGGGAACTGAGTGACCCGAGTCACATCTCCACGGCCGCCGCCGAGCATAAAGCCGACCGCCGCAACGACGATAACCAGACCAGTGACCTCGATCACAGTCATCACGACGTTACCCTTCAACGACTCACTGATCCCGCGGGCGTTCACGAATCCGATAAGTGCCAGAAAGACGATCGCGGCAGCAATCGGTGGCACGGAGATAAACGTCGCTAGGTAGTCACCCGCGAATGCAAGTGAGAGACCAGCGGCGCTCACTACGCCAGCTGCGAGCATGCAAAAGCCGACGAGGAACGAGACAAGTGGGCGCTTATATGCCCGTTCCGCGAAGATCGCCGCACCTCCGGCTTTCGGATACTTCGTGACCAGCTCTGCATACGATCCCGCCGTGAGAAGTGCGAGGAGCAGGGCGATGAGAAGCGGCACCCAGAGCGCGCCTCCCACTTCGCTAGCGAGCACTCCCATGAGCGCGTAGATGCCGGCTCCCAGTACATCACCGAGGATGAAAATGAAGAGCAGAGGGCCCGTAATGGCCCGCTTCAGTTTGGTCGGTGGTTGAACATCCGTTTGAGGTGCTGTCGGCGCCCCGGCGGCCTCGGCCGAACCCGCGCCGCCGGACCCAGCCCTCTTGGCATCTGATTTGTCAGTCACCATCCGAAGCTAGGGCAGAGCCAGCCGCATGAGTTGGGGCTTGACAAGACGATCGCGCGGCTCGCGTCAACCTCGGTTAGCTCAGGCGAGGACGCTTGAACACGACCTATTGGGACCTGCCGGATGCGCCCCAAATCAGCCCAGAGGATTTCATACCTATGGTGATCGATTGCTGCCGGGACGCTGGGTTCTCACCCGCCAGGCTTCAGGTGGAAGTCACGGAGTCATACTTCGATGTGACCGGATCAGCCGCGCAAGCAAACTTGCGATCGTTGCGCGAAGGAGGCGCGCTTATCGCGATCGACGACTTCGGATCGGGTTCGTCTGACGAGCAGCGTCTCGCTGAGCTAGACGCTGATGTCATCAAGATCGACCGATCGCGCGTGGCACAGATCAGCTCGCCCAAAGCAAAAGACCGCGAAGAACTCAAGGCTTGGATGGACGCTGGACTGAAGGCCGATCGCCAGATCATCGCCGAAGGAGTGGAAACCAAGTCCCAGGAGACGTGGCTCATTTTACGAGGTGGCGAACTCGGGCAAGGCTATCTGTATTCACGACCGACGCCTGTCGATCTGCAAACGTGTCTCTTACCAGCCCTCGGGGCATGACGCCCCCATATGCAACACTGAACCGTGCCCGCTTCGGGTGCGCGAGCTTGCGAGCATCAGGGAGCAACCGGCCAGCATGTGCGGCATCGTCGGAATCGTGTCACCCCAGCCGGTGAATCAGCAGGTGTACGACGCCCTCCTCCTGCTGCAGCATCGCGGCCAGGATTCGACGGGCATTGCGACCGCGGACGGCTCGACCTTGCACATTCAGAAGGCCAAAGGCCAGGTACGTGAGGCCTATCGCACGCGAGACATGCGAAACCTGCTCGGCACGGTCGGCCTCGGGCACGTGCGCTACGCGACCAAGGGGAGCGCCGCCAACGAAGAAGAGGCCCAGCCTTTCTATGTGAACGCGCCGTACGGCATCATCCTCGTACACAACGGCAACCTCACCAACACCCGCGAGCTGACCGAAGAGCTCTTTCGCGTCGACCGTCGGCACCTCAACACCTCGAGCGATACCGAGCTGCTCGTCAATGTGCTCGCTAATGAACTTCAGGCCCAGGTGTCCGGCACAGACCTCGACCCCGATCAAGTGTTCACGGCGATCGCGCGCGTGCACGAGCGGGTCGAAGGCTCGTACGCGGCGATTGCCCTCATCGCTGGCCACGGGTTGCTCGCGTTCCGCGACCCGTTCGGCATCCGCCCGCTCGTGCTCGGGCGACGGCAGACTGGGCTCGTCGGAGACGAGTGGATCGTGGCATCCGAGTCGCTCGTGCTTGAAAGCGCTGGCTACGAGTTCATTCGTGACGTCGCGCCGGGCGAGGCGATCTTCATCGCCGCCAACGGCGAGATGACATCCAAACAGTGTGCCGCCAACCCGCGGCTCGTTCCCTGCTCATTCGAGTACGTGTACCTTGCCCGGCCTGACTCGGTCATGAACGGCATCTCGGTGTACGAGGCGCGGCTGAGGCTCGGCGATCGGCTGGCTGACACGATCGCGAGATACACGCCCCTTGGTGACATTGACGTTGTGATGCCGATCCCCGACTCATCGCGCCCTGCCGCCATGCAGGTTGCCCAAAAGCTCGGCGTCGAGTACCGAGAGGGCTTCTACAAGAACCGCTACGTGGGCCGCACCTTCATCATGCCGGGACAGGCGCAGCGCAAACGCAGTGTCAAGCAAAAGCTCAACGCGATGTCGATGGAGTTTCGCGGAAAGAACATCCTCATTGTCGACGACTCGATTGTGCGCGGCACGACCTCGAAAGAAATCGTCCAGATGGCCCGCGAAGCTGGCGCAAACAAGGTGACTTTCACCTCGGCGGCACCCCCAGTGCGGTTTCCGCACGTGTACGGCATCAACATGCCGTCGCGGCAGGAGCTCGTCGCGCACGGGCGCAAGATCCCGGAGATCGCGATTGAGCTCGGCACCGACTATCTGATCTACCAAGAGGTTGCCGACATGAATGAGGCCATCCTCGAAGGCTCGGATGTGACGGCCCTCGACACGAGCTGCTTTACGGGCGAGTATGTGACCGGCACTGTCACCCCCGAGTACCTCGCCTGGGTCGAGAAGAACCAGCTGAGCTAGCGGCCGTTTCTGGTAGCTTCAGCGGCATGGGTTTTCGCGGCTTCAGCTCGCCGATCGCGTTTCCAATTCCGGTGGATGCCGCAACCGCTGTGTGGGCAACGCCCGTCTTCGTGCTCATCGCGCTCACCGGAGTCGCGGTACTCATTTGGCAAACGGTGCGCTACTTTCGCAATAACCGCGACGAGTAGCCCGGATCCTGCGCCAACGCCGTGGTGGTGCGACACACGGCGAGAGTAGCTTGGAGCCATGCGATTCGGACTCTTTATTCCACAGGGCTGGCGACACGATCTGGTCGATATCGACTCCAACGAGCACTGGTCGGTGATGAAGCGGCTCGCGCTGCACGCCGACGCTGGCAAGTGGGAGTCGATTTGGGTCTACGACCACTTCCACACCGTCCCTGTACCGAGTCACGAGGCGACGCACGAGGCGTGGAGCCTCATGTCGGCGTTCGGTGCCGTCACCGAGCGGGTGCGTCTCGGGCAAATGTGCACGTGCATGGGCTACCGAAACCCCGCATACCTGGCCAAGGTCGCAGCGACCGTTGACCACGTGTCCGGCGGTCGCGTCGAAATGGGGATCGGCGGTGGCTGGTACGAGCACGAGTGGAACGCCTACGGCTACGGGTTCCCCGAGATCGGGGATCGACTGCGAATGCTCGACGAAGGCGTGCAAATCATGCGCCAAGCCTGGGGCACCGGCATGGCAACCCTCGACGGACGCTACTACCAAGCGAAGGGCGCGATCGTGCGCCCCCTCCCGGTGCAGCTGGAAGGCATCCCGCTGTGGATTGCCGGCGGTGGCGAGAAGGTCACGTTGCGCATCGCAGCCCAGTACGGGCGGTACACAAACTTCGGCGGCACGCCGGAGGAATTCACGCACAAGAGCGAGGTGCTTCGCGGCCACTGCGAGCGCCTCGGCACCAGCTTTGACGCGATCACGCGATCGACGAACTTCAACGTCGTCGTCGGCCGCGACGAGGCTGAAGTGGCTGACCGCATCGCCGCGATGGAAGCTCGACTGACCCCGTACCTCGGCGCGGATCGGGTGGCAAAGGCCGTCGTTGACTTGCGCGCCGGCCTCGTCGGAACGCCAGAGCAGATCGTCGAGCAACTGCAGGCGCGTGAGCGACTCGGCATGACATACGCGATCACGTATTTTGCCGAAGCGGCATACGACACGAGCGGCATCGAGTTGTTCGAGCGTGAGGTCCTCCCAGCGCTGCTGTAGCGGCCGGCGGTGCCGCAGCGGTACCGCCCTCTGAACCGTTGGGGAGGAGGGCGCGAGACACTTAGTCTGTGACGTCGTCCGTGACAGTCTCGCGCTGCATCACAGTCACTTTCGCCCGACGGCTCGCAACGACGTCAAGAATCAGTGCGACCAGGGCCCCAAGCACAACACCAGCCGGGATGCCGAAGAGCGCGAAGTATGCGAACAGCGCCCCAAAACCGATGAGCGGGTCCGCCGGATACAGCGAGGTCAGAATGTACGTGACGATCGCCCCAAGCCCGCCGCCAAGAATCAGAAAGGTCGGTACCTTCGGCGCACGCCGCACCCGAACTTCTTGCGTGTCTGATGGCACGTCCGGTTGAGTGTTTTGCGGCTCGCTCACTCTCCCATTGTCTCCCACTGCAGCGGAAGATGCGCCGAGAGGTCTGCGCGTTGGCCAGAAGCCTGTACGGCGCCGGCCGCAACCGCCGCGGTCCAGCTGAGCGAACCGGTCGCGAGGGCGAGCCAAGTCGTGGCATCCGTCTCAATGACATTGGGCGGGGTGCCGCGCGTGTGTCTCGGCCCCTCGATCGCTTGCACCGCACCGAATGGCGGGACCCGCACCTCCACCGTGTTGCCTTGGGCGTGCTCGGCAAGCACTTGCAGGAGGTAGCGCGTTGCCATCGCGGTGTCGTCGCGAGGGGCGGATGCCGCGAGCGCCCGTCTCACATAGGCACGGCCATCAACATCCGAGATCTTCGCGCGCGCCATTGCCCAACGGTAGCAACCTGACACGAGAGGCGTCGGCGCAGGTAACGTTGGCACGTGCGCATTCTCGTTCTGGGCTCCGGTGCCCGCGAACACGCGATCGTCAACTCGCTGCTCAGGGAGGCAGCGGGTCACGAGATCACCGCGGCGCCCGGCAATGCCGGCATAGCCGCCGTTGTGCCGGTGATCGCACTCGATCCGACCCGAGCAGCGGTCGTGACCGAGTATGCACTCGACAACGACATCGAACTCGTCATTATCGGCCCAGAGGCGCCACTCGTTGCCGGGGTTGCCGACGCACTACGTCAACGCGGCATCGCCGTGTTCGGGCCGGGCAAGGCTGCCGCAGCGCTCGAAGGCAGCAAGACCTTTGCCAAGAGAATCATGGATGCCGCTGGCGTCCCGACCGGCAAGGCGACTCGTGCTGGCACCCTCGAAGAAGCACTCGAAGCACTCGACGAATACGGTGCGCCATACGTCGTGAAGGCCGACGGGCTGGCAGCTGGCAAGGGTGTGCTGGTTACTCCCGACCGGGACGCCGCGATCAGTCACGCGCGCTACTGGCTGCAACACGGCCCCCTGCTCGTCGAAGAGTTTCTCGCCGGCCAGGAGGTCTCGCTGTTCTTGCTGAGCGACGGGCACACGGTCGTTCCCCTCTCGCCGGCACAGGACTACAAGCGTGTCTTCGACGGCGACGAAGGCCCCAACACCGGCGGCATGGGTGCATACTCGCCACTGCCGTGGTTGCCGGAGGGATTCGTTGACGAAGTCGTCGAGACCATCGCCGTGCCGACGATTCGCCAGCTCGCGAGCGAACGCACTCCGTTCATCGGCTTGCTGTACTGCGGGCTCATCATCACCAAGCGCGGGGTGCGAGTGATCGAATTCAACGCGCGCTTCGGTGACCCTGAAACTCAGGTGGTGCTGCCCCGGTTGGTCACGCCGCTGAGCGGTCTGTTGTTCGCGGCAGCGACTGGCGAACTAGCGTCGCAGCCGAAACCGGAGTTCTCGAACGAGGTTGCTGTGACCGTCGTGCTGGCGAGCGAAGGCTACCCGGAAGAGCCAATCACCGGCAAAACGATCTCAGGCCTTGACGCTGTGCGCAACGTCTCGATCGCGCACGCCGCGACCGGCACCGTAGACGGCCGGTTCGTCGCGACCGGCGGCCGAGTGCTCAGCGTCATCGCGACTGCTCGCACGTTCGCCGAAGCTCGCGCCCGCGTCTACACCGCGCTCAAACAGATCACCCTCGACGGCGGCCACTACCGCACCGACATTGCACTGCGGGTTACCGAGTGACCCTGCCGGGTTGGAACCACATCTTTTCCGGCAAAGTTCGCGACCTATACGACAGTGATTCCCAACCCGGGCGGATGCTCGTGGTCGCCAGTGATCGGATCAGTGCCTTCGATCACGTGCTTGAGCCGGGCATCCCCGGCAAAGGCGCCCTACTGACCGAGCTGAGCCTGTGGTGGTTCGGGCAACTCGCTGGCGTGCCAAACCATCTCGTCGCACCGGCGGTCGAGCGGTCATCCACGGGCATCCCCGCTGAGGTCGCTGACCGCGCCATGCTCGTTCGCCGCCTCGACATGCACCCCATCGAGTGCGTCGTACGCGGCTACCTTGCCGGCAGCGGCTGGCTCGAGTACCAAGCAACGCAGAGTGTCTGCGGGGTCGCGCTGCCTGCCGGACTGCACGACGGCGACCGATTGCCGGAGCCGATCTACACGCCCGCGTGGAAGGCACCACTTGGCGAACACGACGAGAACATCAGCTTCGAGCGAACCGTCGAGCTGGTCGGGGCGGCAACGGCGGCGGGGCTACGGGATGCCTCCCTTCAGGTGTTCGCACGGGCATCCGCTATCGCAGAATCGCGCGGGGTGATCCTGGCCGACACCAAGTTCGAGTTCGGCACCGACCCGGCGACCGGTGAACTTACCCTCGCCGACGAGGTGCTCACCTCGGACAGCAGCCGGTATTGGGATGCCGCG
>ENA-ORBV01015750-ORBV01015750.1-microbial-mat-metagenome-genome-assembly--contig:-NODE-15750-length-11071-cov-5.232309_pt1 | contig 11071 bp, 10 predicted proteins | sample MGYA00237777_ERZ505514 | MGnify/ENA primary metagenome ERZ505514 (study PRJEB26160, sample SAMN06269048) | microbial mat metagenome | isolation source: Oligotrophic lake microbial mat | place...
TTTCAAGCAGAAGACGGCATACGAGATTCGCCTTAGTCTCGTGGGCTCGGAGATGTGTATAAGAGACAGGTCCGGCACGCGCCCGGCCAGCGCCGTCTCGAAGGCGTCGACGTCGTAGATGCCCTTGCCGGAGTAGGAGCCTTCGCCGAACAGGTCCTGATAGACGTCCGACACCGCCGACGAATAGGGATCGATGCCACTGTTGCCCGAGAAGATGCGCTGGAACAGTGAGCCTTCCGCACCGACGGGCAGTGACGCCGTCACGCGCGGCTGCAGCACGCCGTAGCCCTCGACGACACGGCCCTCGACCGGATCGACACGGGGCCGGTTGAGCGGGTGCGCCATCTTGCCGACCAGCCGGTGCACGGCGTCGCGCGGAAGGCGCGTGTCGGAGTCGAGCGTGACGACGAAGCGGACGTCGCCCGGCAGCGCCTGGCCGCCAGCGTCGATGAAGGTGGTCTCGGTCGAGCCGCGCAACAGGCCGTTCAGCTCATGCAGCTTTCCGCGCTTGCGCTCCCATCCCATCCAGCGTTCCTGCGCTGCATTCCACAGGCGGCGGCGGTGAAGCAGGAGGAAGCGATCACCGCCGGAGGCGCTGGGATAGCGGGCGTTGAGCCGCGCCACACCATCGGTGGCCGCCGCCAGCAATTCGTCGTCGCCCGGCGCGGATTCGGTGAGTCCATCGGCCCAGTCCGACAGCAGGGCGAAATGGACGGCGCCGGCCGGATTGGACAGATAGTGGACTTCCAGCCGTTCGATCAGTTCGTCGACGCCGACGCGGTTGGTCAGCAAGGTCGGGATGGCCACCAAAGTGCGCAGGTCGGGCGGCACGCCGTCGCGGAGCGCCAGGCCGGGCAGCAGGGTGGCGCCGAAACCGCCGGTGATGACGCGGTTGACCAGCATCAACGCCGCATCGATGGCCGGCAGCAAGCCGATCAACGTCATGACGGCCAATTGCCAGCCGACCACGCCGGCTCGCTCCAGCGCCAGAAGTGGCAGGAAGAGAATGACGCCGGCCACGAAGGCAACGCTGCCGACATACCCCACGATGCCGGTCGTGGCGAACCGCCGTCGCAGTGCCAGGCCGGGCGGGCGGAATTTGAGCGAGCGCTCGAAGGCGGCGCGCCCACCCCCGATCAGGTGATAGCCGGGATCACGCTGTCGCGCGTCGCTGTCGGGGGTCGCAACCGAAGAGGCGGCCGCGAGCGCGTGCCGGGCAATGTCGGGCTCGCTCAGCCTCGAGCCGCGTGCCATCTGTTCGATGGCGGTGCGATAGACGTTGCGGGTGGCGAAATCCATGTCGGCAAAGGCGCTGCCGCCCCGCAAGATGTCGTCGACCGGACTCACCGCTTCGAACAGCTTGGCCCAATCGACATCGGAAACCAATCGCATGCTGGTGATGATGTTGCGAACGGTGACATTGGTAGTGCCCTGGAGTTGGTGTTCCTTGCGTACCAGCTCGTCGGCGGTCGTGCCCGCACGCGCAAGCCGCTCCTCCAGCCAAGCGACGGCCGGAGTCGTCTCCGGATCCTGGTCGCGCAGGCGCTGCACGAGTTGTACGGCGAAGCCCTCGGACAATGGCACGTTCTCGTAGGGCGCCAGCACCTTGGGTTCGGCAGGGATATCGTTCACGCCCAGCAACCTGTCAGCCACCAGGTCGGCCTCTTCGCGCGCCGCGCGGCGGCCCATGATGCGCTTGGCCGAGCGCCGGAGATTCTCGACCAGGACGATGCGCAGCGAGATCGCTACCGCCCACAGCTCGCCGATGGTCAATGGCTGGACGTTCTGGTAGGCGCGCACGAAGCGCGTCAACGCCTCGGGATCGAAGCGGCTATCGGTATGAGCGACGAACGCCCAGACCAGCCCGAACACGCGCGGATAACCCGCCAGCGGACCGTCGATGAGCTTGGGAAGCTGGCGGTAGTATCCCGGTGGCAGATCGGCGCGAACTTCCCGGACCTGCTGCTCGACAAGATGGTAATTGTCGAGAAGCCACTCGGCGGCGGGCGTGATCGGCCGGCCGTCGTCGGCTGTATGCGCGATGCCCCGATAGGCATCGAGCAGGACCCGTTCGTTTTCGCGCAGCCGGACAGCCAGCGACTTGCCCGACGCGACGACACTGGAAACCGGTTGATGGGCGGCCAAGCTTTCGGCGTGCTGTTCCAGGCGCTCGATGCTGAAAAGCTCGCTGCGAATGGGATCTTCGTCATCCCCAACGGAAATGGCAGGCGCGCGGATGAAAGCGCGGCGGAAAAGCGAAATCAATGGTTTCAGGCCCCTCCTGCGTCAACGCACGAAGGGCCATGAGGTTGCCGCTAGAAATGTTACCCGATCAGTTTCGCGCCGCCTGCCCACCGTCCAGGGTCATCACCACGCCGCTGATGTAGCTGGCGCGGTCGGACGCCAGGAACACCGCGAGGTCGGCGACCTCATCGGGTTCGGCGGCGCGGCCGAACGGCATGTGCTTGGTGAGTTCGGGCCAGCGCTCGGCATCGCCGAACTTCTGCTCGGCCTGGCCACGCAGCAACGTCAGCATGCGGTCGGTGCGGGTGGCGGGCGGGTTGATCGCCACGACGCGCACACCGTGATCGACGCTTTTGGAACCCACGGCCCGCGTGAAGGCCATCAGACCGGCATTGCCCATGGTGCCGGCGACGTAGTCGTAGTTGAAACTCTCGCCGGCGAGGCCGATGACGTTCACCACCACGCCCTTCTTGCGGGCATAGAATTTCTCCAGCATGGCGCGGGTGGCGTTGACGTAGCCGAACACCTTCAGTTCCCATGCCTCACGCCACTTGGGCTCGGTCATGCCGAAGATATCGCCGCGCGGGATGGCGCCGGCGTTGTTCACCAGGATATCGGCGTGGGCCACGGCCTCGACCACCGAGCGGGCCGTATCGCCCTTGGAGAAATCGGCCGGATGGATCTCGACCGGCACGTTATGGCGGGCACGGATCTTGTCTCGCGCCGCCTCAAGCGACTCCTTGGAGCGCGAGGCGATGTGGACGGCGCAGCCTTCGGCGGCGAAACCCATGGCGCAGGCAAAACCGATGCCGCGGCTGCCACCGGTGATCAACACGGTGCGGCCGGCGAGTTTCATGTCCATGTCGTGGTTTCCTAAAGTCGATAAGTGGAGCCGATGGTGGCGCGACCGTCCTCGGTCTTGACGCGGCCGTCCTTCACCATCTGGACCAGATGCGCCAGCATCGAGCGGCCAGCGGCGGCGTGAAGATGGATCGGCGTGTCGGCGTAGTTCTTGGCCACCATCTGCGGGACGGTCTGAGGGCCTTCCTTGAGCCGCGCCACAATCTGCGCCTCGCGGCCGAGACGATGTTCGATATAGGACTGCACGAAGGGATTGGGATTGCGGATCTCGGACCCGTGCGTGGGAATGTAGAGCGTCTCGTCGCGCGGCAGCAGCTTGCGCAGGCTGGCGAAGTAGTCGGCCATATTGCCGTCCGGCGGCGAGATCACCGCCGTCGACCAACCCATGACATGGTCGCCCGAGAGTAATGCCTTGTCTTCCTTCACCGCAAAGCAGAGATGGTTGGAGATGTGGCCCGGCGTGTAGACCGCTTCGACGTTCCAGCCGTCACCCTGGATGACATCGCCGTCATTCAGCTTGACGTCGGGTGCAAAGGCAAAGTCGCCCTCCTGCTCCGTCGTCACCCCTTCAGGCGGCCTGGGATGCGGCCCGTAGCTGTAAACCTTGGCGCCGGTCGCCTTGGCGAGTGCGGGCGTGGCCGGCACATGATCGATGTGGGTATGGGTGACCAGGATATGCGTCACCGTCTCGCCGCGCACGGCGCGCAGCACCGCGTCGATATGGTCCTGTTGGTCGGGTCCGGGATCGACCACCGCCACTTTGCCGTGACCGATGATGTAGGTGCCCGTGCCCTTGAAGGTGAATGGGCTGGGGTTGTTGGCGACGACGCGACGAATCAGCGGCGTCACCTCCATCGCGGTCCCGTAGTCGAACTTGAAGTCCTTGATGAAGGGAATGCCGGGCATCGCGTTACTCTTACGGTGAAGGCGGCGTCAGTTTGTAAAGCGCGTTGCGGATGTCGGAGCTGACATAGACATTGCCCGACCTCGCCACCGCCACGCCAGTCGGCACCAGCGCCGGCGGACCGCCAGGAAACGGCGCGAGGCCGATGTCGAGGTTGGAGGCGATCACCGTCTTGGCGCCGGAGCTGGGGTCGATGGCGACCACGCGCTTTTGGCCCACTTCGGCGACGAACAGGCGACCGTCGGGCCCGACGTCGATGCCCTCCGGTCCGGCCAGGCCATCGGCCACCACCTTGCGGGCACCCGTGGCGACATCGATCTGGAGCACCGCACCGCCGGCGATCTCGGTGATGTAGATCAGGTTGTCCGGGCCCTGGGCCATGGCGACCGGCCCGCGCAATTCCTTGGCGGCAACGCTGCGCACCTTGCCATCGGGGCTCACCTTCACGAGGTTGCCGCTCGCCAGTTCCGCGACATAGATCGAACCGTCGGCACCTTCCAGCGCATCGACCGGGGCGGCAAAACCGGTCAGCGTCGCCACGAGCTTGCCGGTCTTGCGGTCGACCTTCTCGACGGTGTTGGAGAACCAGCTCGACAGCAGCACATATTTCGGTCCGACCGATATGCCGATCGGGTAGGCATGCGTATCGCCATGCACGCGCAGCACATCGGAGACCGCGCCGCTTTGGCCGTCGACGGTGCGGTAGCTGAAGACGTCGGCCACATGCACCGTCTCCTTGCCGCCCTCGGTGGTGACGGCGAGGTCGGTCGGCACGGCGAGCTTGCCCTCGACGATGGTCCTGGCAGCACCGGTGTGCTTGTCGACGAGATAGATGCCGTTGTCGGTCATCGACGTCACGAACAGGCGGCCGCGCGAATCGAAGGCAAGGTTGTCGAGGCCGGGCTTCATGGAGGCCACCAGCTTCTTGGCCTTGCTGGTGAGGCTGACGCTCCACACGCCGCCGGTGCCGGTGTCGACGACGTAGAGATTGTCGCGGTTCTGCGGATCGATGTTGGCAGCGGCCGGAATCTTGAAGCCCGAGGCGATCACGTCAATCGCGCCGGTCTCGAGGTTGACCTTAACGACCTCGCCCTTGAACCAAAGCGGCCCGTAGAGGAAGCCGTCGTCGCGATGAATCTCGAAGCCGTTCAGGCCGCCCATCTTCTCCGCAATCCGGCGCAGCTCAGCGCGCGGGAAGGGCTTGAAGTCGGGCTTATCGACGTTCTTGAGGTCGATCTCGTAGAGCGCGTCGCCGAGGAAGACCTCCGACACGAACAGCCTTCCGTCCTTGCCGAAGGCGATCGAGTTGGGCCCGGTCATGCCATTGGCGACTTCTATAGTCTTGCCGTTGGGCTTGCGGATATAGACCTTGCCCAACAGGAAGGCCGTCCACGCCATGGTGCCATCGTCGGCGAAGGCTATGTCGTCGGCCATGCCAGTTGGCGCGTCGATCACGCGGTCGACCTCGCCGCTGTCGACCTGCACGCGGTAGAGCGTCTGGCCGATCACGGAACCTGCAAAAAGCTGGTCGTCCTTGTTGAACGCCAGACCATGCACGCCATGGAACCACGAGCCCGGCACCAGGAACTGCTGGCTGTATTCCGGGGGCGTCGCGGGGGCCGTCGCCGGCGCTGCCTGCTGCGCAAGCGCACTGCCCACAACGGCAAACACAACCGCTGCCGCCGTGCAAAACCGGCCCAAGCCCATCCGTTTCCTCCGACCGTCTCTCGCGGCGCGGACTTTAGACCGCGCGACACATTTTGTAACGCCGCACCCTTCAGCTACCATGGCAACGCTTTAAAAACATGCTCTTTGCGGGAGAAAGCACATGGCGGGTCCGCTTTCGGGACTGACGATCGTCGAGCTGGCCGGAATCGGCCCGGGCCCGATGTGCTCGATGATGCTGGGCGACATGGGCGCAAATGTGATCCGCGTCGACCGGACCAAGAGCCACGTCATGGATCGTCTCGCCGATCCCAAGTTCGCCGTGCACAACAGGAGCCGTCGCTCGGTTTCGGTCGACCTGCAGAAGAAAGAAGGCATCGACGTCGTGCTGCGCCTGATCGAGAAGGCCGACGGCATGACCGAACCGTTCCGTCCCGGAGTCGCCGAGCGCCTGGGTGTCGGGCCCGACGTCTGCCTCAAGCGCAATCCCAAGCTGGTCTACGGCCGCATGACCGGCTGGGGCCAGGAAGGCCCACTCGCCAAGGCGGCTGGCCACGACATCAACTACATCGCGCTGACCGGCGCACTGCACGCCATCGGCGCCAAGGACAGGCCGATGCCGCCGCTCAACCTGGTGGGCGATTTCGGCGGCGGCGGCATGCTGCTGGCCTTCGGCATGGTGTGCGGCCTCCTCGAAGCGCAGAAATCGGGCAAGGGTCAGGTGGTCGATGCCGCCATGGTCGATGGCGCCGCACTCCTGCTGGGCGGCATCTACGGCATGGCGGGCGCGGGCCTCTGGAAGGACGAGCGCGAGACCAACATGCTTGACGGCGGCGCGCATTTCTACGGCACCTACGAGACCAAGGACGGCAAGTTCATCTCCATCGGCTCGATCGAGCCGCAGTTCTACGAGCTGCTGCTCGAGAAGACGGGGCTGAAGGGCCAGAACCTGCCGGCACAGATGGACCGCACGATGTGGGGCGACCTCAAGGCCAGGCTCGAGGGCGTGTTCAAGACCAAGACCCGCGACGAGTGGTGCGCGATCATGGAAGGCACCGACATCTGCTTCGCGCCCGTCCTCACCATGCAGGAAGCCTCGCAGCATCCGCATGCCAAGGCGCGCGGTGCCTATGTCGACGTCTCGGGCTTCGCCCAGCCGGCCGCCGCACCGCGCTTCTCACGCACCAAGGAAAGCGTCAAGGGCCCTGCCGCCAAGCGCGGCCAGCACACTGACGAAATCCTGGGCGAGAGCGGCTTCTCACCTGCGGAGATCGGTGAGTTGAAGGCGGCGGGAATCGTCGGGCCGCAATGACGTCGCCCGGATGATCCGCGCCTTCGAACTGGCCGTCCGGCAGCTCGGCGACCCCAGGCTGCGCGTCGTCATCTGGCAATCGCTGGCCTTGTCGCTGGTGCTGCAGATCGCCATTGGTGTCGGGGCGTGGTGGCTGCTGCAGTCCTTCGCCACCTTCCAGTGGAGCTGGCTGAACGAGACCATCCGCTGGCTGGGCGGCGGCGCGGTCGCGGTGCTGGCGCTGATGCTGTTCCCGGCGAGCTTCGGAATCGTGATCTCGATCTTCCTGGAGAGGATCGCCGACATCGTCGAAGGCGAGCACTATCCACAGCTCGGCCCCGCCCGCGGCATTCCGGTGTGGGTCGGCGTCCGCTCCGGCATCGCGTTCCTGCTCCTCCTGGTGGCGCTCAACCTCGTGCTGCTGCCGTTCTATCTGGTGGCGTTGTTCATCGCCGGACTGGGCGCGGCGCTGTTCTATGGTGCGAACGGCTGGCTCGCCGGCCGGGAATATTACGAGCAGGTGGCGCTGCGCCGCCTCGACGCGCCCGACGTGAAGGCCCGGCGCAAGGCCAATGGCGGCGTGCTTTGGCTGACCGGCATCGTCCTGGTGTTCCTAGGCACCATCCCGGTCCTGAACCTGTTCGTGCCGGTGCTGGGCGTGGCGGCGATGGTGCATATCGCGCAGACACTGAAGCCACCCCTTAATTTGCCGGCCGGCCCGCGTTAGACTGAGGGCATGAAAAAGACATTTGGGGCTCTCGCGTTCATCCTTTTCCTGGGCGGCTGCGTCACCGATTCCAGTCCGCAATATTCCCTCGCCTCCGGCGAGAAGGGCGTCTTCACCTCGCGCAATCCCGGCACGCCGATCCCGCTCGACCGCATCAAGGGCATGGACGAGCAGCAGCTCGCCACCACGTTCGGCGCCGCCGCCCTCGACCGCAAGGACGAGCCCGCCCGCGTGCTGCGTTACCAGTCCGACGCCTGCACGCTGTTCGTCTCGCTCTACCGCCGCAACGGCGCGCCATGGCGGGCCGAGTTCGCCGACGCCTACGATACCTATCTGCGTCCCCTGCCCCCTGACCAGTGCGCGGGTTCAGTGGCGGCCCAGAAGCGGCGCGTGGCGTAGCTTCACTGCAGCCGCTGCCATAGCTGCGCCATCGCGGCACAGGCCTTGCTGTCGGCAACCATGTCGAGATGGCCGAAGCCCGGCTCGACCACCACAGAGACCTTTGGGTTGAGTTCGGCGAACAAGGGCGCGTAGCGCTCGGCGTAAAACAGCTCATCCTTGCTGCCGACCACGATCGCTGTCGGCCGGTCGATTCGACCCAGTGCCGCGCGCCAGTCGCGCGCGAGCTGCAGGCCGGCCGCGAGCCGGAAGGAATAGACCGGCGTACGATTCTCGCTGGGCTTGGCCGTGGTCGCGAAGCGCAGGACCGGCAGGCCCTGAAACCACGGCAGGCCGAAGCCATCGAGGATCGACAGCGCCACCACGCGCGGCACCGCCACGCTCACCCAACCACCCGAGGCAGGCCGCGTGGTGGGCGCGTCCTGCGCGATGTAGGGGGAGATAGCGAGATAGTCGTGAAAGTTCGCGCGGTTGGGACCGCTCGCCGAGCGCAGCACGAAGCCGCCGCCGGACGAGAAGCCGATCAGGCTGCGACGGATCTTGGGATTGGCGAGGCCAGTCGCCTGCACGAAATCGACGAGATCGTCATCGAGCTGCTGGTGGTAGGAGACATCGCCGTTGACCGTGCCGCTGCCGCCATGACCGCGCAGGCTGATGGAATAGACAGAGGCGCCTGCCTGTTGCAGTGCCTGGGCGAGCTTGTGCATGGAGATGCTGGAACCCGATGAGCCGTGGACCAGAATTACGGCGCGGTCAGCACGGCCCGGATAGAGCCGGTATGTCAGCGGCGCGCCATCGCGCGCGGCGACACGCCTGACTTCGGGAATCTCCACCCGGTTCCACGACTCGGTTCCCGGCAGGGTGTCGCCCGCGGCAAGGCGCGGCAGCTCGGCCGGCGCGCCGAAGGCGATGATGCCGGCAAAAGTCGTGGCCGCGGCCAGCACGAGGCTCGCCAGGCCGAAGAGGGTTCGACGGATCCAGGGATGCATGCGAGTCACTCCGCGGCAGCCACGGCCGCAAGACGCGGCCGCAAGATAACGCCGGCCAGCCAGCCGAGACCGATGCCGGCCACGATCCCGCCGACGGCGCCTGCCAATCCGATCCACAGCGGCTCGGCCTTGAGCGCAGGCGCGACGCCGAACAGGACGCCCAGTGCGTAGCGCGCGACAAAGATGGAGAGGCCGAAGGCCAGCATGAACCAGCCTCCGGCGATTTCGAGACGGCCGTCCGCGAGACGCTGCACGGCGCGGCGACGACCGAGAGCCACGCCCAGGGGCAAGGCGGCCAGCAACGCCATCGCCCATCCCGCCGCCGCCAGGCCCGGCTGGACCGACTGGGCGATGCCCACGAGGGAGAGGACCAGCCCGACCAACGGCAGGATGGCCAGGCGCCACCGCGGCACGGTCCGCGCCCGAAGACCCTGCAGCCCCACCCAGACGATGAACGCCATCAATGGCCACACCCAGAGCGGGGTGTAGGCGACGATCTGGAAGAATGACGGCATGAAAAGCTCCTGCGGCAACGGGATGTAGCCACCTACGCCACGCGTCGGCCGCCAATCCATCATCGTTACGTGGAAATGCTGGTGTTCTTCGCGATCTGCCGGCAATCATCCGTTCACGATGCGCGAATCGCCCTATGTCAGGTCACTGCCCTACCATCTGCCGGTGGTTGTCAGCTTTGCCGTCGTCATGGCCGTGACCGGACCGTTCGGCACCTACGAGCGCATGGGCCTGGGCGTCCGGCTCGTTTATTTCACCGCCCTCGGCGTCCTGAACTGGCTGCAGGTGATCCTGCTGGCGGCCTGGTTCGGCAGCATCGAGCCGATCGACCGCTGGCCCGTTGCCGGGCGCATGACCCTGGTCGGCCTGCTGGCGTCCGTGCCGGGCACGGCCGAAATCTTCCTGGTCAATGCCTTAGCGGGGCGGCCGATCCCGTTCTCGGCCCTGCCCACCCTCTTCCCGGAGAACGCCTTCCTGACGATCGTCATATCGGTCGTGATCGGCCTGTTCGTCGAGCATTTTAGCTATACCAAAGTCGACAATTTTCACTGTGTCTTTGCCTGCGATTAAGATATTCGACGATTTCAAATCGCGATGCACAACAAAGAGCCGGTGTGAAAAGGCCATGGCATCGAGGATTTGATCGAAAACGGATCGCAACCGTTCCTCACCCAGCACGCCACTTGCAAAGACACGGCTCAGCGGGTGTCCGGGAACGTAACCCATCGATATACAATAATGGTTACCCTCTTTAAAGCAGTCGTGGACTTCGACGATGTTAGGATGATGCAACTTGGCTTGGACTTTTGCTTCGTAGAGAAAACGTTGTTGAAAGGTCACGTTGGAAGTCAGATTTTCTGCTAACACCTTGAGTGCGTCGATTCTCCCGAGTACCACATGCCGAGCCCGATAAACAGCGCCCATCCCTCCAACCCCAATAAGGTCGAGAATTTCATAGCTACCGAATCGTTGCCCCGAATTTAACATGCCTTGGCAAAGTTATGAGAATTCTTCATCATGAGCAAGTCCAACGCGCCTGATTTATGGGAAAGGGACATAATAACCATGACACAGACTCTTGCCGAACTTGATTTTCAGTACTGCTGGCATCCGTTCAGCTCGTCTGACGTCCCTGCCAAAGATCGGCTCGTTATCGTAAAAGGTAAGGGCGAATGGTTGTGGGACGATCAGGGAAGGCGGTACTTAGACGGAAACTCCTCAATCTGGTGCAACATTCATGGGCATAACCATCCCGCTCTTAACCGGGCATTGGTGGAGCAGGTTAAGAAAGTGGCGCACTCGTCCTATTTAGGTCTGGCCAACGAGCCGGCGTCGATTCTTGCCCAAAAGCTCGTTAACGTACTTCATTCCAAGACTAACCTTGGATTTCCTCGAGGCATTTCAAGGGCTCATTTGCCAAGACGTGTGTTTTATTCCGACAACGGTTCGTGCGCAAACGAAATCGCAGCGAAGATGGC
>ENA-ORBV01015751-ORBV01015751.1-microbial-mat-metagenome-genome-assembly--contig:-NODE-15751-length-11070-cov-5.410443_pt1 | contig 11070 bp, 10 predicted proteins | sample MGYA00237777_ERZ505514 | MGnify/ENA primary metagenome ERZ505514 (study PRJEB26160, sample SAMN06269048) | microbial mat metagenome | isolation source: Oligotrophic lake microbial mat | place...
CCACGGATGGTGGCGCAGTTCCTGCCACGAGAATGTCTTGAGCAAGTCGAGCACAAGCCAGTATATTGGGCGGATTTATCCCCTCAAGTGAGTCTCATGTTCCTCCTGCCCACCTTCGAAGATGTCGTTGCCGCCGCCGAGCGCCTCGACGGCCATGCCCACAAGACGCCGGTGCTGCGTTCATCCACGCTCGACCAGCGCCTGGGCGCGCAGGTGTTCTTCAAGTGCGAGAACTTCCAGCGCATGGGCGCGTTCAAGTTCCGTGGCGCGTTCAACGCCTTGGCACGTTTCGACGCGCGCCAGCGCCGCGCCGGTGTGATTGCATTTTCCAGCGGCAACCATGCGCAGGCGATCGCGTTGTCGGCGCGGCTGCAGGGCATCGCCGCGGTGATCCTGATGCCGCTCGATGCGCCGCAGGCCAAGATCGAGGCCACACGCGGTTACGGCGCCGAGGTGGTGTTGTTCGACCGCTTCCAGCAGGACCGCGAGGTGCTGGGCCGCGCGCTGGCCGCCGAGCGCGGCATGACGCTGATTCCGCCGTTCGACCATCCGGATGTGATAGGGGGGCAGGGCACCGCGGCCAAGGAGTTGTTCGAGCAGGTCGGCGAACTCGACGCCCTGTTCGTGTGCCTGGGCGGTGGTGGCCTGATCAGCGGCTGCGCGCTGGCCGCGCGTGCGGTGTCGCCGCAATGCCAGGTCATCGGCGTGGAGCCGGAGGCGGGCAATGACGCTCAACAGTCGTTTCGCAGCGGGCAGATCGTCAAGATCGCGACGCCGCGCACCATTGCCGACGGGGCACAGACCCAGGCCCTGGGCGAGCTGACTTTCGCCATCATCCGGCGCGACGTCGATGATGTGCTCACTGTCAGCGATGCGCAGCTGGTCGAAGCCATGCGTTTTTTTGCCGAACGCATGAAGATCATGGTCGAGCCCACCGGTTGCCTGGCCGCCGCGGCGGTCATGCAGGGTGACCTGCCACTGGCCGGCAAGCGGGTCGGCGTGATCGTCAGCGGCGGCAACGTGGATCTGCAGCGCTTCGCGCAACTCGTTGCACAGCCTTGACGGGCGTGTGATCGCCTACAATCCGCGTATCACCGGGGGTGTCGCCGGGGCCGCAAGGCCTGGCGACTGAGAAATACCCCACTCACCTGATCTGGGTCATGCCAGCGTAGGGAGCGTGATGAGATGGGTCTTTCGCACGCGATGATCCGTCTTTTCAGGCGCCCGAGGCCGGCGTTTTGAAAGGATGGACAGCATGTTGCGAAAGACTTTTTCTATTTGGGCCACCACCGTGGTGGCTTCGGCGGCGTTGGCTGCCACGCCCGTTTCGGCGCAGGAGTTGCGCGTGCTGGTGCACAACTCCTTTTCGCTGCCCAAGCCGATGCTGGCGCAGTTCGAGTCCGAGTCGGGCATCAAGCTGGGCATCATCAAGGGTGGCGATGCCGGCGAGATGCTCAACAAGCTGATCCTGACGCGCGCGCAGCCGATCGCCGACGTGGTGTTCGGCATCGACAACGCGCTGGTGGCCAAGGCCGAGGCAGCCAATGTGCTGGAGGCCTATACCGGGGCGGCCGCGACACGTGCGTCCGTGGTCCCGCTCAAGGGGCCGATCGTGGCGGTCGACTACGGCTACGTGAACCTGAACTACGACAAGGCCTGGTTCGCCAAGAGCGGCCTGGCATTGCCCAAGTCCCTCGACGATCTGGCGCAGCCAGCTTACCGCGACCTGCTGGTGGTGCAGAACCCGGCCACCTCGAGCCCGGGGTATGCGTTCCTGCTTGCCACCGTCGCCGGCATGGGCGATGCGGCGGCGTTCGACTGGTGGGCGCGCATGCGTGCCAATGGCGTCAAGGTGGCCAAGGGCTGGAGCGAGGCGTATTACACCGAGTTCAGCCGCAATGGCGGCAGCCGCCCGCTGGTGGTCAGTTATGCCAGCAGCCCGGCGGCCGAGGTCTTCTACAGCAAGGAGAAGCTCACCGTGCCGCCCACCGGCAACCTGTTCCTCAAGGGTGGCGTGATGCGCCAGGTCGAAGGGGTGGCGCTGGTGCGCGGCGGGCAGAACCGCGAGGCGGCCGCACGTTTCATCGAGTTCATGCGTTCCAGGCCGGTCCAGGAGGCCTTGCAGACCACGATGTGGATGTTTGCCGCCGAGCCGGGCGTGGCCCGTCCGGACGTGCTGCGCCACGCCAGCGAGCCGGTGCAGTTCGAGGATCCGGCGAGCGACCTGGTGGCGAGCAAGGGTGCCGACTGGGTCAGCCGCTGGACCCGGGTCGTGCTCAAGTAGCCGTTCCGCAAATGGGTATGGGCCGGACAACCTGGGGCTGGCCCGCCGTCGGGCTGGCCTTGGTGCCGGCGCTGTTCCTGGGCCTGGTGATGCTGGCGCCGTTGTGGCGCCTGGCGCTGGAGGCCCGTGCCGGCGCCAGCTGGCAGATGGTGGCCGAACTCTGGCGCGACGACTACCTGCGCTGGCGTGTGTCCTGGTCCTTCCTGCAGGCTGGCGCGACCTGCGTCGCCGCACTGGTGCTGGCCTTGCCGGTGTCCTGGGCGCTGGCCCGATTCCACTTCCCTGGGAGGGCGCTGGTGCTGCGGCTGCTGATGTTGCCGTTTGTCGTGCCCACGCTGGTGGCGGCCATGGGTGTGCTGGCCTTGTGGGGGCCGCGCGGCTGGATCAGCGGCTGGATCGGCATCGACCTGCAGGACACGCCGTGGCTGCTGCTGTATGGCAACCTGTTCTTCAACCTGTGCCTGGTCGTGCGCGCTGGCGTGGAAGCGTTGGGCCAGGTCAGCGCGGCGCGGGTGGCGGCGGCGCGTACGCTGGGCGCCACGCCCTGGCGCGTATTCTGGCGCGTCGAGTGGCCGGCCATCGTGCCCTGGCTGGCGTCGGCCTTGTGCCTGGTGTTCCTGTATTGCCTGTCGGGTTTCGGCCTGGCGCTGGTGCTCGGTGGCCAACGATACGCCACGGTGGAGGTCGAGATCTACACGCTGGTGGCCCATGAACTCAAACTCGCCCAGGCCGGTGTGCTGGCGCTGTGTATGGCGCTGCTGACCGGCCTGATAGCGCTGGCCTACGCCTGGATCGAGCAGCGGCTGGCCGCGCCCGGGCGCGCCGATGCGATCGCACTGCGGCCGCCGGCCGGGCCAGGGGCCTGGTGCGCGGTGGCCGGAGCCCTGTTGGTGCTGGGCTTTTTCTGCGCCGCGCCGCTGCTGGCCATCGGTATACGCGCCGCCACGGCAGGACCGGACGCCTGGAGCCACGTGTTCGACGAGGAGAGCCTGCGCGCGATCTGGAACACCCTGCGCTTCACCGCGATGGCGCTGTTGCTCGCCACCGTGCTGGGCGTCACGCATGCACTGGCGGCGCGCCGTTCGATCTGGTTGCGCGCCGGTGCATTTCTGCCGTTCATCGTCTCGCCAGTAACGGTCGCGTTCGGTCTGCTGCTGATGTATCCGGGCTGGAGCGCGAGCCTGTCGATGCTGGTGGCGGCCTACGCGCTGCTGGCCTATCCCTTTGTTGCCAAGTCGCTGGGGGCCGCGCTCGACGTCCAGCCGGAGCATCTGACGCAAGCCGCCCGCACGCTGGGCGCCACGCCGTGGCGGTTGTTCTGGCGCGTCACGCTGCCGCTGGCGATGCCCTCACTGCGCCGGGGCATGGCGTTTGCGGCGGCCACCGCCCTGGGTGAATTTGCCGTCACGCTGTTTTTGTCGCGTCCCGAATGGGCCACCTTGACCACCCTCATCTACGAGCGGCTCGGGCGTCCCGGCGCCGGCAACCGGGACGATGCGCTGGTATTGGCCGCGGTGCTGATGCTGCTGTCGCTGCTGGTGTTTTTGCTGATCGAGCAGCCCGGCTCGGGGCGGCGCGATGCAGCGTTTGGGCGAGCGGGAGCTGCGCGTGCTTGAGCTCAAGGACATTCGCAAGACCTTCGACGACCTGGCGGGTGGTCACTGGGTGCTCGCCGAAGGGCTGAACCTGCAGGTGCCGTCCGGGTCCACGGTGGCCGTGCTCGGGCCGTCGGGCAGCGGCAAGAGCACCCTGCTCAAGATCATCGCCGGGCTCGAGCCGCAGGATTCCGGGACCGTGTCGTTCGACGGCGTCGACCTGGCCAGGGTGCCGCCCGAGCGCCGGCGCTTCGCTTTGATGTTCCAGGACTTCGCGCTGTTTGCGCATCTGAACGTGCGCGACAACGTGGCTTTCGGACTGGTCGAGCAGGGACTCGGTCGCGCGGTGGCGCGCGAGAGGGCGCTCGCCATGCTGGTGGTGTTCGGACTGGCCGAGCGCGCGCGCTTCAAGGTCTGGAAACTCTCCGGCGGCGAGCAGCAGCGCGTCGCCCTGGCGCGTGCGCTGATCACCGAGCCGCGACTACTCTTGCTCGACGAGCCGTTCTCCGCACTGGACGCGCAACTGCGTGCCGGTTTGCGCGACGAATTCGCGCAACACATCGCCCAGCGCCGCATCGCGACCGTGCTGGTGACCCACGACGAAGCCGAGGCCCGCGCCATGGCCCAGCGCGGCTACCGGCTGACGGCGGGGCATCTGCACCAGGCGTGGTGAGCACAGCGCCGGCGCGCCCGGTCCATCCGGGCGCGCTGGTATCCTCCCCCGCGATGGATGGCAACCGATTTTCCGACCTGACGCGGCAACGCGCCTTCATGCGTTTTTGGGTCGCGCGGCTGTTCGGGACTACCGGCAACCAGATGCTGATGGTGGCGATCGGCTGGCAGATGTACGACCTGACCGGCAGCGCCTGGGATTTGGGACTGGTCGGGCTGTACCAATTCGTGCCGGCCCTGATGTTCACGCTGGTGGCCGGGCATGTGGCCGATCGCTTGCACCGCGGGCGTATTGTGGCCAGTTGCATGGTGGCGCAAGCATTGGTGGCGGTGGTGTTGGTCGCCGCGACCCTGGGCTGGGCGAGCGACCAGGTCTGGGTGTCGCGCAGCCTGCTGCTGGCGGTATCGGTCGTGCTGGGCCTGGCGCGCTCGTTCCAGATGCCGGCCATGCAGTCCTTGACGCCCAATCTGTTGCCGCCCGAGCTGCTGACGCGCGGCATGGCCTTCAGCTCGGCTGGCACGCAGGCCGCCATCATCGGCGGGCCGGCCCTGGGGGGCTTGTTGTTTGTTGCCGGGGCGGCGGCGGTGTATGGGGCCTGCGCCCTGTCTTTTGTCGTAGCCTGCGTGCTGGTGTTCCTGCTGCGTTACCCGCGCGGACCGCGGCTGACCGAGCCGACGTCGATGCGCAGCATCCTGGCGGGACTGGCCTTTGTTTGGCAGCGCAAGGTGCTGCTTGGGGCGGTCTCGCTCGACCTGTTTGCGGTACTGCTGGGTGGTGCAACGGCGCTGTTGCCGATGTTCGCCAAGGACATCCTGTTCGTCGGCCCGTGGGGCTTGGGGCTGTTGCGGGGCGCTCCGGCGATCGGAGCGCTGGTGATGTCGGCGGTGCTGACACGCTGGCCGCTGCGCCGGCGGGTCGGACGCACCTTGTTGTGGTCGGTGGCCGGCTTTGGCCTGTGTATGGTGGTGTTCGGCCTGTCCACCAGTTTCTGGTTGTCGATGCTGGTGTTGGCGCTCTCCGGCGGCCTCGACACGGTCAGCGTCGTGGTGCGCCAGACATTGGTGCAGCTCGACACGCCGGATGGCATGCGCGGGCGGGTCAGCGCCGTCAACTCGGTGTTCATCGGCGCCAGCAACCAGCTCGGCGAGTTCGAGTCGGGTGCAACCGCAGCCTTGTTGGGGCCGGTGGGGTCGGTCGTGCTCGGCGGTCTGGGTACCTTGCTGGTGGCGGCCTTGTGGCGGCGCATCTTTCCGACCCTGGCGCATCGCGATCGGCTGGACCGGGACGGCTTATACAAATGAAGGAAGGACGATAAATGCCATACAAACTGGTGCAAGTCGAGACCCGGGACCGGGTCGCCACGGTGCGATTCGACCGTGGGCATGTGGCCAACGCCTTGTCGGTGGCGCTGATGCGCGAGCTCACGCAGGTGGCACAGGAGCTGTCGGAAGATCCGACACTGTGCGCCGTTGTGCTGACCGGGCGAACGGACAACTTCAGCATGGGCATGGATCTGGCAGACCCCGACGTGGCCGTCGCCTCGCAGGGCTCCCTGGCACAGCGACGCCAGTTCTTCAAGGCCGGTCCGCGCATGTGCCGCGCCTGGGAAGAAATCGACGCGTTGACCATCGTCGCGATCGAGGGTTGGTGCGTGGGCGGTGGGGTCGCGCTGGCAGTGGCCTGTGACCTGCGCGTGATCGGCGCCAGCGGGCACATGCAGGTGCCCGAGATCGAACGCGGGTTCAACATGAGCTGGGGCTCGGTGCCGCGTATCACCAATCTGGTCGGCCCGGCGCGGGCCAAACGTTGTATTGTGCTGGCCGAGCGGCTCGACGCCACACGTGCCGCGCAGTGGGGTCTGGCGGACGAGGTGGTGCCCGGCGGCGGCGCATTGGACGCGGCACTGGTGATGGCGCAACGCGCGGCCCTCCTGCCTCCCAACGGCGTGCGTATCTGCAAGTCAGCCATCAACGCGCATGCCAACGCGCTCAACGCCGGCACCAGCCATGCCGACCTGGACCAGTTCGTATTGACCATGGCCTCGCAGGACTGCGCGCAAGCAGTCCAGGCGTATCAAGAGAAACGGCCCGCCCGCTACACCGGAGGCTGATGATGACCAACGCGACCCCCATCGATTCCGAAATCCGTTCGGGCGCCGCACCGGCCCTGCCGACCAGCGACGCTGACCTGCCGCCGCCGGGTCCGGCCATAACACCGGGACTGTACCGCCACTACAAGGGCGGTCGGTACGACGTGATTGGCCTGGTGCGCCACAGTGAGACGCTGGCCGTGCTTGTGTTGTACCGCGCCCTGTATGGTGCACGAGGCTTGTGGGTGCGTCCACGGGCCATGTTCGACGAGACGGTTGACGTGGACGGCCGCGAGGTACCGCGATTTGTCTGGATCGGACCGCAATCGGATGCGGCGTGCGGCCCGTTGTTGTAGCGCCAAGGGCCCGGGCCGAGGATATGCAGTGTCGGTCTGGGACAATAGCGGCTATTGCGGCGGTGTGGCCAGTCTTGAGACCTGCACCAAACCCTTGATGTAGGACACAACAACCCCATGCGTATAGCGATCGTTGGCAATTCCGGTTCCGGCAAATCGACCCTGGCACACCAGCTGGTGCGCGCCCACCAGCTGGATGCGCTCGACCTGGATACCGTGGCCTGGGAGCCCGGCCAGATTGCCGTCGCGCGCGAGCCGCAACTGGCCATCGCCGAGGTGCGCCACTTCTGTGCCTCCACGCCGCACTGGGTGGTCGAGGGCTGTTACGCCGGGCTGATCCGCGAGGCCTTGCGTTACGCCACGCTGTTGCTGTTCCTGGAGCCGGGCGCTGGTGTTTGCCGCGCCAATTGCCACGACCGGCCGTGGGAGCCGCACAAGTTCAAGTCGGCCCAGGAGCAGGACCGCCATTTCGATTTCCTGCTGCAGTGGGTCGACGGTTATTACAGCCGCTCGGGTGATGCTTCGCTGCGCGAGCACCAGGCCGTGTTCGATGCCTTTGGCGGACAGAAACATAAGTTGACGCACCGGGCCTCGCCACAGTTCGTCGAGCAGCTCGAGTTGCAGCCCAGCTAGAGGAGTCTGCGCGGCAGAGCCATCGCAGAACCATGTCCTGTGCGACACGTCTGCACGCGCGGTCGCGTCGCCAGTCCGTGCATATTTGGCACCCACACCCATGCAATCGCGCCATTTCGTCCAGTTGATCGGCATGTCCGCCTTGTGGGGCGCGTCGTTTCCGTTGTTGCGTATCGCCAGTCCGGCCTTCGGTCCGATAGCGCTGGCCGGCGTTCGGTGCGCCCTGGCGGCGCTGGTTCTGGCATTCCTGATGCGTGTGTTGCGCCAGCCCTGGCCGGCGCGTTCGACCTGGCCGCAGATGGCCGCTTTGGCGCTGCTGACCGTGGTGGCGCCCTTCGTCTTGTTCAATTGGGCTGCATTGAGCCTGCCGGCCGGTTATTCGGCCGTGCTCAATGCCACCGCGCCAGTGTTCGGTGTTCTGGCAGCGGCCATCGCCGGCGATGAAAAACTGGCCCGTCGCAGTGTGCTGGGCTGTGTCTGCGGATTCGCCGGAGTGGCCTTGCTGGTGCAGCTCGGTCCGGTGGAGCCGACACGCGATGTGGTGCTGGCCGCGCTGGCCTGCACGGCGGCCGCCGGTTGTTATGGCGTCGGTACGACGTTCATGAAACGGGCGTCGGCGGTGCACCATCCTTTGGCCGCTGCGGCCACGATCCATGTGGCGGCGGCGTTGATACTGGCGATCCCGGTCGGCGTCGCGGTGCCGACGATGCAGCTCAATACGGGCGTCTGGCTGGCAGTGGCCGTGCTGGGACTGGTCACCTCGGGATTCATGTACTGGATCAGCATGCGGCTGATGCGCGAAATCCCGGCCAGCGCGGCGACCTCGTCCGCCTTCATGATCCCCCTGTTCGGCGTCACCTGGGGCGGCCTGTTCCTGGGCGAGCCGGTCACCGGCGGAATGGTGCCGGGCAGTCTTTTCATCCTCGCGGCAACCGCCTTGATCACCGGCTTCAACCCTTGGCGTGCCTGGCGCGCGAAGCAAGGAGTCGATAAGTCCGGGTAATCATCATACCAATCACCTGATGGGTTCTTTTTTGAATCCGGTTGGCCACTTGTCGCGTATCCCGGGTGCAGCAGCCGCTGCAGCATCCCATCAGGAGATCCACCATGCAACCCAGAATCCGGCATTTGACCACGGCCTGCCTAGTCCTGTTAGCGACTGCGACAGGCAGCGCCATGGCGTCGAGCCATCGCGAGGCGCCGTTCATCACTACCAGCCCCAAGGTGGACGGAACCGACTTCTACATGTTCCGAAGTTACGAGGGCATCGCGGCCAACGGCTCGGGCGGCCGCTCCGATTACGTGACCCTGCTGGCCAACTACCAGCCGCTGCAGGGGCCGTACGGTGGCCCAAACTACTTCTCGATGGATCCGAACGCGTTGTACGAGATCCATATCGACAACAACGGCGACGCACGCGAGGACCTCACGTTTCAGTTTCGCTTCCAGAACACGCTCAAGTCGATTCCGCTGATGATCGGTGGCGTCAGCGTGCCGATTCCGTTGATCCAGGCGGGCGCCGTCAGTGCGCCCAATGCGGCCAATCTGAACGTCAATGAAACCTACTCCGTGATGGTCATGCGGGGCGACCGGCGCAAGGGCGCCGCTGCGGCTGTCACCAAGACCGGCGGCAACGCCGTCTTCGAAAAACCGGTGGATAACATCGGTACCAAGACGATCGCCGACTACCCGGCCTACGCCGCGCAGCACATCCATACCGTGACGATTCCCGGTTGTCCGGTCGGCAAGGACCAGGGGCGGGTGTTCGTGGGGCAACGCGCCGAGGGATTCGCCGTCAACCTGGGCACCATTTTCGACCTCGTCAACGCGCCCGCGGCCTTCCTGCTCGATCCGGCCAACAAGGATGCAGCGGGCAATGGCGGCCAGCACTATATACAGAAGACCAACGTGACCACGATGGCGATCGAAGTGCACAAAGATTGCCTGACGGCCGGCAACGAACCCGTCATCGGCGGTTGGACCACCGCCAGTATGCGCCAGGCACGCCTGCTCAACGGCAAGCCGGGCGCCGGCAACAACCAGGCGGAGAAGGCTGGCGGCGCGTGGACGCAGGTCTCGCGGCTGGGCAACCCGCTGGTCAACGAGGTCGTGATCGGCTTGCCTGACAAGGACAAGTTCAATGCCTCCAGCCCGAAGGACGATACGCAGTTCCTGACCTACGTGACCAATCCGACGCTGCCGGCCTTGCTGGGTGTGGTGCTCGGTGCCAATATCGCACCGATCAACTTCCCGCGTACCGACCTGGCGACGACCTTCCTGACCGGCATCACCGGCATCAACAAGCCGGCCACCAATCCGACGCCCTCGGAGATGCTGCGTCTGAACACGGCCATCGCGCCGGTACCGTTCGCCAGCCAGAACCGCCTGGGCGTGGCCGGCAACGCGCTCGCCGGCGGAACCGACAACGCGGGCTTCCCGAACGGCCGCCGGCCCAAGGACGACGTGGTGGACATTGCGCTGGTGGCCATGCTTGGCGGTCTGTGCGTGATCAATGGCGACACGGATGCACTCAAGCTCAACAGCGTGCCGGGCGTGCCGTCGCTGACCTCCGCCTGCAAGGGCTCCAGCGTGCCGCTTGGCGCGACGTCGGCCAACATCCATGACGCGGTCGATCAGGCCACAGTGCCGTTCATGCCGGTGTTCCCGTATCTCAATACGCCGAACCCGGGGTCGCTGTGATCCGGCCCGCGCACGAAGGAGCAAACATGTTGAACAAGACTGCGACTATGTGGGGCGCTGCCGTGTTGTCGACGGCGATGTTGGTTGGCTGTGGTGGCGGCGACGACGATGAACCCGTCGCCCCGAAGCCCGACATGGCAACCAGCGTCGGTGCACTGGTGGATTTTTTCCAGTCGCTGATCGCCGGTACCAGTGAGACCGGTGAACCCATCGATATCCAGCCGCTGGTGCTGGTGGTGGACGACAGAGCCGAACCTTCGCCACTGTAACGGCGACGGGCGCACAGCCGCGCGGCCTAGCTGGCCAACGCGGGGAGTGCCATATTGACCTGCGAGCGAGCCCTACAGCGCGGCGCCGGGCAGAAGAATACCTCTGTCCACGGTCTGGATGTCGGTATGGCCGCAGAAGGCCATCGTCACGTCGAGCTCCTTGTGGATGATCTGCAAGGCCTTGGTCACACCTTGCTCGCCCATGGCGCCCAGGCCATACACCATGGCGCGGCCGATCATCGTGCCGCGCGCGCCCAACGCCCAGGCCTTGAGCACGTCCTGGCCGCTGCGGATGCCGCCATCCATCCAGACCTCGGTCTGGTCGCCGACTGCGGCCACGATCGCCGGCAGAGCCGCAATGCTCGACGGTGCACCGTCGAGCTGGCGACCGCCGTGGTTGCTGACGACGATGGCGTCGGCGCCGGCCTTGGCCGCCAACTGCGCGTCTTCGGCATCCATGATGCCCTTGAG
>ENA-ORBV01015753-ORBV01015753.1-microbial-mat-metagenome-genome-assembly--contig:-NODE-15753-length-11069-cov-3.730531_pt1 | contig 11069 bp, 10 predicted proteins | sample MGYA00237777_ERZ505514 | MGnify/ENA primary metagenome ERZ505514 (study PRJEB26160, sample SAMN06269048) | microbial mat metagenome | isolation source: Oligotrophic lake microbial mat | place...
GGAGATGTGTATAAGAGACAGGTGTGTGTGTGTGTGTGTGCATGTGTGTGTATCAGCCGCGCATTGCGTGACTCTGCTGCGAGACCTCTTCGGTCTGGACGTTGACGTGCGCGTGCTGGAACTGCAAGCCAGAGAAGCAGAAGGCAGTGTATTGACCACGGTACTGGGGCTGATCTTACGCAAAGCAGAGGCGGCCCAGCAGACGGGTGATCCATGCCCCCCAACCAATCCCCTGCATCTGTTGCCTCCAAATTAAACCTACGTGATTCCTTCTCCTGAATGTTCACAGCTGTGACTAAGACTTTGAGCTGATGCGAGAGTGTTTGTGAGTGTGTTTTCTGCAGCATCAGCTAAATCAGCTAGCTGATGTTCCAATGTAACAAAAATCCAATCGTGTATTCAATCGGTTTTAATACAAAGTTAACAACCACAGGACCATGTGAAAAATGAAACCAGTGGATCAGAAACACGTTTCATCCCACACATATTGAGCCAGCCCCTAGCTCCTTAAGACAGCACAAGCGGTTGCTCGACGGGCGTGAAGCGATACATGGCCGATGCATGCGGTGCCAATGACACATTGAACGCCGTATTGAAGTCCCCAAGGTTCGTGTGTGCCCATAGATCACGCACGCTTACTTGTGTCGACGGCGCCAGGCCCAGTGCAGTCCATGAGATCTCCACTGTTAGATTACCACTCTTCTTGTTGCTGTTGCTGTTCCATGCTACCACTGCCAATGATCTATCGGCTAGTGGCCTCATCCACACCTGGCCGCCATCAGTGTAGTTGCTCACCCGATCGCCTGCCTGAGCGAGTGAGTCTTGACTGATCGCAATCACTTCCTGATTCAACAAGATGGATCGTTTGGAGTCGCTCATATTCCGCACATCTGTGGCCACGATGAGTGGCGAGCCCACCAGAGACCAGAACGAGAACTCGGTGACCGAGTCCGTGTAATCCAGGGTGGGGTGGAATAGAGTCTCTAAGAAATCAGCGTCATTCCATCCGCCGGGGCCGGCATAACCACTGAGCCCGGCGAACTGATTGATGATCTCCTTGATGCCCTGGCCCTGGTTCTTGTTAGTGAATGAATAGAAGGGCAAGTGATCCGGTGTAGCGCGCCATAGGTTGAAGATGGAACCGAAATCGGTCCACGGATTGTCTCTGCCCCATTCACACGCGCTCAATGTGAAAGGATGCCCCGTGGCCAGGAACGCTCGCGATATGTTGGAGTATAGATCGAACGGACTGACGCCATCTGGATGGTGGCAGTAATCGAATTTCGCGTAGGACACATTCCACGCAGCAAGCTGAGCCGCATCCTGGTCAAAAAATCCGAAAGATCCCGGGCGACCGTACTTGCACGTCTCGGTGCCAGAGCATAGATAGAGGCCCAACGTCAGGCCCCGCTGCTGCAGATACTCCACAATGGCGGGTATGCCAGATGGGAAGCGCTCGGGATCTGGTTGCAGATTCCCGTTAGCGTCGCGCGTTTTGGCAGACCAGCAATCGTCGAACAGGATGAGATTGTATCCGAGCTTGGTCATACCAGACGATACCATCGCGTCAGCAATAGATTTGACTTCGCTCTCCCAGCACACGTCTAGTAGCCCACACAGATCCGCAGTGCACCACCTGAATCACAGCAAGTGAAAACGAAGGTGACAATCCGTGCTGAGCTCTGAAGTCATCACGGCTCTGAAACATACGTGGACCATCCCATTGGAGGCAATCTGGCTTGTCCATTGTCAAGAGCTATGGCAGGCTGATAGCATACACACAACACTACTGCTGTAATCACGCCAGCGAGAGCGGACTTGTCGATGATCATGGCTGGCAATGCATTGGGAGTCTGAATGCAATGTCATCGTCGGAGGCACCTTGATTAGCAAAAAGAGGCTAACAAGATATCTAATCACGTCAGGTCAGCAATTAGGTGATCCTCTTTCGGTTCTGAATCGATCGTTCCATCGCATTCTATTTTCATCTGTCGCTTGCTGACACACTGCTGAGGTGGATGCAATAAACTTCCGCAGGGGAACACTTCGTTCTGGACGTTCTGAGCATAACCTTCAACTCATCATTAGTTCATCATTCCCTTTATCAAAACTCATAACTTCTTCCAAGAATGGCGCAAGAAGCCCCGAAGATGACAGCGGCCGTGGTGGAGCGGTACGGTGGTCCAGACGTGGTGCAGATCAAGCAGATTCCGAAGCCTGTGGTCAAGGATAACGAGATACTGGTGGCGATTCGCGCAACCACGGTATCAAGGGGCGATGCACGTGTACGTGGTCTGAACGTGCCGTACGGGTTCGGAGTGATGGCGCCTCTGGCCCTGGGATTCGGAGGACCTCGAACGTCTGTGCTGGGCACCGAATTCGCAGGAACAGTGGAGGCTGTCGGCGGGAAAGTGCAGCGGTTCAAAGTGGGAGACGCTGTCTTCGGCTTTCCTGGATCAGCTATGGGCTGTCACGCTCAGTACCGCACCATCGCCGAGGACGGGCCTGTGGCTCTGAAGCCCGCTAACGTCACCTTTGAGCAAGCAGCCGCGCTGTCATTCGGTGGATCTACTGCACTGGACTTCTTGCAACGCGCTAAGCTGAAGGAGGGTGAACGCATTCTCATCAACGGAGCGTCAGGATGTGTGGGCATCGCTGCAGTACAGATTGCCAAGGTTATGGGAGCCCATGTCACCGCAGTATGCAGTGCCGACAATGCGGAGCTGCTACGCTCATTCGGCGCTGATGTCGTGATCGACTACGCCGCGCAAGACTTCACACAGAACGGAGAAACGTACGAAGTGATCATGGACAACGCTGGGGACTCCCCTTATGCTCGATGCAAGAGCAGTCTGCGTGCCAAGGGGCGGCTGCTGCTCGTCGCTGGTGACCTTCCGGGCATTCTCTACAGTATCTGGACCAACCTGTTCTCGGATAAGTCAGTGTTTGCCGGGCCTGCGAGCGAGAAGCCGGAGCTGATCTATCGGCTGGCCGATATGGCAGCTGCAGGGCAATACCGATCCTGTATTGATCGGACGCTGCCTCTGCAGCAGATCGCTGAGGCGCATGCCTACGTGGATGGTGGACATAAGAAGGGCTCGGTGGTCATCTCGATACCACAGGCTTGATTGGATGCATAGATTTAATTTGGGTTTTGTGCTGATTGTTTTGTTTTTTTAATTGTAAAACGAATTGCTTTTTTCGCTTGGGTTGTTTGTGGGATGTTGATTTTTATTTGTTTTTCTAAATGAAACAACTGCTCAAAGGACTGAATATTGAGAAACAAGGCACGTGCGGCCCATCCGTACCAGAATGATCAGACGTAAACTCTGTGTCCCTCCAAAACTCGAGGAGCACGACAGTGACACAAAACAAGCTGGTTATTGCACGATGGGTATTCTGATCTCGTGGTGATGCGACTGCTACATGAGGGCGCATTTCTCCTTGGTGCGACCAGCTGAAGCAAGCTGTTGCTTTCTTGGTTCCACACCGCCAACCAGATCAATCACCTTGGACTGCTGGACTGCTTCCGCTGATATGTCGACTGCTGCAACTTTGGTGTCGGGTGCATCACTGCGTTTGTTCTTGGATCGATGAGCCTCTGCCTTGCGCTCGTATTCTTCGAGCTCTTTCAGATACGCTACTGGTGGCCATTGATGCTGCTCCACCCACTCTCGATTGGCTCCGGCGAGATTTGCAAACTCGGCACGTTGAGACATGGGCTATAAGTTGTGACAAGCGCATCAAAGAAAGGCACGTCAGTTGTGATTCCAGCATGCCATGACGTGTTAATCAGACTGTTACGCTTCACGAGACAGACCTGATAGTTGACGCAGATGAAGTGCAGGCAGAATGAAGCAAGCTGCGTTGCATTGTGAGCTGTGTTGTCGAATGCAAGCACACAAGACTCAGGATCAGATAATTGAGCGTTGAACCTCTGAGGCGTTCACATCAAAAACAAACCTTGCGCCATCAGAAGCAGTCCAATCACGTCAATATCGGCTTTGGCAACCTGATCCCTGGTTGCTCGCTCAATCACTGTGCAAGATTACATCATCATGACATGTATCACGATGTGGGGTTGATACTGTGGGCATGGGTGACGATACCTTTGGAAATGTAGAGCTCACACAGCGTAACCAGCCGCAATAGACCATACTTATTCGCCTCCATTAGCACATCCTACAGCAGGACCAATAGTATCAGATCACAAATCGAGCAAATGTTGATGAATACATCAATACTAAAGTGAGTCAGCTACGAGCATCAGCAAATGATAATAGGGTTTAAACTGACCATCACCACTCGATCGGAAAGCGTAACGTGTCCTGTGTACAGGTACTCCAGCAGAGCTCGTAGCACATCAGGCTCGGTGGCTGGCATCTGAGCTAAGCCGCTGCGGCAACCAACCAATCGATGTTTCATGCCATTCATGTCAATGATTTACAGATCTCAGGATCAAGCATGCACTTACTCGGCACCCATGTCTCCAAAGCGACCAGAGAGGAGAATACTTAGCTCCTTGGAGCGACAAGTGATAAATGCCTATGATGAATCAGATTACAATGGTTATAATCAGGCATGCAGCCAAATTCTAAAGGACTCGATTTTGCTTACCTTATGAGCTGGGATAATCTGATCTTTGGCAGCGAACGTCACGTCGGTTTGCAGCGGCTGATATAAGTACAGCTCTTTAACGTGCTCAGCAGTCACGTCCGTACAGAAGGTGCCTGTATGAAGAAAATCGTTTGCAAAGTTTAAGCATCGGCACGCAACCACATCTATCAAGATTCAACACTAACCAATGCTTGGATTGAGCTCCAGATCTTTGGCCAGCACGTTGCGAGCGTACTGTTCCAGCATGGGCATATCAAACAGCTGGGCCAACGCCAAATAGCGGTTCCACTCAGCCGGTGGACGCTGAGCAGGCACAAATCCATCTTGATCCAGGGAGCCAGTGTATAAGAAGACAAGGAGAGACTTCAATTCCTGTACCGTGTAGCACCAGTTGGCATGTGAGGTATGTGTGCGCGAATGGTAGAGGGAATGACCGGTGGTAACCAAGCGAGTGAAACACAGCTCCCAAAACACACTTACCTCGAATTTAATGGCCGGATCAACTGTGATCACAGTCTTGAGTTGGTCATTTGATTCGGTAGACGCAAACCCGCGCTGCCCGTCCGGCACATCTCGCATGGAGCCAGTGTCTTCTTCATCCAAGCCTGAAACATCTGCAGACGGCATGGCTGATTTGCGCTCAGCCTAAATCAAATCAGTGCGTGCAGCGAGCTGGTCAGACGACGTTGTCAAAATGCACGAGCATATACAATCAAACACACACACACACACACACACACACACACACACACACACACACAGAGGGCAGTGGCACGTACTCTCCGGGATCGTCGTGTCGACTATTCGCGCTGGTACTCGTATCAGTACTGGCGCTTATCTTGTCTGTGGCAGCAGACGTGGTCGTAGCCTCTGACCCACTAGGTGTCTTGGTGTCCACGGCCACCTTCGCAGGCTCCGTGGCCTTTGTGGGCGTGGGAGTAGCCGTATCAGACTCTGTAGTTGACGCAGCCTTGCCAGTGGCGGTGGAGGCTGTAGTGGTGAACGAACGATACGTCACACGGTCAGCGAAGCAGCAGCAGCATCACCATCACCATCGCAGTTTGTGGGCCTACACTGTGCGGAGCGGAGGCTATGACATACCAGGGTCTTTAGACTTCTCCAGAATCCACGCGAGAAGCTTTTCTCGGGTACGTTCACCGGAGTACACGGTGGGGACACCGTCTCGATAACTGTCGAATCACACAAGAGTACCAGATGCCGAATAAGACGGAGCATGATCACCATGGCCGCCCTCATCAAGATACACTTTACAATTTTAGTGTAGGGAACCCTTTGATGTTGGCCACCTGTCCAGTCTGCGGATTCAGCGTCACATCGACCCTGGCGATGTGAACAGGCAGCTCCCGTTTGAGAACCTCTGCATGCGACACCCACACACGCTTTCAACACACAACAACACGCGCACGATGCTGCATCAAGCATGCAACTCACCCTGTGCTAGATAGTTCCACACAGGAACGAGGCGCTTGCAATGACCGCACTGCATTCACATCGAGAGCGATTATTGAGATACATGCTCGATAGAGCCAAAGAGCAAAGATGCATACCCAGGGTGCGTAAAAGTTGACGACGTGCATGCCATTCTGCACCTCCTCTTCGAAGTTTCCATCATCGTACACTTTCACCACCTGCGAATACGTCTGCGACGCGTCTTGCCCGCTTACCAACGGAACGACAGCGTGGAGCAGGGTAAACCACAACAGGATTCTTGGGATGACCACGGTCATGGTAGATAATTCACAGCCCGCACACTCGAACGAAGTAAATCGCTTCGAAGGGGGTCGACACGCCGATGGTCTTGCTACCGTAAGGGCAACGCGCAAACGAAAGCTGTTCGGATGGGACGATGCGGTGGCAGGGGCCTCACAAATTCCAAAAACGTACCACGGGTCTATTTACTGTTTAGCATTTTGCTAATTGGGCCCATGTTTAATATCAGCTCGAGGTCTGACACTGCACGATTCACGACATGGACCCCATGGATGTGGTTGTCATCAATGCCCAGCCACCGCCTTTCCATAACGAAGGCTGGCTCAAAGAATGGTTCGAAATTCGACGTGCGCGCAAAAAGAGGCGCGCAGGCCACATGCATCCTGGCGACCCAGATTACGAGATCTCGCAGCACGATCTGACTGTGATGGAGCTGCATGGGCGTGCACATCTGGACAGAGATCATCCAACTGATGACGTGGTTTATCTTGGAGTCAAGTGTTTCGGATTGTACCAAATGCAATACGTTCGACCTGTGGATCCGTTGATATGGCAGTATCTACATTGGCTGCAAGAACTGGCACGCACCTGTCCGGCCGTAGTGGAACAGCTTCGCATAGCTGAGCCGCGTTTGAGTACTCAAAAGCTTCGAGCTGGTGACACACCTTCGCGCGACACGCTATTTGCTTTTATGAGTCCTAATCTCAATATCCAACGATTTTGGCATGTCTCCATATCCTGCGTTTTCGGCGGGAGATGCGTCAGATCCACGGCTTCGTATTGGGATCTGGATCGAGCGTTGGACGATTGTGCGCAGCGCTTGTATGCCAAGATTCACTATACTTGGTACCTCCAAGATCCATGGGCAGATCTGCCCCGAGATCCTAACGCGGACATGGACGACCCATTCTGCCCGCAGCGATCGTGCTTGTCCTTTGGCCCCACGTTCAACCGATCTGGCGCTGTATACTACGCAAACTCGGCACTCGCCCCGCCTTCTGGAGCTGCTATGCGATCAGCTGGTGGCTCCGCGCATTCGCAGGCGGTAAGGACTGCAGATCGCGCGTTCGCACCATCTGCGAGTGCATCTTCCATATCGGATGCACACGGGCTCTGGACCCGAGGTCCTAACGATTCTCTTGTATCTGCGTCGAATCCGGCGGAAGCTCGTCATCGTGACCTCGTCCCGTGGCCGGTATGCTGTCCCGAGCCTTTGCTCTTTGGACAAGGACCTATCCCCAGCGTGGACGGTCAACTGGAATGGTGCTTGCCGGATGACGCGTACAAGCTTGGCAATCTGAATGTTGCAGAGATCACGTTTTTGCCGTGGAACAAGCCAGCTGAATTGGCATTCACTCTGACGGAGCTGTCCTTGGAGCCCGAAAATCAAGTTGTCTTGGAGAAGGTGGTCAACGCCATCTGCGAAGCTTTGATGAGCGTAAGAGCTGTGCCTGAATCTGACGAGAAGGCACCTGCCGAGTGCTTGTTGCGCGTGGATCGGATCGTGCGCGGAGGTTCGTTTGCAAAAGGCACGAATCTTCGTTACGTGAGCGACATTGACCTTATCGTGCACGTCCACGACTTCGATGAGGAGCAGATGTTGCAGTACTTCGTCACGGCACAGCAGCTCCTGCGCAATCACGGAACGATCAAGCCGCTGATCGTATCGTGTCGACCTCTGAACGAGCGAGCCTTGCATTTGGAGCTGGAGGTGCCTGAACTGCTGTTCCGTCGCTATTACAGACGGGTTGAGGTGGACATATTGTTCACGGTGTCAACAACTCAGTTCTCGCAGATCAATTTTTCAAACCTGTCTCCAGATCAGGCTAAGCCCTTATTCTGCTGCTATTCACAGCAGCAGGTGGACTTTGTTTGCAATTATGCTCAGCGTGACTCCCGGATACGAGATTGTATCATCCTAGGCAAGCTCTGGCGAGTTCAATCCTTATTGCGTCGAGTGCCTCGCCTCAAGAGCTATGTTATTGAAATTCTCGTGATTCACACGTATGTGAAGTATTTCGAACGCCAGCCGTCAGATTCATGGAGCTTTCGTCACCTATTCCACAAATTCTTGGCAGAAGCTGTGCGGATCGACCGCTTGCAAGTACGTCATGTCCATAAGCTCCTGCACCATGTTTCTCGGAGCATGTCTGGGGTATTCGTAGTCACATCGATCTGCTTATGTTTGGTGTGATTCGTGCTCGTTCGTGCGCTCAGCAACATTGGCACTACGTTCCCCCAGCCTCCAAGTGGGTGCAGCCTGGCGCGTCGAATATTTTGGGGCTTGGGGTTTTCCATCAGATGATGGCGCTACAGGATCAGGGTGAAGATGCAAAAATGCCGTATCTACTCGATCCGGTCAATGAGCGCAATAATCTGCTGCGACAGCTTACGTTGAGTGATATCCGCGCGATCAAAACATCTGCCGATACGCTGCATCGTTCCATGGAGGTCTTTGATCAACAACATGGCGTCGCTTGATTTCGCAGTTCTGGCTTATTTTGAGGCAAGATGATTGTCACTGGTGTCCAAGCCGTTAGAGTGGAACTGAAAATACAAACGATGCTCATTTGTTCATCACGGCGTAATAGAAATTCAGACGCCCCCGAATGATCGACGGTGTGCACTATGATTGAAACCTATGGGGGCCCACGTCTGCGTCCACACGATCCGACAGCCTTCGGTGCTTCAACAAGCGTCTCTCCCTTGTCGCACAGAGTCTTGTCGCGCGGTTCCCTTGCTTTCAGCAACGAGATGTCTGTCTGAGGCGCGACCCCAACGTGATCTGCACAACGGCAATGTCGTGCGGGAACTGAAGAACATTCGTGCGTCGTGGAACAGCCTCCATCGAACAAGCTTCAGTGAGACAAAGGGTGGTTCTGGCTTAGACACTGTCGCACCGGTAATCGGTAAGCCTGCTCTTCAACCAGCAGCTCGCTTGATCGCACGATACTTGGTAACTGCTGTCCACGCCACTGCTATGGCAAACAATACTGCCAACGCAAACAGCAGATCGGATGCCGCTGTTGAATCACTGTCGTCTGCCTTGGCATGCATTTGATAAGAGTACAGCAGGCAGATCACGACAGCCAGCGCTACGATACACTTGGTCGAGCCAGAATCTGCACCACCACACAGGACCATCAGATTCAGGAGTCACTCTACGCGTATTCTGCACGTTACATCGAGTGGAATGCATGGTAGAAGATGATGGTCCTTGTATCGCCCTATGGAACGCATCTGCTTTCCAATTAAGCTTGGCATTCTGCCTGTATTCTTCCAACTGGCTTCTCCAGGTCGCCATTTGATTTTTCGTTTGGGATCAGTAGTAGACTTCCAAAATTTCTAGCCGGAAATAGACTAGGGTAGAAAAAATTAGCTGTAGGGAGAGATTTTTTAGCTTTAGGGATTGTCGACTTCCTAAATTTCCCAGTGGATCCCAGTGAAATGTGTGTTTGCAGCATGAATATGAAACCGAACCGTGCTTTTTTGATACGATATCATCGACACCATCTGCATTGCTTGATGTGTGTTGAAATTCGGTCGTAATAGCTGCTTTTGCGTGCAAAATCGAGCGCAAACGGTCCTGTCCGAGGTCAGTTTGCTGGCTAGATTGATTTCGTTTGGTTTGCGATGTACTATTCGAATTTCGCAATTCTAACCAGGTTTCTCGAACAATAAATCACGGTGGTTATGACAGCGCAAAAATCGCTGCGTGATATGGAAAACCCTGCTCGCTGCTTACATCGACGCATCTCCCCAGAATCTAGTAGACGCATTTTTGTGTTTTTCCAGATTTTGGCTCTAGGGAGGTTCTAGAAGCAACTAGGGAGGGCCAGATTTAGCCTAGGGAGGGATTTTTCTCCCTAAACGAATTTTGGAAGTCTACTAGTGAGGGCTTACTGAGAAGGGATTCTCAAGCGCTGTTCGGTCGATGTCTCACATATAGTCCAGCATGGTGGCGGGGCCGGTCTGTATCGCTGTAGCGGTATTGTCTTGGGCAATTCTCTTGCAATCTTCTGCGACGAGTGCGGAAAGCCAAAAGCTCGGGTTTGCACAGGCTGTCACCGACACTTCCTATTGCAACAATGCAGAAGCTGTTGTTCCCGTCGTGCGTTCGAGAACTCGTCGGGATATGTTCAGCGATGATTCGTCCAGTGATGTCCTGTACGCCGGATGCTCTGACACTGGACTGTGGGCGATATTCCCAAATGGCCAACGCCAGCACCTGGTGGACGAGAGCATTTGTGAAGACCTATCAACTATACAGGTTTTTCCCGCATCAGAGTTTGCGTCTGTGGCGTCCTTGAACCATACATCCAGCCTGTTCCCTGCTCGTGATGATGTAGTGGTGGTTGCTTGTTGGAGCTCTAGCAACATCGTTGTCGTGTGGCCTAACAACACCGTCTCGGCACTCGTGAATGCCGCGTGTAGCAACCCAACAACCATGACCACCCTCATCGATGATGACGGACTCATGCTGTTCGTGTTTGCCTGCGCGGGCAACAATAACGCGTCGTCAGTAATCGTGGTCGATGTGTTTGGCCGACTTCGACCTTGGTTTTCTTGGTCTGCATGTGCTTATCCGTGGGCGGCTGCTGTGGTGCGGATTCGCGAGAATCATACTGCGGACAGCTACCCCATGCTGTTGTTGAGTTGTCAACCGCCGTTCGAACCACAATTGTTGGGGATTTTTCTGAATGGTTCAGTCGTTCCAATTC
>ENA-ORBV01015756-ORBV01015756.1-microbial-mat-metagenome-genome-assembly--contig:-NODE-15756-length-11067-cov-5.339308_pt1 | contig 11067 bp, 8 predicted proteins | sample MGYA00237777_ERZ505514 | MGnify/ENA primary metagenome ERZ505514 (study PRJEB26160, sample SAMN06269048) | microbial mat metagenome | isolation source: Oligotrophic lake microbial mat | place...
ATTGGTTGGCTTGGGATGGGGAGGGTCGCGCACTTTTCGCGCGCTTTACCTTCAAACATCTTCCTTGGTCTGTTCCGTCTTGCTGCCTGTCCCCAAATCATTACTGTCACGGTCGGAGACTGCCACCTTGTACGTAGCGCTCCAGCAGTAGAGCTGATGAATGAAATCACCGAGAACACCTCAGGAAGCCTGTACTATTAGTAGAGAAGAGTTGGTGCTGGTGCAGGTGCAGAATACCTGGATCTCGACTAAATTCAATTTGATTCATACACTAGACTGAAGAAAAAAATAGAGCCAAAAACCTGACTGGAACTTCAAACCCGCGGGAAAACAGCATAGACATGGGTATTGGCTCTCAAGCAAAAAAAACTTAGTAATAGATGGCTACGTCGTACCAATGAGAAGATACAAGAGGAAGGGGTACACCCACTACTACAGCATAAAAACCATTGATTCATTCTCTATGATTTATCCCCGATGGTATTCGAAACCGTATCTTGCGCTCAGAATATTGAAGCATGCAAGTGGAGCCGAAGTTCGGTTGTATTAGCTAGCTAGTACTGTATCAGTAGCAACTTCATCGTTGCTGTCGTAGTGGCTAATCCTCTTCGTCCCGCACGATTGAAAGTAATGAATGACTCGTCCGCATCGTTGAAAGGTCAACGCTGCTTCCAAGTTTCCGTCGGCCTCGTCATATACCTACCACCCAAGTCACTGGCAGAGAAGTTACCTCCGTTTCATACGCAAATTTCAAAGTGCTCGTATGTATCCGTAGACCGACACATTTGTGCAACTGTGTAATCTTTTTTGTCCTTGGGAACGGAGCTCGCCGCACCTTGCTGTTTCAGCTGCTCACTGTCGTTGCCCGCCGCAACTGGCTGTTCCAGCTGCTCAATGTCGTTGCCCGTCGCAACTAGCTGTTCCAGCTGCTCACTGTCGTTGCCCGTCTTGGTCTGGGACAACTCGGGGGAGGGTGCCAGAGAATCCCCGCTGTGGTCGGACGCAATCCCGGAAGTTCTACTAGTCTGATCTTCTCCTTTCGCTGGCGTGAATGCGTTGCTCTCATCGCTCGTCTTCATGATTGCCATACAAGAAGTTTTGGATATAACTTGTCCATGGTTGTTGGAGTCGCCGTCGCTGCTGTGGCTAGAAGTGCTCCCAAAGATGGAAAGAAGCACCGGCAACAAAATCAAGCCGTGTGTAACACCCAGGCCGACCATGGAAAAGAAGGCCGTGCACATGGTTCGAAACACCATGCTTTTGCTGAATAACAAAGGGACCGTGCCAAGCAAAGTGGATACACCACCAAGCATGATTGACAATCCCATAGTTTCCAACGTGTCCTTGACCTTCTCCCCCCGGGTAGCTTTTTTGGATTCAAAATATCGAAGCAAGACATGCATGATAAAATCGACCAAGAGGCCAACTGAGACAACCAACACAACATAAGTCAACACATTGATGGAGAGTCCAGTCATCTGAAAGAGGCCCAATAGATTAACATAAAGTATGCACATGAAAGGGAAGATGTACAGGATTGCAGACCAGTGTGGAACAAAGAATATTGACAAAATGCTGACTGTCGTGATTCCTGTGAAAGCCGTAAACTTCAATTCATCCATGGCGACATCGAAGAACTGAAGGATCAAGCGAACCAAACAAAGTAAGGAAGATGTGAGTGAGTACTTCGAACAAGAAATTAAAGAAAATAGATGGCGTTGGTGGCAAATGCACGTACCTCCCAGAGATGGAAAAGCTCGTTGTAAAGAAAAGCGTGCATCTCTCCGTCGCCGTTATTATTGATCGGGTGGTCGTTCGTGACCTTATTTTGCGCGTTGAGAAGGTTCACAGACTCTTGTACATTGTTGTAGTCCAGATTTCTTATCTTGACCTTGCACCGCGAAGAATTGACATCTCCAGTGTTGTTGACTCGCTTCACGTGGGGTGCATAAAGCGCTTTCACGAGAGGCTGCGCCATCATGGTATCCAACACTTCATTAAAGGGCAAGACGGAGAGAATGACTGATTGTTCGCGGATAAATGTTGCTGCATCAGGACTATTTTCGAGTATATGAGCAGTTGCAGGGTCTTCCATAAGGTTATTGATAAAGTTGTCTGGGTCCGTCACCAGTGCCCGCATATCACGCACCCAGCAGAACGGCATCAATTCAACATGCTCGATTTGATCAACTTTATCGATGAAGTCAATCATAAGGTCCTGATACTCAGCGTCAGACTGGTTCCCTCCTTTAAAGTAGAGGAATATTTCACCATTCATGCCTCCATAGTTCTCTTTGGCTTCCAGATAAGTCTTGGTGGACGACTCGTCCGGAAGAAGGTCATAGAAGCTAAAATCTTGCTTCAACAAAGTGGCACCGTATGTGCAGCAAGCAAGGAGAGCGGCGAAGGCAAGAAGAATGGCGGCTTTGACCCAGGTACGGTTGATTTGATCAGCGTACCAAGCCATGAAACTTCTTTTCTTCTGTTTGCGGCTAGGAGGGGTCTTCGCCTTTGCAGTTTCTTGATCTTCAGTATCGTCGAGGATGCCACTGGAGTCACTGTCGTGAATGCTGCTGCCGACGCTTTCACTGTCTGTATCTTCCACGTCGGAGACGAAGCACATGCAGCAATCCAATCGCCTGGCTTGGACTCGTCTCTCATCGATGACAAGAAGAGCAACAAAGAAGGTGACTTGATAGAAGAAATCGACGATTATGGCGGGGACCGCATAGTAACACAGATACACAATGGCTGGAATGGACGAAATAGATCCCAACCCGAAAGCCAGTGCCGTTGTTACCGATGTCATGATAATGCTCAAGCCCACTTCTTGAAATGTTTCTTCGACTCTTATCACAATTGATTTTGTTGGATCGGACCTTACAAAGGCCTCGTGGAGGATGTAGGTATCGTCCAATCCTACTCCAAATACAATGTAAGGCAGGACGGTAGTGACGATCGAATAGGGGATGCCGATCGTAAACATAATCCCAAATGCGGTAGACAAGGAGAAGAGGACGGTGATGACGGCCCCCAATGCTAAGAGCAAGCGAGACTTGACTCGATTACGTCTCCAAAAGACAGAACAGGTAAAGGCCACCATGATGAAGAAGATGAAAGGCAGCAAGGGAAAGTCGGAAAAGATGGCACTACGAAACTCTCCTCCCACATCGAACCAAATCGCAAATTCAACGCGATAGTCAGTGTTGGGGTTTTCTGCGATCCACGATTCTCTAATGTTGGTAATTTCTTGTTGCAACTGCTCCGTGTAGTATCGAAGACGTTCCTCCGATCCTACCCGACTCAAAGGAATGGTGATCTCCACAAACAAGGCCTCTGCCGACAAAGGAATGCCATCCTCTTCCTTCATTTCGAGCATACCAAAGACGCGCTCCAAGTCGACAGTTCTTCCGTCTGGAAAGCTAGAGTTGAGCAAGAAGCGAGTGACATCGTCACCTTCCGGAACTTCTTCTTCAAACCACGATCGGCTGTTGTTCCAGAAGCGCGTGACACCTTGCGTCTCACATTGCTCTGCTTTGCCATTGACTCGAACGGCACCTGTTTCATTGACACAGAGCTGATCGAGTCCATCAATCGCTTTGGCGGCTTCCAATACCTGAAAGGCGCGTTGGAATCCTTCATACTCGATGACATTGCGACCGCTGGCGTGGATAATCATCTGCACGGGGATGTACAGCATGGAAATAGCGGGCAACTCGGATCCGACGATGGCCCAGTGGCGATGGCCAACGGACGAGGACGTGGTTGGCGTGAACAGCAGGAGCATGTCCGATTCCAGGGAAAAGTTTGTCATGATTCCTCCTGCCATCATTCCGAGCGATAGGGCGGTCAATACAAAGATGGTGATCCATGGATTCGTCGCAGCAGTGGATGCCACTGCCACGAGACAGCGGACCATGGCTTGTCGGACCATTTCTGTTCCAGCCACCCAGCTTTGATGGGCAAGGGAGAGGCACCTACACGGAAAGGACTGCTTGCGTCGCTGAAGTTGTTGCTGTCGCAGCCGTTGTCGTTGCTGCTGCACTCGATCTACCTTGGAAGGCTCTGGATTCTCATCACTGCGCACCACCTCGGATGGTAGGAGAGATGGGTCCTCCTTTGCGCTCGATCTCGTGGGCGACATGGCGGCAGAGAAGGCTGGATGGGGTGTTTGTATGTGTGTTTGTAAGTTTGTATGTGTTTCGATTGTGTTTGGGAAGATTGAGAATGAATATAATGAGAGTTTGGAAGTCGGAGGGAAGTGGGAGGTGGATGTCACACGCGGCCCGTTCTTTTGTCAACTATCCAAGACTTTACAATCGACCCACTCGAAGTGCCTTCAAATGCCAGTACGTATACTACTTCTAGAATGTATGTCAATTGTTGTAGCTATTGTATGCAGTATTGCCTGACCAAGATATCATCAATTGTTAACGATGCCGGTACCTACTAGTGTGTTTTGGAAGTCTTGGGTTATAATCGTCGAGCTTTGAGCGGAAGAGGTTGTTGGACCGACGAAAGACTTTCCGCAACGAAGTCTGTCGCAAAATTGCTAGTTAGATACTAGCTAGGTAACAACTAATACCTGCGTTTCTCGTAGTGATGGCCTAAAGAATTAGACCGACAGGTGTCGTTCCGCAACGCTGGAAGAGCTGCTTCCGAGCTTTACGTTGAAGCGATCGGCGCAAGTGCTGGCGCACTATCGCTACTAGTAGTTGAGTGCTCGCTAATGCTAAAAACACTATTTGTTTTAAACATCCTAACACTTTAATATAACATATTCGGTACTTAAGGAAAGTTTGGCGCAGCGGGTTCGTGACTGGCCTGACACGATTGATGATGGCCAATTTTGGGGTCATCTAGGGGGAAGTAGGCCAACGAGCGTACTTTTCCCCCAAATTCATTCTGAGGTTTTCAACGTTTCACCAACAAATTGGTTGATGGAGCAGCCAAAAATGGCAGTGACGGTTAGGCGGGTTAGCACATGAAACTCAGAACTCATAACTGCAATGGGGCTCGCGGCTGCTCTTTAACCAGTTTAGCCAGTAGAGCAGCTCGTAAGTAGAGCTCTCAGCGGCTTAGCTTGGCTCTTATTTTTGGTCCTACCGGCGTCATGCAGTTATTCCGGTGGCTGATCGACTGCAGTCATGATGTGCTCGTGCTGGCTAGCTAGCTAACCCAGTGATAGAGCGGGTTGAATGGTCAGTCAGTACTATGTTGCGCGAGTGGGCTGGCTATGGTAGTAGCCGCCATCAGTCGACTCTAACCAGCACCAGGTGGCTAGCAAGTAGAGCTATTATCTCAAGCCCGTCGCTACGAGACCGGCCCCGACTGTTTGCTTCCATTCAGTTATCGTCGGTCTGCACAGGCGAGCGAGGCCCACAGCGTGATCAATGAGCTACTACTTCCTCTAGTGCTAGCAAGTACGAAAGACAGGGCACAAGGACGAATACACCATCCACCATGAGAGGTTTCCTGTCACTCTAGCTTGCCAGATGCCGTCGCAGAGGTACTAGCTTGTAGTCACTACGTAGACCACAGTTGCGAGGCACCAAAAACGGATGTCTCAATGGCAGTACTAAATCAAGAACTGAGTTCACATTACCATGAACTGATCCATTAGGCTACACCCATAACGTTGCCTATCACAGCTAAACGGTACATGGTACCGACATTGTATCTATCTATCTAGCTAGACTAGACTAGACAAGACTAGACTACTAGCTAGCTAGCTAGGTGCTAGCTAGTCGTAAAGGTGCACCACCCCACTGTTTTCGCCCGTTCAACTGAATCGGAGGGAAGTTTTGACACACGTGACACGAATGAGCTCTGCCATCTCTTGGCATAATTGAGAAGAGTTCCTATTTAATCAAAAGCTTGCCCTGCGTAACAAAGCCGCGCTCACTTTTTTAGCGATATTGCGCATTCTGTCAGCAATTTTTCGCTCACCTCTTCCCGTCTTCCGAATTCATACACTGTTCCAAACGTCGCTGCGGCTTTGGTACGAGCACCTGCTATTGTACCCGCGTGAAACTTTTGATACATAATTGGCAGAGAGATAGCGCTTTGTCCGCACCTCGCCTTCACGCATCGCTGATTGAAGAAAACCAATAACATCTCACTCATTGTGTCTCTTTCCCGAAAGATCCTTCGTTTCATCTGCATCTACCTTGCATTGAAAGAATAAGATAACAACGACCTGCTATCTCCTACAGAAGCAGTAATAACAATAGCCATCAACTTTTGTTTCTTTCTTCCGTCAATGTATCAAACCTAGCTGCTCCCTTTACAGAGTATATGCTAAGGCAGAAAGGATTGTTTAGTTTCCTTTAGAGCCACATGTTCAAGAACCAGTAAAACAGCAACAACAAACAAAGCCAATACAAATACGCAACAACACCCCTCTTCACTGCAAATTAGCGAGATCTGCAAAGATGAGCGACTCTGACTGCGAGTCTTTTTCTGACGAGTCTAACTGCGAGTCTCCAACAGGACGGACACTAGTTAGCGCTCCTTCGGATGAATGCACGGTCAATGAAGTGAGAGAGGCAGAGGCACGGAAGGAAGACAAGTATAAGACAACCATTACCAATTCCGGCAGTTCCAATGGCAAGACACAGGTCAGCGGTGAGTATATACCCATATCATTCGTATATTCATATTGCCTTTCATTCTCTCACTTCTTCTCTTTTTTTATCAAACAACTCATCCAACTTACAACAGTCAAAATCAAAACGGTGCCATTCGAGCCAAGACCGCTAAATGGTGAGTACCTTCAAATCAATTGGGTTCAAAGATAAACATACAAGCATCTCTCTTTCTTGTTTTTCTCACTTCTTCTCTTTTATAACCAATTCAACATCTCACAGTCAAAATCAACGCCATGACAACGATGCCGCAATCTCATAATGCCCTTGGAGGAATGGGCTCGCCTGATATTGGGCTGTCGCCGGCACCAAGCATTATAAAGAGAGCCCTCAATCCCAGGTGGACACAATTCACAAATCTTATTCACAGCCTGATTCTAGGTGGTGTCGTGAATATATCGGTGCATGCGGCTAGATACCCCAAAACCTACGCCATCACTGTGACTATGATTTCCCTAGTTCTTATTACAGTTGGGTTTTTCACTAATTTTAACGTCAACACGGATGAGCAAATCATCTATGCACCCTTCAAGAGCAGAGTTGCTAACCATGGCGATTGGATCAGGAACGACTCCGGGTTCCCGGGAAATACTCGATACTTCACTATGGTTCTCCACTCAGACGGCGATAATGCCATGAGCGCTAGCAACGTTCGCAAGAACTTTCACATTTTGGATGAAGTGACACATGTCCCGGGTTATCAAGAGATGTGTGCACAAGGTGACTATGTAAACTTTGACGGTGAAAAAACATGCAAAATTATGTCTGTGACTCGATTCTTCCAAGACGACGTGGACACTTTTGATGAAGTTTATGAAGAGGGCGGAGAAGAAGCTATCGCGCAGACCATATCGGCGAAAACTTACGAAAACCAGGCACCAGTTGATACGGAAGCGATTCTGGGAAACGTCGCGTATGATGAAACTACCGGCAATATCTCGTATTTCCAGTCCTACAGAATAATTTTCTTCATACCGTACGTTGAAGGCGTCAAGGAAATAGAAGGACTGATTCTAGAGAAAGTGCTGCGGCTTCGAGATGATTGGGAAGCTGAAGGGAGCACTTTAAAGATCGAAGTATTCTCTCAGCGATCGTACTCTGACGAATTTGGTCGAGCCATTGGAGCAGACTTGCCGCTGCTTCCTATCGTATTTCTCCTGATGTCGGGATTCACTTGTATGGTATTCTTCAGGCCCGACAGGGTTCAATCAAGGTCTCTTTTGGGTATCGGGTCTGTCGTCACAATTGTACTGGCCATGATGAGCACTTTTGGGTTAATGTTTGCCATCGGTGTTCCCTTTACAAACATGACACTGATTCTCCCCTTTGTCATCTTCGGTGTCGGGTGAGTAATTTCCAATGCATCAATTACACTGGTGTGTATTGAAATGATTCGCCGATAATCACCACTCACTTTTCTTTTCTTTCTTTTTATTATATCTAAAGTTTGGATGATACCTTTATTATCACCGGTGCCTACTTTCGAACCGACCCTAGCAGAGATCCGGTGGATCGCATTCGTGAATCTATGGAGGAGATTGGCTTGAGCATCACTGTCACAACGATCACCACCATGTTCGCATTCATTCTTGGATGCACTTCGTCAATCCCCGCAATCTATTGGCTCAACCTTTACGCCTTCCCCTGTATCGTAATTGATTACTTCTTCCAGATAACGTTTTTCGTTGCTTTGATCGTGCTCGACGAACGACGGATCCAAGCAAACCGCATGGACTGCTGCTGTATTAGCATGAAAGGAAACAACCAGAAGATAGACGACTGGGACAATAGGCTAATGATGCCGACCATATTAAACGAACAACAAAAGCCCTTCCAAGAACGCGTCATGGCATGGTACGCAAAACAGCTCTTGCGCCCGTGGGTTAAGGTTACAGTTGTCATTACGTTCGTAGCCTACGCAGCCTTTTGTGCCTACTCAACAAGTCAAATGACACAAGAATTCGATTTTGCGGACCTTCTGCCAGCTGATTCGTACATAAAAGGTTTCCTTTATTCTATGGAACAATACAGCTCCAGGCTGACAATGGTTGGCATTTACTTCCGTGGAGACTTTGATCAACTGGACCCAGAAAACCAACAACAAATGAAAAATTACGTGGACGAACTGTCAGCTCTTCCTCAGTTGGTCGGTGATGTGCCATTCTGTTGGTTCATGGACTTAGAAGACGTAAAAGGCTCGTCGTTTGCGGAGAGTGTCGGATTGGAAAACATGACGGCGCATGAGCAACTGGACTTCATTTTGAAAATTCCCGCCATCGAAGAAACCTACGGAAAACACATTGTCCGTGATGAGAGTGGTAATATCACTGCATCCAGATGCTACACGTATGTAGAGGACATAGATTTCAAGGTTGTCAAGGAGCAAATTCAATTTTTACAGGCCCAGCGAGATATCACTGCTCGACAACCAATGAACAAAGGAAAGGATGAGTGGTCATTCTTCACGTGGGATCAAATCTATTTCATTTGGGTAAGTCATTCGACACATTTTTTTTTGCAAACTAGGTGGTCACGGAAGCTAACCTGATCTTATGCGTAAAACCACAGGAATTCTATTCAGTCGCTGTTCAAGAATTGATTAATACCACCATTACCGGCCTCGCCGCAGTTTGTGCTGTGGGGTTCTTCTTCTTTCCTCATTGGAAAGCTATGTTCTACACAATCCCCCTTATTATCATGCTCTACATCGATCTTCTAGGTAAGTCGAGCCGACACATGAAATCTGATTGTTCTTTCAATCATTCATCACTTGTTATCTAATATACATCGCCATCAACAATTTTGCAGGTACACTCCAATGGGCGGGTCTTCACGTGAACGCTGTCACTTACGTATGCCTTGTCATATCGATCGGTCTCATGGTAGACTTTGTTGTCCATGTCTTGCTTCGATACTATGAATCCAAGGAAGAGACAAGGCATGACAAGGTTAAAGACACGCTTGAGACTATGGGCGCGTCAATTCTGGTAGGAGGGATTTCGACGGCATTAGGCGTTCTCCCGTTGGCCTTTAGCACAAGTGAGATCATGGGCTCTGTTTTCATAAGCTTTTTCGCTATGATCATTCTAGGAGTACTGCATGGTCTTGTGTTTCTACCCGTGGTGCTTGCCATATGTGGACCTGTCGCAACGATTGTCACTGACGACATATTTGAAGATACGGGAGATCTTGCTCTCAAGGCGCAACAGGGTGAAAGTGACACGGACGAATCAGACCTCTCCGATGATGGATGTCGAACCCAAGCCCAAAAATCGTCGGAGGGTTTTGAGCGCGAGCTAACCCAATCATGGAGACAACCTAGCTGTAATGAAGTCACGAGCCATGCAAAAAGCTTTGAGACGTCATCTTCAAACCGTTATGCCAAGAACAAATCCGACCAAGTATTACTTTCTTCTACTACAGTCTATGAGGAAAGTCTGGAAGTTGTCAAGTGGAGACCAACGATGGCGTGGATATAGTTCTGTACGATACTACTGCAGCGCATCTTTCCATTGATGATACGATACTCGGATGAGGAAAGCGGGCATAACTTTTGCAATGTGCTGTAGTCAAATAGTCAAAACAAATTGACAATGATTTGGCACGCAAAGCAACAGAAACAACAACCTAACCAAAGAAAGAATGAATATTCACTGCGCGATGATACAGCAAGAGAAGGGGACTAGTTCAGCATTGGCACGGAGAACAAATAGATAACAGGCCAGCAATAAAAATCTCACCACCCGGATTTGAATGCCCGCACGAAAAACAACTACAGGTTTTCTGGACAAAACAAACACCTTCCTAGTTACCCTAATCATATTACAACCCCATAAAATTAATAAAAAATACATTGTTTTTGCATTAAAAAAGAAAAGGGCCCCTCAAAAAGGGTGTCATGGTTCATATAGCTGAGAGTAGCACGCTCGATAATGCTTATCATGTTACCATGACTGATAGCATCTTCCAGTCGTTTACTCAATAGTTTTTCCACCGGTACGGACAGACATGTACGTGACAGCAACAGGCGTTTAAGGCGTCTTCCCTCTCCGATGAAATTTTGGTAAGATTCTGCCGCCACAGCGTGCCGACGTCGACACCAAATCTGTCACTCTAATAGGCAGGTGTTGAAGGGTGTGTTCATTGTTTGTGTTGTTCCTTTCATGTCAGAGCATGGCAGGCAACATGTGCCTCCTCTTCCTCGCGCAATATGAATCTGGATTAAATCGGATGATTCTTGTTTTTATTCAGTAACTCGATGAAATTGTCGGAATCTCAACCCATCACATGCCGAAGACTCATGATGCCGTTGCTGGTAAGATTGTGCCGCCACAGCGTGATTAAATCGGATGATTCTGGTTTTTATTCAGTAGCTCCATCAAAATCTTGGTATCATTCTTGGGAGTGAAATGTATATTGT